>ERZ1463038.806-NODE-806-length-11106-cov-18.619763_pt1 | contig 11106 bp, 15 predicted proteins | sample MGYA00564479_ERZ1463038 | MGnify/ENA primary metagenome ERZ1463038 (study PRJEB39244, sample SAMEA3635134) | Helicobacter pylori | study: EMG produced TPA metagenomics assembly of PRJEB11511 data set (Assembly of a 5300-year-old Helicobacter pylori... | reverse complement strand
GATGGCGTACCGGGGCGCCCACCACTTTGCGTGCTGGGGCTTCCACCCGCTTGGCGCGATCCATCCGATCGACGGCACCTGGAACGAGGCGGATGGCTGCCAGCCGTACGAGATGCCCTGCAGACGACTCGGATTAGTGGGACGGACAGGCGCGGTCACAAGGGTCGCGGGGGGGGGGGGGGGGGGGGGGGGGGGGGGCGTACGAAGTAGAAGAAGCCGGACGGGTAGGCGGAGGGGCGCGACGCTCCGGTGTGGTCGTGGCTGTTGCGTACTCGAGGGTCAGCGAACGGAGCTGAGGAGTATAGGATGGTTGGGATGTACGACCAGCCGTCAAGTCCTGTGCCGTCGCAGGTGAACTCGACCGAGGGGAGCAGGGTGACCTTCCACTCGGACGGGACAGGGAACCAGTACGGCGCGACCCAGTGAGTGGGGGGAGCTGGAAACTCAACCGATCAGACAATTAATCGATTCAAGAAGTGGAGGGACGTACTCCACCACTTGACCGAGCGGCTGCACGAGCTGCCCCACTCGATGGGAGGCGACCACGAGGCGGAGCAGGAGAACGACGCGGGCGGCTGCCAGCCGTACTCGCTGCGCATCGAGACATCAGTGCTCGAGCTCAACACGTACTCAAGAGTCAAAGACAAGAGGACGTACGTGCCAAACCAGAGGAAGCCATTCTCGCCGTACGGGCACGAGCTGCGACGGCGCGACGTCGTCAGCGCCTCCTCCTTCGCAATCCCGAGAGTGGAACCCGAACTCACTTTCCATTGTGGTCGGTCGGCTTTCCATCGTGGCCACTGCCGTTGCACTGCCACCCAGGAGCCGGCACCGAGCTCGTCGGCGCCGGGCCCGGCACCGTCTGGACGATCGTGACGACCTGGGTGATCGTCGCCACCGTCGCGGGCGCCGTGAACACGCTCGTGATCGTCTTGGTGACCGGCTTCGGGGTCGAGCTGGGAGCCTTGGTGCTGGACTTGGTCGAAAAAGCGGCCTTGGTGGTCGTCTTGACGACGCTCTTGGTCGACGAGGCGGCCTTGGATGAGCTCTTGGTGCTCGAGACGGCGTGCGAGGAGCTCTTGGTGCTCGACGCGGCGTGCGAAGTCGACGAGGCGGCCTTGGAGGTCGACTTGGAGGAGGAAGCGGCCTTCGTGGAGGTCGACTTGACGGAGGACGAGCTGGGAGCTGGGCCAGGGATGGTAACGTAGACGGTCTGTGGCGAGGAGGTGATCAGTAAAGATCAAAGGATAGATTCACCAGACAGGTAAACGGACAGTGGGGGCCGCAGGAGACGCCGATGACGATGCGCCGCCGACGGTAATCGTGATCGTCTTCGGCGGCGCACCGCTTGAGGAGGCGGCGGAGCTGGACGACGGAGCAGCTCCTGGGACGGTAACAGTGACGGTGACCGGCGCGGCGGGGGTCTAGGGTTTCGAAAGCGCGTGAGCCTGGGTCATTTTGTCAAGCGAGGAGCGAGGCGACGCACAGTCGTCGCGGCCGGCGAGCTCGAGCTTGACGAGGCGGCAGCAGTCGAGGTCGTGCACTGAAGTAGATACGCGTCACGTCAGACTTGGCTCATCAGAAGGCGCTCAGTCTGACTTACTGGCGACGAGGTGGCGGCGAGCGAGCTGGAGCTCGAAGTAGTCACGGCGGCGGCCGACGAGGACTGCAAGTGGGGATGTCAGCGAAAATATCCAGATGTCAGAAAAGTGGCGTACGGTAGTGGGAGCGACGCTCGTGGTTGTGGTTGTAGTAGGAACAGGGGCCGACGACGACGTCCCAGCGGCGGAGCTCGTGCTGACGACCGGAGCGGTCCACCAGGGGCAGCTTCCAGGGGTGAATCCGGAAGGAGGAGTCCAGCTAGGAGTCGAGGGAGTCCATCTGTGGTAAAAGCCGCGTCAGTCGCGGTCTGCGACGTTCGCTCCAATCCGCGAAGCCCCTTACCCGAAAGGTGGCAGCCAGCCGTATCCTGGCCCGAACCACTTCCACGGAAGACTGTACGGGCACGTGTTTCCGTTGTGGTCGTACGATTTTCCCTGTGTCGAAAGCAGTCGAGTCAGCGAGGGCGACGGGAAGGGGAGGCTGGGCGTGCGTACGTCCTTTCCGCCGCCGTTGCAGGTCCATCCCGTGGCCGGGTAGGGCGAAGTCCATCCGAGTCCCCACCAGAAGTCCGGGATCGTGTAGGACGGGGCCGGCAGCCAGGAGCCCGAGTTGGGCGCCCACCAGGTCGAGCCGGAGATCGCACCACTGCAAGCCGAATTGGGAGTCCAGTTGATCGACGGAACTTCCCAGCCGTGAGGAGGAGCCCAGCCGATAGAACTGCATGAAGCGCGCGTCAGCTCGCCCGGTGCTGATGAGTGTGTGGCAGATGTTCCCGCGAAGAATCGGACTTACGATCCAAACCTGCAGAGATAAGGTCAGCGATCTGCTTCTGAATGTATTGCGAGCTTTCTCACTGACCAAAGCCATCCACTGGGGTACTGCGAGGGGCACGATTGTCCGAGGTGGTTGGTCGTCATCCCATCCTTTCCGCTACCGGAGCACTTCCACGACGGCGACGGAAGCAAAGCAGGCCACCAAGAGGGAGAAACAAATCCAGTGCCGAACTGCCACGACCACGAGGCCGACGGGGCTGAAGGGCGATCGTTGGTCAGCGCTCGTTTGCGACGTTTGGCAGCCCAGAACGGCTCACTCCACCAAGCGAACGAGCCGCACGAGCCGAGGAAAGCCGACGGAGGAGACCACGAAGCGTAGGGAATGACCCAACCCTGTTGAGGTCGAATCAGTATCAGGGAGAAGTGCACAGTCGATGCGCCGCTGGTGGCGCCAGCCGCGGTGCAAGGGAAATTACCTTGGGAGGGCCCCAGCCGAACGAAGTACCGAACCTGTGGGGAACGGCAGAGTAAGAGTGGCATAATGAACAGAAAGTGTTGTAAAGCACGTACCAAAGCCAGCCGCTGGGCACCCAGGACGGTGCCCCGTTTCCTTGCCAATCAATCGTCAAGCCGTCCGAGCCAGATCCGGAGCAGGACCAGCTTTTGGAGGGAAGGAGAGTGGGCCACCAAGATGGCTGGACCCAGCCGCTGGGGAGCGTCCAGGAAACCGACGAGGGAGGGCCTGTCAGCGAGAGTTAGCACAGGTCGGGTGGGTTGATTTCTTGAGCAGCTCAGTGACTCACTCCACCAAGTGATCGATCCGCAAGCGCCAAGGAACGACGAAGACGGCACGAAGGATGCGGGAGGAACCCAGCCCTGCATTGGATCGCGAGTCAGCGAACGCGGTCTCGTTCAGGGAGTTCAGGTGACGAACCTTTGCGGGACCCCAGCCAATCGAGACACCCCACCAGAGCCAGCCCGAGGGAAGGCTCGAAGGGCAGCTCTGGCCTAGGTGGTTGATGGTGAGGCCGTCCTTTCCGGAGCCGGAACACGTCCACGAAGGCGACGGGAGGAGCGTAGGCCACCACGCGGGCGGCGTGAAGCCCGACGGGATCGTCCAGGACCAGGAAGCGGGAGGGCCTAGCAGCAAGTAATCAGCACCACATCCGACTGTGAGCAAAGAAGACTGGACTCACTCCACCAGGTGATCGAGCCGCAGCCTCCGAGCCATGATGCGGAAGGAGTCCAGGACCCGGGAACCCATCCCTGTCAAGCCAGACGTTAGAACGCGCAGCTGAGACTTGATGGAGGTCAAAAGCATACCGTGGGAGGAGCCCAGCCAATCGAAGAGCCAAACCTGAAGAAGTCAATGTTAGCGAGGGAACGACCCGACTCGACTCAAACCGAGCACTCACCACAACCATCCACTTGGGTAGATCGACGGGCAGCTGTTGCCCTGCCAGTCGATGGTGAGGCCGTCGGAGCCCGAGCCGCTGCAGGACCAGCTCTTCGACGGGAGCAGCGTCGGCCACCAAGAGGGCTTGATGAAGCCGCTCGGAAGCGTCCAGGAAACAGAAGCGGGGGGGCCTGAAGTGGGAAGTGAATTAGATTCACGTTTAAAGCCCGCAAGAGGCTCATAGAAGAGTCTCACTCCACCACTTGATCGAGCCACAGCCTCCGAGCCAAGCGGCAGACGGCGTGAACGATGAAGGAGGGACCCATCCCTGCATGGCGGGAATGAGTTCAGTTTGGATCCGGCAGCCAAAAAGGACAGTAGCTACCTTGGATGGACCCCATCCGATCGAGACTCCCCACCAGAGCCACTCGCTCGGGTACTGCGACGGGCACGAGTTGCCCTGCCAGTCGATGGTGAGACCGTCCGTGCCCGAGCCCGAGCAGGTCCAGCTCTTCGACGGGAGGAGCGAGGGCCACCAGGAAGGAATGGAGACTCCCGAGGGAATCGACCACTGGTACGAGGCGGAGGGGCCTGATGAAGATGGACGAGGCAGGGCGTCAGCGCGGTGGCGAGCCACGCGAGGTGATCAAGAAACGTACTCCACCAGACTGCCTTGCCGCAGCCACCGCTGATCCAAGCCGAGGGAGGAGAGAAGTTGGCCGGTGCGATCCATCCCTGTGCGAGAATGAGCGATTCAGCGACGCTTCAGCTGAATCTCGTCGAGGAACGGAACCGACCTTGGGCGGCTGCCAACCAATTGAGACGCCGAACCTGACAACGCGATTGGGTTAGCAGCGCACCAGATCTTGATTCTGCTGTTCAACCCACCAAAGCCAGCCCGAAGGGTAGCCGGACGGAACCGTGTTGCCCTGGTAGTCCCATGCGAGACCGTCGCCGCCCTTGCCGGAGCAGGTCCAGGACTGACTCGGCCACTCCCACGAGTGGAAGCCCTTCGAGACCCAGAAGTTCGGGATGCTGAATCCTACGGGGTGACGCCAAGAGCTGGGAGGAGCTGGAGGTGGATATGGAGTCAGCTTGGGGTTCGCGGTGCGAGGTGCTCAAATACTCACACCACCATACAGCAGACGAGCAGCTCGAGTAGAAGAACGAGGGAGGCGACCAGTAGACATCCGGAGTCCAGCCGTACTCAGGAGCCCATCCGACAGACCTGAAGACGCATCAAGTCAGTCGGCAGCGCGCCAATTCGAATCGAGGCGCGACACTCACGATCCAAAGTACTTCCACGACGAGCAGCCCGAAGGCGGACCGTTGCCGTTCGAGTCGTAGGAGTATCCGTCCTTGCCGGATCCGTTGCACTTGAACGACGAGGGGCAGCGGGACGACTCGCCGCTGTTGCCGTGGCCAAAGATGCTGCCGAGGATGTCGCCGACGAGGCCACGCTCGTCGAGCTCGTGCGACTCGTCAAGAGCGACCGAGCGCTCTTCGGGAGCGACCGAGCGCTCCTCGACGTGACGACGTTTGGCGAGGGTGGAGGAGTGACCGTTGGCGAGGGGTGCGACGGTCGCGTTGGCTCCCGTGAACTCGAGGATGGCCATGGCGACCGCGAGGGTCATGGGTTGCGTGAGACGCATCGGAGAACGAGGCGAGCCCTGTACATGTACCGTCAGATCACTTTCTCGGACTCGGCAAGCAGGACTGGGGGACCGCACCGGCGCGCCTGGGGAGAAAAACGAAAGTGGGTGGCGTTGAGCCGCGAGAAGTGAACGATGAAGAGAAGAGGGAAGCCAGGCCAGGGCTGGATTATGTGCTTGGATCAGTAGAAGCTGGTCAGGAGCTGTCTTTGCGACCCACTTGAGTGGGCGTAGCGGCCGCTCGCGCCGTGCGACAGAGAGGCGCCCGAGCGCGAACACTGACCTCTGGCCGAGGCTCGTATATAGGCTGGGCCCCGCATCCTGATCGCCTGATCGTAAAGTGAACGTGGCTGCTCTGACTTGTGCACCGACCCGGAAGCAACATCGCGTGCCTATTGAGCATGGTCAGCGCGCACTCATCGCAGCTCGCGACTCACCGCCGCGCGCTCTGGAGCACTTTCGAGTGGCAATCTCTCATGATGGCGCTCTTGAGGCTTCTCCATTTCTTGCGTCCGAAGGCCGAGTCAATTAGCAGCCGTTAAGACTCAGACGCCATGACCGCCGTCCGCCTCAAGCAGTCGACGTTTCTCGACGCCTCCCTGAAACGCCGCCCACCAGAACATAGTCTCCTGGGCCAAGCACTTGACCACCCACACCAGGCTTCGCGAGCGAGGCTGAAAGCTGCTCGGGAAGGTCGGATGTCGACGAGGTGGGGCCTTCCTTCAGACTGCGCGGTGAGCTCGAGCTCGGTAGCCCCTGGAACCGGAGGTGCGTTCGAGCCTGCGATGCGACTCAGGCCAGGGCTTGTGTGGCGTCCCCAAGCGAGTGGCGCGCTGTGCCGGTTCGGATCATCGACGCGCTCGGCATCACGCGTACCCTGCCAGCTTCCGCGCTCACTCCCTCCAGAGTGTGAGGATCGCGATCGGGGATCGTGATCCCAGCCGCGGATGTTCCGAGTCCACTTTAAGGTGCGCTGGTGACGGTGGGTAGAGTGCAGGCAGGTCATTCGGGGAGGACAACCACGACCCAACGAGTGGACGGCACTTTTGTCAGCTTCTGGCGACGGAGCGACGTAAAGTACTTGAGCAGCCTTCCACAGCTGTACTGTTTGACACGAGAACCCTCCATCATTGATCTAATACTCGCGTTTATCCGCTGCTCAGCGCTCCGAGCTCCGAGTCAGCGCCGGCTGCCTCAAGTTCAGTGGGGTGCTTGCACGAGTCTCACTACAAGGAATGGGTGCAGCTCAGGAGACGATTCGAGGTGGCTTGCAGAGGGTTTGTCTGCGACTTGCGCGCGCATCATGGCCCATGGCCCACGCTGGAGAGGGCCCGGGACTTCCAGCGTTTCCTACCAGCTGGTCGATATGTTCCAAAAGGGGCGCCGAAGTAGCCATACCACTGTCTGGGAATGAGTGTTCAGAATAACGAGCCACAGCAGAGGCTGGTGCCCGGCCATCTCGCGGAGAAGGCGCGAGACGAACAACACCAAGGTTCGACGCGCCTGCGTGCACCAACTTGCGGTGGGTTGCCCCTTTTTGTGCGGGTGCACAACGAGGGGTGCCGGCACCCGCCCCATCAGCCCGACGCCTGCGCCCGTCGCCGTTGTGGAGCGAATCTTGGCGAGCCCACATCGTCGCGCGCTACGTGCTGTCCGACAGCGTCCCGACACGACCGCGATCGTGCGGAATTTCGCAAAGATGGGTGGCGTCAGGTAGGATTTGAAGGCGACGGTGAGGTGTGTGGAGGCTGATGTGCGCCTCTCGAGGTCGAATGGGGGCGCCTTAAAGATGAGCACTTGATCTCCCGTCCGCCACGGCCAGCAACCACCAGCAAAAGAACTTGATCGAGCCAAATGTTTACATCGGGTCGGGAGGGTACGAGCTCTCTCGCCTCGGCCGCTTCGCCCACTTATCCCGCGCCGACTGCATAGGACGTCTCTAGCCGAGGCCGACTCTCGAAGGCAGAGGGGTCGGCGGGGCGGGAGTGATGTAGTCGGTCGAGTAAGGCGAAGAGTGGTAGGAGAAGTGCCGAGGTCGGGGAAGTGTCGCTTGCAGAGGACGGGGTCGCGAGGGGGAACGGTTGATATGGGGTGCGGAAGACGTGGGGAAGCCAAATCGTGCCTGGGGCGACGTTCGATCAGAATCCGTGGCTGTGGGTGATGCACAGTTGTCAGCGAAGCGAACCGTGGCGCACCCGAAAAACCGGAGCAAAATCACGAACAGCTTGATCGTCTCCTTGCCTGATGACGGATGGTGGTCAGCACACGCCAGGTCGGAAACGGTCCCCTTGACATGCCAGCCCACGACCAAAGCTCGACCGAGGCATAGGAGAGCAGGACTCACTGATTCCCTCTTCGAGCAGCATGGACATGATCTTGGTGCGCTGGTCGCCCTGGAGCTGGATAACCCGTCCCATGTCCTCATCGTCGACGAGACTGCCGTTGCAGGCGAATTCCTCTGCAGCACGAACGGCAGCGGGTCAGCGGCGAGTCGCGCTGGACGCGATAAGGGCGCGCAAGGAAGGGTGCGCTCACTCTTGAATGCCTTCAGGAGCTTCTTGGGGTCATACTCGGTCGGCACGCCCTGGAGAGTGGTGATCGTCTTGCGGCCGTTCCTCTGCTGGATACGGATGTGGATGACGTTCGCTGTTGGAGCCAGTGCGCGTCAGCTCGAGCCCGTCGAGTCGGTCCAACGCGGGCGGGCGACGAACCCTCCTTGTTCTTCTTCGAGGCCTCGACCTCGGTGGCGGTGGTGGGAGTGGCTTCCTCGCTATCGCCTACGTCAGCGAAAGGGTCGTACGGCTTGCTGTTGAGGATTTGCGACACTGGAAACGCGGTCGCCACGAGTGAGTTTTGTGCGCGTGTGGCGACGGCGCGCGGCCGCGGGAAGGCGCTCACTGCAACGGCGAAGAGTGACTCTGAAGCTCGGAGAGAGAACGGGAAGGGGAGCGGACGGGGAGCGAGGTGGTGGCGAGCGAGTGGTTGCGGTCCAAGCACGACCGCGCGCTCAGCCGATGGCGCCTCCGGTTTGACTCGATTCTGACTCGTGTCACGCCAGGGGCGAAGCTTGCTTTCTCGCTCGTCAAGTCGAGGCTCAGATGTACAGATGCGCCACAGAAGCTGACAACAGGTCTCAAGGTAGGAAAAGCAAAAGCAAACACGGTGGTTCGTTATACTAGCAGTGTCGGGCCGACACTGTCCTCTCCGTCGAGAGACCACCGCGTTCTACGTTCTACACTGCAAAACAAGGAATCGGCAGAAGCTCAGACTTGCTGAAAGTTAGACGTCCATCCACACATCGACTTTGAACACGAATTTCCCTCCACCCGCACTCGCTCAAGTTGAACAGCCCGCGCCCAAGTGGTTCCTCGTAAGCGCCGCGCGCCCATGGCCGCAGGCGGCGTGGCTGCGCTTATTAAAGGTTTTAGTTCCCCGAAGTCCGGCTTGCGCATCGTCGGAAGTTGCAGACGTCGCAGGCCAGAAAGATTCGGGTGTCTGATGACGCTGAGGATTCTCGTAAGGTTGTTTGCGCTCTTGACTGTGCCATTATAGATGGAGAGGACTTGAAGTGTTGCACGCGCGGCGGCACTGATGGCGGCGAAAAATTCCATGTTGTTGAATAGGTGCACTTGAAGAGTTGTGAGGGACGGAACGACTGAGAGGGAGAATCTGCCGCCTTCGTGCGCTGGGGGGTTGAAGTAGCTCAGGTGGAGATTCTGCAGGTCTGGCGCCGACGCGAGATTAAGAAGAAATCAATATCATAAGTATGATCTCACTCGTTGCTCCCTACACACTGCTCCACACGCCCTCGACATCGAGCAACGTCCCAAGCCGCAGACTTACGCTGCTTGAGCTTGCGCGAACGACGCTGCCGATGAAGTTGAAGTTGAAGTGTGTTTTGATTATCAGAAGCCAACTGGTAACTACTACTGATTTCGCGAACGAAATGGTATGATAATCCTCTAAAGGGGAGTATAATCCTCTAAAGGGGAGTGTGGGCTTCATAGGGAAGCCCAACCTGAGAGATGAAGTGGGACGACTGAAGTTAGTAAGACGGCGAGCTGCCCAGCAGCGCCGTTCGGGGCCCGAGGCCGCCCCTGAAATTTGAAGAGATCCTGGTCCGCTGTCGGTAAGGCTGGCTGTGAGTCACCACAGCTCATCAGATAGCTCGAGTTACTCATCCGGTGTCCATGAAAGGCGCGGGAGCTAGATCGCTGATGATCCCAAAACCACAGCTACGTCATTCTAGCGTGAAACAAAACAGCCGGTCCAGACGTCCATGGTGGTGCACTCCTTGAGTCCTCCTGCGAGCTCGACCGCCGCGAGGCAAGCGTCCCTGCACGCAACCACGACCTCCTTCTCGCGCTCGTCCTTGACGTTCGCCTCCACCTGCGTCACAAACCCAGGATCCATGACTGCCTGCAGCTCCCACCGGCCGTCCTGAAGCTCCTTCTTCGGCACGACGACGCCCTCGCTCTCGAGCTCGAGTCCGACCTCGGCGGCGACGCGCTTGAGCGTCGCGGGCGAGACGACGGTGCGCACGTTCGAGACCGAGCTCGGCTTGCGGCACTCGAGTGTCGCTTCGGTGAGGACGGCGAGGACGTGCGCGTGGGCGCTGGGGGTGGTAGTCGAGAGCGCGTACTCGCTAATCACGACCCGGTCGGCGTGCTTGGACAGGCACGAAAGGGTCTCGCGGAGGAGGGAGGGCGAGGCAAAGTAGAAGATCGAGTGGCACAAGATGGCGACGCTGAAATGAGCGGTCGCGTGCGCGGTGAGGTATCCGATGGGGTCCGCCTCGATCCAGGTGATGCGAGGGCCCAGTGGGGAGGCGCTCAGGTAGTCTTGCGCCTGTCCGAGATTCCAAGGTCCACCTGCAGTCCCTTGAGTTGAATTTCTAGGGATAAAAAAAAAATCGGTTGGGCACGCACCATACGAGAGCGGAGCCGGATCCACCGCCGTGACATGTCCGTTCGCGCCGACGGCCGTGGCCAGCACGCTCGTCGCGTCGCCCTGGCCGCACCCGACCTCAAAGACCGTGTCTCCCTCTTTGATTTTCCACTTCTGGAGCAGCTCGAGCCGGTGCGAGATCTGGACGGAGCCAGCCTTGCGCCCCTCCGGATAAATGTTGCATTCAGCGATGAGCTGGACGTCCGCGAGCGTGGGCGCTGGGCCCGAAGGCACTTGAGCAGCGATGAGCGGCATTGATTGAAGAGAAGAGAGAGAAGCGAGCGCGCTGTTTCGAGCTTGGGATTACCGCGTGGGTGCGCGAGTCACGCCGTGTGGGAAAGTGCGAGCAGGTCGGCGAGGCGGCGAGGCGGCGACTGATCGGCGTGCGCCTCCCTTGCGGGACCAGATGCAGAGGCCACTACCTTCTGGAAGATTCTGCGGGAAACTTCAGTTCATCTGCGGCGGTGGCGTCGCCCCCGACGCTGTCGCGAATTCGAACTCGAGAGCGCAATCCTTGCCACACCGCCTGTTTCGGTTGCGGCGATTTGTGTACGGACATTCTAGCCTCCCGGCTTCGATCAAGGCGCTGGGCACAAGTTCGGCAGGACAACGCAGCGCGACCGACTCATTGCGGAGGTTTGCAATTGTTTGGGTTCTGGAGATCAGTAACTACGTACAGAACGGCGATACTCATTCGCGGATTATGGCCATCAGAGACGGATTTTTTTTTTAATGA
>ERZ1463038.805-NODE-805-length-11110-cov-14.522659_pt1 | contig 11110 bp, 10 predicted proteins | sample MGYA00564479_ERZ1463038 | MGnify/ENA primary metagenome ERZ1463038 (study PRJEB39244, sample SAMEA3635134) | Helicobacter pylori | study: EMG produced TPA metagenomics assembly of PRJEB11511 data set (Assembly of a 5300-year-old Helicobacter pylori... | reverse complement strand
CAATTATTCGATTCAGGCTGGAGAGGACGTCAGTCCGCTTCCAAAGGCCGTCAACGCATTGCGAGCAGTACCAGCATCGGGCGCCAGGACCCCCGCGAGCTGGGACGAGTTCCCGAACGGTCGCTTTGGAGACGCGCGGAGTCCCGCGTACGGAGACCTGGACGGCTATGGTGTTGGCCTGAAGCTTCCGGCGCGTCCTTTCAAACCAACGCACCCAGAGCTGCTCACTGAGATTTCGCCTTGAAACAGCCAGCCGAAGCTCTGCGGCAGTGGGGCCACCCGACGCAGCTGAGCGACATCTCGCGCCTCTTTTCGTCGTACCTCTCCGCGACGCTCCCCTCGATCCCGTGGTCCGAGGAACCCCTGCGCGCCGAGACGACCTCGATCTCGACGTACCTGTTCCGGCTGAACGACGAGAGGCACTGGTGGACGGTCGGCTCGCAGCCGGCGGTCGACGGCGCGGCGTCGGGCGACGAGGTGCACGGGTTCGGGCCGAAGGGGGGCTACGTGTACCAGAAGGCGTTCGTCGAGCTCTTCATGGACGGCGCCGAGCTCGCCGTGTTTGAGCGCCGCGCGGCCGAGGAGGCCGACTTGCGTCGGCGCGACGGCAAGGGCGACGAGGGCGTCATCAAGTATTACGCCGGGAACCGCGCGGGCGAGAGCAGGAGCAACATGGGCAAGGGCGACGTCAACGCCGTGACCTGGGGCGTCTTCCCCGGCAAGGAGATCATCACGACGACGCTCATCGAGGAGATGAGCTTCGCGGCGTGGAAGGTGCGCGCCGCTTGTCGCCGAGCACGTGGAGCAAAGCTGATCGTATTTTCGCAACAGGAGGAGGCGTTTTCGATTTGGATGGAGTGGAGCTACCTGTACCCGGCTGGGTCGCCGTCGCGCAAGTTCATCCAGGGCCTCGCGGACTCGCGCTGGCTCGTCTCGGTCTGCCACCACGACTTCCGGGACGAGACGGGCTTGTGGGAGTGGCTCCTTGCCCTTCCAGCACCATAGATGAAGCAGCAGAGTAGAAAAAGCACGATAGACAGATCATGGCGCCACTTGCATGGCATCCTCGGCCACGCCGACGCGCGAGGTGCCCCCCGTCCCATCACTCGGCCCGTCGTCGTCCTCGCCCGAGTTGAGATCGCTGTTGATGCCCTCGTCTTCCGGATCGTCGTCTTCCTCGTCGTCAGATCCTGATTCGCTCCCGTTTGAGTCGTCTGGCTCGTCCGGGTCGGACGCGTCCTCGATGTCGGCGTCGAGGTCGACCTCGACCACCGCTGCCGGGGCATCCTCCTGCGCCGCCGCACCTGGTCCAGGCCCCCCATTTGCTGGTGGGACCTCTTCGGCTGGCTGCTCGGCGGGATCTGGGGGTGGTGAGGGCGAGCAGGCGGACTGTGGGGCTGGCCTGCGTTAGCGAGCGTCGTTTGGAGTCGGACAGAGCTGTGCTGACTTCAGCGTCTTCCTCCTGCGTGTTCAGTCGGCCAAGTGGGACGAGCCAGGTATACCCATGCCCGCGCGTTTCGGCTTGCTGGACGCACCGGAGGCGAGGTCAGCGGCGCACGAAGTGTGATTGAGCGCGGGTGGGGGTGACTCACTGCGTTGTAGAAGAAGTCCTCCTCGTAATCGAGCAGCTCTGCTTCGTCCTGGAGCGTCGGTCGCTGGGTCGAGCGGTAGCGGGTCGACGCTGGGAGTGACGCCGGGTCTGGGTGGCGCGGCGATTGCGGCAGTCGCGTCAGGATCGGTGGATCTAGTGGCGGCCACAAGGCAGATGTTGACGAGCGAGCGCGGGCGGTCATTCTGGCGGTAGGTGGGGTGTCAGTCGGGAGCCAAGAGGTGCGTGCCGCTCCCGCCGGTTCGGCGCTTGGTCTGCCCCACCTCGTCAGAACTCGACCTCCGTTTTCCGAGCTCCGCGTGTGCGCAACTGGGCCAGCCTGCAGTAGACGAGGATGCTTGTCCGCCTGCCCGCGGCGCTCGTCGCGCTCTGCCTCGCGACCGTGCTCGACGCGGCGCGGCCGCGACCCAACATTCTGAAGCGCAAGAACCCGACGTACGCGACGATCGAGGACGAGGACCTCGCGCTCGTTGCGAACCTGACGCGGCTCGACACGCTGCTCGACTACAACGACCCCGCGTCGGCGCTCGCCAAGCTGCTCATCCCGCGCCCCGCCGGCTCGCAGAACCTGACGGACCTCCAGTCGCTCGTCGAGCGCCACTTCTCCGGTCTCGGTTGGCACGTCGAGCGCGACCACTTTGAGGATGACACGCCGTATGGCGTCAAGCCGTTCACGAACCTCATCTTTACGCACGACCCGCTCGCCAAGCGCCGCCTCGTGCTCTCCGCGCACATTGACTCCAAGTTCTACCCGACCCACCCCGCGGACCAGTTTGTCGGCGCGACGGACTCGGCCGCGCCGTGCGCCATCATGATGGACGTCGCCGAGGCGCTGACACCGTGGCTCGACGCGCGGCGGGACCGCGTCAAGAACGAGGGGGGCGAGGAAGGCGGGCCGGAGCAGGGCGAGACGCTACAGTTCATCTACTTTGACGGCGAGGAGGCGTTCAAGGACTGGACTCACACCGACTCGATCTACGGCGCGAGGTAAGCTCTGGTGCTACCCCCTACCGTCGCACCGAACCTCAGCTGAACCCAAGCGCCCATTCTTTTAATGTTCAGACACCTCGTCCAGGAATGGCTCAAACCGGTCCTTCCCCCGAGCCCCACCTCGCCCAAATCCCGCACGACGCTCTCGCGCATCTCGCATCTCGTCCTACTCGACCTCCTCGGCGCGCCGAACCCCGTCATCCGATCTTTCTACCCTTCCACCGGATGGCTCTTCGACGAGTTCCACCACGCCGAGGACCGCCTCGGCCGCGCCGGGCTCCTCTGGCCCGGCGTGACCGGCAACAAGTACGCCGCGAAGGCGGCCAAGCTCGGCGCGATCGAGCGCAGCTTCTTCGTCCCGCGGCAGGGGGCCCAGACGTACGGCGGCGGTATTGAGGACGACCACCTCCCGTTCGTTGCGAACGGCGTGCCCGTCGTACACCTCATCACGCTCCCGTTCCCGAGCGTCTGGCATACGATCGCCGTGAGCCTCTTCTTACTTCTTCTCTCATTTCCAAACTGCATTTTCGGGGCGGGAAAACTAATTGACTCCGCGCTGACAGGACGACGTGACGGCGCTCGACCTGCCGACGGTCAAGGCGTGGAGCTTGATCGTGCGCCTCACCGTCGCCGAGTACCTGGGGCTGGGACCAGTATACGACGAGCAAGAGGATCGGACTCGACGACGCAGATCAAATACTGAGCTGGTGAGCCCCACCCTGGTCCTCTGCGCCAGATCCGTTCACGACTGCCGCGCCCCACCTTGCTGACTCGATCTTGCTCGCCCCTCCCAATCCTTCTTTCCTACACTGTTGTTCTTCGGGGCAGTAGACGGGACTAGAAGTTGAGTATACGTGCTCTTCGCAATGATGTTCATAGATCACAGCACGCAAGCCCGAATGTTCATGCGATCTGCGCCGGACCCTCATCACTTCAACCCTCGAAGATTCAAAGTACCGTACCCACCTCTTCCAATCTATTGCTGCTCGCCGGACTGGCCAACGGGCCGAGTTTCCCTCGCTCCGTGGCCGTCGCCCCCGCCTGGAGCAATGGCCCTCACCCATGGTCGCGAGAGACAAAGTCTCGAGAAGGTGGATATTGGCACAGCCTTCAATCCAGTGAGACCGTGCTTGCCTCAGAGAGATCGGCAGTGCCGGTCCCAAGCGACGGCCCGCCCTCACCTGGATCTTGACGCCCATTGTGTCCGCCGCAACACCCTCGTTCCGTCCTCCGTTCCTTCTTCGTAATCCAGCAGAACTTGACAGAATATCAATATCACCGACTCTCCTTTTATCTCCTTTGAACCTGCGATGCTTGTCTCAATCTTGCTCAGGAGGTGCAACGCCCGCGCGAAGAACCGGGGCGGGGGAAGGACGTCAGCTACTCCCCGGAGCGGTGACTCTGTTCGCTATGGTTGCATACGCAAATACTGAAGCCAAGGAAAGTAGCTGGAGCAGTATAAGGAGGCCCAAGCCGAGCCGGTAGGCCTCCGCCACCAAAGGTGCGGAACCACCTGCGAAGGTGTCAGCCGGCCGGCGAAGACGCTTCCTGAGTATGGCACAGACTGACTCGACTGTCACGGGAACTAATGTTGATTGTACGAGTATCCCAACGATCCCGACCCCACCGATCTTCATGAGCTGCTCCACTTGCACCGAGTTCAACGCCAACATGGTCTTCGGTGGCGCAGTGGTGGAAGTCCAAACGGAGGTTATCGAGGATGCGGTACTAATTAAGATGCACAGCAAATGTCGTGGATGATGGAGCGGACGCGAGGGGATAGTCTCTGCCCTTCGGGCGAGGACAGAAACTGAGGCGCGTGCGAGGCGAGTCCAAAGAGTGCTATCTGGGCTGCGTCACCGAGCATGACTGACCCCACCTGAGTTGAAGAAGTATCACGAGAATATATGCTTAGCGTCAGTCTGACTCCTACGGCTCAGCAGGTACGCACGATGGTGCGCAAGTTGTGGGCACTCGGAGCCAGGTCGCTGAACGACGACGCCATGCTGGTCGAAGGGTTTCATATGAAGACGCTCTCAGGAGGTCTCCGAGGTGTATAAGAGAAGGAGGCGACGAGCAGGTGCGCCGGACTGGCCCTCGAGCTCCTGGCAGTTAGCGCGCGGCCTGATCATGAGTGGAGATGTGCAGCAACGGGCGCCGGATTCAAATCTGAGCTCGTACGACGGTACGTACGTTTGAGTCTAACCTAATGACGGTATCACTGGATGTTCCACTCTCGTGCAGGCCGTTCCGTTCATCGAAATTGATCGCGTCCCCGGTGATTGCTTTCTGAGTAGGTTGTCAGATCCAAGAGGAACGACAGTGGTTGAGGAAAAAAATGCGAGGGCTGCTACGGGGATTTAAAGACGATAGGGGAGGACTCTGGGTGGGTATACATAGCGCCAGCGGCGGGACAGGGTGACGAGGGAGACCGACGGGCAGCGAGCGTGTGGCGTGAGAGACAGCAAGGGAAAAGTGGGGCAGGGAACGAAAGTGGTAGAGGGGTGGAGGGACGCCGTCCTCAAGCGGCGACTCCGTATCTGCAAAGGGGAAGACGTGAGTCTCGGGCGCCGCGAAGTAGTCCGGGGTGGTGGTGGGAGACGCACCTGGACGGGCCGAGCAGTCCAGTAAAGTAGTCCTGAATTTCGCTCTGCTTGTCGGCGTCAGTGCGACCGAGCTCGCTGCCGTCCTCGAGCTTGACGTGGGGGCTGAGGAGCTCCTCGTGCATCGGGTAGCCGTGCGCGGGGTGAATGAAGGGGGTCCCGTGCGGCGCGGGGCCGTACGCGTGCGGCGGGAACGTCGCGAGGAGCGGTGTGCCGGCCGCAATGGCGTGCGTCGTCATCTCGTGCATCGCCTGCGAGCTCATGGCGCCGTGATGCACGGCGCCTGCGCCACCGGGGAACGCGCCGAGGAGCGCGGGCGAGTCGATCTCCCACTGACTCGAGTCGCGCGCCCATATGCGCTCGAGTCGATCCCGCTCAGCCTCGGCGCCCTGTTGAAAGGGCGGCGGCTCTCGCGGCGTGTGCATCATCTGCGGCCACGGCGTAATCGGGCCTAGGCCCGGCGAGGACGCCGCCGAAGACGCGACAAGGCCCCCGTGTGGCATCGGGCGGTAATGCGCGGGCGGTGGCGGAATGCGAAGGACGAGGTTCGGCTTCGTGGGCGAGCCGTGTGGTCGAGGGGGCGGGGCGGAAGGGTGGACGTGGCTGCTCGGGAGCGAGCGCGTCGTCGCGAGCTCGCTGTGCTGGATGCGCGTGACGGCCGGCGTCGGGGGTGGCGACGCGCCACCGGCGAGGAACGAGACCTTGGCGAGTCCAGGCCCGCCGGCGAGGTCATCGCGGCACTCAAAGTCGTACGTGGCGACGAGGACAACGTCGCCGAGGCCGCTGCCGGCGCTGATGTCCTGCCCGTCGACGAGCAGGACCGAGGGTTCGTCCGAGCGCACGACGAATTCCTGGATGACCGAGAGGCCCGAGATGGCCATGATGAACGCGGCGCGCTCGTCATCCGTCTTGGCGAACGAGGGGAGCATCTTGCCGCCGTCGCTGCTAAACGCGCCGCGGAGGAAAATCGACCAGAAGTCGGACGCGAACGGTGCCTGGTACTGGTACTTGTGTCGCAGCGGGTTGCTCGTCGTGGGCGAACCCGTGGCGGACCCGGGCGTGGGCGGCTCGGACGGCGAGGGCGACGCGCCGGGGGTGATTCGCCCGGGCTTGTCGAGCTGCTCCTGGAGCGAGAGCACCTCGTGACCGAACGAGAATATGCGAATGACCGAGGTAAGGCTCAGGTCCTGGAGCGAGGTGAGCGTAAGCTGCGTGTGAAGCTGCGTCGCGACCGTCGCGGCGTCGACGGTCGGGATGTCGAGGTTGATGCGCGTGTGGAGGAACTGGCACGGCAGGTGGTCGAACATGACGTCCAGGCCGGGGAACTCGCGCTCTGCCGAGGCAATGTCGTCGAGGTAGACCGTGTCGATCGGCCCGCGCCCTCCGTGCGTAAGCTCTGCGAAGACGTGCAGCGCGTCCGTCTCGGCGTCGTCGGCCCACAGGCAGAGCGCCGACGGCGCGATCGGGCAGCTTGCCTGCACACGCTCGTGCACCGGAGGGATCGGGAAGTGCATCTCGCGCAGCGCGGATGTGATCGACGAGGTAGCCGACATGGGCGCCGACGAGAGCCGCGGCGAGTGCGGGTTGTAGTCGGGGAACGCGGGCGAGTGTGGCGATTGCGACGACTGCGACGAGCCGGCCGACATGGAGCGCTGGAGGAACGACGACGAGTACGGCGAGAGGAGCGAGTCGCTATACGACACGCCCATCGGGGACGATCCGGGGCCGGCGTGGGGCGAGAGTCCGAAGAAGGCGAGCGCGGCACCCGGTGCGAAGGTATCCTCGCCCTCGAGCGGTTCCGAGACGAGGTTCATGACTGATGAATCCAGGGGAAAAAGTCAGGAATGCGCACTTTCGATGCGATGGAAGCAGGAAAGCGCGCGCACATTCGACGTCGTGCTTGCGCATGTTCTTGAGGACCTGGATGTGGCTCGAGACCTGCTTGCGCGTGCGAATCTTGCCCGTCTTGCGCCGGATGTAGTCGGCGATGAGCTCGTTGCGACCACAGGGTTTGCCGTGGACCATGACCTTCTTGCGGCCGAGTTTCGGGATGATGCTGAGGGCTGCGAAGCGGGCAAGAGGGTCCGAGTGAGCAAAGACAGGAGGCCTCGACGCGTCCGGGCTGTGCACGCACCCGTGTGGAAAGCGTCCTCGGCATCCTGAGGCCAGACATCTTGCCCGTCCTTGCCGTTTCCCCGCTTGTCCGACGGCGACTGGCTCTCCTCACGCATCGAGTGCGGCGGCGAGCCATCCATCATCTCGGGCGCGGTCCGCCTGCGCTTCATGTCGGGCCGCCCCTGCGCACCCCCCTCGAAGGGGTCGTGCTCGTCGGCGAGATCAAAGTCGTAGTCCGCATCGCCGCACCCGCTGCCGCCGTACGACGACTGGGACGAGTTGGAGAAGGTAAGCGACATGGGCGACGAGGCGAGCGTCGTGACCGAATACGGCGACGAGTGGAGCGCGTGGGCGGGGTCGAACTCGAACGACGGGATGAGCGAGAGCGGCGAAGAGTTGGTCGAGCTCATGCCGTCGTCCATCGGGTTCGCCATGTCCTGCAGCGTGCGTTTGCGCGCCATGCCGGCCGAGCCAGGCGCGCCCTCGTTCAGCGGCGACGACGAGAGCATCACGCGCCGGGGGTTCGACTCGAGGAGTTGAGAGAGGGTCGAGCACGCTGTGAAGCACCCAGAGCGAGGTCAGTGGTGCGTCCTGGCCAGCGTTGGGCGGAGCGTACAAGGGAGACGCTGCGCGTCCGGGGCGCGTCGTGGGTCGCCGCGCGAGTTCTGCAGCGGGCTCGCTGCGCGCGAAGTGTGCTCGGGGAGGGTCGAAAGCGGGGCGGCCAGCGGAGCTGGGTGGACTGGGACGCGTCCGGGTCGATGTCGAAGGGAAGGGACGGGAACGCGAGAAGCGACGGGCGACGGAAGTGGGGCTTTGGCGGTTGGCCGTGGGTGCTGGTGAGAAGCACGCGTGGGTGACAGGCGACGGGCGGCGAACAGGCGAGATGCGAACGACAAGTAGAGACGAGGAACGGGACGGGGTGAGACCAAGGGCGAGGCGCTTCGCGAGGGAGGAGGTAAGCGTGCGTGATGAGAACAAACCGGCCGAGCCTGCTCCAACTCCTTCGACGCGACTCTCGTGCGAACCTAAATTATCACTCGACCCCCTTCCGCCGACTACCTACATCGTTACTGGATCAGATCCGAATACTCTGCTCTCGTCGCAGGCCGTCCTCGGACGGATGCATTGCATGCCGTCCATTTCGATTTTTGCCGCTCATGCGCCACCATCGTCACGGCCCTGCACAGGACGCCACCTCGGGACTGTTCACACTCGAGCCAAGGTGCATTTCCTCACAGATTCCGAGCCTACGAAATGAGCATCTATCGGGTACCGGGGACCCCGCCAGCACAAGACTGCAAGCTCGCCAAGTAGTCGGATGTGCGCGCGAGCAGGGGGTGTGGGTTAAGCATCACGATGCCTGTGCTACAGCAGCGTGGGGAGACAGCGCATTTGCGAAAAGGTCTGGTGATCCTCATCACTGACCATCGGGATCTGGGCTCGTACGGCACCGAAAGTCCAAAGTGGCGTGACGATCGCGCCCGTTACGCCGCACGCGAGCGCCCTCCTGCTGCTCCTGCATCCCTCGCGTTTCGCCCTTGGTGCCGTGCAGTGGGTATCCCGGCCCGAGTGATAGACAGAGATCACTTCGGAGCATGGCTTCCAACGCGGCGCCACCAAATCGCCACAAACACACACAGATCGACGCGACGCGACGCGCCAAAACTCGTGCCGGTGCCGGGCTCCGAGTCCTCGGCACTGTGGGCGCATATCTTTTCTGTATGATCTGGCGTCCCACGAGTTCTATTTCTGCTATTCAAGCTCAGCCCAATCACTGGGTACAGGTACTGGGTAATCTGAGGCAGTAGGGTCGTCTCCTACTCAAGTTGCTTTCTCGGATCCGGCTTCCGGTTGCCAGGAGCCTCTGGCGAACCCAATTGTGTGCTCACTTGTAGATCGCTCCCAAGCTCTTGCTACCTCGATCAAGTCCGGGATGTAATCTCTTGTTTCCTCCAAGCTCCCGCATCCACTTGCTTGCCTTCCCTACCCCCGCGCGCGCGATTGGTGCTCGAGTCTCGGAGCTCTCGAGGTTCCAGGCTGGACCACTCGGGCATTGAAAAAAAAAAATTCAAAGAAGTGAATTCAGGTCGGGGAGCTGCTGTACCCGCTGCTGAGATTTCCCCAGGGTCGGCAGCATGTCACCGGGGGGTTCTTTGACTTGCATCGGGAGCGATGGATGTGGGACGTACATCAACACTAGAAGGATCACCTGATCTGCACTAGAGCTTCAGAATGTTCTCCTTCTTTCCCTGTCGTGGGCGATTGGCGCAAGGGGTCATGCTCCGGAGGCTCGGCAGCACCGTGACCGACTTACCGGCTCCAAGAGGTTCACGCAAGTCCTTCAATAAGTGCTTCCGGAGAGGCGCTCGGTCGTCTTTCTCTCTACTCAGCATTTAAGCTGCAACTCAAAGACGGCGGTTCCGACGTCCAAAGCGGGTGGACGCGCCGCGACCTCCTACAGTCCCGGACACTCAAAGGCGGTTTGACTTTGAAAGTTGGCCAGCTTCTCAGGGTCGATAGACGGTACCTTTAAACGCCAGAATCCGTCGAGTTTGAGTCTCTAGGCCTTCAGGGGGCTGAGATACGAGGGTATATGCGATTGCTGCGGTGGCCAAAAAATCTGGCGGGAAAAAGTGCGTCGTCGACGCACTCATTTGGGGCCGAGAGGGGCCACAGATGACTTCAATCACTGGTGGGAGTATACCCTTTGAATGTACACTTATTTGCATACTCTAGGCGATGTCTGGCGGTCTAATCTGGGGTGCCGCGGTCTGAGGAGATGTGACTCCCAAGTAGTGCAATTTTCGGAATACTAGAAAAGCTTTTAGGTGTAGATACTTTTGCTTGCTGTGAGTTCAAGAGTAAGTCTCCGGCAACACTCTACCAGATTGAACCAAGGAGGCGCGAGTGCGAGCCGCGCCGCCAAACGCCGCAGTCGACGGCGACGACGCTCGCGCTTGCCAACTTCATTCTTTTGACCCCAGGATTGCTCGATATACGTTTAAAGGTACCCTCTACACATCCACCAACTCAGAAATACTATAAGTCCCCCGGAAAGTATTTATTTGATATTATTGAAATTAATGGCCAAATCTTGGCCGAGAACGGAAATCCCCGATCCTATCTCCGCCAATAGAGCTCCAAAGTGGTCGGGGACCAGCTCAGATTGAAGGGCTTGATGAGGGCAATGCGTTGCCGTAAAGTTTGAGAAATTCTGGACCACGCGAGATTTTTGACGCGTTTGAGAGTCCGGGACTGTAGTCTCGCTGGGAGGGGAGCGCACGGGGACATGCGCTCCGGACTCGGCCAGGAGACATGTGGGAGAGGATACACCAATGGGCAGGGTGTCGCGGAGAGTGAAGGAGGGGTCGCAGAGTCGCCGAAGGGCCCAGCTTTCAGACGTCTACATCGACACCGCGGTGCCCATCGAACAGTGACACCCCACCGAGCGCCGCCCCCTGGGCCTCGTACCAAAGAAACTGTTCCAAGGTGACCGTGTTTCCGCCACAGACCACAATGACGACCGATGGGTCTTCTTTTGCCGGTGTTGCGCCGGCGGCCGGGAAGGAGACGTGCGGCAGAGCTGCTCGGAGGACCTTCGGGAGGTAGATGGGAGTGAGGGCCGCGGCACATGCCGGCTCGACAAAGAATCCGTGATCATCTGTAATACTGTCGGGTAAGAGCACGCTCCGAAGGGGTCTGAGGGTCTGATGGCCACGCGTACCGGTGAACGCGCGCACCGCGGCCAGCGTTCGTGCGTCATTACATGAAGTGGAAATGACTCTACTGATCG
>ERZ1463038.804-NODE-804-length-11112-cov-15.896084_pt1 | contig 11112 bp, 18 predicted proteins | sample MGYA00564479_ERZ1463038 | MGnify/ENA primary metagenome ERZ1463038 (study PRJEB39244, sample SAMEA3635134) | Helicobacter pylori | study: EMG produced TPA metagenomics assembly of PRJEB11511 data set (Assembly of a 5300-year-old Helicobacter pylori... | reverse complement strand
AGTAACCCGGCTTGGAGGACGCCGAAGCAGAGGTCCAGACTCGATTAGCAGAAGTCTCAGCGCCCCCATCGCCTTGCGACAAAGAGAAGAGAAGTCGCGCCGACGGCGCCCCTGAGATGGCTCCTCTCGCCCCGCGCAGGCTTGACCTGGTTCCCTCGTCTCGCTCAACGTCTTTCGCGGCTTCAAGGACTTCGGTGAGTCCCAGGTCCAAGTTTTTCGTCCCGCCCGCCTCCCCGGAACTTCCTTCCCCTACTTCCCGCCGGCCGGGGCCCTGCCCCTGCCGGTCGAAGTCAAGAGCTCCGCTCTTTCACCCAAAACACAGCACTATCAGTGCTAATTCCCTTCCACACTCTCCCACTCCCATTCCCTTCACGTTCCCCCGTTCCCTTGTCCGACTCGCTCGCAGAGTCTGCCCGCCGCGATCCCGTCCTCCCTGAGAAAGTCGAGACGTTCGCAGCGAGAAGAATGGTCACCTGGGAGCGTCAGAAGCTGCGAACGGGTGGCCCACGTAGCTACGAAGAGTCAGCTTCGCGCAAGCGCTTCAGGACCGGGCCCGACGATGCGTGCTTTGTGGGGACCGGCGCGGTGATCTTGGCGTGCTCGAACGCGCGCTCGTCCTCGATGTCCTGCGCAAGCGTATAGAGCACCTCCTCCGAGTAGATCTTGCCGATCCACTCCCTGGCAACGTCGTATCCGTTGTCGAGGATGAGCGCTCCGAGGTACGCTTCGAACATGTCGGCGCTCGCCCCGGGCGAGTCGGCCCTGGCCTTGCCGTCACTGCCAAGGTTCTCCATCTCCTAGGCACCGAACGCCCCGTATCCCCAGGTGAAGCACTGGATCATCGAGTTGGCCGCGAGGAGGGCGACCAATTTCTGCGGCGAAACTGTCAGTGACCGGCTCGGGCGGGAGAACATGGGAGCTCAGCGTACGACGAGGGAGGACACAGTGAGGTAAGTGTACCTCCTGATCAACCAGTACAGGATCAAAGTCGACAGAGTGCGGTCCCCGAGCAGCTCGTAACGCTTGTAGCAGTCAAGCTCGCGTTCGACGTTCCCCGCGCGTCCGGGGAGGTACCCGCGGGTTTGCGAGAAGTTTCGGCCCGCCGGCTCGAGAAGGAACCGGGTGCGGATGACTGGGTACGGCGGAAGCTTGTCGCGCGCGATCGGGAACGGTGACGGCTTCCACCCCTTGTCCGCGAGCGGCTCCCGCGGGTTGAGGTCGTAGCAGAAGGTGTACTTGGGGAGGATGGCGGTCGAGTCCGGGTACGGCGGTTCGTTGTGCAAGACCCGTTTCCAGGAGTCCGAGTCGCTGTACCGTCGGCGGCGAGAGGCGCCAGGCGACCCAGCGCGTACGCGGCCTGCGCTCATGAGACCCGCGGTGGCCGAAGCGCTGTCGACAGGCGCGAGCACAAGTCGAGCCGAGCGGTCCGGAACGGGAGGTGGCACACTGGTCGGTGAGGGGACAAGGGAGCATAGCGCTGACCCTCCCAAGTTGATTCGGCCTCGTCGCCCGTTTGTTCCGTCCACCACACTCGCGCACGAATGGACGACGACATCCACCCGGGCGGCGCTGGCAGCGAAATGATGGCCCACAAAACCAGGAAACACTTCGCACGCGCACTCGAATTGTCCTCCCAAGTGTAAGGTTCGATTGTGAGACTTCGATTGTAAATGTGCGGGGCCCTAAAACGAAAGGAGAAGGGGGGATGCGACGCGTGGAGGAGCAGATCACTTGAAGACCTTGCCGTCGGCGTACTTGAGGCCCTCGACCTCGTTGGTCCACGCCCAGCAGCCGAGGATAAAGTCGCGGTCGGCCTTGAAGTCGAGGGGGGTGTACTCGTACGACTCCCAGTCCGGGGCGACGTCGAAGATCGACTTGGAGTCTGTGCGAAGGGCAAATCAGCTCCGGTCGTCTTTCCCGGCGTAGGAAATTCAAACGTACCAGCTCCACGGGCGAGGTAGGCACCAACAATCTTGCTGTTGTTGTTCTCTCCGTAGACACCGGCGGAACCGAAGAGGTATTTCCGGGAGCCCTCGAGGCGGTTGTGGAAGCCTCCGATGAGGTTGGCGGACATGAAGACTGGTAACGGGACAGAAACAGGGTCAGCTCAAGAGCATTTTTGACCGATCAAAGGATACTGTACGGACCCTGGGTGAGCTCCTCGGGGTACTTGTACGAGACCTTCCAGAGCGAGTAGTCCTGGGCGTCAAAGTTCTCCTCGAGCCACTTGAACGCGACGTCGGTCTCCGAGTTCGAGTACTGCCTCTTGAACTCGTCCAGGGGGAAGCTCTTGGGCGCGGCGAGGAGCGACGCGGGGTGGGGCGCGCGGGCCTCGGCGGGCGCGGCGGGCTCCTCGTCCTCGTCGACCTCCTTGGCCTTGGGCGCCTTCGCGGCCTTGGGCGCAGCGGGGGCGGCGGCAGCCTTCGGGGCGGCGGCCTCCTTCTTCGGGGGCGTGAAGACGACGGCCTTGTCGGCGAACGTCACCTTGGAGACGGCGGCGAACTGGGGCTGGTTCACGATCGTGTTGAGGTAGCGGGTGGTGTTGGGGTGCGCCTTGCGGAACTCGGCGTCGAGGACCTGTGACAAAGATCATTAGACCGCGCTAACGGAACCGGAACGCTGGAGCGGGTGGACGCACGAACTCGGCTCCACGGGCGAGCGCGGACGCGACGAAGATGTCGGCGAGGGTGATGCGGTGGCCGACGAGGAAGGTCTTGTCGGCGAGGACGCCCTCGAGGTAGGCGGCCTGCTTCAGCGCGGCGGCCTTGGCGGCGTCGACACCACCCTTGGTGTACTGCGCCTTGCCGATGAGGGGACGGAACCACGCTCCGAGACCCGGGAGAAGGGTCGTGTTGGCGTCTTCAAAAAGACGGTCAGCGGCTGACGTTTTGTTCTCAACGTGTCTGCGGAACGTACAGGACATCCACGACTGGACGGAGGCGGCGTCCTCCTTGTTGGAGCCGGCGAGGCCAGCCTTGTTGTTGTAGGTGGCGACTACGGGGGAAGCTCGAAATCAGCCATTGGTCCTAGGTCTGGGTCGTGGCTCATATGCGACGCACTGTACTGCGGAGGGAAGCCAGGTAAGCTTCAGGCGCTTGACTCGTGCAAGTTTCGGTACGACTCACGGTGGCGATAGCGGTCGACTCGGTGAGCTTGAAGCTGTCCTTCTCGAGGGCCGGGATCTGTTTCGAGTCCAGTCAGCATTCTTTCTCCAACTCTCACGAGCTCCAGAAGAAGACTCACGAGGCCAAGGGGGAACTTGGCGAGGTAGGAAGCGGGCGCTCCACCCTCAGCGAAGGGGTTCGTCTCGACGACCTCGAGGACGAGGTCCTCGTACTTGGCCGCGACGAGCGCGACACGGGCACGGGGGTTTCCCTCGTACTGCAAACGCGCGAGCGAAGGGGATGCACCGGGTCAGCGGTGGAACGTTCGAGACGACGTGGAGCTGTCCTGGGGCGTCCTCTCTCCATCCTTCGCAGACCGGGCGCCCACGAATCGCATACTGCACCCACCAGAGGGGAGCAAGCACCGTTCTTGCGCGCACGAGGGCGCCGGCGCTCCAGGAGAAAAAGTGGCGACGGCCGTTCGACGACCGTCCCGGCCCAAGCAGCTCGCGCCGCGGCGATCCCCATCCGTCCAGCTCGAGATGAAAGGATTCGATAAAGAGACTCACGGCGTAGAGCGTGGCGAAGGCAGCCATTTTGATCTGCGCGAGTGGCAACGCGGTGGTCAGCTTGCGCTCGTCGATCCCGTCCTGCCTGTCCTCGGAACGCGACGCCCGAACGCTGACGGCTCCACGTGGAGCTCATCGATCGAACTTCTGAGTAGGTTTCCCCACCGCTCCAACGCCAGCAGTCGCGCAGGTGTGGCGGACCGGCGCGTCCGAGCGCTCGGAGCAGAAACTTGCTTCGCTGGCGCCAACGTGGTCCCGCGCGGCGTGCGCGAACCAAGAGGTGGTACCGCACAGTCTGCGTCGTCGTAGTCGACTGGAGCTTGACTCACAAGGATGGAGGTGGGGGTGGGGAGGAGCAGGACGAGCAGCTCTGGAGGAGGAGGTCAGTGTTGAAACGTTCGCGAGCCTTTCCCGGCACCACGGTTTTCACGCGTCGACGGAATGACTCTTTCCTTCAGCGTTCAGCCTGATTCTGCGTCAGAAAGAATGAAAGAGGTTGAGAGCGGCATCGAACCAAATCGTCGAGCGCGCGCCAGACCCACTTTGGCCGACCGCTGCGACGCAAGCGCGACACTCCCGAGTCACAGCCTCGCGAGTCGAGAGGCGCAGAGTGTGCACGAGGGACCTTACAACATTGAAATACATGAATACCCTCATCGGGCCCAACCCACCACCGGCGATGTTTGCGCCACCGTCTGTAGCTCGAGCTCCTCGGACCTCGCCTTCACCGAGTGCGACGACTCCATGTCGAACTCGACGGCGTACTCCCTCGTCGTAGTCACTTCGCGAGTGACTGTCACTCCTCTTGATCGGCCCCGCTTGTTCCCGAACGACGGCTCGGTTCCTCGCAGCGTTGGAGGCTTGAAGAAGACCGTTCGTGCGAGAATGACGGCAGAGGAGAGCGTGCCAAAGAAGGCGAAAATGTAGCTGTTGGGATGCGGTCAGTGATAATCCCCCCCCCCCCCCCCCCCCCCCCCCCCCCCCCTCGTTAATGTATCTCCGATCCACTCACAGCGAAAACAGCAGGAAGAACTCGGTTTGAAACGTCCCGGACGCGACTGCCCTGGCCTTGACGGTCACGAACACTGGAGAGCATCGTTTCAATAAAAAGAAGTAGGAGCTGAAGGGGATTCACTCACAGTTTAAACACAAGTATGAGACGCAGATGGCGAGGGTGATGAATGTGGTGAAGTGGAGAGCGCGGAAACCCCAGACGAGCGCGCCAAGCTCACGATCGTACGTCGTCCCACTGGAGGTGTGACTGTCCTTCAGTGCGGTAATCGCCGATCTGAGAGATCGATAGTGTGAAATGGCGGAGAATGTGAAGACCTGGGAGAGGCAATGTGCTCAGCGCCAGCTCGGAGACCGTCAGTCGCTGCGACGCACGATCGCGAGAATCCCGTTCAGGCAGTCGTAGACGATCCAAACGCCCCTCCACCAGACCACGAATCTTTGTGATACGAGCTCGACTTCTGCCAGCAGCCCAGCAATGGTGACCTGAAGCGTGCTGACCGTCTGCGTCTGATCCGTCTCGAAGGCGGCAGTTGCGACGGCGAGCTGCTGGAATAGCTCCTTTCCAACTTCCAGGGCGGAGCGGTACCGCATGTTCGCCATGACTGAAAATGGAACGACTAGTCCGATCGAAGCGACGTGGGCACCGATGAATAGCGTCGACAGCAGCCTCGGGTGTCGGGCAAGTCCGCGGGGCCAACGCGATGCGGTCTCGCCTGACGCGGACGCCTGGATGATGGGACTGATGGCGGTCGCAAACGTCATATTGAGGCCTCCGATCCATAATGGCAGCCTTTGGGAACAATCGGTCAGTGTTGACTTTGTTGACCGACAGACGCGACGTGCCACAAGAAACAGCGCCAAAAGATTGCATTCTCAATATTCTCGCCGACGGTGCCGTAGGTGTGACCATAGTATATATATACTTGAGCGACTGTGGATGGTTCAGCTGATCAGCTCGGCCCATCCCCGACTCCTCACTTGCGCGTCCGGGAGCGACGCCACTCCTTTTTGCTGTTGGCCAGACGAACGCGACTTACGGGATTGAAAGATACCACTGTACAGGAGCCAGCACAATATTGCGTTCGGTGTGATCCACGAGCCATACGTGGTTGGGTGTAGTCGGTAGAGCCAGAATCCTCCCCGGCACTTAAGAACGAACGCCGCGAGCGTGAGGACCAAGCCTAGTCCGTACACGCCGGACAGCGCGTATAGCTGAGGGTGATATGATGGCGTGTGGGAGAGGTACACCTCGGAGAGAAGTGCGGCTTCAATGGCGGGGAAGGGATTGGAACTCGAAGTCATGTGGGGCGGCGCGGACCAGCCGGGAGTGCGAGGCGTTGACGATGGGGGTGGGTGCCTTGTTTTGTGCGAGTTGGATGCGGGAAGGAGGGCGAGGTAAGGCGGATTTCGAAAACAGCGAGATCTGTCGACTGCCGTCCGAGGTGCGAGAGGCACTGTGCTCCTGAGATGAATTGCAACGAACAGGAGGGTGCCCGCGGGGTCAAGTACCGGCCCACGCGGACCGTCTTTCCGGGGACCAATGCTCTCAGACCCTCTCTGCACACTCTCGGTGCAGGGTTTTATTGACGGTATCGTTCCCGTCGTTTGTAGTCTTTTCACACGGAAGCAAGCCTGCTCCGCATCACGCAAATGGCGTTGCAACCAGCTGAGGTGCTGCTTGAGCTCTTCCTGTGCATTGTGAGCTCATGCATTCCACCAAAAATCGAACCTGAAGCTGGGCTGCGCTGGCCCGTTAGGCCCCGCCGTAGCGGCGGCAAAGGACAGGAGCACCAGTGGCGCTCGAGCTCACAAGCTCGAGCATCCGGCCGACGGTGGACCTGATCCAGACCGTGCAAGAGACACTCACTATATTTTTCCGTTTAAAGAGCGCAGGAGGTCGCAGCTCCGTCCATGTTTCTGGATGGGCACTCGCTTGAGCCTTGAAGCTTTAGTTGCTTGCGAAGCGATTTTTTAGGATCCTCACTGATGAGAAATCCTATTATATCGGCTTATAGAAATGAGAGGCTTGACTAAGCTCCACGCCGCTTCCTAAAGCGTGAGCACTGGTAGCTGGTGTTCGAAGTCGACGCGCCTGAAGACAAGTCCGGTCCGACGAGCAAGCTGAGATCGGGGATGCAGACAATGTCTCAGTATCGAAGTTACAAACTATGGTACCCCGCCGAGTGTTACCGATCCCAACCTCTCACGATCTTCGTGCTCGCTGTTCTCCCCAACTCGACGTCGACGCAGACTTCCGGCGCCTGGCCCATTAAGACCATTTCAAACGCAACCGAATACTCGTGTATTGTCAAGATCTCCTGAGTGATCGTCACTCCGGCCGAATTCACGCCCCGGTGCTTGGACTCGAGCGGTCTTGAGGCGAGGGGACGCATCGCTTCCGGCGTGAAGAAGAGCGAGCGAGCGAGGATCACGACCACAGATGCTGTTCCAAATACTGCGAACACGTATCTAAGATGGACGCATCAGTATAACCCTCGATTCGGAATGTCGTGGGACTTGCAGCGACAGAAGGAGGAACAGCTCTGTGAGGAAGGTGCCGTGCGCTATATCTCTAGCGCGGATAGAAATGAAGACTGGGTAAGGTTTAGCAGCGTCGATCGTGCCTGCTTCTCTTAAAGTCTCTCAGGCTCACCAACAATGCCAAAATACAAGCCAGCGATCGTGACCGTGTTGAACGTGGTGAATACCAAGGAGCGGTAGCCCCAGATCAGGGAGTGGAGCTTGTGGTCGTACGAACCACTCGAGCTGTGGTTGTCCTTCAATTTTTTCAAGGAGGCCTGGAGGGACTGATAGTGCGAGATTGCCGAGAAGACGAAGACCTGCGTGGACAAGTGTCAGCGACTTAGCGCGACGTTCGGACGCGGCGGGCGGACCACCGTGAGCGCCCCCGTCAGGCTCGCATAAACGATGAAGGTCCCGCGCCACCACTCAACAAACACTGAGAATGCACGCTCGAGCGATGCCTCCAGGGCGATGATCGAGCGCTCCATCCCGCTCATCGCCTGTAGCTGGCCGGCCTCGTACGCCGCCGACGCTTCTGCGAGGACCACCGCCAGAGCGGTTCCAACTTGCAACGCGTCCGTGTACTTCATGTTGGTGTAGACGGAAAAGGGCACGACGAGACCAAGAACGACGATGTGGACCGCGATGAAGAGGATCGAGAACATGGTCGGATGGCGAGCGAGTACGCGGGTCCAGCCGGAGATCGCGTCTCCCGACGCCGAGAGTTGGAGGATGGGACCGATCGCGGTAGAGTAGGTCATCGTGAGCCGGCCGATCCAGATCGGTATCCTTCCGTGGGTGCGGTCAGCTCCAATTCCGCTCGCCGCGACAGTCGCGTGTCACGCACCAGAGGAAGCAGCGCCAGAACACGGCGTTTTTGATGTCGGAACCCATCATACCGTACGTATGTGCGTAATATATGTACGCTTGTGCGACTGGATCGGGGGGTGGAAGCTGTCAGCGCAGAGCTTCGCCGACCGGTGTCGGACGCTGTCGCGCCGCGGAGGCGGACGCCTCCGAACCCGTGTTCCATCGTCAAGGCGGTCGCAACTCACAGACCTGAAAAACGCCGCTGTAAAACAACCAGCAGACCATGGCGTTGGGAATGATCCAGCTCCCGTACGCTGTAGCGTGCATGCGATACAGCCAGAACCCGCCGCGCCGGATGCGGAGCAGCAGGGCAGCAATCGTAAGGAGTAGCGAGGCCGCGTAGACTCCCGTCATCACCCAGAGCTGAGTGTGGTATGATGGAGTGTGGTTGAGGTACATCTTGGATTGAAGCGTCCCCTGGAGCGCGGGAAAAGGGTTGGTCGTCGGAGTCACCATCGGTGAGGCGCCAGCGCCGAGGGGCAGACGAGGTGGTGGAGAGGATCTGAGTGAGTGTCGAGGGAAGGCAGAAAATCTTGAAACCTTGCCACTGTGAGAAGGCTTGAGAGAGTCGCGGATCTGGATGAGCGGAGGGGCCACGCCGAGGCGAGCCGCCCCAACGGCTCCGCGGAGCTTTCGCCGGTGGGTCCACAGGCTGGCAGTGTACGTCATTGTTTGACTATAGTAGTACAGCTGTCGGTAATGTGGGTTCAGTGCGAACCGAACCAGGCGCTCGCGCCGAGCCACAACCGTTCACGAGCTCGCTCTTCCTGAAGCGGGCATTTTCAGCCTATGCTTACGCCTTCGACTTTTCCAAAGCATTTTGCAGCGGTTTCAGATTCCACTCGAGGCCCACAGCCACCAAGGACTCCTATGTAGCGCATGCAAGTCCACTTCCCGACTCCAAATGATCAGCGAGGACGATCAACCGGAAGTTCTCTTCCCAGCAAATGCCCACCTAGGCTCGAGGGCAAATATAGTGAACCCTGTCCACCTGCTTTCTGACGGTGACCTCAATCTCGCCCCCGCGCGAGAAGTCGACGCCTTCGCAGACGGTTCGCTCGACCGTTAGGCTCCCCAGCACTGCTTCCTGAAGAAAAAGACGCCCGAGGTTCGGCAGGGCCGTCTCGGAGGTGAGGTTGACGCAGAGGCATCGCTGCCACTGCCGCGCGCTCTCTGTCGTCGTGCGAGGCGCCGTCGAGTCGCCTGTGCAGTCTCCGCCGGATACTGCTTCGTACCATGCGGAAGGATCGCCCAGGATTTCGAGCTGGCGGAGAGTCGGCGGAAGCGGTGCGAGGTCGTAGGTTGGGTCACAGAGTACTGCCAGTGGGGCGGCGCTGTCAAGAATACCTCGCCGGCCCAGGTACCCGAATTCGATGGTGAGGGACTCGAGTGATGTGAGGGTCGACAATTCGAGTGTGTGAGCGGTGGCGTGCTGGTAGCGGTAGCAATTGGTGTCGATCGTGAGCGACTTGAGCGTCAGCCGTTTCGAGTCGATGAGCTGCGGGATGGGGTCGTCCTCCGTCCCGAAATGACTCGAGTTTTCGTAGAAGAGCGTGAGGGAGGATAGGGGTGATGCGGGGAGCAGGTCCTTCCGATGGACGCTCGAGGAGTGGAGGCGACAGCTCACGAGCCGGAGGTCGACGAGTGACGGGAGGTGGATGTCGAGCGTGTCGGTGCAGAGGATGACCGTGTAGAGGGTTAGAGTGGTGATATCTATTGCCCAGACATGTCAGCGATCGGTTCTAGTTCCGCGATAGAGCGATTCAACACTTACTCCCCGCGTGCGCGAGGAAGCGCAATGGCGCCGGCTTTCTACGACTCGCTGTCCAACTCGAACACCAGCAAAGCCTCCTCACCAACGGACACAGTCCCAACAACTTGCCAAACTCGCGCTCACTCCTCGTCGACCCCGCCCCCCACATCGTCTGCACGCGGCACTCCCACCCCTGCTTCTTCAGCAGCTTGGTGACCTTTTGCGTCTGGCCCGGTCTGAAGACTTGGACCTCGCGCACGAGCTCCGCCAGAGCGAAGCAGCTCCACTGCTTGCAGACGAACAGGCATGCGAGGAGGAACTCGCGCGCGTTCGGGAGCGCGATCGACTTGATCCCGGCACGAGCCGGGTTCGGGTACCACTCGCGGAGGACCGAGCTCGAGGTTGCGCCGAGGGAGATGATGTGCGCCAGTAGCTCGGGCGGGAGCGTGTTCATTTGCGGTGGCGGCGCGTGAGCGGATCCGACTAAGGTGCACGTCGGGATGATGAGCTGGGGGTGCGAGACGACAGTGATGAGAGAAGCTGGATCGAAGCAGGTGATCGGCAGCGAGTAGGCGGCGACACGACGAGATGGGTTGTGGAGAGCTTTGTGCGGGTCCGCGCGCAGACCGCACGTGCGAAAGCGGCGACGACACGAAAGCCTTACTCAGGCGCCGTACCCACCCTCTTCGGAGTTTACAGTGGGAGGTGACCTTCGTTGATGATCCACGTGATCTGCCAGAGTATCTATATTGTGCACAGGACGACTGTGAGCTCTCTCTCAGAAGCACCGCGTGCGAGTTGAAGTCGACAGCAGGATCGGTTGCAAGCTCCAGTCACAGGGCTGCGTCCGACACAAGCCCAAGCCCGGTGTCAGTAAACTGGCGTCAGCATCCACTCCGTTCGCACTCGGCTCGAAGAGCGCGCATTCGTCCGCACTTTGCCTCACCCTCACGCCCCACAGACCGGGGTACCACCCCCCCAAAGAGGGGGCGCCCCCGCCGTCTGCCTCAAAACTTGACACCGTGGGAGTAGTGCTCGTAATGGGTCTCATGACAGCACATGTCTCCAACCCCCCTCCCGCTCCCGCTTCCCGTTCCCAATCCTAAAGCGCCCGCGCAACAAAAAAGCGCTTAGAACTTGAGGAGGTGGGGGTACTGTTGGCGTGGAGTGGCGAGTGGGAGAGGCGACGTGAAAAGGGAACGGGTGGGGAGAGAAACAAAGTCAGCGATCGCTCCACGCCGAGGCAGATCGGAAGAGCGTCGTGTAGGGAAAGAGTGTC
>ERZ1463038.803-NODE-803-length-11118-cov-25.401699_pt1 | contig 11118 bp, 8 predicted proteins | sample MGYA00564479_ERZ1463038 | MGnify/ENA primary metagenome ERZ1463038 (study PRJEB39244, sample SAMEA3635134) | Helicobacter pylori | study: EMG produced TPA metagenomics assembly of PRJEB11511 data set (Assembly of a 5300-year-old Helicobacter pylori... | reverse complement strand
GAATACACGGCAGACCCGCGCTGGCGGCCGGCTCGGTGTTCTGGATCAGGCGCTCGAAGATGCTTGGCTGGTTGACCTCGTCGTTGGCCAATGGAGCCACTACTGCCGTAGTGGGAAACAGCAGCGCGTCGAGCTGGTGCAGCTCAAACAGCATCTGGTAACGCTCAAGCAGCGCCTGACGGCCACCGTTCTGCGCAGCCTGATAAGCCGGTGCAACATCCACCAACTGATCGCCGACCGGCATTTTGCGTGGCAGTACCCAGTGGTCATAAATCCAGCGCACATCGGGGCTGTGAATTTTCTCGGCGAGCTGCTCGATGGTCATGGCATGACCGTAGTCGCGCAGGTAGTCGACCATGCAGTCGTAGGCCTCATGGATCACCACGGGAAAACCCACCGGCTCGTTCAGTGCATGCAGGCCGGCATCTTTGATGGGCACCAGGGTCACGCCGTGGCCGCTCAGCTTTTCTGCTGCGGCCACGGCTTGCTCATAGGTGTCCTCATCGAGGTTTTCCCAAAACTCGCTCGGTACGCCTAAGCGCAACTCGCCCAGCACCACCGATGGCATTGCGTACTCACCTGTGATCAATCCATCGAGCAGCGCTACGTCGGCCATGCACAGCGCCATCGGTCCGACCGTGTCGCGGCTGCGGGCAATCGGGATAACACCACGGTCGGAGTAGCGCCCTGCGCTTGGGCGCAACGAAGCGCAGCCATTGAGGGCTGGCGGAATGCGCATCGAGCCACCGGTGTCGGTGCCCAATGCCGCCAGGGCCATACGTGCACCTAATGCTGCGGCGCTGCCAGAGGATGAGCCACCAGCGATACGCGTGCCATCGTAGGGATTGCGCACGCCCACCTCAACGCCAGTGTTGTACGCACCGTTATAGCCCGTGGCACCGAAAGCCAGCTCATGCATGTTGGTCTTGCCGAGAATGATCGCCCCGGCTTCACGCAGTTTTTGCACGCAGGGCGAATCTTCACTCGGCACAAAGCCTGCGAAAGCCGGCGAGCCTGCGGTGCACTGCAGCCCCGCGACGTGTATGTTGTCCTTGATGACAATTGGGATGCCACTGAGCGGCTTAAGCGGCTCGCCCGCCTTGCGTGCAGTATCGGCGGCCTGGGCGGCCTGCAAAGCTCCCGCGCTGTCGAGGGTCACATACACATTGAGCGACTTGCCTTCCTCAGAACGCTTCAGGCACGCCTGGACCAGCTCGACGCTACTCAGCACGCCGTTGCGAAAAGCCTCAGACGCCTCGGCGATGGTCAGATCGGTCGAAACGTGAACTTTTGCAGATTCAAACACTGTCATGTCAGCACTCCTTGGCGCAGGCTTCAGCGACTGAAGGCTGCGTCCTTGTTCTGTTCCGGGCTTGGGTAGGCGACCTTGCTGTGGCACAGACCCAGGTCGAGCAGCACTTCGCACATCTTGTAAGCAATCAGCCCGGGGTTGAGCACTGGCACCGGCAGATGTTGGGCGAGATAGGCATGTGACTGGTGCATGGTGGTCGAGCCGAGCACAATCACATCGGCACCGTCTTGCTCAATGGCAAGCCGTCCCGCTTCCAGTAGTTTGGCGAAGACCACCTCCTCCTTACCTTCCAGCAACGCCTCAGTGTCGGGGCGCACATCGATCGAGCGGATCGAGGCCAGACGCGATTCCAAGCCGTATTCCTTGAGTGTCTTGCGATACAGCGGGTACCAACGCGGCCACATGGTCAGGATGCTGAACTTCTGTCCGAGCATGCAGGCGGTATGGAACGCGGCGATACCCGGTGCCAGTACCGGGATCGACAAGCGCGAACGCAGCGCAGACAGGCCTGAATCACTGACGGTATTCACGCACACCGCGTCGTAGCCTTCTTCCTCAGCCTTGATCCCGGCTTCGATCACCGCCAGCTCCATCAGCGCCATGTCGTAATAGCTGTCGGCCAGGGTCATCACCTGGCCCGCGCCTACAAAGCTCACGTCAATGTCGGGCCGCATCAGCGAAGCTGGCAGCTGAGATTCCACCAGCGGACGCGTGGCCTCGCTCATCGGAACCGGGAAAATCATCTTGATGCGCTTTTTCATCATTGGCTCCTCGTGCTCACAGGCCCAGTTCGTGGCGGGGACGCGTCAGGGTGTCGATCAACGCGTAGAGAATCTTCTCGGCGCAGGGCATCAGATCAGGGACATAGGTCGCGCCCATGCCGCCCAAACCCTCGGCCACCGGCAACGGTGCGCCGGTCGCGGGCCACGGCCAACCGATACGCGCGGTCGGCACGCCATAACGGCGTAGCGCTGCACCATCCGTTTGACCGGCGAGCATGTCGGGCATGCCATGTGGACGTTGCTCAATGAACTCCCAACCCCGCTTGCATGACTGGATGATCCAGTTCTGCGGATCAGTGGTACCGCCAGGTACCGAGCCGTACATTTCCCAGCCCAGATCCAGCGCAGGAAAGCGCACCTTGAGGTCGTCGACGAATTCAGCAAACTGCGCCTTGACGTCACCGGGACTGACGCGCGGATTAATACGCACGTCGAAAAAGATTTCAGTGACCGCGCTCGGGAACGCCGGGCGTTCGACATCGCCTCCGCGTACACCGCTGATCCAGCCGTGTGGCTCGATGACACCGCTGGTGTTGCGTTTGGTATAAGCCAGAATCCACTGCTGCAGCTCCTGGATAACCGTGGCTGAAGGCACCACGGAGCTGCGGAAACCCGGAATGTCGTGCGGCACACCGGCATAGCCGAGAGTGCCGTAGACCTTGAGCTTGAACCAGGCCATGCCCGGTTCCTCGTGGTAGACCCAGTTCCATGGCTTCATGATGATGGCGAAGTCCGGGTACATGCCGCGATTGAGCAGATGAATCACGCCATTGGACATACCCGCGTGACGCGCACTGATGTCCACCGGCATACCGCCGTCGGCCATACCCAGCAGCAAGTCACCCCGCAGCGGTACTTCCGCTTCAATCAGCGCGGTGGCCACTTCGGTCAAGGTCGCAATCATCGCCTTGGGGTTCGATGAGCCGAGTCCAAACACCCAGTCATCGACCATCTGCGCGAAGGGTTGCAGGTCGGCTTCCTGGCCTTCGCCGGTGAGCATTTCCTCACCGGGAGTACGGTCCAGGTGGGTGTCGATGGGCGCATACAGCAACACGGTTGCGCCACCACCACTGCCACGGCGTTCACCTACCACGTTGCCCGTAATGTCGCTCATCGGGTAGTAGCGCGACTTCATGCCGATGCCTTGCAGGTGGCGACTCATGAACTCGCTGGCCTGACGGGTCGCACCCGTCGGGCTGTGGATATTGCTGATATCAAACAAAAGCTGCTTGAGACGCCGCGGGTTGAGTCTGGCGCGGGCCTGCTCGTACCACTGATCCTGCTGGGCAGAAAACGGGAGTGAAGTCGTAGGTTTCATGCGCACTTCCTCAATTACTGGCGACAAACTGTTCGGCAAAAATATTTTGCGACTTCATGCCCAGCTCGATCAGGCGCTTGGTGGCGGCGTCGATCATGGGCTGCGGGCCGCACAGGTAAGCCACGGCGTCAGGATGATTGATGTCACCTTCTCGCAATGCGCTGACTGGGCTGCCCTGATGCAGGCCTTCAGTGGCTTCGCGATCGACACAGATGCGCGTCTCGAGGGACGGCAACCATTGCTGACGCAACTCAATGTCCTCAAGCGAGAACAGCGCTTCGGGCACCGCGCAGCCGAAGGTCAGAAGCATCGGTGGCTTGCGCCCGCTGCCCTGACGCAGCGCGTCGATCATTGACAGGATCGGCGCCAGGCCAGTGCCGCCCGCGACGAAAATATGCGGCGCACGTTTGTGCTCCTCACGCAGGAAGAACGCACCGTAAGGACCGCTCAGGTTCAAGACCTGATCGGACTCGGCCGCGGACTCCAGAAACTCGGACATCGCCCCACCGGGGATCAGGCGGATCAGGAACTCCATCTTTGGCAAGCTCTGCTGGGTACTCGCCGGCGAGTAGCTGCGCAACACGCCAAGGCCTGGCACAACAATTTGCATGAACTGGCCCGGGCGGAACTCCATCCATTCGCCTTCGGCCAATTCCAGAGTCACGCGCATCACATTACTGGCGATACGTTCGACCGAGTCGATAAAGGCGTGTACTTCATGCGCCGCACTGGACCCAACTTCACTGCCGTAGCCGAGGTCGAAGGTACAATCGGACTCGGCCTGGCAGACACATAGCAGGCGCTGGCCGGCAGCGAACTCGCTGGCCAGCAAGGTCGAGCTGGCACCCGGGCGGGTTAGCGCCTCGCCCTCTGTCAGGGTGCTGATGCAGCTTGAGCAACTGCCGGAGCGGCACTGGAAGAGCACCGGCATTTGCGCTTCGATGGCGGCATCGAGAATATTGCTGTTCGATGCGACGCTGAAGCTGCGGGTGACGCCATCGGCGAAGTTCAGGGTGACTTGATGCACTGGTTCATTCATAAACAGGATTCCACCGGAGTACGGGAATTGCGTGGTTCTGGCGAAGCCGTGCTGGAGCGTGGTGGTAGCAAACCACCAGCGCTCCGGAGGGGGCTGGTCATGCTCTCGATATTAGGAAGTAGCAGCAGCTGACTGCGCTCCTTTGAGCTACGCGGTTATCCCAAGAGCGCAGTTTCTTGTAAAAAAGGCAGCCATCGCTGGCTGCCGTGAAAAGGGCTGAATAGCGTCACCCCCTCGGTAATGAGTCCAGCCCGGCGTACCGCCCACGATGGAACAACAGCGGACGGGCATCCTCCGCCCCCAGCTCCATCCGCAGCACTCGCCCGACCAGAATCTGGTGGTCGCCGCCTTCATAGCGGTGCTCGATACGGCACTCGAAACGCGCTGGACAGCCGCTCAGCAGCGGCACACCACCAACGCCTTCGCCGACGTCCAGGCCACTGAACTTGGCCTCTGATGCCCGCCCGAAACGGTTCGACCACGCCTCCTGCTCGTCACCCAGCACATGTATGGCGAAGTGTTCGGCCTCCGAGAACACCGGATAACTCAAGGCGTTGCGGCCGATACTCCAGAGCACCAGCGGTGGGTCCAGCGAAACCGTGTTGAAGCTGCTGGCCGTCACACCGATGGGCTCCCCCCGGACATCCCGGGTCGTCACGACAGTGACGCCGGTGGCAAAGTGGCCGAGGGCCTGACGTAAAGCGGTGGTATCAATCATTCAAACATCCCCCTTAGAACGCCAGGCCGTAGCTGAGCGAAAACCAGTGTTGGCTCATGTAAGGCGAGCTCACTGCATCCGGTCCCTGGCCATCGCCATTAACCTTGTCCATGAACGATCGCGCATAGGCGAACGAGACCTCGTTGCCGCCGCCCAGACGGTAGGTGGTACCCAGCGTGACGTGGCGATGGTTGGCGGCGGGCGCCAGCGTGCCGAGGTAACCGTCGCGGCTATCGAGCAGTTGGTTCGCGTCGTTGTAGCCCACGCGCAGGGTCAGATCACGCGTGGCTTCGTACGCCACACCCACGCGGTACACCGTCTGGTCGCGCCAGCCGAAACCAGGACCATCGCTCTCGCCCGGAGCCCCCGTGGCACGGCCTACGCCGGGGTTTCCATAAGCCTTCACATCGCTCCAGAGAATTTTTTGCAGGTCGGCAGCCAGCGTCCAGTCACCGCGTTTGTAGCTCAGCCCGACGCCATAGGTGGAGGGCATATCGAGGCCTCCACCCTCGGCCAACAGCTTGTCAAAATGCTTCATTTTTGACATGTAGCCACGCGTCGCATAGCTGGCACCGAAGCTCAACTCATCGGTGATGCGCGCCAGATAGCCCACGCGCAAACCGCCGCCGTAGGACTCGTCGCTCCCTTCCGGCAAGCCGATACTGCTGGTGCCGTCGATATCAAGCTGCTGTCGGATCAATAACAGGCCCACGCCTAGGCTGTGTCGCTCGGAAATCTTGCGTGCATAGCTAAGGGTCGCAACCATCTGCTGGAGCGTTGAGCCTGGACTCTGCAGGCCGCCCACGTTGCTTTCACGGCTATAGTCCGTGCCAACACCGTTACCCACCACCGAAAGGCCAACACTGCTGACCTCATCGAGCATGTGGTTCACACCCAGCTGGGGAATGATGTACAGATCATTGTCTGCGCTACCGCTGATGGTATTGCCGGCAAACTCCACGCCGTTGTCGACCTTCAGAAAGGCGACCCCGGCATCCACTCGATCACCGACCCAAGCCATGCCGGCCGGGTTCGACGCGCCAACCAGCGCGTCCTGAGGCAGGGCCAGCACCACGCCGCCCATGCCCTCGGATTTAACCCCGTAACCATGAGGGAAAGTGCCCTGAGTGGCCTGAGCAAAGTGACAGGGTGCGCCCGCTAAAAGCAGCGTTGTAGCGATGCCGGAGAAACGCCAGCGGCCAGAGATGAAAGCCCCCATCTCAGACGCCCTCTGCCACTGGAAAACTTTCGATGAAGCGCTCGGCTTCCTGCACATCGTAGTACCAGGGCCGGAGGGTCTTTGGATCGTCGAATGCGTTGGCCACGGTTGAGGCAATCTGCGGGTTTTGCGCACAGGCTGCGAACACCCGCATGATGGATTCCGGTGGAGGTAACAGGTGAGTATTGGTGAAGCGCGCTACCCACTGGGCATAGTCCCAGTACCTTTCGAAGGTTGCCTGCTTCCAGTTGTCGTCAAAGTTCAGTTCGCTGTGTTCGAGAATGGCCTTCATGTACACATTGGCGCACTTGCTGGCGTTGTTTGAGCCCTGTCCGGTAATGGGGTCGTTGAGCACCAGCACGTCGGCCATGCCGAGTACGGTGCGCCCAGAGGGCAGTACACCGATCGGCTTGCGTACAGTGGGCGTCAGGCGGCCTACCAGCGTGCCGAGTTCGTCGGTCAGGCGCAGGTTTTCACAGCGCGGAGCCTCCCAGGGGAAGAATTCGTGGATCAATTCCACCGCCAGTTCGAGGTGTTCGGCCGGGGTGCTGACCTCGCCCCAGCGATCCATCGGGCCACCTTCGATACATTCCAGGTTGATGATATCGCCGGGGCCGGTATGGGTAATGCAGGGGAAATTGACGTATTCGCCAATGCCCGGATTGATGCTGATATTGAGTGCGCTGTAGTCGCTACGTGGAAGCATCCCGTGCACGTAGGTCAATGAAATGGTGCGCTGCGGACGATCAAACACGCTGCGTTCGGCGTCACGCTCAAACAACTTGCCGATCTCGCCTTTGCCACTGGCCACGATGACCAGATCGCTGCTGTCGGCATAACGCTCAAGTTCGGCCAGACCGGCTTCTTCGATAATCAGGTTGCCGCCCTGGCTTTGAAATTCGTCCATCCAGCGTGGCATCTTGATACGCTGATCTACCGACTGACCAGGCGCCTGCATACGGGCCCGCCAGTCCACTCCCAGACCTTCGCCGTTACCCGCACGCAAGTGCACACCCACAGTGGGTGGGCAGATGTCGTCCCACAGCGCCAGGCCCAGCTCACGCTCAAAACCCAGCGCCATGTCATACATTGACTGACTGGACAGCACCCTGCCCGCCGCGATTTGCTCACCGGTACGGTTGGAAATAAGGTTGACGGTGTAGCCTTGTTGCAGCAAACCAATACCAAGTTGTAGACCTGCCTGCCCGGCACCGACGATTGTGATCGTTCTCATGGGATTTCGCTCCATTGTGGTAGTCCGGACAACGCGATGCAGTCCGTGCAGCCAATGTGGAGCAGTGCAGGCATAGGCAATATGCGCATTGCGCAGAGGGTATGCATAAAGTGCGGGAATTAACGCAGAGGGTCCCTGCCCGACATGCCCCCTACCCTCGCGAACGAACCAGCGTTTCCCTGGGTGTCTCGGAGTAACGCCGACGATACTCGGCGGCCAGTCGCCCAAGCTGGAAGAAACCCCAGCGTGTGGCGATTTCGGTGACGCTGTACGGCTGCCCGGGGTCGAGCAGATCTTGGCGCACGCGCTCCAGACGAATGTCACGCAGATAGCGCATGGGACTCAAACCGAGAAACTTTTCAAACCCGGCAAACAGCGTGCGTCCGCTGACTGCACTGACGGCCGCCAGGGTCTCGATGGTGATGGGCTGTTCCGGGTAAGCTTGCATGTAATCGACTGCAGCTTTGACATGACGAGGCAACAGACGCGGCATGGTCTGCTCCAGCTCGCAACGTAAACTGTGCGGCTGCCAGCTCAGGAGCGTCGTCATCAACGTCTGTTCGAACTGGGTACGGATCAAAGGCAGGTCAAATAACTGCGGCGAGCGTTGCATCTCGGCAAAGATATGTTGCGCGCTGCTGCTCCAGGCAGCGCAGGCCGGGTGATCCAGGCTCATGGTGGGATGAAATTCCAAGGGCTTGTACAGGCTGCGTCCGAACATGCTGGCCGCGTGCTGCTCCAGCGCCTCGCGATCGAAACGCACCACCAACTTACGGCAGTCACGGCTCCAGTTCATTTCCAGGACTTCGTGCGGCGCATGCACGGAGCCGTAGCGATGGTTGCTGTAAAGCTCACGGCCGCCAATACACTGCAGGTCGCTGCCAGCCAGCGGCAACTGCACGAGGTAGAACTCCCCCAAGTTACCGGGAGCTACACTCACTTGGGCACCGTAGCTCATCTGGCTGAAACTCAGCCGTCCAGTGCGCAGGTGCGCGTGGCGGTAATTGAGCCGCTCCCCACCCTTGACCAGCAGTTGATGTTCGCAAAACATCGACGACACCCTATCGCGCACCTCGTCGAGATCGTGCGAACGCAGCGCCTGCAGGTGCTGGTACTCAAGCCGCTCGGTCGCGAGGGTCACATCGATAAGCCTTCGCTCATACCCACTCCTCGCGAACGCCCATGGCGTAGCGCTGATCCGAACAGTTCAGCGGCTGGACAGACGGAGCGGGCATAATCATCGACGCAACCTCACTTTAGGCACTGCGGCCGCAGCCGATGCCAATCGCTGACCCGCTGCACCGCCATACCCGCGCGGCACAGCGTGGCTTCGCCCCCTTTACGACCGATGAACTGACCACCCATCGGCAGACCGCCTTCGGTCAGGCCAATCGGCAGGCTGATACAGGGGTGGCCACTGACGTTAAAGGGTGCAGTGAACTGGATCAGGCGGCGGTTGGCCTCAGGGTCCAATGCCAGGCTGGACAGTTGCTCGTGAGTCGGCGCGGCATAGGGCTGCACCGGAGCCAGCAGCAGGTCCAGCTCATACAACAGCATCTCGACCTGCCCGGTGAATCGCTGTGCTTCCAACAAAATTCGCTGATAGTCCATGCCGCTCAGCTCGCGCCCGCCGTCGATCAGCCGCCGCAACGCCGGGCCGTACTGGCTGGCGTGCAGCGGGTAGGTATCGGCATGCGCCACAGCGGTCTGTACGCCGCAGTGTGCCTCCCAATTCTGGCTGACGGCGCGGGTGTCGGGCATCCGAATGCTCAGCAACTTACCGCCACCGGCATGGATCATCGCCATGATCTGCTGCAACGCCTGCTGAATCACCGGGTCCACGCCATCGCTGAGCCAACTTTCGTCAATGCCAACGCGCAACCCGCGAAAGCTGTCATCGATCCCGGGAACCTCCAGGCACACGCTGGGCTGGGAGGTGGGATCAAGCAGGTCATGGCCGGCGATAGTAGAAAGCAGGAACAGCGCATCACGCGCACTACGGGTAATTGGCCCCACGTGGTCGAGGCTTGCGGCCAGTTCAAAGGCACCATGACGGCTGACTCGCCCCCAGGTCGGCTTCAACCCGGTCAGGCCGTTGGCGGCACAGGGGAAGCGAATCGAGCCGCCGGAATCGCTACCGATTGAGGCGTAACACAGTCCCGCAGCGGTGGCTACGCCGCAGCCGCTGGACGACGCACCGGTCCAATGCCCTGGGTGCCAAGGGTTGTTCGGCGCGGTTATGTTCGGGTGGTGGATAGCGAAAGCACCCTCAGTCATTTGCAGCTTGCCCAGCATTACCGCGCCGGCTTCACGTAAACGGGAGACAACGGTGGCATCCTGATCAGGGATACGCGAAGCGTGCAAGGGCATGCCTGCTGCGGTCACCACACCGGCCGTGTCGAACAGATCCTTGTACGCCACCGGAATGCCATGCAGTGGGCTGCGGCAGGTGCCATTAGCCAACTCTTGCTCGGCTTCTCGCGCTTGCTGCAAGGCCAGCTCCGGGGTGACCCTGGCGTAGCTGTGCAGACCTGGGTCCAGTTCGGCGATGCGGGCCAGCTGCGCCTCGGTAACCTCCACCGGCGACAGCTTGCGACTGCGGATCAGCAGCGACAGCTCGTGCATCTCGAGGTAATGCAGATCGCTTGGCAGGTTCATTCGTGTGCTCCGATAAAGCTCAAGGCCAGGCGGTTGAACTCATCAGGGCACTCGCTCTGCAGGTGGTGGGCAGCGTTGCCGAATACGTGCAGACGGGCGTCGGGCAGGCGATTGAGCATCATCATCGGCACATCGACGCTGCCAAACCAGTCATGAAGGCCCCAGCACAGCAAGGTGGGTGCCTGAACCCGATCAAGCACTGGCAGCAGACTTTCCCACTCGCCAAATGCACCAGGGGTTTGCAGCAGCTGGATAAAGCTGGCGTTATCACTGGCCTCGAAACGCAGGCGCAGGTTTTCGTCGTCCAGCAGCTCATCGTTGTGTAGCTCATAACGTCCCAGCAGCACACGCATCTTGCTGATGCTCGGCCCCCCATCAGAGAGGTAGTAGTCACTCATCAAAGTCGCGGCGTGCTTGCTGAACAGCGGCAGCGGCTGCAGTACACCGCGATCGACGGGCTGCGCGCCGATACTGATCAACCGGCCAACGCGCTGCGGAGAGTCCGCGGCCAGGCGCAAAGCCACCGCGCCACCAAGAGACTGGTTGATCAGATGCACGCGCTCCAAGCCAAGAGCGTCCATGAAACCCAACAATTTGCGTGCATGCCAACCTAACAGAGGCCCGTGAACCGGAACCATATCCGAGCGGCCGAACTGGGCAAAATCGAGGAAGTAGCAACGGTGCCGAGTCGCGAACGTCTCAGCACTCAGGCGGAAATTGCTCCAGGCTGTGCTGCCCGGACCACCACCATGGGTAAATATGATCGGCAATCGAGGGGTGTCCTGGCCAACGACCTGATAATGCAGACGAACGCCATCGACCGACACAAACTGACTGA
>ERZ1463038.802-NODE-802-length-11132-cov-11.768800_pt1 | contig 11132 bp, 17 predicted proteins | sample MGYA00564479_ERZ1463038 | MGnify/ENA primary metagenome ERZ1463038 (study PRJEB39244, sample SAMEA3635134) | Helicobacter pylori | study: EMG produced TPA metagenomics assembly of PRJEB11511 data set (Assembly of a 5300-year-old Helicobacter pylori... | reverse complement strand
CTCTTCCGATCTCCAGACGATCGCGAACAGTTACCGCATCGGAGGCGACATCAAGCCAACCTTTGCTTCGGTTGCGAGTATTGTGGAACAAGCAAAGACTGAGCAGAGGGCTGCGGCTGGTTGGTGGGTGATGAGCTTCCGTCCCCGATGTTCTGATACAGTACTTGGGTGGATGCTCACAGTGACTTCAGGTTTGGAGACATGGACATGCTCGAAGTGGGAAACGAAGGAATGACATTTACCGAGCAGGTTGCTCACATGACCATGTGGGCCATCAACAAGGTGTGTTCAACGCTCAACACGTCTGCAATCCGAAGCGTCGACTCTGGCGCTCACAGACACCCTCCAGTCGCCGCTCATCCTCGGAAACGACGTCCGGAACATGACAGATGAGACTCTGTCTATCATCGCGAATGCGGGCATACTGGCGATCAATCAGGACTCGGGCACATCCAAGGCTGGACGGGTCTGGAGCAAGGACGTCCGCGCGCTGCCGGACCTCTCCATCCCGAGCTGGCAGATCCCGCCTAACGATACCGGAGGTACCTTCCAGCTCTGGTCGGGATCTCTCACAGGCGCAGGAAAATACCTTGTCGCTCTGCTGAACACTTCACCGAGGAACCTGAGCTGGACGATCGAGCTCGACGACGCGTTCAACTGGGTCTCTTACGTGAGATTCGACCTGACCTCACTGAGATCTCATAATTCTTACAATTAGGCTGCTTATGGATCTGTGGCCAGCCAGACCTACTCAGCCTTGGACGTTTGGGCTTCCCCCGCGACGGCCGCCACCGACATGCCCGCGAACGCGACCCGCGCCGAGCGCGCGTCCGTGGCACTCGGAACAGATCTCACCTCTCCCGTCTGCGGAAATATTCCAGATGTGACGGTTGAAGCGCACGGAGTACGCCTCTTTGTGCTCACGCCGACGAACGCCACTTGCGGCACCAAGTCCGCGGTCGCGAATCGCATGATGGGAAGGAAGGCATGGTCTCCCGAGCCCTTCTGAGGCAGGATACTTGGAAAGATTCCTTGTATCTTACTTGAGTTTCATTAGTGATCAACGTGACAGTTGCGACCCACCGTGATTGCGGCCAAAGGTGATTTGCCCTCAGCTCAGCCGACTGTGAGCCTTATCACAAGGGGATGGAATCTTGGATGAGCTGAGATTAAATTGATCCACCAACGCGCTCAGCTAATCTGCGAACCAGCTTCCACCGCTCGAAGGACACCGTTCATCGCTTGCGCTGCCTGACAATGTGCATGCTACAGTGGTCAGAATCCAATTGCCCACAGAATGTTTAGGCTCGTACTTGCATCTCCATCAGTCGTGACAATCCGGACTCGATCGCCTCCGAAGCTTGCATCGCACCAATTGGCTCCCACAACGCCCCAACTCTTGCAGCCTCCGCCAACCTAAAAGGGATTATCAGGCGGAGATTTTGCAATAGTTGTACAGTTCCGAACCTGCTCAAGTGTAACGCCGAAGTGTACAAATCGAAGTGAATCCCACTCCCTGAGGGGTGGCGGTAGTAAACGAGGAGATTGACAACCACTCCAGCGTTTGAAGACGGCGATTGAGACGTGGCGTATAACAGCTCAATAGAGGGTCGACGCTGGGCAACTCCTTCGCTTGAGATCGTCTGCGTGCCGCAGATGGAGTACGATCAGCACTAGTCTCGTCAGGGGGCGTTGCGGGCAGACATACTGACTCGGCGCTTCGCATCGCCCAGTCGACGAAGCGCTTGACCAAAAGCTGTATAATCGCCCAAGGCTTGGTCCTCTCCTTGGTTCCGTCCATTCCGCCATCCCATTCGACCTCGATGAGCCTGTGAAAGACGTGCGGCACGAAAGACCCCAGCAAAAAGCCTCTCAGCTCAGACACTATCGCAATCTCGCACTGTTCAGATACGCTATCTAATGTCTTAATAATAAAGCCGATGAAGTGGATGACCGCCTCCACTCGGGCTGACCAGTATGGCGCGCCTCGGTCAGTAGCAGCATTGCCAGCGGCGAAAGGTGAGACCGCTCACAGTTTCCACAATGGATTCGATGCAGGTCGATCAAAAGAAGCATCATTATATCTTCCACGACTCGTGCTGGGCTCTGGAGTTCAACCCCTTCCCTAAGTGCTCGCATGGCAACGGCGACTCGGACGTAGGCCTCGTCTCTGGTCCATCCATAGCGAGTTTTCAGGTGCAGCTCGGAGCTTCGAGTGATTTTAATAAGATGAGGACTATGACACCACGAAAGTTGCACTCACAACTGAGGAGCACCGTTGGTCAAGAGCGCGCATTCATAGTCGCGAAACTGAAGGTATTGGGGAATAGTGAGTGTCAAGACAGTGACTAGAGCATCTAGACCTACCACAATGGCGCAAACCGATCCTTCTTCCAGCTGAGACCTTCGCTCAGGTGGCGGCCAGCTCTTCAGAAAGGCCCAGCGCTGCCGATCCAGCACTTTGAGCACGCGCCGCGAAATTGGCGCCGTTCCTACCAGCACGTGCATTTGCGTCAGCACCAAGAGTGCCCCGTTTTTGAAAATAAAATCTACGAGGTAGTGTGAGTACCAGCATTGAAAGGTACTTGTACGCGTCCCAGGACAGCACCGGGTCGGACTCGAAGCAATCTGCCACCGCGACGACGAGGTCCTCCAGCAACCGATCCACAACAGCTTTGCGGTGACGGCCCACATCCATTGGCGAGGTACCAGTGATCATCTATGATTCAACTTGGTTATGGCCTGATTGGAATTGAGGTCAAGGCAACTCACGGTGTGAGAGCTTGCGCGACAGCCCACACTGTAACTACACCTCAGCGCTGGGCCTAGACCATTTCTGCATCGGAGACCTTACAATTCGAGAAGAAGAAGTTTTACCTGACGTGCAAAGCTTTAGTGAAGATTATCTGCTTGAAGGGGAGTGCCTGACGTTGTCTGGGACGGCGCTTTGACCCGGTCGCTCGCGAGGGCTGCAAACACTTAGACTCTTGATGAGCTGCAAGAGCAGATCGGACTGAAATGTTAACGAGTCAGATCTATCAGTGACTACCGGTTCAGAACGAAGCCTGCCGTATTCCAGTACCCAGTGACCCTGCTTCGAGCTCTCAGGAGGTTCCGGCAGCCTAAGAATATAGAGTCTGTCCAGCAGCTATGCTTACAGTGTGATTGTTTTAAGAATGACCCGCACAGTCTACAAGGTGATATCGCAGGGATACGTTCATCTTAAACTGCGCCAGCTTCCAGCCGGTGGCGGTTGGGCCGAATCCGGGTCCTGCACCAGCAAAGGCCTGAAGTCTGACAACGATGTACTAGTTCAGCTTCAAGCTCTGACTGAAGCGGTCGGCTCCGTGGTTCAGATCTCACCGAAGCTCCTCGAGTCTCGCGCCGTTCCCGCGGTGGGCGTGTGTCGCCAGAGAGGCAGCCGGACCTGGGCATCTACGTCTCAATCGTCAGCTCGCGCCTTAAAAAGGAGTAAATCGACTTACTCGATACCTCGGCCTAAACACGATGTGCACGGAAAGGACTGCCCTGGCGCCAACCCGCCGCAATGACCGTGGCGCTCGCGGCAAGGAGCACATCGAACCGTTCGCTTGAGGCCGCCCTCGGCCGTCGGCAGCATCTTAGCTATGAGGTTGTTAAGGTGGAAAGATGACGGGATTTGCTGGTCTCGTCTGCCTCGGGCCGCTCAGCGCTCATCACGGACAGCCGCGGGGGGTCGGGCCGCTGCAGCTGACCCGGTCGGCGCGCGCAGAGGCGGGCTCGGGCGGTGGCGGGCTCGGTGGTGTACATCACTAAAAGGTCACGAGGCTGAACGGAATCATTTAAAGTCCGAAACTTAGCTCAGGTGATCCCTGGCGTGTGACCGAGACCGATTGGTCTGCTCTCTCTCTCTCTCTCTCTCTCCCTCTTCTGTCCCACTCTCACACATGAATCGCCCAATTGGTCAGATTCGCGGCGATAGGCAACGCTCCTACGACTCGTTCATCCTCCCGTCTGGTTACCAGGCGCCTCCTCCCCTGGCGTCGAGGCCGGGTCAGCCCCAACCGGCGTTTAGAATTCCGACGTCTTGGCAGCAACAGCTCAACATGACCTCACAGGAGCGTAGGCACATACTTTTGAGTGATACGGAAAAGTTCTGATGCTTGATTGTCAGATTCCCGCGTTGAATGCAACTTACAGACTGGACGGAACGGGATCACGAGTCGCGTGGTGAAGTCGGTATGGGCCGTCTTGACCTATCAGCGAGAAGAACAAGTATTGGATCAATACATAGCTCCACAAGACCGCCGACTCATTTCGCTCGACCGCGCCGGCCTACCGCGACATTGTTTACTACAAGCAGCACCAAAACGCTCAGGAATACACCGTGCTTGCAAACGCGGTCAAAGGTCGCCCGATGTTGATTGACCCCAATACTGGGCACTTCAACGGTTATCAAGGACTGGGTGCCGAAGATTCGAGAACGGTAAGCGCTGCTTTATCAGCCTCAGGTTAGGTATGAGCTGACGTTGACCTCCGCTAGGTTCAACTTAAGGCACGTGAAGGTGTGTTTCACCTCACTGCATAGTTATTTCTGAGATCTGATGTTGATATCGACCTTCTCAAATAGTCGTGAAGGTGAGACTTGGGTCTTACAGGCGGGCTGTCTCCTTGCAGGAGAATCGGGAGAAGAAGAGAGGTCGCAGGTAAACGTTGACCGGCTGAGCCTGGTTGAGTGGGCAGAAAAGGCATCGGTGTTGATTCTGGACGATGACATTGCTGCACTAAGAGCGTTGCCACGGCGTTCGCGAATTCGAGCCTCCGCGTCTACTCTTCTAGCCTGAGCGTTCATCCTTTAAACGACGAGAATCCAGCCGGAAGTAGTCTCACGTGCACTCTGGGCAAATTGCCTTGCTCAAGTACAAGAGAGTACGAGTTGTGTCGAGATGTGGGCGGACCACCGCGTCGTACGCACGCGTTTTTGGTCCCGAACGCCCACCTCGCCGCACGTCCTCACGCCTCTTCTCCACGCCGGTGCGCCTCGGATACCCCTCAGCGGACTGCTACGACCAGTCACAAGCGAGAAAGGCCCTGCCCAGCCGGTCGACGCGTGCACGGACAGCCCGGGCGAGGACCTGCATCAACACCACCCTCAACGCGTCTCTTTCTTCTCGCGTAGGCTCTCGGCTCAAGTACGTGCTCTTCTAGGCTCGCTGCGAGACTGGGACGCGCCGGGGGGCGCGCTCGTGCTGTTTGCCCGGTCAGGCGGATCGCGCAAGGGCCGCTCGAGCGCTCGAGCATGGGGGCTGGGGGCTGCGTGATCAAGCTGGGTGTCTGTAGGATTGCTTGTGCTATTGTCTGGGGTGTGGAGCTTGGGAACGCGTAGGGCAGACGTTACTCGCGCACGTTGCCCTCTATAAGGAGCCACCCGGGCTGACGCGACAGCTACAACCTCGCGGGGCTGGCCTCGGTGCTTACATTGTTCCTTGCCCTCAGACAGAGCTCCCACTGGACCGGGCCTTCGATCCCGGCGCCGCGCCAGCACTCGCGTCCGCCGACTGGACGGCCATGTCCGCGTCGCAGCCCGCCCGACCGGTGATCACTTCGCTGTCACTGCCCCAGCACTTCAAGCCGTCGCCATCGCTGCCGGTGCTCCCGTCGCACCCCAAGCCGTTCCCGACCCACGCGTCGCCAAAACGCGCCTTGTCGCCGGGCCCACCCGCCAAACGCGCGCGACTGTCCCCACCAACATCTTCCCGCCCACTCGGGCCACTTCCACTTCCGCTCCTACTACTCGCAGCCGCGCAAACGTTCCACGAGGCCGCGCTGGCACTGCACACGCCACTCGCCCGACTACCGAGCGAGGCCAAAGCGCCCGCGTACGCTCGAGCATGGATTGAGTACCGCAGGCTCCAGGGTGCGGCGCTCGGAGCTCTCAGAAGCATTTTGCAGTGCGAGGAGGCCAGTGTCGGTGGTGGGCGGCTTGAGCTGCGCGCGAGGGTGCTGATGGTCGAGATCCTGTTCGCGATGGGAGACCACGGCGAAGCGGCCAGGGTGATCTCCAAGGGCGTGCGTGCCTCTCTTGGCTCGGAAAGACTGGAAGGGAGCTGACCCGCCAACGAGCAGATCTCGGCCGCGAACCAGCACAAGGACCTCGCCGCGTTCCTGCCCGCTCTCCAGTCGCTCCAGGCAACCTTACCGACTTCTCCGACACCTCCGCAGCTCAAATTCGCCAAGCAAGTTCTCAAGCGCGCCCTCAGCACCACGCCCGCCACACAGTTCCCACAATGGACGTATCACCTCGCGCTGCAGCTCGCCGCGCTGTCCGACTTCCCCGGCGCGCTCTCCGCCCTGCGCGACGTCGAGCAGCTCGCACTCGCTCGCCAAGACGAAAGCATCCTTTGGGCATCGCGCGTCCTCGTCGCGCGACTCGCCGTCGGCGCTGGACGATCAGACGTTGCGCGCGAGGCGGTCAGGATCGTAGGCGCGTGGATGGGGTTCGACTCCGTCGACCCATCTGCAGAAGAGAAGGGCAAAAGTCAGCCGAAGGCGGCAAGAGATGCCAGCGAGGTGCTCGGGCCGCAGCTCAAGGTCCTGGGCCGGCAGCTTACGATCCAGTTCGTGCTCGTATTCTGCCTGTTCGTCGCACGCGAGGGGCACGTCAAGCTGGCGAAAGAGAAGCTCAAGATGGCCCATCAGCTGCTCGATGAGAAGCAACTCGAGGAGGGCGAGCTGGAGGGCTGGACCAGGGTGGGCTTCCCTTTCTGGTAGTGTGGGACTTGAACTCATCAAGCCTGACCATCACAGCTCAAAATTAACCCGGTCGACATCGTCAAGCCGCGCTCCGCTGGGACCGACTCGCCCGCGCCGTCGTCGTCGCCTCACCTGCGCGCGCCACCGCCGCCTTTGAACATCACGCTCGAGCTTTCCCCCAGGTCGACCGTGTACGCGTTTGCGTTCCTCGTCAGCGTGGTGCGTCTTTTTGTTCTTTCTGCGTGGCTCAACATACTGACTAAGCTGCTCCACCAGGCCGTGCACCGCGACCCGTTCGGGTCCAAGCCCCGGTCGACGCTCTTCGCAAACGAGGGCCTGCGCACGATCGACGCCAAGCTCTCTGGCAGCGAATGTGCGTCTTTCTTCCCATCTTCTGGTTACAAATTCTGACATCTCCAAACTACAGCTCTGCCGCCACTCGGCCCATCGGTTGTCCGATCGCATCTGCACGCGCTCGCCTCGATGAAGATGCACCTCTCGCTCTTCTCCGCCGAGCTTGCCACGATGCGCTCCGCCCTGCCGTCCGCGCGAGCGCACCTGGACGCCGCACTCGCGACCGCGCGCACGCACTCGCTCTGGGACACCTCGTCCCAGTTCCGCGCCCGCCTAACACTCGACGAAGGCCTTCTGGCCGTTGCACAATCCAACGCGCCGCTCGCCGAACAATGCTTCCTTGCTGTGCTTCAGCTCGACGACCCGCGCACGTCGCTCACCCCACTCGCGCTCTTGTCGCTCCTGTCGCTCCGCCTCTCCGCCGGACACTCGCCGTCCGCCCTGGCGCCACTTGCGCGCGACATCATCCTGCACACGTCCCAGGACCCCTCGCCGGCACTAGTGCTCGTCCGCGAGCTCGCACAGGCGCTCACCGTCGGCGAAATCACAAAGAGCAAGACGCACCTCAGCGAGGCGCTCAAGACGGCCAACGCGACGCTCGCCAACCACGCCAAGGCGTCCATCCTCGCCCTGCTCGCGAACCTGTTCCTCTTCACGCGCAACGACCAGGTTCGTCCTTTCTTTCGGGTGAGTGGGGCGGGAGCTGATTGGGGCAAACAGGCGCAGAAGATGCTCGCCGCGAGTTTCAACATCACCAAGGGCATGGGCGCAAGGATCGACTCGAGGACGCCGGCGGACAAGGCCGCGAACGTGTCCGGTGACGAGGCGGTCGGGAACGTCCGGCTCGGGCTGTGGGTTGGCGAGCGGCTGCTCGGTGCGTCCTTCTTCTCGTCCCGAGGCCCGAATAAGACAACTTATACCAAGTGAGCAGAGAGCTACCGGAGAAACGAGCCGCCCAAGGTCAAGAAGCAAGAAGGGCTCAACGCCGCGCACCGCCGCGTCCTCTCGCGCGAGCCGGCGCCCATCCCGCTCCAGTCGTCCAAATAGTCCACCGCATCCATCGTCTTCGGATGTCAGTAGCATACCCTATCGCAGAATCGGTGTTTTGTTGTCAACCTCAAGACCTGTTTCTATTCTCATCGAGCTAATCGGCATTTCAAGTGTCTATGGGACCGGGAGAATCTGGGTAACGACTCATGCGAGCTCGAGGTCAACGAGCTGCCGACGAGCTCTGCACTTTTGCAGCGAGATCGCGTCGCCGTTGGCGGACGTCGCGCAGAGATTGCCCGTCAAGACGTGCACCCGGTGGCGAATGGGTCACCGAACACCTCGCCGCACTTCCTGCAGGTGATGCCGAACTGGTCGTTGACAGTGCTTCAGAAACTTTCGGGGGAGAGGAGGGAAAGACGCGTGGACGAACGCGGGCGGCGGAGCTGCCACATGCACCGCTGGCGAGTTCGCCAGAGGAGGCGGTCGACTTGTGAGTCAGGCAGTAGGTCGATTCGTGTCCGCCGTTAGGACTATTTAAAATGCCTTTAGTCAGTGATGAGCTCGATGTATCGCTCAGCACGGCGCCAACTGCCCAGGAAAGCCCGCGAGAGAACGTGGGACCCGGTTTTTAGTGGAGAAGACGCTTTGGATCACGCGTAAGCCCTGGATGCAACTGAGTGGAACCATCACGGAATATCTTCGTCGGGCGGTTGGCGGTACCTCCGCCTTGCGACCCGCGCGCCTGAGCCAGTTTGGGCAGACTCGCGGATCGAGGGCTTCAAAGCTCATTTGTGGGTACCGGTGCATCACTATGTATAATCGTCGCCTCGTATAGAGCTGGAAAGCTCAAGATTGTGGATTTGACCTGAGGCTGGAACGAGCGGATACGGCGGCGTGGGGCCGTGAGCCCAAGGGGGCCCGACACGCGAATCTCGAGCATGCTCTCGTAATCCAGTCGCGGCCAAGCAGTTCACGGAAGTCAAAATGTCCAGAGACGTTCTTCATCTCTTTGCTCAATTCTCCAACTCTGACTCCCCGACTGGGGGTCTTGGACATCACGCGCACGCAGCCGCCGCGTAGGATCAAGTCCACTTCCGCTGTAAACAAAGACTATACATCATAAGCGCTCAGTGTCGCCATTAAGTACTTTAGCGAGCGATGGGATCCAGACTCGCGCTACGACATGATTGCCGGCGCCCCGGTCGAGGCCCGGCGACTCCGCCGTCGGCAGCGAGTTGCCTCGCGCAGCGCGTCAGCAACTCAAGCAGTGTACCAGCACCAGGTCAACAATGAGCACCAGCAAGCACGCTCCAGATCTGGAAGTGGTCGAGTTGGACAGCGCCGCCGGGGACGACGCGCCAGAGGAGAAGAGCAAGCCACGACAACGCGGAGCGGCCGCCTGCACGACTTGCCGGTAACTCAAGAGGAAGCCCGAGCAAATGGGCACCCTGGGCTTTCGCTGACTTCCTTCGCAGCACGGTGCATCGGGGCTGAAACTCCACCCTGCGCCGTAAGCTCGTCTGTGCTGTCGTGCTCACCGGAGCCGTGTGCTGACCACTCGTGCTCGTGCGGGGACAGAGGTGCGCTCGTAACAACGTACTGGAACATTGATTAAAGAGCCAGCTTACCCCGCACGCCCTGACGAATTGTCCTCGCAGTCCGAGTGCGTCTTCGTGGATAGCTTGCTAGGCAAGCACAAGAAGAAGCGGGGGACCATCGACGCCGCTCCTCGCGAGCAGGAAATCTAATCTGGGTCTTCCAGCGACATCACGTCTCCGGCAAGTCCATACCGACGGCCCGACCTGCCCATTTCCGCCGCGCCGCTGGCACATGGTGGACACGGAGGGGTGCTCGATCTGGGGATCCTCGGAATCCCCGCACATTCGCGGGATTCCTTGAGTCCCGGCAAAATCTCTTCACCTGCGATTCTTGGAGGTTCGAGCTTTTCGAATCCAGCGGGCCTGCTTGCGGAAGCTGGGGAGTCGAATTTCAGTGACGCTGACCGGGGGCAAGGGGGTGATGGTGGAGACTCAGACGAAGATGGGGAAGAAGACGTTGGTATTGCGTCGAGGGCGTACTTCGACCGGAAGGCCTCGCCCACGACGACCTATTCCGAGTTCCTCCAGTCCGCCGAGATCATGAAGCTCATCACCGAGGAAGAGTGGGTCTCGGAGATTTCGATTCCGCCAGACATGGAACCAGGACGAGTCGCCAGTGTAAGCTCAAAGTAGATCTCATCTCTCTCAGCTTCTTCTCACCTTCTGGTTTATCCACAGATGCGGCGGACTTGGTGCGGTCGCGCCCTGCAATTCACCCGCAACGCAAGCTGACGACCTCTTTGACCAAGGCTCCTCTGTTACACTTTGGACAAAATGCTCAGTTGCCAGATGGTGAAGCCACCCTACTCTCGGTACGACGATACGTATGGCAGCACGCATGAGGTCCCGGCGTCATCGGCCGACGACCTGCGCGTCTTCGCCAACGTCGAGCTCTCATCGATCATCGCTCGCGCGATGGACTACTCCCGGGACCAAACGGCGGTTGAGCCAGTGGTGGATACCTCACAGTCTTACATGCGCATGGAGTCGGAGCTCGAGGAGTGGCGTGAGACCTGGTTGCCGAAGGTCAAGCTCGGCGGAGATGGTTCGTCGTCCTATCAACACTCGCATCTGGACGCTGACCGTTTCTTCTACGAAGATATTTAATGCCAAATCCGGCAAGCTCGCGTTCGCCTGTACTTCCACTACGCCACCCTTCTCGCGGCGTCCATGTCGCTTCAGCACGCGCTTGACACGGAGGCGTCGGGGCCAACTTTTAAGCCGTTCGCGCTCGCAAAGTATCAGACGGCCGCTCTGGCTCTTCTCGAGTGCTTCCAGACCGAAATGTTTGCCCCGCGACAGTCACGATGTGAGTCGGATTGCTGCTGTCGGAAAGCACCTTCAGCTGATGTGATTTTACTCAGACTGCACCGACTTCCAGTTCACGTGAGATCTTAGATTGGCTCGTATGACGCTCATACTGACGAAGTAGATCGGAAGAGCACACGTCTGAACTCC
>ERZ1463038.801-NODE-801-length-11135-cov-19.078791_pt1 | contig 11135 bp, 15 predicted proteins | sample MGYA00564479_ERZ1463038 | MGnify/ENA primary metagenome ERZ1463038 (study PRJEB39244, sample SAMEA3635134) | Helicobacter pylori | study: EMG produced TPA metagenomics assembly of PRJEB11511 data set (Assembly of a 5300-year-old Helicobacter pylori... | reverse complement strand
GGCGTCGACCTCGCCATCTCCGCCCACTGGCACCCGGCGCTGTCCCTCCCCCGCGCTCTCGACGTCGCCACCTATCCATCTCTCAGGACCATCTCCTGTCCCGCCGTTGAGCTCTCCCGGTGCTCCGGAGGGCGAGGGCGTACTCAACCCGCGCGAGGTGCGTCCTGCCAGGTGGGGAGCGAGCGGGTGCTGATTGCTGATTGCGGGAGCGGGGAGCGCAGCTCGCGGCGAGGTTGGATCGGTACGTGGTTGGGCAGGACAAGGCCAAGAAAGTGCTCGCGGTGGCGTAAGTTCCCTCGTTTCGTCCTCCCCTCGCGCGTCGTGCTCAAGCCGGCGCCGGCAGCGTGTACAACCACTATGCACGACTACGGCACCTCGCCGCCTCTCGCCCTTGCCCTCCCGCGCCAGTAGAGGCATTCGAGCCCGACGCGCCGATCGCGTCGGACGCGTTCACGCCGTCGTACAGCTCCCCTCCTCCAGGCCTCCTCCCGCGCCGTCGTCGGTCCCAGCCCTCGTCGTCCGACTTTGATCCGACCACGTACGATTCCGCTAGTACTCCCGTTCCCGTTCCGGCTCCGCGGCGCACGAGGAAGCCGACTCTGGCGCGTCCGAGTGAGCCACAGGAGGAGCCGGTCGTGCACGAGAAGAGCAATGTGCTGCTGCTCGGCCCGACGGGCAGTGGCAAGAGCTTGCTCGCGAGGACGTTGGCAAGGACGCTCGACGTGCCGTTTGTCGGCGTCGAGGCGACCGGCATGACCATGGCTGGCTGTGAGCCCGCCGTCCTCAAGAGCCAAAGAGGAGCTGATACGGAGCCCCGACAGACGTGGGAGAGGACGTCGAGTCGTGCGTGCACCGTCTGCTCGTCGCAGCCGACTACGACCCCATCCGAGCCTCGTGCGTCTGCTCCACCCCATCCCTGCCTTCCTCCCCGTCCCTCTAACACGTTTATCGGAATCCGCTCCAGCTCGGGAATCATCTTCATCGACGAGATTGACAAGCTCGCGCGATCGCCCCTCTCGCTCGCAAAGGACGTCGCGGGCGAAGGCGTCCAGCAAGCGCTCCTCAAGATCCTCGAAGGCACGCTCGTCAGCGTGCCCGAACGCGAGGGGCGCGCGGGGCGCGGGCCCAAGAAGGACGGCGCGGTCATCGTCGACACGACCAACGTGCTCTTCATCCTCAGTGGGGCTTTGTGCGTCTCCTTTCGACTGGCTTGCGAAAGCGAAGGCTGATGAAACGCTTCTTTTACTGTATTGGAATTGGGCAGTGTCGGACTGGAGGACCAGATTGCGCGTCGGTCCTCGCGCAGCTCGACAATCGGGTTCCACGCGCGCTCCTTCTTCACGCCGTCCACTCTGTCCCAACCCACGCCCTCGGACCTCGTCTCGTTCGGTTTCATTCCCGAGTGCGTGTTTCCTCTTTGCCCTGTTTGCTCTGCCTTCCCCGCGCGCGCCCCTAACCCCAATTCGAACACAGGTTCATCGGCCGTCTCCCCGTCCTCGCCACTCTGCTCCCGCTCTCCCCAGCGGACCTCCTCCGCGTCCTGACCGAACCGAGGAACGCGCTCGTGAGGCAGTATGAAGTGTTGTTCAGGGCCAGCGGAGTCGAGATTCGGTTCACGACTCCGAGTCTGCGCGAGGTCGCGAGGATGGCCGGGGAGCGGGGCACGGGCGCGCGAGGGCTGAGAGGGATCTTGGAGGAGGTGCTGTTGGAGCCGATGTTTATCGCACCGTGCGTCCCTCTCTCTCCTCTGACGGTTTGGAAGGCCTGACCCGGTTTGGCGGAGGGGAGTAGAGCTTCGGTCAGTGAGCCTTGGAGGACGGGAGAGATTTGGTTCTCTACTAAAACTGACGGCATTCGAATCGCGGGGGGGACAGAGCATCCAGTATGTCCTCATTGACCGCGAGGTCGTCAGGGACGGCAAGGAGACGAGGTGCTACTCGCGCGGCCAGCAGGTGCGCCATCCCCGCTTCCTTCCCTTCTTTCGGACGCTTTCCTTTTTTCTTTTGTGTGCTGATTCGGAGAGGTAGAGTGTCTTTGAATCGGACTTTGAGGCCGAGGAGAGCGAGGGCGAGCGTGAGAGTGAGGCGGAGGTCGTCGAGAAGCGCAGGGCGACGGCGTAGGATGTTGGGTTCTTGTATCTTACTGTTGCGGACCACCATCCAGTTGCGGACCATCATCGAGTCGCGCACCATCATCTAGTCGCGGTACTCGGACACTTTCGCTCCACGACGGCTGGCAAGTGTTCGAGTGCTTCCGTTTACGTTCCGTATTTACATCACTGGGAACGCTCAAGCGAGCTCCCCACGCTTTTTCGCCTCCCCATGCTTGACCTTGTCCTCATTCCCGGTGAGCTTGCCCAGTGTCTTCTCCACCGTCCCCTTGACCTTTTCCCCCAGCGACAGCTTATGCTCTTCTTTCTCCGTCACCTGTCGCCTTCCAATCATCAGGTCCTACTCATTTCTCCACCACAAAAATTCACTTACGGTAGAAGCACCCGAAGCCCGACTCTCAACCGGAGCCCCAAGCGCCTCGAGCCCCGTACGCTCCCCACTCCCCGCGCCAGAATGCTTGCTGGCGTACCGCTCCGCAGGCGTCATTCCGGCTCCGCCCAGCGAACTGAGCGACGATGCGCTGGCGTCGTTCGCGTTGCCGTCGGTCGACCACGTCTCAGAGTTGGACGTCGTCGGCGTCGGGCGGATCTCGGCCTGGATCATGATTTAGTCTACCCAAGTGGAGTGGACAATGGAAATTACTAGGTTGGTCTTACGGTGGAAGAGGCGACGTGGTGCTCGGTCGGAGTGTGCAGCGAAGGGACGCTGAGGACCGAGTCGGACGTCATGGGCATGGGCGGACGCGGGCGCTCAATTTCCGGCTATATGGGGGTCAGCTTTCTACTTGATCTTGAAGATTCGACGAAAGACGTACGGATCCGGCAGGAGGCGTGTACTGCTTGTGGCTGACGGGCGCGCCGGCGAGGTCGTGCGGATGGACCGAGGCGATGCTCAGGACCGAGTCGGACGAGATCGGCTTCGGGCGGTTCGCCTCCTAAACATTGTGTTCAGCTTCTTGACCCTTCAGCCTACTGGACCTGACGAAGACACACCTCCCCAACGCGCGGAACGCCCGCAGCGTGCGGCTTCGCGCCAAAGCGCACCTCGTCAGCGGGCTGCGCTTCGTATTCGGTCGAGTTCTTGTGCGAAGGAGTGGAGGGGGAGATGGAGGTACGGTCGTTCAGCGCGTTGGTGGTGGAAGGGATCGAGTGGTGCGAGAGAGCGGCGGCGAGCGGGACGCCGTCGCTTGCTCGGGAGGCGCGGACGGACGAGGCTGGGGAGGGGGAGAACTGCATTTGTTGGGCGATTGGGCGTTGTGGGAAGAGAGAGGACGGAAACACTGGCGCGGGAGAACGGCGCTCGCGGGAGAGGAGCGCGAGGCTCGGATGACGCAGGTCGACGTCAACGTGACGCTTGTGGACCGTGCGCGCGGTGGAGTGGAGGCGCGGCTGATCCGCGTGGCGAGGGCAGGATCTCCAAAACTGCAATTTGCGTCGAATGTTCTTCCTTCCATGAGATCTTCTGGGTGATCTACGAAGGACGGCGGGCCAGGCCGCAGGAGGAGGACAACTGCGCGGACGCACGCGTGCCGGCTGGCGTTGTCTTCAAGGCGTGTGCGAAGCCAAGGATGATGCGCTCACTTTGTAGGATGCGTTCTACGTGTGTGTGCTTAACCCGCCCCACACATGTGCGTTGCCTACCTACGACCCACGTCCGGACCCACGCCCGACAGCAGCTCTTTCAACGGCGCCGACCGTTCTGAACAACCTCAGGTCTATTAACGTATAGCTTGCCTTGAGATGCAGTCGAGATTGCATCGGACAGATTTCAGGCCGGGTATTACAGGTCGCCACCCAGGTCGTCGAAGCCACGTCCAGAGCACTGATCAATCGCTGACGCTTTAACTACTTTGAGACTGTACCATTACCATTACTCTAAATAAGACGCCTTCCTTCACTACCACCTCAACAAGCGAACGCGGTCCCTTCACAGACAACGACTCCACCTGCAATCGACGCCGGTGCACACTCATCAAAAGGGCGAGAGCTGTTTCGCCAGCCTGAACGAAGCCCTGAAACGCAGTGCCATGGACCTCATCCTGCTGAGAAAAAGCGCTGTCAGTCCGTAACCAGTACCTACTAGCCAGTCCGTAGCCTTGCAGCGAGCAGCCAGCTCTGCAGCCGAACCAAAGTGGTCCTGTCAGAACGCGGCGGTTCCCTCTACCATACCTTACTCTAGAAGAGAAAGTGCTCACCTGATTAGGATGGAGAGCGACTAGCACAGAGTGACTTGGGGTTCCTTCGAATCCGATGGCGCCACCAGCGTTCTTGCCAGACACCCCTGCTCCCCTCCCCTTCGACATTGCGTGCCACTCGTTGCTTCACATACTGCAGCCTATAGAGATTTAGTTTAAATAGCATTAAAAAAGATGTGAGAAGGTCTTAATCCGCCTGGCCAGAGACAAGGGGAGGAAGCCATCTCACCCGTAATATCGACCTGCACGCCTCGTGACGGCTCCAACCTCATGCTCATGCACCATTTTTGTCTCCTTCCTTCGTGTGGTCGGCTGTGCCAAAAGAGACCGATGCCGTGATTGTGATCAAGCGCCGTCATCTCGTGTGGGCGAGGGGCCACCAGAACGAGGATTACCGCCTCGCGCTTCCCAAGCGTTACCACGGTGCTCGATACAGTGAGGTAGCTTAAGATCGCTCTCAGCAAGGTAGGAGGCTGCAGGTTCAAAAGACCCGCGCTCGTGACTCCCCCTGCGCGTCGTGCTCCCCAGTGTCGCGTCCCAAGTCCGCCCGTCAGCACTTCTCACAAAGCACAAGCATCGTTCGTCGGGAGATTTCAGTTGGAGATGGCGGTCTGCTCCCGAAGCGGGAGGACATCGTCTCGCCTGATAACAGGCGGTGTCCACCTCCGTCGCCACGCAGCGGTCCTCACCCCGCCTCCTAGCAAAACCAAACATGATCCAACGAGATGCGGTCGCAGAATGGTAAAGGCTGGGCTCCAAGAAGCCTAGGCTTCGCTCCCGTTGACGCATGCGGCTGGCCACGGAGCGGTGTATCACCTTGGCGAGAGGAGACAGACCGGCCTCGGACGAGCGCTCGCGACTGGGGGGTCATTCAGGGCTCAAATCTGTACAAAGGAAGGGTGATGTGGTCGAAACGAAGGGGCGTTCGAGCTCGACATCACAGGCATTGCAAATTCCGGTCTGCGAGCCGGGCTGGGCCGGTCGCTTTGAAGACGAGCTCGAACGCGCAGGTTGGCTCTTGCCACATCCGACACACACCTCGACTAGCTCTTTCGCAGCGATGGAAGGCTCGGCGACCCGCCGACCGAGTCGCCGTTCGAGCTCGAACGGCGACGAGGTGGGGTGAATTATTTGCTCTTTCCATCCCATCTACACCTATTCTGCGCTCGGCTCCGACCTGCTTGGTCCCTTCACGACCAGCATACTCCGACCTCGCTCCTTGCCACCTCGTCCGGCCGTTCGATCCCCACACTCCGGTCTGCTTGCTGCTCCGAAGGCTCCCGAGCCATCTATGACCGATCGGCTGGAGCGATGGAAGCAGGGCAAGCTTGGTCGCGCTTGACCGGAGATGGGGGACCTCCCGCTCGATGATTGTCGGCTTGCAGGCCTGGACTGAGTCCAGTAAATGAAGCCGCCTTTATCTTGGGGGATCTCTCTCTCTCTCTCTCTCTCTCTCTCTCAGGTTCTACGAGCGTACGGCTGGTGCTTGGGCTGGCGAGCTGGGCGAGGCGCGAGGGACGGGACGGGAAGCGCAGCACTTCACGCGCGTCGGCGGGCAGGCCATGGTTGGATCGCTCCCCAGTCTGCAAGACGCTTCGGTGAGAGTTTTATTTGCTCCACTCGGCGATTCACGGAGCAGAAGCTCGAGCGGGGAGCGTGACGGCAGCTCGAGTCTGGAAGGGACCAACGCTCGACGCACGCTGGCTTGTGGGACTGGAACTACTCTACTCGTTCAGGTTAGCTTAACGCTGTCTGTCGGACTCACTATGCGGGAACAAGAGCAGCGGGGGCAGCCGGAGACTGGGTCCCAAGTCATGCGGGACCAGCGGTCCAAGGGCTGAAGGCGTGTAGACCCGGACCAATTCCAGGACTGCAAGCCGTCTCTTTCCTTCTTGCTTAGTCTCACATTCAATTTTGATCAGGTTAAGGCTTCACGAGAGTTCCAGCTGGCGCAAGGAGGGGACGACGGCACGACACTCTTCTCGCGTCGGCGTGTGTGCTCGGGTTCTCTCGCTGGTCCACACGCTGACTGTTGATATTGCTGTCTCCCTGAATAGGCTCAAATCCGCTGACTTCGTGAGCGAGCACGACCGAGGGCCAGAACGGACAACTCGGAGGGGGATGCACCACTTTCGTGTCGGACTCGAGACATGGGGTCACCCCTGGGACCCAAGTCGATTTAAGTTATGTGTGAAGATCTCCTTACCAATTTCTGGGAACAATGCGAGCCGGTAGTGGACGGTCGGACTTGACCGAAGACTGTCCAAGGAAGCGGCTCGGCGCTCACTCGCATAGGCTTGTAGCCTAGTCACTCATCCTGGGATAATAAGATGACTCGACGTCACAAAAACGGCCCCTCCAATTGTGGAAGTGATACCAGCAGAGTGAGCACGGCGGCCTTGACAGAGGGCTGCTCAAGATGAGGTTACCACGCGCTCGACAATTTTCAGCTTGCCGACATGGAGATAATCCTGGTCCGGAAGCTGATTGTCGTCCTTCGTAAATTGACTTGCTGGCTTCAGCTCTATGCGCTCGGTGAGCTGATCGACTAATCGAGCTGAGGCGAGGCACAGGATGGGGGCGCGACGCTGCACTCTAGTCGGTCTGCAGGCCAGGAATTGCTCTCCTGTCTGTGATCTACCTAATTAATGGTGACGCCCTTCACTTCAAAGTTTGCGCGCGGCCATGGTAGATGCTCTGCAAGAGAATGGTGGATATACAGGATCAACTCGAGGGAGTGGAGGGGCGGCGCAGGTTCGGCAGAACTTGAGGTTCACGAGCAATGCCCTCTTGATTCCCTGTTTGAAAATCTCTGATTACATGTCCATCCCTTCGAGGTTCATTGGATCGCATTCGGGATCAACGCGATCATGCGAAGCCCTTCCATCAGCTGATAGCCATGGGTCCCGTTCTGTCGGAGGTGTTCCCGCAATGGTGGTATAGTATAAAGCTTGGCTTTTTTGTGTAGCGACAGACCGCTAGTGCTGGACGATGAGCGACTGTGAGAGAGGTCGACATCTCTCGGCGACCGGACGTGAGGAGCCTGGCCCCTTTGCAACGCACTCGCTGTGAGTTCATGTCGCAATCGCTGATAGATTGTGTGGACCGACTGCAGCACCTCCCTTAGCGGCTGCATGCAAGGAGTTTTCTCCCTTGTGGAGGCCACCATGAGCCAGGTCTAAGGGATCCATCTCACTCTTATTTCCATATTTTGATCAGTACACATTTCGCCAGCACTCGACGACTTGGACGGGCGCGCCGGCCCACTGGATGGTGCGCGTGAAGTGGAGCACTATGTGATCAGCTACTTTTCGTTTCGTTCCGTGCTTTAAAATTTTATGCGTGTGAGGAAGATAATCCTATTCTCAGGGCGCGGCGGAGGACTAATAGGGAGGCCTGGTCAGTCACAGTTCCTTGTCGGACTTCTCGAAGGCGTGCTCCACGCCACGGGAGGTTTGATTGGAGTGGAAGTATCTGTGTCGCTCTGACTGATGGCCCGGGCAAGGGGGGTGGGTGTCAAGCTGTGCACGAACACTGCCGGGAACTCTTCGTGCAGCGTGGGGGATCTGGCGTACGCGACTGCGAGGCGGAAGCGCTCTTGGACGAGAGTGAACTCAAAGCGCTATAGAGGTTTTCCAGCTCGTCAGGGAAAAAAACCTGATTACCAGGTCGAAGAGGGAAGCCCGATGAGTATACGTGCAGCACGAGCAAGACTCGACAAGAGCGGGACTCGCGTGGGTGTCGAGGAGGCTCTCGCTACTGTGTCACGGCACCACTCGCTAATTCAGAGAGAGTGCAAGATAGTGTAGCTCAGAGTAGGCCGAGGGAAAGCTGCGATCGCTGGACGGAAGGTTAGTGTCTGGTGGCATCTGGGTCTGACCCTTGACTCCTATGGTCGAGCCCGGCTTGTTTTACTCTCACAGCGTTTCCCGTTGCTACTGTCTCCATTTTGAACTGCCCCGACGAGTGCTGAAGTGATTGGTACAGAGTGGCTCGCAAGACTTCCTTCGGCAGCTGGAAGCCGGGTCCTTATTCTAGGCTCGTCACACATCACCTGTCATCAAAAAGGATCAATGGCCATCATACTTCCCCGATCACGCTTCGCCTTTCTCAACTCGACGAGAATACTTGTAGTCCCAAACGACGGCGTGACCGGGCAAGTCGACTGGTCATCAATCGAGCCTTCGGAGCGACTTCTCTCTGATGACTTCGCCTTGGTTCAGGTGGCTTTGAACAGAGCAGAGCTACAGCTCTTCCCGTTGTATGTGGGTGCTGGCTTCAGCTCGCCGTTCGCGCTCGCCGACGGCGACAAGAGTGAGTTCGACTCGCTTGACTTGCCCAGAGCACTTCGCGCTTTCACGTTCTAATTGACGCCAAATCAATGATTACTCTAGTCGGGCGCGCCCCGCCCCGCATCGCTACCGCCGGTCGCTCCTCGTTCTGCGTCCAGCGCATTCCGGATGGAGTTACCGTGTCATCTCGGCCTCTTCAATCTGCCAATTCACTGTTACCACTGCATCAGCCCACGTCTACCTAACAGATCCAATCATCAAGGTACCGACACGAGGGACTCACACAACGCCTGCTTCGCCTCCGCGCCCTCGCCGACAGCGCCCCACAGCGCGTCCTCGTCCCAGTCCTCCTCGCTGTCCAGCGCTTCCCGCAAGTGAATCCCGTAGTCCGAGCCGAGTTGCTCCACCAGTCGCTCCTCGGTCCCGCCCGCGTCCTCGACGTACGGCAGCAAGAGCGAGTACAGCAGCACGACCGGCAGCGCGTTTGGACGGTGGGGGGCGGATGCGGTCACGAGGAGGTACGGCAGGAGTGCGGCGGTCGGTGGAGAAAGAGAGATGGAAAGTGTGGTGGAAATAGTTGGCCGAAAGCTCCAGGTCGAGACGGGTGAGAGTGCGGGCTCGGCGGAGGGTGTATGGGCGGGTAAAGGCGGCGGGGGCAGCTCAAGGGTCCCGCAGGCTAGCTTGTGAGCTTTGTAATCTGCGAGCTGGCATGGTCTACGCTCAAATTGATAGTCAGCCAACCGTTCTCGAGGAGCGGTAGGAAGACGCACCGGCTGCAGTAGAATACGCGCCGCCCGCCGCCCGCCTGACACCTTGCACAGCTGAGGAGGTTCGTCGACGTCTTTCCCTCGGCGTCCGCTGCAATCGAGGCGAAGGTCAGCTCGTGCATCGGGGCCCAGGACGCAAGCGTACGCAGAGTCTCGGGGCTGCCGCAGAACGCGCACACAGGCACTGCCGTCGTCATACAGCGTGGGAGTGAAGGCGTTGAGTCTCTGCTAGGCGTTGGGAGGCGCGTCGGTCTGAGAGTACGGCGGAGGTCGACGGAGCGAACGCGGCGAGCTGTCGAGGCCTCCGATCGCGCTCGTGCGACGTGACTCGACAAGGGTGGGCAGCAAGAGACCCGTTGGATGAGTGGTAGAAAGGTCGGGGCCGGAGAGCAGCGCGTCGGCGGCGGCAGGGTGGCCTATTAGGCTCCCAATTGTCGACTTGTATGGCGGATCAATCGTTACGATCTTCAACTTGTTATGGCGGATCACAAACTCCAATTCACCCTTGGAAGTCCGACTGCGCGAGTCGTCTTTCTTCCTCTGACCATCACTTTCGGCCTCCCGTGCACTCGGTCTGTGTCTCCAAATTTGTGCTTGAGCTCGTCGTCCAGGTGCTTGCGGCTAGCTCGGCGGGTCGCGGTGCACTGGCGGGAGGACGGCAGCACCCGCCTACGCACCGCTGCTCGAGACGATACCACATGAACAGAGAAGGAGATCAAACACAGCTTCTATCGCCTAGTGGTTATGGCGAGGATTTACTAATCTGGCATGTCCTTGTGCTTGCACGCGTGAGTTCGAATCTCACTGGAAGCTTTCTTTTTTGGTTCAGCCGTGACGGCTCCACCGACGGTGACCGACCGCAGCGTGCGTGGACGCGCCAAAATCTACACGGAATGTTCTCAGCCCTACATTACGTGCCTCGTTTTTGGGCCCGGAGCTACTGAGAAGCCCTCCTGTTTGTTACGCTCAGCGCTCACGACACTCGCTCCGTGCGCCCTTACCCGCCGAAAGAACGCATTCTCCCCCGTGACTACTCCAACCTGATCTCTAGATCTCTGCAGTGAGTCGAAGACGGGAGTCAGGACGCCACAAGCCAGGTCTCGACTCACTTCTCCGTGCAGAGTTGGTGCGCGACACGCAAGTGGGCGGACGCCAGCTCGCCGCCGCCGAACCGGGACCTGCCTGGTCCACGTTTCTCCCCAATACTACATGCTGACCTGAGCACTTCCAGGGGCTGAGAACGAGCGCCGGTCATGAGCTTCCGACCGCAACGCCGTCGCCGCCTTCACACAAGCTCCAAACGTGGTTGGAATCGGAGTGCTCCGGAACGTTCGCGGATCGCAGCCGACCATCAGAAAGGCGGCTTCCAAAAACCGGGACTGAGTTCAGAGGGCCCGCCCCGTGCCATGCTTCGCCAGCCCTTGCGAGCGGTCAGACGCCAACCTCGCCCGCCGACGGCGACCTGCCTGCTCACACCGATTGACGGACCCGGACATCGACAGTGAATCTCGTCCCGCTCCTCACCGGTCAAGACGAGGAGCGACTGAGAATCCGTCCTGGTCATTCGGCCCCGCCGCTGCTCGGCCCCAGCCCAGAGTCGCAGAGCCTCTCCCCACTGCCCAGCTACTCGATCAAGGTCCAGCCAGTTCTCAGAGAGTAGTGAGAGATGGCGGTCGGCAGGAAGAAACCGCCGCTCGGCCCAAAAATGGTCCGACACCTCGTACGCGCGTCCGTCCGTTTCCCCCCCCCCCCCCCCCCCCCCCCCCCCCCC
>ERZ1463038.800-NODE-800-length-11151-cov-12.648252_pt1 | contig 11151 bp, 16 predicted proteins | sample MGYA00564479_ERZ1463038 | MGnify/ENA primary metagenome ERZ1463038 (study PRJEB39244, sample SAMEA3635134) | Helicobacter pylori | study: EMG produced TPA metagenomics assembly of PRJEB11511 data set (Assembly of a 5300-year-old Helicobacter pylori... | reverse complement strand
TCTTCCGATCTCCACCAAAAGCTGAAGAGTTCGAAAGGTGATCAGTGAGGTCGTCGTCGACATCCGTAAGCGCCGGAAGACCGCTCACTATTCAGCAAGCTGCATCTCGAGATATCAGAAAGACCTCGTAGGAGTCAATGTTGAGGTAACTCACGGGCCAGGGGCAGTCTGGGAGGTTGATGTCTGGCTGATCCGTAATGTTGAGATAGTCGGGACAAGCTCTGCGGAACGAGATTTCAGCACTGCAGGTACAAAAGTCTGGAGCTTCCGGCAGCCCGCACGTTGTGCCATCTTGAAAGCCATAGCTCATCGGAGCATCGAGAATCTGGTTGAAGAAGGGGCCCGTGCTGAACAGCACGGCCTGGGTGCCTCCGAGCGCCATTGGCATCGAGCTAATATAGGCAGCGAGCTGAGCGTTGTAGCTCGCGATGTTCCTGGCAAAAAGAGCCTGTGCCGCAGGCCCGTAGATGTTGACGAGTGGGGTGCGGTCCATAGGAGGGATTGAAAGGAAGAGGAAGTTGCGAGCTGTTGGCGTACGTGAGTTTTGATACGATGAGCTGAGCTAAGCGGTGCCAGACGTACCTCCAGCAGCGTACAGAAGAGTGACCATGGTCGACTGCGTGTTGAAGACGAGGGGTTGGAGCATGGGGAACAGCGAATCTGCGAGAGCAGGGATGCCAATCGAGCTGGTGTAGCTGTAGCCAATGTCTAAAGAAAAACACCAGGCTCAGCTGCAATCAGCTGTGTGGATGAGAGAACAGCGAGCGATTCAGACGCACCCTGGAAATGCGGTGTCAGGTGTGCAGAGGAGTGGTCAGCGCAGATTTTAGACGTACGTTGATGCCAATGAATATAACTGGTGGATATTCAGCCTGAGAGTCAGTCAATCGATCGACGAATGGTTCCGGTTGAACTCACCGAAGAGCGTCGTTGCGGGGATCCACGGCACCTCCACCGTGGCGGTGGCGTTTATCGGCACAAAGAACTGCTGAAATACGATGACCTGCTCCACAAAGCTCGGTACTACACCGTTCACGATTGAGTTGTTGGTGGTTGCGCCTGAAAGAGGCGCCAGAATCAGCGCGCGAAAGCAGGCCACGAGACCGCGGAGCAGGACGCCGCACCTGATACAGCAAGGTCATAGTAGCTGTTCTTGGTTGTTGGGTTTTCTGTCGCCAGGTACTGCAGCCAATCTAGCATCGATTCGTCAGCTTAGCGAAACGGTCAGCGTCCCGGGCACGCACTCAATCCACCGGACGACGTCTGTCCACCGAGACGTCAGCTCGGCCCGCAAGCGCCCCGTCCCGCCCGGTTGACTCGCACCTGTCCGATCCCAGTAATGTTGTTCATCCCATAAAATGGTGTGTATCCAGATGCACTATAGGAATCTACTCCAAAGAGTGTCAGCTCCGCTGCCCCCTGCGCGCCAGCACCGTCTCAAACGAAGACGCGGCCTGCGTACCTCCAAACGCGAAGCTGACAACGTGCCTCGAGTCAGTCCAGCTCTCGGCATCCGGCCGCCGAGTCCGCGCTCACATGGTGTCCATCGCCTTCAGGTCGATTCCTGCCCGCGCGAGTCCGACTAGGCTGAGGGACGCAACAGCCACGCCAAGGGAGCGCATGGAACGTCGACGCGTCGGCATCCGATGCCGATGAGCGAGCGATACGTGCGAGGTGGAGTGGGCGAGGTGGAAAGAGTCGAGTCGAGACTTGATCGCGAGAAGCCGCAGTGCTTGATGAGCTTGGATGCGCTTCCGCTTCGGGCCGGCCTTGGGATCTTCCCTGCCGACATCACGCCAAACGCAACCGTGTGTGCTGCTCTTCAAATCAAGATTTGGTAGATATCTGGCCAACACTGGGCTGCACCACTGACGAAAGCGCGCAGTCAGCCTTCGCGTGGGCGTTCAACAGCCTCGCGTATTAGCGGCAGATGCCACCTTGTTCGGAACCACTGATGTTGACAACAATCACTGAAAAACATGAAGCAGCTGAAAGCCTACGCGCCGCACCACCCTTATGCGCGGTCCCGCCCATCCCACCGGTACAATGCCATGCTCACGCGGCCTCCGTGCAGACCGCCGAGCCCGAACGCGTCCACACCTCCAGGTGGCCCAGCATTCGCGCCCCCAGCTCTCGGCCCGTCCTTGACCTCGACTCCCTCGGCTTGTAGAAACTCTGCTTGCCGCATGAGCGGCCGAAGTCCTCCGGCGCGAGGCGAAATGACGCCGCTCGAGTTGAGCACGCGGTGCCATGGCACAAAGTCCGGGTTGACGAGTGGGGCGGGAATGATGTCGTATTCAGTGGCGGGGGGCGGTGTGGGGAGGTAAGGCGAGGCGAGTGCTCTCGGCAGGTGCTTGAGCGCCGCGCCGACGAGCCTCGAGTTCTTGGGCCGCCCCAGCAGCTTCGCAATATCTCCGTATGACGCGACCTGCGTACCCAGGTATTAGCGTGCGCCGGTTCGATGCAAAGCAGCTCTACACTCGCCTGGCCCTCGGGGATCCTTCGGACAACGGCGTACACGTCCTCGTTGAATGTAGGCGAGAGCGGAAGGACAGGTTCAGCAGCTTCGATCCGCTTAGCGGTACGCGACGGTGGCATTACGGGTGGTCGTGTGGGTGTGGGCTGCGGCGCAACGCGACGACGACCGGTGTGGGAGACGCGCAAGTATGGTGCTGGCGGTGGGGTGCGTGACTGAACCTTTGGGGCTATAAAGTCGACTTGCTAAGGTTGACACGCGAATAGGTAGGGATGAGGTTGGCGCGCCCAGAGCTGTTCTTGTCCCCTGGGAGCTGGATGAAACGCACTCCTCAGGTCCTCCTGTGGGCGCACTTCGCCCGTGGTTGGTGCTCGCCCAAATTCATCGAGCGAGCGGTAAACACCCACGGCCCCACATGGACGGGGATGCAGGATCGTCGAGCCCGGGCGCGGGCGCCGACAGTCTGCTCGGCCTGGCCCAGGTCGCCATCCTTCACGACTCGACCCAACACGCGAGCTCGGCGCCGTCGACGCGCAGGTCAGCCACCCGCGCGAGCCGGACCGCGACGGCACTCAATGACAGCTCGGCCAACTTCTACGCGCTGGGCGACGACGGCAGGCACTCGAACGCCCGCAATTCGATCGACCTCGGTGGTGTCGACGCGGGGCTGGCCGCCCGCCTCGGCATCGACGCGACAATCGGGATGGGGCACACCTTCGACGACTTTGACGCGACGACGCCCACGACCGGCACGATCGGCCTTCCCGTCGGCACCGACTACGACTATTTCGTCCATCACAATGCTGGAGCGGCAACCTGGACGGGCGAAGCGAGCGCGAGTGGGAGTGGGAGCGGCGTCGGCGGCGCGGACGACGAGGACGTCATGTCTGCGGACCTCGAGACGAAGCTGAAGGCGCTCGGAAAGATGGACAACGAGGCGTACGAGGCGCTTGAGGCGAACTCGCAGTATGAGATCGACATCGTCGCGGTCATGCGCAAGCTCTCGACGGCGTGGGCGAGGACTCAGAAACTGGAGGCGCGTTCCCCTAATCTTGCAGTCAAATCGATTTTGAGACTAACCTATGAGTATGCGCAGGTTCTGGTCACCGACCTCGCGGCGTCGCTTGGCACTGGCTCCGAGCTCAAGGTCACGGCGCCTGGAACTCAGACCGTCAGCCTGCCGTGGTTCAAGCACTACCATGGCAAGGTGCACATCTCGTGAGATAACTACAGTCTCTAGAGCTGACGGTAGACCTCCGCGCCCCAGGACCTTCCTCCGAATACCGACGGGCAAGCTCGCGACCTGTACCTCTCGACGACCCGCCATGTTCCCTGTGCGTCTCAACGCTTTCATCTCCGTATCTGGACTGACATCCAGAATAATAAGGGACCGTTCCCGAACGAGCAGCACTCAAAAAGGAGATCATGGAGCACAATCAGCGCGAGATCGGGCTGCGAGCGCAACGCGAGTGAGTCTCTTTCGCCTCCGTTTGCGGGGTGCAAGCTCAATCTCTTCCCCCACAGTGGTCAGGACATCTACGAAGTGATCGGATCGTATTCTCAGCAGCACTTTATCGAGTCAACCGAGTTCCTCGACTGGGACAAGATCGCGCTCGTCGTGCGTGCCTTCGCGTCCCGTCCTTCCTCTGAGCCGAAGTCTGACGCTCAACGCAGATCTCACGGCGCACCCCGATGGAGTGCAAGATACAGTGGCTTCAGCGCGACCACCCAAAGGTCAACCAGAGCCTGTGGTCCAAGGATGAATCGCAAAGGTTGTACGCCATCGTCGAGGCCCGGGGCGGCCGGGACTGGGTCGCCATCGCCGCGGAGCTTGGGGTACGCTGGTCCTTGCTCTCCTCGAACACCTTGAACGCTGAATGATGTACATTCTTCAGACGAATCGGACGGCCTCTAACTGCCTGTGGCGATACCGTCGACGGCCTGGGCAGGATCGCCTGGTGTGGTCCGAGGAAGACGACGCGAAGCTGAAGGAGGCGGTCGGCCTCTTTGGCGAGAACTGGCAATCGGGTGCGAAAATTTCCACGTTCTTTACTTCCTCTCCACTCACGCCCTATCTCCGCTCGCAGTCGCGCGGTTCGTCGGACGCCACTCGAACCAGTGCATCAACCGCTGGTCAAAGTCGCTTCGCCCGATGATTAGGAAGGGTCGGTGGGCCGCGGAGGAGGACGAGGCACTCAGATCGGCCGTCGAGTCGTGCGGCATGACGTGGAAGATTGTTGCGCAGCGCGTCAAGGGCAGGACCGACGCCCAGTGCCGCGAGCGATGGGTCAACACGCTCGACCCGAAGCTTCTCGACTCATCGCAGTGGTCTCACGAGGTGCGCTCTCTTCCTGAGCTTTTTTTGGAAGCTGCTTATCTGACTCCGCTCTCGTAGGAGGAGGCGACGCTCGTCCGACTTCGCGAGGTCGAGGAAATGTCCTGGTCCGAGATCTCGATGGCGTTCGGCGGCCGGCGCACAGACAACCATGTTCGTCTACACTGTCTGCGTAGTTCGTCTCGTCTCCTGACAGCCGGTCACAGTGCATGCGCTGCTACAAGAACATTATCAAGCGCCGCGAGAACCCCGACGGAATCAAGCGAGGCCCGAAGCAGAACCCGGACGGCGTCGTCTCCAAGCGCAAGCGGCCTCCCCCAACCATGATCGAAGGCCCGAACGGCGAGCAGGTGAAGCGGCCCCGGGGACGCCCGCGCAAGGTCGTCGAGCCGCCGCCTGGCTCGGTTGCGATTTGCCCCGCCGCGAGCGGCAGTGGCAGCCAGGCTGGGTCTGCGCCGATGCCGGCACTCGGCGAGGGCGTCACTCCGGTGGACGCGGGAGGAGTATCGCACTCTGCAGAGCCGGGTTCGTCCCCCGACGCCGCCGGCTCGGGTCACCCGCCGAAGAGGAAGCGCAGGGCGCCCACTCGCGACCCCGACGACATTATGTTGCTCAAGCTCCCGAGCATGCCATGAAACACTCGCGCTCGCTTCTTGAGTATGCCATGAAAGAAACGGAGGATGGAGGCGATGGAGGCCGTTCGCAGTCCCGCCGCACCAGCGCGAGTCGTGACTTAGGTACTTGAAAATCACGGGAAGGCGACTCTCACGCATGCTTTTTTCTCGGAAGAAGCTGCTCAACATCTCCTTCTCGAGGCTTTGAAAAGTGTTTGGACAGGATCCGGAACCAACGCCGCTATAGGAGTGACCGTGGGAACTTACTTGCAACTGACGGGATCCATCGGCTCGCGCGCGTCTCGGTGCTCTTGACTCTGATCGCCTCCCCCGCAAGCATGTCGGTCCTGGTCCTCTCAGCAGCACAGGTGGCGGAAGCCACGTCTTCTCTTTCAGCAACGCTTCTGTACGTGCCCTCCGCCCCAGCTAGACGATCGCTGACCCAAGCCTGCGCGCATTGACCAGCACCACCATGATCGCGCGAACGATGCACGCCATCACGGCGGACTCAAAGTTAGGACCAAGTCGGGCCGGATTCGCACCTCCCATCCAGAACCCCATCCGCATCGCGACCGAGAGCGCAAGTCACAAGACGCTGTACATGCCTTCGCGGCTCACGACCTCACAAGATGTGGGTGCTGCATTCAAGGGACCACCGTTGGCGTTGTCTGAGCATATCTTTTCAGGTATCTGTCACAGCGATCAAGATTGTGGCGGTGCCGAAGCCTGGCGCGACGGTCCTCGGATTGCCTGCCACGACGCTGCTGTTTGACGAAGCCACCGGTGCGCGGTCGTCGGCGTTTTGTTCACTAGATATGCTACTGATCGCAACAGCTTCCACTAGGTCGCTGCTCGGCCATGATAAACGCTGGAGAACTCACGGGGATCCGGACCGCGGCAGCATCGGCGTTGGCTTCACAGCTTCTGGCGTCGCCGACGTCGACTCACCTGGTAACGTTTGGGAGTGGAACTCAAGCCTATTACCACTCTAGTTGGTCTATCCAGTTCTCCTTGCATTCCCTTGCTGACCTTCCCGCTGATAGGGCTCATCCTCGAGCTTTTCCCCTCCATATCGAACGCCGCCTTCGTCGTGCGAGCAATCACAGCGCGATCAACAGCATTGGCCACCAAGCTTCAAGCAGAGTTTCCTATGGTCAAAGTGGAAGTGGCTGTTGCCGACAGCACGAGCACTTTGGTCCAGACGGCCGACATCATTTGCCTGTGAGCACTCATCCCTCGTTCCCCGAAGGCAGCAACCTGATGAAGATATCGCAGGTGTGTTCCGTCCACCGCTCCTGTCATTGATTCGAAAGACCTCAAGCCTGGAGTGCACATCAACGCCAGTGAGCCATGGCCCCGCCTCTTCGTGAAATCCGACACTTTGGTCGCTGACCTTCTCTCCACAACCACAGTCGGATCCTACACCCCCGCTATGCACGAATTTCCTCCTTCTCTCATCTCTCCCGGTACCTCGCCTTTGGCCTCGTCGATCAAGATCCCAACCATCCTCGTCGATTCGCGTGAAGCGTGCCTCGCCGAAGCTGGTGAACTCATCACGGCTGGCATTGCGCCAGAGTCGCTCATTGAGCTGGGGGACGTCGTGGATGTGGTGGGGGACAGGATTTCTACATTCGACGAGTTTGGGCTGCGTCGAGAGGGCCGGAGCCTGTTCAAGGCGGTTGGGATTGGGGGCATGGACGTAGCCATCTCGGAGCTAATTTTCTCGATGGCGACGAACATGGGGCTGGGAACCCGGGTTGATTTCTGAATCTACAAAACACATGGTTCTCACTGGTTTCTACATAGCAGCCGTTTCGGACAAGAGTCTCGACTGATCACGGAGGCGTTGCGATGCGATACTCGCGGTCGCCTCTCCGAGCAGCAAAGCTCACCAAGCTCGCGTGCGGAGGTGGTACAACATACATTGGGCCCTCAGTCTCACACCGATCCACGATCAAGGCTCACGCCTTCCCCCCACCGTCCTCTCCGTCCCCCTTCAGCTTCTTCGGGAGGTCTGGGTCGACAGCGAGGCCGTCGAATTCGCCGTCGCCCATTGTCTTGAGGGCCGCAAGAGCCTCTTGCGGGTCGACAGAGATGCCAGCTGCCGTAAGGGCGGCCATGAGGTTCTCGGCAGCGGCGCGGAGCTCGGGATCTCTGCAGAACAAGGTTGTGTCAGCCATGCTGTTTGCTGAAGAAGCCTAAAGATCACGGACTGTGCGAGCTTCATCACTGGAAGCAGAAAGCCGGATTAGCCCCCTTCGCGGCAAACGAACGACTCGAGGACGCACTCATTGCCATCGTTGGCTTCTCTCCGCCGTTCAAGTCCACCCCGGTCTTCTCCTTGAGAATGGTAGAAAGAGCCTGGGTTGCATATGGTTAGCTTCCCCCGTCAACGACCTCGAAAGCCAGGCTCGGTGGCCGGTCCAAGGATGGTGGCGGCACAGCGACTTGCCTGAATCGCCTTCAGAGTCGCGGGGTTGGCGTGAAGTCGGTCGTACAATGCTGCACGATGGATTGTGTGAGCTCGAGTGCCTTGAGGCCAGTGGTGCAGACGGCAAGCGTACGGACGGCGGCCTCCGCGTAGGTGGCCTCGAACGGTGATCGGGGCGCCTCGGATGCGAATGACGAGGCGGAGGTGGAGAACGGTGCGGCGATGGATCGGACGAAGGACGTCGGGAAGCGCGAAGTGGAGGGCTCAGCTTGCCAGGCGGTCGGGGGAAGCGTCGTCGCCATCGTCGGCTGCCGAGAGGCGGCGCGGAGCGCGAGCGGGACAGTGCGGCTGAAGCGGTTCATCGTGAGCGTGGAGGTGTTGGTGAGCGAAGACGGGGTTCGGTGGGCAAAAAGCGCTGTCTCGTCCGAAGGGTGCGGAAGCAAAGACGTGACGCAGCTCGTCGGCGGGTCTCGGATCTAGAGATCAGACCCCCTGAAAACCTTCTTTCGCACTCGCATGTCCTCGACACGCACGAACTCGCCAGCACGACGTTCGATCTCTACCGGTGAACTCCTGCACTTCAGAAACACTTTGGAGCCTTGGGTCCCCTCTGCTGGCGCTCGGCTGGACCAGCCGTCATTTAGATGCACCGTGAAGGCGGCGTGCGTAGCACTCCGAGGACTTCCAGGAAGAGGGACGAACCCGAACGATTGGGGATGCATGAATTCAGATTGAATCGACTCAGCTTCCCGCAGATTCCTCGTGCTTCAGCTCGGACTGCACGAGCGACACCTCCTCCAAGATGAGTCGCAGGCTTCGCCCACCTGCCGATGACGATGTCAGAACTCGAGCCGTGCGATCGCACTCCATTTACGTACCTTTGCACAGCCAGTGGTCTATGGGGCCCGCTGGTCCTCCCTCTACGACGCCGGCGCGCTGCATGTCGGTTTCGCCACTCAACCCGGTCAACGCGACCTGCGCCAGATTATGATCAGCGAACAGCAGACTAGACGGATTGAAAGTCGCACAATCCTGCGACGAGGCAAACCCATCTTCTCCCCCACTGACGGATCTCTGCGGCGGCCTCGATCCCGTCCTGACAGCCTGGTGTCAGCCCCGCGGCAAACTGATTGAAACGCGGACGGCGGACCTTGTTCGGCATCTGCACATCGAGTAGCAGCAAATTGATCCGCGCATAATTTGACTTGTAGGCGTCGACGGCCTGCTGCCCGTCAGCTGCCGTGTCAAAAGCTACACCCTGCGACTTCAGGGTGAGCAAGTTGGTGAGCACGGGCGTGTCGCAAGATGTCACCTTTCCCGAGAACAGCTTTGTCAAGATATTACGTGCTATCGGGTTATCTGTCGTGGGCAGTGGTAAGACTCGAGCTCGGTAAGAGAGAGGACGCAGCTTCGCACCATCCGCGATGAGGACACGGACGTCGGGCGCAAACGAGACCTTCCCGGGCGGTGATCCGATCAGCGGGGACCGGCTCTGCAGATCTCGAGTTGTCGAAGTACTCGAATCCGAGCTTTGAGCGGAGGATCTTGGCGATGGGCGCCGCGGAAGCGGGGGAAGCGTCCCCATGCCAGCCAATCCAAGTTTGGCGCCCTCGACGGCGAGACCTGACGGGTCGATCGAGCTCCCGAGGACGGTGGGACGTTTCGACTTGGACGAGGGGATCCTTCCCAGTTTTCCTACTCCCACGCTGGCTTGAGCGGCCTCGACGGCATTGCTGAAGTCGAATCCGGCTTTCTCGTCGCACAGAGGTGTCGAGAGGATGTGGGCCGGCCCTGGTGTGAAGAGGCTCCGCCGCTCGTCCGAGATGACTCGGCTCCGGAAGAGCCGCTGGGGTGTGGGTGACGGTCGCTCAAATGCGGGGGTGTGGACCGCGATGTCGGGAGAGCTGGAGGGCGACGGGAGGAAGGCGACGGGGACCAGAACGCGCACGGTGGTCCCTTGGCCGAGCACAGAGGCGACTTCGATCTTGCCGCCCATCCTACGGACGATCGAATTCACAATCGACATACCAAGCCCTGTGCCCAGCCTGCGTTATTCGGGGCGTCAGCTTTCCAGTTGCCAACACGGATCAGGTGTATGTGGGACTCACGCGAAGGGATCCCTGTAAAAAGATTCGTGAGCTTAAGGTTGTAAGGAGTTGTGCGAGAGAGATCTCACTCCTGGGCGAAAGGAAGAAAGAGCCCGCCGTTTCGCTGAAACTCTTCAGACATTCCGCACCTGGCAGCTTCGTCAGATGAGAGCGCCCGGAAGTGCTCAAGTCACTCACCCGGTATCTTCGATACTGATCAATGCGACATGTCGAGTATCATCTTCCGAGAAGGGTCGGGGTAGGCATGACAGTTTGACCTTAACGTGGCCCTCCGACGTGAACTGCAGACGCCAGCAGCGGTCAGTCAGTGACACACTACCGGTGCGCATTGGGCCACGGACCTTGAGAGCATTGCCTGTATAACGAAGCTTCAGTATATCCACATATGATTCGGAGCATTGAGAGGTACCGAGCAAGTTCAAAAGACAGCGTTTGAGGCCGCCCACGTCAATCATCGCGTTCCAGCCGTCCGCGCGTTCCTCCACCTCGAGGATAACATCGACATTCTGAAAGTGGGTCCCGGAAGATGGGTTCACTGGGTGTGTGTCAACGTTGACGAGGTCGACGCGACGTTTCTTCACCCATGTCGCCTGCACGGACGCAGCGTCAGCGTGGCCGGTCTTCTAAAAACAAGGTCCACAATATGTGGCAAGGACCTTGAGGCCAGAAGAAACAGGAGCGTACTTTGATCGTGGCCTCGCACAGCTCTTCGAGGTCACCAGCGATGAGTGAGCGCTTGTGAGCCGCTTCGGTCTCTGCTGCCGAGGTGTTCGAGAGCTTGGTAAAGTCAAGAGTGTCGTCCAAAACCTGAGGGGCAGTGAATTGGTTAGGTGGTCATTCAAAAACGATTGAAAAGCAGCTCACGTCTTTCAGCGCCTCGAGGCAGCAGTCCATCACATCAAGCAATGGGCTGAGCTTGAACAGCTGGGAAGGCGAGCTGAACTCGCGAATCAGCTCGGCTTGACCTAATCTCTCGAGATAAGTATAATGTGAGGCGACTGGAAATGAGGGCGCACTGTTTATGCCATGGAGCGGAGTGCGAAGCTCGTGTGAAATCTGCGAGACGAACGCCAACTTCGCGCGATCTGGGATCAGAGTTATGAGCAACCGGACTTTTGATGAAGTCTTTTGTTGTGCGTTGCTGACCGGCTTCTGTGGCTTGCTGCCGAAGCAAGGAAGCCATAAAG
>ERZ1463038.799-NODE-799-length-11161-cov-14.667207_pt1 | contig 11161 bp, 22 predicted proteins | sample MGYA00564479_ERZ1463038 | MGnify/ENA primary metagenome ERZ1463038 (study PRJEB39244, sample SAMEA3635134) | Helicobacter pylori | study: EMG produced TPA metagenomics assembly of PRJEB11511 data set (Assembly of a 5300-year-old Helicobacter pylori... | reverse complement strand
ATCTACACACCTAGGACACTCTTTCCCTACACGACGCTCTTCCGATCTCAAGAAACCCATATCGATCAATCTGGGACTCGTGACTACCTATTTCACCATCAGCGGAGGCTTGTGCGCTGCTTGCGAACCGTGCAGTCATCTCGGCCCGCAAAGCTGTCGTCGGGCGATCGCAGAAGGTTCCAGCTGATCAGCTTAAGTGTAAATTCTCGCAGTAATAGTCTTGTACCTCATTCTCAAGATTTGATGCGCCTCGAGCCAGGGGATTGTGCAGTGCAGCACCTCGAAGCTCGGACGCCGTGCGCGTCTTCAAGCTGAACCGATGGCGGCGTGACTGCCGTCTGTTAGGACTACATCTATCAGGTATTCAGGATAGTTCAAGGTGGACTACGATCGCGATCGGAGGGGCAAGCCATTCGTGGTATACGTTGAATTGGTGGGAGCGCCCATCTGGTATTATCACGGAAAGCGAGAAGCGGGGCACAACTACAACAGTACATCTTCCACCATTCCACGGAGTAGAGTGTCGGTTACGACATCCGTGACCTTCTTGACCAACTTGGTGTCCGTGGCACAGATGAAATGCACCTGGTTGGCGACGACGTCAGATGCAAAGATCCTGCAGAACGGCGAGCGGTCCTCACATATAACGGCTTACGGTTCTTGTATGGGGGAATGAAGCTTTGGCGGAAGAACTCGAGTGCCTCGTGGTAGCTGTTGTCGTCGCCGGTGTAGCTCGGCATGGCGGCCTGCGTGGGAACGAGTCAGTCCATGCTCCTCCTCTTCCGAGCTCCAGATCATACCCTGAGTGAGCTCTTTGAAAGCTTCTCATTCAAAACGTCTACTTTGTTGAGGAGGAGCACGACCGACGAGAACGAAAACCAGCGTGAGTTGGCCGTCGCCTCAAAGAGCATGAGCGCCTCGTCGATCCGAGAGGTCGTCTCGTCTTCAATGAGCCGTTGGTCCTGTCGTGAACTTCTTTAGTAGCTCTCGTAAGGCTGTGTGCATTCAACGGCTTACATATTCGCTGACCGCGACGAGAAACATCAAGACCTGAACACCCTCGAAGCAGTGGATCCTAAGTACAAGACAGCAAAGGTCAGTACACTGAAAGCAATAAGCGAGAGTTCAGAATTCTCACCATTTCTTCCGCTCAGACCGTTGGCCTCCAACATCCTGTCGAGTGGTCAGCGCCCGCCGTGTCGGGATGCGCAAAACTTGAACGCTCACGAAGATCAAGTATGAGAGCTTGCCGATTTGAAAGCGGGTTTCGGAGATCTGCAGAGAATGACCGTCAACACACACAACCAGGTCAACCACCAGTAAGTCACTCACCCCCGTCGTTCGCACACGAGCGCGCAAGATGTCGGCGTCGCTCGGCTCGAAGTCGGCCCCCATGATTCTTTCAACAGCATCAAAGAGGTACCCGGCAGAGTCGTTGATCTGGAAGCTTCCGCTATTGTCTGTTGCGCTTCTACATCAGCAGCTGTCATCAAGGTTTCGAACTGAAGAACGCACCCAAGACGCTCTTCACCGCAGGATCGCTCCGCAGGGCGACGAGGGCGTTCGTCAAAGTCGGGTCCTCCACCCTGGTGTCCGCGTCCGCATCTTCAACCACGTAGCTTGCGTCCACGTTGCTTGGGTCGAGCGTGAGGCCGAGAGTGGCGAGACTCTCTAGCACGACCTGCATCGCGCTGACCGTGTTCGAGTACAGGACCTCGCGGTACGAGTCGCGCTCGGCGTCGAGGAAGCCGCCGTTGTGAATCACACGCATTTGCTCTGGACATGTACAGATTTCAGTTTATGTGATGCGGAACGCGGCAAGTGGAGCGGGCTGACTGAGGATGGTGGATTTGCCACTCCTCCGGAACGGCGACGGCGTCAGACGGTGTACCCGGCGATCCTGGGTAGATGCGGAACTCACTCCCCGGTACCCAGAAGCAGCATTTTTACTTCGGACCTGCAGCCCACAGACTTCGTTAGCGCCCGCGAACCTGAGCTTGCCTGTGCGCCGACTTGCCTCATTCTAGCACGATCCTTCTCAATCTGCGAGTCGATTGACCGATTGGCCTTCTCCATTTCCGGATCTCCGTGGTGAAGGCTGGAGGCGCATCCCATGTTGAGCGAGCAGTCGACTGGGGAAGGTAGGAGTGGCGAGTGGCGAGTGGCGAACGGTGTGGAAGGAAGCAGAGAGTCAAGGCCGCGGCAGGACTTCGCCGAGAGTAAACAGAGGCAGGTGAATGCAAGGACCCTTTCCCTTTCATCCCGCTTGATTCGGTGCCATTGGCGCAGGCCGTGCAGGGAACCGTGCCGGGCGACCCGCCAGGAGTCGCTACGCTGGGGAGCGTGCTTGATCTTCGATACCCACGTGGAGGCCCCAGTGGTGATTCAGTGCGCACAGACCAATCTTCGGATCGTTCGAATCAGCGGTGGGGCATTCGGCGGGGTGCCTCGACAGCGCGACCTGTGCGCCGGACCGGCAGCGCACTCGCCCGCACCGCGCCTGCTTTCCGCCTCGATGCGCTCGCGCCAGAGACTATCCTCGGAGGTCGATTGTGAGAGTGAGGGATCGTGGATGATTCGGGACGTGGGGCCCTTGGTGGCCGGTGGCCGGTGGTGGCGAAGGACTCAGGCGAAGAACGCCAAGAAGCATACCACGGGGACGAGAATGCAAAGGGTGCAAGAAGTCAAGCAACTTTGCTGAACAACAGAGGAGTCAATTCATCCCCACATAACGGACTGGGTGATAACGAGGCGTTAGCGCGCGATTCGCCGGCTGCAAAATGAGCTCACCAGACACCTCGAGCCCAGCTTTCTCGCACGCCTCGATAGCTTCGAAGAACTTCCGCTCCTCTTCTCCACCAACGTCGTAGTCCGAGAAGATAATCCGCAAGTTGGTCATTCTGACCGTCGTAAGAGCGGTAGGGCGCTCGCTGAGGTCGCTAAGAAGGTTTTACACCGAGGATGCGTCACAAATGTGGTCGAATGAGAGGGTATGGATCGTATTCGGGAGGTGGCGAAGAAGCCCCACCGCGCCTCCCCTGTATTCCACAAAAACGAGCTCTTCAAGCGCGGTGCAAGAGGCCAACTCGGACACCATGTCGCGGTCAGTGTCGAGCGTCTCGTAGCGCAACGTCCGAAGGGCCGGTCCGATGAGGTCCAAGAGCGGCTTTGCGGACGACGTAGGACTACTGTTGTCGATCCAGGTAAGTCCACTGACTTGTGGGAAGGTCGAGGAAGTAAGTAGCCCGAACTCGAGGAGGGCCGAAGGGTAAGTTCCGCCGTTGAGTTCGAGGCGTTTGAGGTGCGGGAGAGAGATCGGCGACTTCTGGTTCCAATCCAGCTTTGTGTCCTTCAACTTCGACGAGAGGGAAAGATCAACTAAGTTCGGCGTTAAGGCGAGGAGGTCGTGTAGCAGCGAGACGTCGCTGTGCCAGGTTTCGGTCACTACTGCCAGACTTCCGAGGCGAGAGAAGATGGTGCAGGATTAGAGGATGGAGAAGTCAGAGGGTGAGAAATGTATGAACGTTGGATCCACGATCTGGAGGTGACGGGCGTGAGGAAAAAGGGGAAAGAGGCCGACGAACTGTTCGCGCGAGACGGCGTCGGCCGCCAGAATCTCTCGTGGCGTCGGGACCTTACCAAACTCAAAACGTCCGATGCGGAGATCCTGGACGTAAAACTGCAGCCCAGTCGACGCGAAGCCGTCGATCAGGCGCTCGGCCTGCGTGCCCGACTTGACGACGAGCTCCCGCATCATGCGGCGCTGGGCCTGCTCGCGCCAGATTCGAGAGGTGAGAGACAGTGCCTCGAGTGCGCGGTACTGGAGGAACTTTTGATCCGGCTTCTCGCCGACCCGAACCCGTTGCGGGCGCGGGGCGCTTAACGCGACGAGGTGGCCGAGGATGTTGTCGATGAGCTCGGGGGCGAAGTAGGCGATCGCGGGCTGGTCCTGGCTGCTGCTCGACATCCCAGGCTGCGCTATTGAGGTAGTTTGAGGTGCTCCGAGTGAAGTCGCAAGGTTCGGGATGGCGGTGCGAGGTCAACCGGCGCGCGTGCGGAACTTCAAGTTCAATGTTCAAAACTGGCGCTGTCCGAGCTCGAGGCTGCTCGAGGCTTCGCCACCACCCACACCGTCAGCATGACGTCCACCTCCGTCCCAGCTTACACGGAGCACCCCAGCATCCCGTATCCATGCGCCTCGGACCCCACGCGGCAGGCGCTCGACCTTTACCTTCCGCCGTCCAGCTCGTCGAGCTCCCCACTCCTCGTCTACATCCACGGTAGCTCTTCTTATACGCTGTTCGGGTACCAGAGCTCACTCTCCGCACGCAGGTGGCGCCTGGCGATCCGGTACGCTGTTCAAGGATTCTCGGCCGAGCACCGTTGACCGGGCCCGTCGTTCACAGAAGCCAAGTCCGACTTCCAACACACTCTCGTCCCCTCCCTGATCACCTCGACGGGCCTCCCCGTCGCTGTGCTCGAGTACCGCCTCGCACCCACCCACGCGCACACTTCCCAAATCAACGACGTCCTCGCCGCGCTCGCGCTCCTCGCCTCGCCGACGCTGCTCGAAGCCGAAGGCGGCGTCCAACGCTGGGCCCGCACGAGCTTGCTCTTGATCGGACACTCGGCTGGCGCGTTCATGGGCCTTTCGGTCGTCCTCAAGCCCGCGACGGGCACGCGCGCGCTGTTCGTCGTCGACCCCGTCGTGCGCAAGGCCGTGGCGGGCTTGGTGCTCGTCGATGGGATCTACGACCTCCCGGATCTACTGGCAGAGTACCCGGACTATAGCGGATTCGTCGAGGACGCGTTTGGGAAGGACCCGAGCGCGCTCGAGGCCGACTCGCCGGCGAGATGGGGCTTCGCGACGCCGGACGAGGGTGGGCGCGCGATGCGGATGTTGGTGCTGCATTCGAATGAGGACGAGTTGTTGAGTTTGAGACAGCCGGAGGGGCTCGTGGCGAGGCTGGGGGCTCTGGAGGGCGGGGAGGCGGTGCTCGAGGTCGACTATGAGACGCTCAAGGGCAGTCACGACGACGTTGTCAAGAGGGACGAGCTGGCGGGAGCAGTCAAGGGGTGGCTTCAAGGTGGGGGTAATGTGAAGGCGCCGTAATGGTGGTGCGTCTCTTGCACGCCAGCAGCCGGAAGGAAGCATCGCGAGCAGCGCGTGGGCTTGCCTCAACCTCCGCTCTCGCTGATCCATGTACAACACGGTCTCTGCACATCGCCCTCAATCTACGGCTCCGCTTCATCGACGCTCCTCTTCCACTCCCTCAAGTCCTCAACACACCGCTCCCAATCCCGCTCGGTGCCGTCGCCGCCCAAGAACCTGCCGACCTCCCCCCTCGCCTCCGCGAGCTCCCAGCCCACCTTGACGTTCAGAAAGTCGGACTTGAGCGTCCGTCTCCAAGGCTCGACGTACGGTCCCTCGCGCTGCAGGAACTCGGGGAGCGGCACCGCCGAGCGCGTGCGGAGCAGCTCGAGGAGCGAGTCTTGGTAGTCCTCGTTCGAGCCCGAGATTGGGAAGCGGCTGTGTGACAGTCATGAATCGCTGGCGATGAATAGCGCGGGGGGTAGGGACGTACTGGCCGGTCAGGAGCGGATCGTGGCCAGCCGCGCGGAGCTTTGCCTCGTCCGCGAAGAGGTCCGCCGTCATCTCGGCGCGGGAGGGGAGCATCGCAGGGTCCGCGATGGCGTGTGCGACGACGAGGGACTGGATGTACGCCAAGGCGCAGTACGAGACGTTGACGGGAAGTCCAACGATGGCGAGGCTGCCAGCGGGGAAGCACGGGTCGAGCGGGATCAAGTGCTTGAACAAGGGCCGAACGCGGCGGAGGTTGGTCGTCAGGGTCGTCGAGGAGGGACTGGAAGAGATCTCGAGCGTGCGGAGGAACGGGATCCGCACTTCGTAGCCCGTGCCGAGGAAGATCGTCACGTCCGAGTCGGCGAGCGTCGTGCCGTCGGTGAAGTGCACCGCCGAGGGCGTGAAGTGGCTGATGCGCGGCTTGTTCGTGACGGTCAGGAGCGGCAGCCAGCCCGTGCGGTTCGTGGTCCACGAGTGGTACACCTGATCGCACACGCGTCAGCGAAAAGGCTGAGGGTAAGGAAAGGGGGGGTCGCACAGTCGCGCCCGCCGCGGCGAGCCGGTCCGCGTGGTCTCGACCCGTTGCGCCGTTGCCGACGACGATGACCGTGTGGCCCGCGTAGGGTGCAGGGTCGCTGTAGAACGTCGAGTGGAAGATCGTGCGCGTCGGTCCGGCCCACGTCTCCTCGCCTGCAAAAAGGGGGCGGTACGGGTACCGGTTGTGGCCGTTCGCGACGATGAGGTGGCTGTGAAATTCATTCGTCGTCAATGAAGATCGAACCATGTGGCCAGAAAGGCAGCGACGCACTCGTATTGGAGCGACGAGCGCTCGCCGGCCGCGACGACGTCGAGCGTCCAGCGACTCTCGTCCTCGAACCTCGCGTCGAGGACCTCGTGGCCAAAGCGCACGAATTGCCGCAGGTTATGCTTCTCAACAAAGCGCATGAGCTGCGCCCGAACTTGCGCATGCGGCGGGAACAGGTTCGTGCCGGCCGGGTACGGGTCGTGCGGGAACGTCACTGAGTGACGCTGGTCGGTTAGCTGCCTTGTCATGAAGTGAAGAGGAGAGTACCCTACTCTGGGGATGGGGGTTATTGGTGCGCATGGCGGGGTAGAGGGGCGTGAAGGGGAGGGTTGGAGGCGTTCGAGGGGCCTCGTCGGGGAGCCTGGAGCGCGGGTCGTCAGCGTGTCTCGTCGACGCGACTCGCGGAAGGACTGCGTACCAGATCCCACCGAGGTCCTCGCGCTTCTCAAAGAGGTCGATCGTCCAATTCCGGCGCGTGTGCTCGGGAACGTCGGCGAGCGCCTTGAGCATCGCGATGCCGGCCGTGCCGCCGCCGACGACGGCGATCGACTTGGGGTGGGGGATGATGACGGATGGCATCGCTTACAGTGGGAGGTGTGGAGCAGAACGTGAGCGGGGAACGAGAGGTTTATCGGGGTAGCGCGGTCCCGCAGTCATCGCAAGCGGATGGTGCGAGCGCCATCATGGTTGCACCATCCCGCTAGAACTCGTGGAACAATGCGCGAGCCAATCAGAGGGCGTGCATGGATGGGCTGCGCCTGCATTTTGCAACCGATGAGGCGTGGCGTGTGGCAGCGTGGAGGAGGTCGTCGTCGGTCCGTGCGGCGAGGTGTAGTGGACGCGGAGCGGAAGGAGCCGAGGGACGCGCAGGGCTGCGAGTCGGGATGCATTCCGCGTCTACACAGACGGTGTGCACGATCGCGGGTCGCCTCTAGATCGAGGTTCTGCCCCACCTCGGACGAGTCGCTGTCGACTCGGGGGATGCGCCGCTGGCCGAAGCTGGGTCGTTCGGCCTCGGCAAAGAGCGGGAGGCTGATGTCGAGCTGGGAAGGAGCCAAAGTCGTCCGACGCGTTGCTGGTGATTCCGACATGAACCAGAACCGAATCATCGTGGGGGCTGATCACGACGAGCACGACAAAGCACGAGCCTCAAAGTTGGTCCGGCCAAAAGTCGTCTGGGCCAAGTCCCTCCCGCGCGCACTCTTGCTCTCGCCACACCTGCGACGACTTACCAACCTCGGCTGGACCATCCCCTCCCGCTTCCGCCGATCGCCGCCGCCTCGCCTTCCCGCCCAGGCGCAGGCGCAGGCTCGCGCTCGATCTTCCGCCTCCCGCATCTCGTGAGTCCCTTCGCGCCGAGCCCGACCCAGCTGCAGTCTCGGTTGAAGACACATCGGGATCTGGGCCGCCTGGGGGGCTGGGCCGAGGGTGAACTGGGCGCAGGCGGGCAGTGCGTACAGGAGGGCGCGCGGCGCACGGACCGGACGCCGGCGGCCGTCGTGGCTCTGTCGGACATGGAAGAACGACTGGGGTGGACTGGGGCACAGCAAGGGCGGGACTGTGCGAGCACTCGCTTCCCGCTCGTCGAGAACTACAACGTTGCGTTGAAGAATGTGTGCTTAACGCAGTCGACACACCCCTTCGCCCCTGCAGCCGCCGCCGTTCCCGCTTCCGACGCTCGTACCGACTCTCCTTTAGACACACATCGCCACTGAGGCGAGAGCACCCGCGACCGCGCTTGGCGTCGATTCTAGAGGTGCGTCGCGAGCTAGCGCCGTTGTTGTCAGGAGAGCGGGGGCGCTGGGGAGTGCGCGATTGTTGGGGCACAGGTCTCTTGGTCGATACACTCTCGTTCAGGGGGACGAGTGTGGAGACCGGAGGTGCGTCGGCAGAGCGATGGACGGACTGGTCCTGCTGCCTGGGGCGGAGACGGGACACACGCCGCTCGACCTGCGACGCGCTGGGACGCCTGCACGAGTCGGCTCTGTACACTCCCGACGCACTGGTCGTACGCCAGAGCGACTACGGACTGGTTGGTGCGCCCCAGTGCTGAGCCGCCGACCGGATTGCGTAGTCGCGCTTGACCTCTGGGCGCAGACTCAGTTCCGACTGCGCGGACCGCGAGCGCCCAATCTGACGCCCCTCGACTCTTGCATTCAGCCGTCCACTCTCCGGCCTCGCCGCGCCTTACCTCGCATCACCCGCGCAAGCTCCCCTCGCACCCACATCCCGCGCATACGCCCAGTCGTCTGCGCCTCGACTGCGCGCCCCGCCGCCAAGCACTTCCCATCACGATGCTCGCCGCCGCGCCGATACCGCTCCTGCTCCTCCTGGCGCTCCTCGTGCCACCAGTACTAGCCACCGGGTACGCCTCCGCCGTCCCCGTCCTGGACCCACTGCGGCGCGGGTTCGACCTCCCACTGTTCCGCCACGCGCAGCTCTCGCGCCGGTCGAGCGTCGAGGCGATGCGTTCGTGGGCGCTCCGCGAGAGCAGCAAAGTGAACGGGAGGTACGGCGGTGGGGACGTCGTGCGCGAGCGCGAGAAGCGCGCGACGACCGCGTTGAGCGTCGCGGGCTACGGCACGGCCAGCACGAGTGGGACCGCGACGGCGAGTTCGAGTGCGAGGAGTGCGACGGCGACTAGTCCCGTGGGCATGGTCAAGGTCATGAACTACGAGGCGGACCTGTGAGTTCCCGTCGGAGGTGGGGGTGCGGGGGCGCGGCGTTTCCGGACAGCTGACCCCTGCGTACCCACTTGCAGCGAGTACTTTGCTCCCGTCGGCTTTGGTGCCCCGGCTCAGTATATGAACGTGATCCTCGACACGGGGTGCGTCTTTCCGCCCTAGACTTGTCGCACACGGCTGACACTCGTACACAGCTCGGCGGACCTCTGGATCGCGTCGTCCAACTGCACCTCGACAACCGGGTGCGCCAACATCCCCGTCCTCAACAACTCCGTCTCGGCGAGCGCGATCGACGTCGAGACGACCTTCAACGTCAAGTACGGCAGCGGGAGCGCGTCGGGCGAGATCTGGAAGGACTACATCGGCTTCGCCGGCTACAATGTCAGCAACCAGTCGTTCGCGCTCTGCGACACCGTCTCGACCGACCTCCTCAACGGCAACATTTCGGGCCTCATGGGTGTGCCCCCTGTCTCCCGCTGCCGCACCGCACCAGCCCACTGACCCGATCCTCCAGGCCTCGGGTTCCAATCCCTCGCCGCGTCGGGCGTCACGCCCTTTTGGCAAAACCTGTGGCAAGCGGGCGTGCTTCCGTTCCCGGGCTTCGCGTTCTACCTCACGCGCTTCGTGAACGTCTCGTCGGCCGCGACGGTCGAGCCCGGTGGCGTGCTCACGTTCGGGTACCTCAACGACTCGCTCTACGACGGCGAGATCAACTACGTCGCCATCCCAGAGGGGCTCGAGAGCTACTGGGTCGTCCCGATGGACAACGTCGCCGTCAACGGCACAAACGTCACTGGAGTCGACGTGCCCATGGTCGCGATTGACACGGGCACGACCCTCATCGGAGGGCCGAGTACGGTCGTCAAGGCGCTCTACTCGGCGATCCCGGGCGCGCAGGCTGCCACGGGGGCGTACACGGGTACGGTTCTGTCCCAAGGCTCCGCTTGAGGTGCGCTGGAGCTGACTCTGCGAGAGCGGCAGGGTATTACTCGTATCCGTGCGCGTCAGTCGTCAATGTGACGATGACCTTTGGCGGGATCGTGAGTCTATCCGCCTTCAACAAACACGGTAGGGCGCTGACGACTCGGACGCAGGCGTACAACATGTCCTCGGCCGACTTCAACCTCGGCCCGTTCGGCCTCGACGCCACCACGAACGTCTCGACCTGCCTCGGCGCCTTCTTTGACCTCACGCTCTCCTCGACCTCGAAGATCAGCTGGGTCGTGCGTCTTATCCACCCATCCCACCGCTCTTCTCCCACCCCGCTAACATCATTGACCTACCGCAGATCGGCGCCGCGTTCCTCAAGAACGTCTTCAGCGTCTTCCGCGCCTCGCCCGCGTCGGTCGGCTTCGCGGCCCTGTCTTACGGGAACCGGACCTACAACGGCTCGCTCGTCTACAACGTCACGGACGGGTCCGGACGCAACGAGACGCTCACGCAGCTCCCGAACGGCATCTATGGGCCCTCGGGCGTGACGAGCCTGCGCACGACCGTCGCCGCCAACACGATCACGACCGCGATCGAGGCCGGACAGACGGCGACGAGGAGCCCCATCTCGGCTGCGAGCAGAGTTTGTGCTCGGCGCGTGGGGTGGGAGTGGGCCGGCGTGGTCGGCGGCTTGGTCGTGGGGTTTGGGGTCCTGCTGTGAGCGGGGGGTGGGTGAAAAAAAGACACTACTTACTTCTGGGCCCATCGGGACCGAGAGGCGCTCCGGCCGGCGTCGCGGCGCGGAGCAGATCCGCGGAGCTCCCCAGTGCTGTCGCTCCCGACCCCGAGCCCACGACTGAACGCTATTGCTTGCTTCCTGCTCACACTGCTGGAAGCCTCGGCGGCTTGAGAACCGCCCACGTCGGCCCGCGCCGAGTGACCCGCCGCAGTCTGCTCGTCACGGTCTGCTTCTCTCGTCACTACCCTTCGCCCGTCGGCCTCATGTCGAAAAATGGGCACCACGGCGACAGCAGGTGAAGTTACGACGCTCTGGCGCACTACCGCCGGCAAGTCGCTCAGCGGGACGAGCGCGAGGGCCACCACCCACAGGCGGTGTTTCACACGCCATCCGATGGGAGATCGGAAGAGCGTCGTGTA
>ERZ1463038.798-NODE-798-length-11162-cov-18.559557_pt1 | contig 11162 bp, 26 predicted proteins | sample MGYA00564479_ERZ1463038 | MGnify/ENA primary metagenome ERZ1463038 (study PRJEB39244, sample SAMEA3635134) | Helicobacter pylori | study: EMG produced TPA metagenomics assembly of PRJEB11511 data set (Assembly of a 5300-year-old Helicobacter pylori... | reverse complement strand
TTGTTCCGGCAATCATCCCCAGAACGTCGCGAGCCGCTTCTGCCACGCCCAATCTTGCGCCGCGAGGTCCGCCCTCCAGGAGACGCACTCCTTGCGCTTGCCCCGGTGCCCATCCGAGTTCTGCAGCCGGAGTTCAGTATTTCCCGTACTCTCGAGGCTTCCGAGGAGGCAGTAGACGACCGAGTGGCTGAGTGGGAGCTCGTCGGCGGCCGCGAGCGCGACGATCCTGGCGCTCGTCGCGTCGAGCCTGCCGCGGAGATGGAGGGTTCTGAGGGCGGGGACAGAGACGATCGAAAAGAAATCGACAAGGTTGTGGTATGTTTGCTGAGTGTCACGTGAGTGTTGGTCCTCAAAGAGTTGTAGCGGGAGGGCGTACGAGGGTGAGGATGTCCAAGTTCCCCTCGGTCAGGCAGCAGCTCGACGCAAGAGCTAGTTGCCTCAGGTTAGGAAACTTTAGATTTCAGAAGCTGTTGCGGACGTCGAGTCTGCGCCCAAACGGAAGCGTGACCTCCGTGACGCACGTGATCCAGTTGAGCATCGCCACGACAGCTTGAGATGTCTCTCCGTTGGAAGTGGGGTTCTGCGAATCGAAAGGGGGGGGCGTAGGCGTCGAAGATTGAGCTCGAGAGGTCCCGAGTTCTTAAGCCACTTGTCCAGCTGAAGGTATTTTCCATCTGGTCAGTCGCGTCGAGGCCCAAGGCTTCCAGATGAGGGTACGCTCACATGTTCTGCGCGTCCGTCGAGAAAGGCCCACCGTTGGTACACCCCGCCAATTCTAGCTCGATGTGTCTCTCAACCTGACAAGCAGCAATCAGGGAATACAATGCCGTCCCCAGTTGGCCCAACCCTTCTTCATCACAGTTGGTGCCCACGAAGCGCAGGGACTCGAGCCCGGCGAAGGTAACGCTGTAACTTTCGCCGCCGCGAGACATGAAAAGATCAGCGCGTCTACAGTCGGCGAATGTGCTCCGGTTCAGGGCGAGTGGAATTGATCGAGCTCTGCGACGGTGGTAGGAAAGGCGAGGGACGCCCAGACGACGGGTGCAACGGCTTGCTCGAGCGCGCGCGAGACGAGTCGCAGGTCGCCCGCCTTGTGACCGCCTTCGGGCGCAACGTGCCAGCCGATCGCGGCGAGTAGCTCGGTCGGTCGGGAGGTGAGTGTGGTGGGTGAGTCTGCAGCAGAGCCTGGGCAGTTCAGCTGCCGTGTTCAATATCAATCGGCTCGTGCGCACCGAGGCCGTCGAGCAGCACGGGTGCTGGTGAGAGCCATCAACTAGTAGAGTCTTCAGTGGCTCCTAATGGCTAGCCCACTGTTGGATCCAGAGTCTGACTCCATGCTGCCGCGGTCTCTTGTCCTTGCACCGTCGAGACGTCGAGCTGCTCGGGAGGTCCTTCGAGAGCGCGAGCAAGAGGCGAATGCAGCGGGACGAGTGGGGTGATATCCTAGAGTTCAGCGTGAGTCAACAGCTTAAGGCGGTCGAAGGGAGGTGGCGGTCGGGAAGCAAGCACCGTGCGGCAGGCGCGCTGCAGGTTGCAGGTTGAATTCCGCCACATCGCTCGACCATACGATGTCAGCGCTTCGGACCGTCATTGACCGCCTGCGAGAGATCTTTTTAGCCTCGATCCCTGGAGCCACACTCGCGAAGATCGTAGGCAGCGCGTCCTGGCCCGGCGGACCGCGTCAAGTCGACGAGGACTTGAAGACTGGCAAGCACTGCGACGGGCGACACCTGGGCCCACCACAGCATCGTATGCAAGCACCCTTCAGCGAAGGGCCTTGACCTGGCTAAGCTGACCCAGTACAGACGCCGCCGTCGGACCCGTGCCGTCTCGAGCGCGCGAGCTTCAGCTTCCCCCCGAGCTACTCTCTCACATCTTTGAATACCTCTCGGGAGAATGCGGTGCCCTTTACGGAATCGCCCTCGTTTGTCGCTCATGGAACACGTGCGCCACCCCGGTCCTCTGGACCCACATCTCGCTCGTCTGGGACTCCCGGATGAAGCGTCTCGCGTACATCTTCGCCGAACACCCTCACCTTCTTCCACTCGTCCAATCCTGTGATGCGACCGTATACGATCTGGCCAGTTGGATCCGCTCGAGGCCGGCGTCGAAAGGCGCATCGGCCGCCCAAGCTCTTCTGCAGAGCAAGTGCGCCGAGCTATGCCCCAACTTTCGCTCCGTCATGGGACTGGCCGTACCCGCTCAAGACTATCCGCACAACATTCAAATGATCGCCGCCTCCTTCGTGCGACCTGCCTGGTACGCCTACGCCGATGCGAGAGGTGCAGCTGACTGGATGGATGGCGGTCCTTGCGGGAGCGACGCAAGTTTGGATGGAGCCTGCGTTCTCTTGAACCTTGTCCGTCAGTTTTCTCAACTTCGAAGCCTCAGCGTCGGCTCGCTCGACTTTGGCTCCGTGACCGACCCCGCCGCGCTTGACCACCTCCTTCCTACTTGCCTCGACTCGATCGTCACCTCAAAATAGGCCACATTCTCCGGCCAGACCAATCCATAACAGTACACGAAGCCTTGCTCTCCAGGATGCCAAACCTGCAGGTCCTCGACACGCAGACGCTGGCGCTGCTTGCACTTGGGCACTCGTTCACGAAGCTGCGACAGCTAATCATCCACGAAACAGCCCCACGCAACCTCGCCATGCTCCTTTCCTTCTTTAGTCGCACCCACACACCAAATCTGCGGCACATCACCTTCGCCAGCACTCGGGACCAGATTGAGCCTGCGATCGAAGAAGTTCTCTCCGCTTACCTCTCCCTCGAAGTTCTCGAGCTCCTCCGCGACGCTACCACCGACACAGGCACTACAAGAAGCCAAATTCGCCTCTGGACCACCCCTTTGGACATCCCGCCGTCAATTTACGCCTTTCTCGTCTCAAGCACGACCCTTCGCCACCTGTCCGTCATCTACCCGTCCGCGCACACCCTCTTCCAGTTTAGTCCACTGAATCTCGAGTCGCTCAGGATTTCGTGGCCGCGACCGAGTCGCACCCGCGGAACTCGCGACTTGCGCCAGATCTTGACGCTCGCGTTGGGGAGTTGCCGCAAGCACGCGGAGTGGATCAAGCTCGAGGTCGAGGGTGCCGAGGGAAAAGACATTTAGGGAACCACGAGTGTCATCGAGCAGGCCAAGGAAGAAGGGCTTGTTGTTGTCATCGAGTAGCTTGTTGCGTCGCTGCGAAGCCTCGCGCTCGAGATTTCGATGTTTCGTTCGAGTGTGATGACCCCGTTGGGAGGTGCATTCCCGCCATAAGGGGCACACAAGGTCTCGCGAATCTTTCAGACTGGGTAGGGCTCGTGGCGAGTTCATCTTCCAGCTTCAAGACCTCATCGATATCTCAAAGACCGACTTTCACCTACGCGTCAGAGTCTGCTCCGCCTGCAAGAAGACGGAGTAATCACTAATTCGTTCTTGATAAAACAACTGGTTGCTGATCATGGGGTGCTTGGTACAAAGCATTGTGTCCAGGAAATGGAGATACGAGGCGCGCACCGCTCGATGGTGTGAGGGATTCTGCTCGGACATTTTTGATTGCATCTCCTCAAAGAACATCTGTGAGCTCGAACACATTCTGACGATGTTCCTCTCTGAAGGTGATGATCCTCTCACAGTAAAAAGCGCGGACCGTCATCTCGGTGAGTCGCCCTGGCTCGAGTGATCCTCGGTCGTCTCATTCTCGGAAAAAGTGTAGCTCTATACTTCTTCGCGCATCTGGAACAATTTGATGCCCGCGTCGCTCAACTTTATCCCGAGCTGCTGGATCCCGCGCGGGCGACATTCCTACGCGAGCGTTGTCTGCTCCTGCAGAAGCGCACAAAGGTGATACAACTGCAAGGATGGACTCGCTATTCAGAAGTGGGCCAAGGCACAAAGTCAGGCGAAGGCAGCGGACCGCGATGCAACTCGAGTCCCGCGCCTCGCAGAGATCAAGCGCCGTCTTGAAGCGGCGTCCCCATTGTTCTTCGATAGCCCTCGTGAATCCTCTGCAAAGATCGAAGTTGTATGCACTTTGATATGCCGGAGCTTGAGACCCGTCATGTGAGCCACTCCCCAGTTTCTGGTCGAGCGAGACGGCGTCTGGGTCGCTGTCAAAGCTTGACGGGAGAAGACCGGTTCTTGGATCTGGCCTATGCGTGGTCCAATCACGGTGTAAACTCCCACGGCGCGTCCAAGGGTGTTAGGCTGACTGGTTTCTGCTGACTCGACGACTGCTCACTTGGCATCCGCTGCCTCCCCTTCCTCGCCCTCGCCCTCGACCCTGCCCACGCCCCAGAACCATCCTCGACCACCCGTGACATCCGCCTCAGTACCCTCGGTGCGCGTGACGCCGAGCTCCTCGACAGTCGGCGCGTTCGGGTCCAGCGTGTCGGCGGCGGGGGAGGGCGAGTACGAGACGGCGGCGACGACCAGGACGACAAGGAGTACGAGTGTGCCTTTCAAGACTTTCAGGTCAGCTGGGAGTGGGTGGAAGGGGTGGGGAGACGCGCTCATTACGCGCCGAGTCGAAACCCAACGCACGGTCTCAATCTCGGTGCGCGCTTCGCCGAGGAGGATCGTGAACTTGCCGTTGAGTTCCTGCATGAAGACCCTGGGTAAGCTTCTCGTGGCGGGTGTAGAGAATAGCTGAGAGACGGACCATAATGGCGCGGTCGAGCCCTTTCAAGTCAGCGTTGACCTCCTCCTTCCTCGAGTGCTGGTCGAGTTGGATGTCGCTCCTCAGGCGGTGCCTGTTTCCGCGCATAAGTCAGCATACCACAGTACATGATTGACCCCGGGAAGTCACGCACATGTCCTCGTTGAGCCGCTGCTCGACGGCGTCCGTCTCGCGCTGGAGGCTGGCCGTCATGCTCCTCAGGACGGTGCTATCGTTCCTGCTCCGCACCTGGCTGCTCGTCTTGAGCTCCGCCAACGCCGCCGTGTACAAATACGCTTCCTACTCTCTTCCTGCGTCAGCTCGCCACCCCTTCGCCGCTGGGCCGAGCCTCAGCCACGCACATTCTCCAGGTCGCCCTTCCGCCAGGCCTCGAGCCCGACCCTGCGTTCTTCTTCCTGTAGTCGATCTCGGGTCGCCTGCATGATGACAGTCGCGACCGCACGGCCCATCGTGCCGCCCGAGCGCCGCTCGAGCTTGCGGATGAACGCCTGCGTCGAGAACGGCACCTGCGGCGTCGGGGCCGGCGTGGGTTTCGGTGGAGAAGGCCCAGACTCGTCGCTGGTGATGATGAGCTGCGGGAGGTCGGGGGTGGGGGGTGGGGACGGATCTGGTGGGGGCGCTGGAGAGGGGACCGAGCCGTGCGGTGAGCGCTCGCGCAGCTGATGCGAGCGCGTTACGGCGAACGTGCGAGGCAAGGGCCGGGGAGCGAGTGGAGCTGGCGGACGCAAGCGAGGGCGGGGCGGCATCGTTGTGCAGGACGGAGCTCAAGATGCAACGCGTCGGCGCGCACCACCAGATGGCTCGACTTGGCTCGACCACATTCGACTCCAACTTTCGCCCGTTTTGGTAACCGACTTCCAAGAACTACAACAAGCTGTGAGAAGAGAAATCAAGTGGAGGTACTCGTCGCCTTCTCGACGCCGAGCACCACGCTCATCAAAAACGCTGGCCGCCTCGTGATGCGAACCCGCGCCCACCATGCGACCGTCTCGTTCACCTCGCCTTCTTATAGCCCTTCTAGCCAGGTGATTTCATACTTACCTTGTTGCGCTGTCTCCGGCTCAAGAAACGGAGGCGGCCTTGCGCTGGATCTCGCATAGCACGGCGACCCACTCGTTTCCACGGCATCTGGCGCTCGCGTACGTCCCACTGGGGCGTGCAGTGACACAATCTTTCGGGAGGGTGATGCGACTTTCGAGTTGCGCCACCTATATCTTTTTGCATTTCTCGCCTCTGGGTGCGGTGCGGCGGCTATCTGGTGCCGGGGAGGGCAGGGACTCGAGTTCCTTTCCTCTTTTGCCTTTTGCGCGTTCAATGAGCCGACCATTTCGCCAGCGTGCGAGGAGCACAGCCTAGGAGACCTCAGGCTGGGCTCTGCGCGCTCGAGGGAGCCTCATCCAATGTCCTGTCCAAAACTCTGTCCAGCTCTGAAAAACGCCTCATTGAGTCTTCTGACAGGATCAGCTGTTTCCAGGAGCGCACAGCTCGACGTCAGCTGAGGCAGTGGCGTTCCGGACTTCCGGTGAATGCGTCACAGTCGCTCCTCACCCACCAGCAGCTGATGGATTGCCAAACATGCAAGCAGCAGATACTACAAATATTTATCCCTTCCAAGTTCAGCCCTCAAGCATTTGCCTTCACTCTACCTCCCGGAGCGTAGGCCAAGCGCAGGCCCGCCCGGATTGTTCAACTTGTTCGTGCCGGGCACGCGGTGGATCTCGTGGGGTCGTACTCCGCGAAGCACTTTAAAGCTTCATTTGCACTTTAGTCCGCCTGCTCCCAATTACGACGCCACGAAGGCTCCGCGGACCATGTCAGAAGCCGACTCGGTGGTGACAGAGTGATGCGGGCGCGCCGAGCATGATGGAAGGAGCATTAGATTTTCGTTCATGTGTACTGGTTTTTGTTTCAGAATTTCATCGTGGCAGTGAAACATGATGCCAATCAGGCGAAGGTGGATGCACGGACGGATGGACTCGACACCCGGCTGGCTCATGGCAAACGTTGTGCGAAGGAAAGACTCACGAAAGTGAGCGAAAGTAATATGACTGGATGAGCGCTCTTGAAGATTGAAGCACGCTGCAGTGGCGTCCTGTCGACAAGGAGAGGTCGTCCGTGCGAGGACCCTCCAAGTCTGGGACGCGCCGGCATAGAGTTGGAGGGTCAAGTGCTCAGCCAAAGGAATGCTCCTCACCAGAGTTTGTACCATCGCGAGTTTGCTGACGATTTGCTGGGCGGACTTTGATGTTGCCGCCGCCACCGCGTGCAGCAGTATAGCGAGTCGACGGCCAAACAGGAGGCAGCACGCTGGCGCAGACGTGTGCTCGGAAGTTCTTGGTAGCTGATAGGTGGCAGTTTGATTTTCAAGCGAAGGCTGAGCGACCAGAAAGCGGGTCCGTCGACGACTCAGCCCAACATCTAAAATTACCCTGCAGCGGGATCGCATCAGCTCACTTCCAGCCTCTCCGCAATCTGTGACACGCCACGCTGGTCAGCGTCGATTACATTCCTTGATAGGCAGAAGCAAACCGTGCGTGCCGACAAATCTCCTATGAAACATTGACCAACTCAGCAAGGAAAGCCTTGCGACGGGGGTACGATGCGACACACTTCCTTGGCGAGGGTCGGACCCTGGATACATCTCCTCTTCGGGTTGTGCCCCGCGCTGCTGACGACGGTCTGCATGCCTGTTCTCATTCTGGTCCCAGCCGAGTGGAATCTCCTGGTGCGAGCTGTCGGGCGGAGCCATGCTGACAGATTGAAGGTGGAGCGAAAGGAAAGGCCGTCCTCCATTCAGTTCTGATGACACTCGTCTTCACGGCGTCCGAGGGGGAGAGCGGAGATGTCAGCGTTCCGATAAAGAAAAAGGCGATGCAGGTCTGGTCGTCCGGTCGCGTCGAAAGCGCCCTGGTCGGCGGTCACTGTCAGCAAGCACCGCCTGCAGCTGCGAATGCTTGCTCGCTGCGCTGTCAGAGCGCAGGACCTCGGAAACGGTGAGCTGCGATGGTGAAATCAACTCTGGGCATCTCTGCTTCAAGCCGTGGCCCCGAGAGATCCAGTTGCGATGGTTGGAACAAGCAGGACGATTGCATCGGTATGGAGCACAGGTTTACACCGCAACCTTGGCGACAGAGGCGAGAGTCTAAGCAGGAGTTGATCGGTAAGCGCTGGCAATATCTAAGATGAATGCCACATCCGATGTACCTTGACAGTGGCTGTGCGGCGAAAGCGGGTTCAGTGAAGGAGGCGAGGGTCAGCGAATGTAGATTCCGCGAGTGAGCAGCGTGACGCACCTTGATAGATCTTCTCCTTCGCCAGGAAAAGGATCGCGGCCTGCAGTAGCCCGCACAGCATCAGCTTCCTGCGAGTCTGCTCCGCCGCGGAGCGAACGTACGGTCGCGACGCTCTGCGTGAGCTTCGGCCCGACGCCCTTGTACAGCCCCGCCACACCCTCATTCTTGAGAATCTTCTGAAGTCCGTCGAGAGACGAGTTGTATGAGCGGCCCTCGACGGCGCCGGCCTGCATGCGCGCCTTGACGGTCAAATCTGGGTCGTTGGCGAAGTCAGCATGAGGAGCGCGGCCGGGAGAATGAAGCAGCGCACAAGGATAGGTGATGCCGGTGGCGAAGAGCTTGGAGATTGCGCCGAGGAGGAAGAAGTCGAGGTCCGTCAAAGGCGGTGCGGACGCATTCCCCTTCGTCAGGCGCAGGCTTCGTCGGGCGAGGATCGCGTTCTTGAGCTGCTCGAACAGCTGGAGACAGTCCGAAGGTCAAAATTAGCTGCCCGAAGCTGGGACTGTGACTTGATAAAGAGAAAGGACGCACAGTGAACTGCAAGATCGGGTTCGAGACCAGGATGAGGGCGGGCCCGAGCCCGTGGAAGAAGGCGCGGAAGCCGTCCGTGCGGATGATGTGCATGATCGTCTGGATCACGTTCAGCTTGCGCTCGACGACGACCTTGGGATTCGGGTCCGTCGCGGAAGGGAGCGACGCCGCAATGGTCGTGCGAACCGTTTGGCGCGTCTGTACGGGCAGATCTCCGTTAGCTACGAGCGACCCGGGTGCAACGAGCAACAGCACACGTTGACGACCCAGATGGGATTGGAGAGGATCGAAGTTGCCGCGCCTGCACTTTCCGAGTCAGCTCGGCCCACCTGACGAACTACTGGACGCACCGGCAAACGCGCTGGCAGCGATTGACTCGAGCGTCGTGAGTGCGGCATTCGAGATCTTCTTCTTTCGCAGCAGGATCGCTCGGCTCTCCTCGAAGCTGTTCGGAGCGCCGCTTAGCCGTCGGCCCGAACGCGGAAGGTGGGGGGGCGGCTCACAAGAGGTAGTAGATTCTGCGGGGGAGGCATGAGTACGCTAGAGTGGGGTTGTACAAGTGGGCAACGCACCCGTTGGTGATGGCGACGCCTAACAAGCTTGACGTCAAGCCGTCGTAGAGTCCCGCAATGCCGTCGTCCCTCACGACCTTGAGCATGGCATCCTTGATGCTCTGGTCGCGCGCAGATCGTCAGCCCATCAGTATGTGTAGACCTGCACGTGCAAGACGGACCTCTGCATCGTGCTTTGCCGCGACCTGGGCGCGCGTCGACAGGTTCACGAGCGGGTCTGCGCACGCGCTCGTCAGCCGTCGCCTCTTCACATGCACTCCACGAGATCCTGAACGTACAGGTGATAGCCCTGCAACACAGCAAAGCCGTCTGGCGTCAGCGCGCGTCCTCGCCCCTTCGGCCCCCCCTCTGGCGCCTCTCCCGAGCCGCCCCGCCCGGTGCGCGTCAGCCCCACACGACTCCCGCCGAGCCCTCGGGCCGAACACGATCGCAATCCACCGCCCTTCGTCCGAGGACCCTCGGCGCACGACCTGAATGCAGCTCCGAGCGAAGTACGTCCGGAAGGGCTCACATGGCGACGCATCCGCCCGCCGCGCCCGAGCACGCGTGGATCGCGCTGTCCGAGAGTCCGACCATTGCTGCTGTATAAAAAGGGTGGTGTACGTCCGGGGGCTGAGCGGGCGGGGCGAGCGGGAGAGTGGTAGGCGCGGGTCAAACCCTCTTCTCGCGCGCGTGCCGACGTCGCTCACAGCCGGAGGTCGGGCGCGCCAGTAGCCGGAAAGGTCTTCGCTCGGACAAGGCTCGCCAACGAGCCTGTTGTACTCTCACGATACGTCTTGAGAATATGAGGAGAAACCAGCATTTTGCAGCACCACGCGACGGGACCAAGATGGAACAGGGATCAAGGACCCGGCGAGCGCGCGTAAACAAGGTGGGTACGGACAGGGAGCGAAACAAAGCGCTGGTGCAAGGGAGAGGAGGGGATGGGGAAACGAATCGAGGTAAAACAGGGAGCACAGCTCCGAGGACCCAACGGCGAAATGGTGAAGCGAGGAACAAAGTCCGGGGTGGGTATCGGCAAGGGTAGGGAAGGCGAAAATGTCCGGGGCATTGATGAGGAGGGTGTGGAGAGGCGATAAGTTAGAGTGAAGGGTAGGGAGCGTCGTTTTGGATGGAGGAGCAGGGCCCGCGGGTCACACGACTTAGTTGTTGAAGTGCCACGACATGGGGACCTGCGGGACAAGTAGGCATTAGTAGAAACTCAAGACAGGAGTGAAAGTCAAGTTGGACGCACCATGCCCTCGGCCTTGGTCGCGATCTGGTCGAACGCGCCCTCGCTGAGGTCGAGACTCGTACCGTTCTCGCACGTCGGGCACTCGTCGGCGACGATGGCCGTCACGCACTTGTTCGCGACGTCCGTGCGGCAGAGGGTAATGCTCCGGCCGCAGTTGGCGCCGTTGTCGTACTTGGCACTGTCAATCGCGATGATGACGGCCGACTCGGGGTTGACCTTGCCGCACGCGCCTGCGACGCCATTTTGCTGCGGGAGAAGGGAGGCTTTAGATTCGCATCTAGACTGTCATATCGGTGAGAGGTGAGCGTACGAAGTAGTAGGTGGCGTAACCACCCGTGAAGGTCTGGATCGCAGATCCAGCGGCCTTGGTGACTGAATAGCGAAGCGCGTTAGTCCTGTGCTGTCTCACACACAAACGAAGAAGACGAACCCTGGCCGAGGAGAGCTCCAGCAGTCTTGGACGCCTCGGCAAGAGCGTCCGCGGCGGCGGCTGTGAGATTGGCGCATCGCAAGTCAGCGCCCGAGGTTTGCGCCCTGGACAGGTTCGACATACAGGATGCAGAGGCGGCAGCGGCAGCGGCCTTGGACGTCGCAGCAGCGGCAGCGGCGGACGCAGACGACGCCGCGTCCTCTGCGACCTTGTCAGCGGCGCTCTTGCTGCTCGCGGCGGCGGCAGCCGCGGACTGGGACGCAGCGGCGTTCGAGGCAGCAAGCTTCTTCGCGGACGAAGCCGAAGCGGCGGCCTGGGCGGCACTCGAGCTGCTCGCGGCGGCGGCGGCCTCGTCGGCGACCGACTTGGCGCTCGCGCTCGCGGCAGCGGCGAGGTCGACGGTCGGGGTCGCGGGGGCTTTGGTCGGGACGGC
>ERZ1463038.797-NODE-797-length-11167-cov-14.164237_pt1 | contig 11167 bp, 12 predicted proteins | sample MGYA00564479_ERZ1463038 | MGnify/ENA primary metagenome ERZ1463038 (study PRJEB39244, sample SAMEA3635134) | Helicobacter pylori | study: EMG produced TPA metagenomics assembly of PRJEB11511 data set (Assembly of a 5300-year-old Helicobacter pylori... | reverse complement strand
AGATCTAACGGGTGACTGGAGTTCAGACGTGTGCTCTTCCGATCTACTCGGAAGCGACATTCTTGAGGAGGACAGCCGAGGCCGCTCCGATCTCGCGGATGATGATGGAGTGATTGCCCTGGACGGGGACGAATGCCTGCACAGTCGGCTGACTTGCGAGCTCGGCAACGTCGTTGTTGTTAATCGTCACAGCGCTGAGGGTCAGCAGAATGTGAGCACATGCAAGGAGACGCAGACGCCAACCAGAAGACGCACGGGAAGTCAGGGAGATCCTGACCAAAGCGATAGAACTGAGTCATCACTGTCGCAGGACGCGTCAGAGCCCGGAAAAATAAACAGATCAATAACTAGTAAGGGCTTACGGCGAGTAACCATGTCCTGGATACGGGCGATCGGAACCACTCCGGTTGAGTAAGCCTAGTTCGATGGATTTCGTTAGCCTTGTGTCGTTCCAGTCTCACAAGGGGACGTACAATTCCGAGAGGAGTCTTGAGGTAGCTGTCGACGTCCGGAAGCCCGACAACGGTATCAAGGGGCGCCGATCCGGGCATGTCGACTGGAAGGCATTGATGTCAGCGTCGCTCTCATCTTGACGAGCGCACCACTAACGGTCAAGACCAGCAAGGGGTGCCTCGGCGTAGTTGTCTGAGATTCTGTGTCAAAAACGCTTCTTGAAAGTCGGCGCGGCAAGAGCTTGAGCTTACTGTCCGCGAGCCAGTCGCTGACGATGAATCTGCGCGTTCAACGTCAGCCTACAAGTCTCGCGACTCGGGGACTGGAGCTCACCCCTGGAAGTCAAGCCTGATACAAGGTTTAGGATCAGATCTAAGTGGATGTGGAACAACCACGGCCACTCACTCTTCTTTCATGAGCCCATTCATGGTCTTCGAGTTTTCGCAGGCGTCTGCGCCGAGCAGATACATCAGTGCTGCCGCATGGAGTATCTGCCGTTCCACTTACAAGTATTGTTAATCATATTGTAACTACACATCACACTGGCCACATCGGCGTGTACTGCCTCGGCGAACGGCCACTGCAGCGAAGGTCTGTTAGGAAGTGCATGAGCACAGGAGGTCAATGTTAAGACGTACAAGGTAGATCTCGTGGACAGTGCGATCATCTATGTTGGATCTGATCACAGCTCAAATGTCTGTAAGTATCAGATCCTTGCGCCGGCACCGAATCAAAGAAAACGCACGAGTAGACGCGCTGCCTGGCGGTTCCCCTGAAGGTGTCCTGGTCGTTACCGATGAAGTGCTTAACATTTGCGCTGACACCTTGGGATTGAACGCCATTGATAGTCTCGACAGCCTAAGACGGATGGTCCGTGTCAGTCCGCAGCTTTCGAATGAGTCATTGAGCCACTCACCGTAACACCAGCGAGGAAAGGGTCGCCACCAGCCATTTCAAAGTTCCTTGCGGCATTAGGGCTGAGGTTGAGGTAGGGGGGTCAGCGATAGGTCGCGAGTGAGGGAGGAGGCGCAGCGTCGCGACACGCCCGTCGTTGCCACCATCAAGTAGATTCAAACTCACCTGCGCATCATATTGACTCCCGGTCTGTGAATGTTTTGTTAGCATTGACCTTGATTTCAGCTCTTGAAACTCTAATGCCTCGCTGACGCACCCCAAGTAAACATGGACACCCTTGCCCCTGAACTCGGCGCCCAATGCGACACCCCTTGCGCGCATGAGGTCGCGATCGAAGGTCGAAGCAGTAGAAATACCTGGAGGAAGAAGTCAGATTCATCAAGGCGACATTGCTGCGCAAATCTTGACGCACCAGAGGGGAACGCGCTGGTGTTGTCGGCTCCACGAACTCCAATGGGACCGTCGTTGAGGCAGATGCCTGCACGAATCATCAGCACGAGTCTAAGTAATCAAAACCCTTCGATTATGCTCACCTGCAAAACCAAGACGCGGGACTGTGCCCGTGGTTCCCGAGCAGTTGGTCACGAGTCCGGTGCCAGTTGTGAGGTTCTGCGCCCCAAACGTGTCAGCAGGGCTCGAGATGAAAAAGGCCGAGGACTCACAAAGAGCTCAGGAAGGGTAAGCTGAGCAACAAAGGCACGGGCCTTGGTCAGCGGGTCCATTAACCCTCCATCACCGTTGATAGGCTTGACGGGCAGGACAATGGGCGAAGCTGCAGGATGAGGTGAGCGCCCATCCCCGAGAAAAATTGGCGAGAAATATAACGAACTGTAGGTGGACGCGCCGGGAGGGATGCTGTCGTTAGGAGTTCCGGTGACGACGTCCGCGACGGCGTGGCCTGCGAAGGCGGCCACAACGAGGGCGACAAGGGCGATGCGAGTCATCCTGGGGTGAGGGAGAAAGGAATGAGTAAAAGAGGAAGAAGAAGAGAGGTTCGCCGCCTACTAGACGCCGAAATGTGAGGAACCGATGCGCGTCCACTTTACGCGAGTGATCCGGCTCGCCAGTTTCCAGAGCAGCGGAGAGAGACTAGCATCCTTCTCCCGGTGCTCCCGGACAGTAGTCTTGCGCCCTCGCTTGTGAAGGCCGGTGGCTATTTGCAGCTGTGTGTTCTGAAGTCTGTCAGCTCGTCGCGCTCGAGATCCTGGAGGGCGACCATCGTACCAGGCGCACGCCACATGCGCACCCACGGTTCGTTTACGGGATTTACGGGCCCCCACAGACCCCACGATGCACTCCAGCTGCCTTGCAGTTGACGCGCGTCTTTGTGAGTGCGTCGCATCCCAAAATAGGGACGACGCTAGCTGGCGATGGTAATCGATAGTAAATGATGAAATGTAGTTATCAATCGGATCTGCGGAAGGTATACTCCGTATCAGCGCTTGCGCCCAGCGCCGCCCAGGCAGCACCGTGCTGGGGCATCCGGGGTCTCCATTTCATCACCCCAGAGCTCAACAAAACGTCCAACTCACCAGAGAGCATCGCTCACAGCAATTTTCTCCCGGTGCTCATCATACCAGGCTCGCATTTGCATCTGGGGGGTGCGGGCCAGTCCGTCTCGACCGAAGTCGGTGTTGCGACGCAGCTTTTAACGCTTAGATGCACCTAGAGCGAATTGTTCAGTTAAAACATTCGATCCCTTGAAAGGAAGGACTGACGTGATGATTGTTGGTGGTCAGGCGAGAATCATCGATCAAACTCAAACGTGTGAGCGTCGCGGCTCTGGGGGCAATTCGCGAGATGCCAGGACGCCAACACGTGCATGAGCAGCACACAGGCAGTGCAGTTACTGGGCTCCACACTTTCCCCGAAAGCTTTGCAGCAGAAGCTGGTGCCTCTGACGCGACCTGTCTGCGATTCGGGGTTAGCTTGCGTCTTTTGCCGCTCGATCTGTCTGGCGGCCTGCGATCCTGCGAGACTGCTGGATTGACGGACCCTTCTGCTGATGCGATTTGGAGATCCGTTCGCGAGTGTCTCTGGAAGCTCGACCTTGCTGACCCACCCGAAGAGCTCACTCGTGGCTGTGCAGCCCGGCTTTCGGCGCTCGAGGTTCCAGCGCACCATCCTTGGCAAGGTAGGCACGCAAACCCATGCACAACGCCAACGCCCTTGAACTTGTATTGTCTTTCATTCGAGGCACTTTGAGTCCCCTGACAGACACTTGTCAGCCCTCAGGAAGGCCCGCTCAAAGGACCTGATGCTCACCTTTCCGCCGGCCTCCCCACATGGAAGCACCTGCCCATCTTTGACTGAGGGGAGGCGGACTTAAGGGATTCGTCCACACCGGCTGAGACCAACTCGTGCCGCCTGAGACGTCTGCTTCGTCCGCCCGCCACGGCCGTGTCTCTGCACGCGCAGCGTCCGCACCACGCTGGACAGCTCTCCGCACTCGGCGCCCTCAGCGGCCATGATGTCGGCCAACTCGGCTCCCCCACTCCCTCCGCGACCGATCCGGTACCGGCGGTACATCGACGAGTCCGACATCCCGCACATCATGACGCTCATCGACGAGGAGCTCTCCGAGCCGTACAACTACTACACCTACCGCTACTTTCTACAGGACTGGTCAGCCGTCTCTCCAACGCTGGGGTAGGCCCAGAGGGAGCTGACGATGCGCCCTCGGGCAGGCCGAACCTGTGCTTCTTCGCGTGCGACGCCGAGACGGGCGAGCCGATCGGGACGATCGTGTGCAAGCAGGAGGTGCACCGCGACAAGCTCAACCGTGGCTACCTCGCGATGCTGTCCACCAAGTCCGCGTACCGTGGCCGCGGAGTCGGTACGTCCAGCCCTCGCGCCGGCCCGGCGCCCCGCTGACAGACGAACGCAGGGACGCACCTCGTCCGGCTCGCGATTGAGGAGATGGTTGCAAACGGGTGCGAGGAGGTCGTGCTCGAGACCGAGTCGGACAACGCGACCGCGCTCGCGTTCTACGCCAAGCTCGGCTTCGTCCGGAGCAAGCGCCTGTACCGCTTCTACCTCAACACCAAGGACGCGTTCAGGCTCGAACTGCCGCTCCCGTCCTACGTGACGGACCAGGTGCCGGGGATTGGCCTCATGGACGGGACCGAGGTCGTCGGGCCCGCGTGAGGGGGTCGCCGTGTGCGTGGGTGGTCGGGGTGTTGTAAGCGCACGCTGGTTCGTGCGTCCCCCCGAGATATGGACAGGGAGGTGAATGTAGCAGTGGGTATCGCCCCTCCCCGATTACGACGTCTTGCGGTATCCCCGGAAGCCAGCCCATCGCCAACCCCCTGCCTACTCGTCCCCGTCGGCGAGCTCCGTGATCTTGGGCTCGTCCGCGCCGGACGCCGCGGCTGAACCTCCCTTGGACGACTTGCCCTCCTTTTTGCTCTTCTTGAGCCCCTTGCCCTTCTTTGGTGGCGGAATGTCCCAGCCCCACCACGGAATGAACGAGTCGATCTGTGCGCGACGCGGGGGCAAGTCGGACGTCAGCTCCAGCGCTTCCCAGCTCCCGTGCACCCCGCTCCAGAACAGCAGACGTACGAATCCGACGTCCTCGAACAGGTTTGGGAAGATCCAGATGCCCGGCTTGGCGACGACGATGGTGATGACGTAGAAGATGAGGCGCACGATGGCGATGGCGAAGAAGAGGCCGATGAGGCCGAGGACGCCGATGGAGAGGTACCACACGCCGACGCGGAGCTTGGCGGGCCAGAGGGGGAACATGACCGCGGCGAGCACGACGGCGACCATGGCGACGCCGCCGAGGAGGACCCGGATCGGGTTCGCGTCGAGGAACCAGGCGTAGTACTCGTCCGCCTGGAATACCTGCTGCGGGTTGATCTGCAGCAGCTTCGGGCCCCCCGCGCCCGAGACGCTCCCGCCGCGCGCGACGCGCAGGAAGAAGGTGTGCGGGATGCACGAGTGCAGCAGCCCGATCGCCTCGGCTTCCGTCGTGGCCGCAGGGACGCCCTTCAGCTTCGCGTACGCGGGCGACAGGATCGCCTTGATCGCCGACTTGCCTGCGGGACGTGGCGTACGAGCGGAGCGAGAGACGCGGGTCAGCGCCCCGTGCCCCGAACGTGCGTCGCAGGCATCCCAGCGCAGAGAATACACGCACCCTTGAAGTAGTCTATCCGCTTCCCGTTCAAAACACCCGTCCGGACCTTCATCCCCGACTTGTTGCGCAGCCAGTTGGCGACCGCCTTGATCTCGGCTGTATGGGACGCGCGCGCGCGGGGTCAGTGACACGCGACGGCGGCGGGAGGCTTGCAGGGCGCGTACGAGGGGCCTTCTGTTGGTTCTCCATCCTGGCGGCGCGTGTGACTGTGGACCGTGCAGGGCCACGAACGCATCTCGTCTGGCGCCGCACGTCCGAAAGTCGACCAGCTCGTGCGAAACAACGTTGGCTTCACCACAAGTATGACTCGGTCCTCGCACTGCTTTTTGATCCGCCTTTGACTGCAAGGCCCACTCGGGAGGACGTAAACGAGCCACCTGTGTATGCTCGGAATCCTTCACCGTCTCCGCGACGCCACCTGCTTCGACCGTAACCTGACGACCGAGCGGAGCTCTGACAGCACCGCTCATCTCAAGTACTGCTTAAAGTATCTAGTCAATTTCCGAATAGCGTAGACGGTTACCAGGACGACCGGAAGTATCCCAATGCCGCGCCACTGCCCGAGGTGCCTATTTCAGCGCTCCAGCGACGACGTCGCTCTGCTCCCTTCCCACCACTCTCGCGCTCAAAATGTCCTCTGCCGAGCAGCTCGCCACACTCCACGTCGTCTTCAAGCTCATGTCGGCGTTCGACTACGACGCGCTCAAGCAGCACGTCGACCCCAACTTCCGCCACTTCATCCGCCCCGCGAGCCTGGGCGGCTTCGGCCACCTCGACGGCTTCACGTTCGAGGAAGTGACCGCGTTCAGCAAGATGATGCGGAAGGGTCTCTCCTCTACCGAGGTACGAGGGACACGTTACGACAGGGTGACGCTCACGTTCTTTCGCAGTTCGAACAGCCTCGCGACCTCGTCTGCGAGCAGGACAAGATCGCGGTCTGGGTTGATCTCTCGGTATGCCTCTGGGCAGTTACAGTAAGTCCTTCACAGCTGATCATCTGTCACACATCTAGGCCAAGACGCAAGATGGCGAGTCGATCTCCGGCGAGCACTTCTACATCTTCACCTTCGCGCCGGGCACGACCAGGATCCTCAAGGTCGTAGAGATGCTGGACAGTCGTGAGCTCGATAAAAATCCTCTCCTAAAGTCGCGCTCTTGACAATGCTCCGAGGTCTTGCAGTCCACATGTTCAAGGCTTCACAGAAGCGGGGCCGCCCCCTCCCTGGTGTCGAAGCCTGACGCTGCTTGGGTCAACCTGTGGGCGGGACTTGCACGGGTACTGTGGAATCAGAGACTGCTGCTTGAGATAGGATCTGATCTGTTTTGATCGTCTTGAATGAAATGGCGGTGCTGCTTCGTTCGTTGGACTGGGTCCTCGTGGACTGAGCGTCTCGCTCGAAATCATGAAGGAGAAGGCAGCAGAACCAAAGGGTCATTCTTCTGAATAGGAGTATCCAACGTCAGACCACCTGCTCTGATCGATAGTCCTCTCGTGTCTTCCGCGTCGCAGCCTCTCGCGCATTTCAGCCGCTTCCTCGCCGCCGCGACCCTTCCTTCCGCTCCGCGCATGTCCACGGATCAGATCATCGCGCTCCCAACCATCTTCAAGCACATCGCGAACCTTGATGACGCCGGACTAGCACGCTTTATGGATGTAGACCACTTTCAGCACCAGATGCGGCTGGCGAGCCTCGGTGGCTGCGAGCTCGATTGTTCGTGGAGGGAGGAGATCACACGGTTCGGCAAGCTCGCAGATCGAAATGTCTCTCAGCTGGAGGCGCGATGGAACGGAATGTCTCGTCGGCCTGCGGGGTCGCTGATGAGAACCTTTGCGGCAGTTTGATCGGCCGTTCAACGTCGTCTGCGGGCCGGACAGGATCGCAGCCTGGGTCGAGTCTTCTGTAAGACTGAATGCTTATCTTTCATGCCCACTAGCTCAAAAAACAGCACTCCTAGGGTAAAACTCACGACGGCATGTCAACCCGGGCTGAACACCTGTTCGTCTTCAAGTTCGTCCCAGGGACGACGAAGCTCATCCGGATCTTTGAGATGGTGGACAGCAGTGCGTCTCTGATGATGTGAAGCATGCTTTGACGTTCCCTGATCTCGCTTTCACCGCAGGGCACCCGCACTCGGCGGCCGAGAAGCGCCGAGGTCATCGCCTATGAGACAAGGGACGCGAAGTCGGAGACAGAGCAGCAGGTGGAGTATAAGTTGTTGTAGAGATCTGCAAGTGGTTGCACTCCTGGTGTCAGTTGAGCGTCCAGACCCACCCAGCGGCCCGCCACACGCCCTCCTCCTCCCACAGGTCAACCTTTGGCCACCCGCCAGCCCAGGCGTTCCTCTCGACGGTCCCAACCTTTCGATCCCGCCCCACGACACTTGTCGCAACTTCCGAGTCTTCCTTGGCGTCCTTCTCTGTCGTCGCGGTGAAGATGCCCTTCCACCCCTTGGTCGCAACGAGGTCGAGGATCGACGCCCACGTCTCGGCGTCCGGCTCCGACTCGTCCGAAGCATCGGATTTCGAGGAAAGCGGGAGTGAGGCGGCGATGGAGGGGTCGAACGCAAGAACGAGAGCGGGCGCGGAGGTGGGCGCGAAGGTCGAGTACGGCGTCGTGTGGAGGATGTGGGTGCGCGTGCGCGTGAGAGCGCTGCAGGGCCCGCAGGTCTTTTGGAGCTCTGTGATCGGATCCGCGGTCGATGGCGCTGGCGGTGGTGCACCGTCGGATGGGGCGGGCGCGACGAAGAAGTGGAGGCGAAGGGCGAGGACCGAGGGAAGAAGGTGCAGCAGCTCTTCGAAGAGCGCGCGCTGGTGCGGGCCCGTCGGGACCGTCTCGATGACGTGTATGTCGAGTGTTGTGTCGGCGAACGGGGTCGAGGTGAGCGCGGCGTGCGCGGTGAGGACCGGGCTCAGGCCTTCGAGCCAGACGCCGTAGATCTCAGCAGAGGTCGGTTTTGGGGTGGGGAAAGATGCGAGGTGTGGTGAGAGATAGGCGGCCCATGTAGATGGTGAGGGGGTCGAGGACGAGGCGGGAAGAAGCCGAGACGGCATCCACAGCTTGGGCGGAACGCCAGGCGACGCGAGCGAGTGGCGCAGGTGGAATTCGTCAATCTCGTTGGAGAGATGCAAGGTTTGGCACTGTGGTTGAAAGTGTGTAAGAAGCCTTTCTCGGGGCGAAAATCGGAGCGGAACACACCTCGGTGAATCCGTACGGGCCGACGACCTTTGAGTGCTTCGCGCGGTCCATGTCCTCGTGGACCGAACCGCACCAGGGCACAATCGAGCAGTCGGGGCACGTACGCCAGCCCTTCGTCTTGGTCTCCTCGACCTCGCCCTCGGCCTTGACCTCCTCCGTCCACCCGTCCGCCTTGACGCCGTCCTCGCCCTCGCGGCGCTCGACGTCGCCCTCGCGGTCCCAGCACACGCCGCACCGCGGTTCGCGCCACAGCAGCTGTCCTTCGCTTCCGCTGTCCTTGGAGCCCATTCCCGCGTCGAGCAGATCGTCCTCGAGCATCCACTGCGCCCGCTGCGTCTCGCGGCGGTCGTGGATTGATGCGGCCGACGTGAGGTCGTACAGCGGCGGCAGGAACGCGTGTGGCCGACGACGGACGGTGGCGAAGGTCGTGCAGAAGAGCTTGTGCGTCGGCCAGGCGGCCTTGGAGCAGGTCGTGCTGCAGAACCTGGTGAGGTGCGGAGCGGGAGCGCGGTGGGAGATCGTCAGCTCGGACTGCGAGAGGCTCGGCGATGGTGATGGGCGTACTTGACACGCTTGCAGCCCAAGCAGCGCTTGAGAGTCGGCACCCCAGGAGGCGAGCGCAGGCAGTTGAAGCACGCCGTCGACGCGAAGCAGACGTTCGGGACCGACACGGTCGGTCTGCGGTCTGCGGTCAGCTTGGGACGGTCTATAGACGCGAACGAGCTCACGCTTGTGCCATCTTGAGCTCAAGCTGGTGTGGTCGAAGTGAGGTACCCCAGGCGCAGCCCCGGTGTGGGTTGCCGGCAAGCTTAGCCCACACGAGCTCGACCGACGTTCACCACGAGATTGACTGCTTGGCCAACGAGTATCCTCACTCTTAGAACAGCACACGCGAAGCAGATATGACGAACGGCACGACAAGCGACGCAGAGCAGCCCAACCCATCGCCAGCCGCGACGTGCTTCTTCGACCTCCTTCCGGACGAGCTGGCCAGATCTTACACTCCTCAAAATCCCTGGTCGTCTCCTGCCACTCACAACGTCAAACTTGCGGCTCCCGGCACCCTCATTGGCGAATCTGAAAACGCTAGGCCTCACTGTCTACAACTCAGAGCATGTGCATCTCCTGTACTCGCTCTTGAACAGTACAGCCATCCTCGACGAACTCTTGGTCGCCCGCACTTCTGCAGATTCAGCCCGCGGCGCCCCAATCCCTTCTCTCATCGGCAACTTAGCTCCAAATCTTAGCAAGCTCGCTCTGCTCAAGGTGCGAAGCTTCGAGCTTCTGCCATACAAGTTGCTCAAGCTTCGGCACCGCAGACTTGCCTCTTCGTCCTTTGGACCCAACTTAGAATCCTCACCGGACCTCCTCTTCAGCGCCATGCGCACCACCCCAACACTCGTCTCTATCGAGCTTCAGATTGATCCGCGCTGGGCCCCAGAAATAGTACTCACCTTCCTCAGGAGCGCAAACCCGGCCCTGCGGACATCGACATGGGGGTTTCGCAGGTGGACACACTCAGCCGTCACCACGGTCAAGGAGGCAGCGAATGTGGCCTGGATAGAATTGGTGCTGAGGCTGGACTGATGCTGTGATGGAGGTGCGAGCTTCCGAGACCGACGGTGACTGTCGGAACGGCGCTGACACTTTGAGTCTCCCCGAGGGCGAAGTCGTTGGGTACGTCTTGGAGTCTGTACAAACTGACTATTGAATACGAGCTCCATTGATCACCACTTGGCGAGGCCGGTGTCTGCACCAAGTGGAGTATGGCACAACTCTCACACTCTCTCACACAAAGACCCTCTCGTACACAGAGATACGACACTAAAAATCAATCTGATGACACTCTCTATCAGAATGAACCCTCTAGACCCAGACCAGTCCCCCGCTTCCCGCCAGTCTCGGCGGCCTCGAGCACTTTGACTTGCTCCCAAACTTCCATGACAGCTTCACGATCTCATCGAAGAAGTCGTCGCCAAGGTCGATGGCGATGGCGGAGTCCGTCTCGGTTGAGTCCGAGTCCGAGTTGGCTGTACGAGGCGGGCGCACGGAGGGCAGCGACGCGAGAGCGGCGGGAGTGAGTGGTGTCGAGGCGGCGGCGTCGAGCGAGTCGTCCAAAGTGGTGGAGTCGGTGGCGTCGGGAGAAGTGCAGGGGGTGGATTCGGACGACGGAGTGGGTGCGAGGACCGGGTCGAGAGCCGGGGAGTCGACCACCGTATTGGGTTCGGGAAGGGGTGTTGCGGCATCGGGGGCGCCAGAAGTTTCGACGGGAAGCGGTGCAGCATCTTGAAGGGAAACAAGATATCAGCAAGAGCTCGAAGAATCCTCAGCGAAGTCAGACTCACCATCGCTGATCTTGACGTCCAGGTCCGCGGACTTGGTACCCGCGCTGAGCTTCTCCCACTCGCTGTCCTTGCGCTCGTCGAGGCGCCTCAGCTCCTGCTCGATCCTGCGCACCAGGTCC
>ERZ1463038.796-NODE-796-length-11177-cov-14.885542_pt1 | contig 11177 bp, 13 predicted proteins | sample MGYA00564479_ERZ1463038 | MGnify/ENA primary metagenome ERZ1463038 (study PRJEB39244, sample SAMEA3635134) | Helicobacter pylori | study: EMG produced TPA metagenomics assembly of PRJEB11511 data set (Assembly of a 5300-year-old Helicobacter pylori... | reverse complement strand
GCGCCCGCGGACTCGCGGCCGCGCCGCCGACGCCGGGCGACTCCCCCGCCGAGGTCCTCCGCCAGCGCGTGGCCGACCTCCGGGCGAGGGCCAGGATTCCCCGGCGCGTACCGATTCCGTCGAAGAACAAGGCGCGGGCACTGGCGGTGGACTCGCCCCCGCGCAATCGAGCGGACCTCGTCGCGAGGGCGATCGCGGCGGCGAAAGCTCGGCTGGTCGCTCGGGCAGAGGAGGAGCCCCGAAGTGTCGTGCGTGATGGCGAGGCAGCCCCGCGCGTCGACCTTTTGCGGGATCTGCAGTTTGAAGGGTGAGGATTGTGCCGGGGTTTGGTCTGTGTGCAATCAGTGAACTTAGTAGCAGCACCGATGTCCTTGACTCGAGAATGAAAGTGCTGGCCAAAATGAATTGGGGGCGACACCAGAGTAGCCCGGCTGGCGGAGGTGTGCCAGGAGGAGCAGGTCGAGTTTAGGGCGTCTAGTTTTCCGTTCTTTGAGTCTCACGAGAGTGACGATGAAGACGCCTGATGGAAGTATCTGGGTCTTCTGCAAACATGGGACACTGGACTCTACCAAGATCAACGCGTGGCGACTGGTGCCCGTTCAGGCCTTTCAGGTCACAGCTGGCGAGAGGCATGTGATTGAAGTAAGAGATCATCGACGTCAATGGCGATTAGCCACAGCATTTTCCACCAGCTTTGCAGGACAGTGGAGGCGGGAGTCCAGGAATCGTAAACGGTGTGCGGCTGCTCAATATGGGGCCGAGGGCTCTCAGGCTCGCAGACGGGGAACGAGGCCTGTATCTAGCTTGAAGTTCGACTTGATTCTTTGATTGGAAGATGCTGGCGAAGCTTTGGCTTCGTACGACTGGTGCTCTCCAGTCGCTTCGACGTCTCGCCGACGCGAAGCCTAACCACGTGCCGCAATTCTTAGATCGAGGGAACTCAGACTTCAGGTGGACACGGGAGATTGCTTGAGCTGATTCTACAGGTAGCAACAGGGGAGCATCCTGGTCTTGCTCTGAAGCACGAAATCGTCAGCGACCGAAGCCCGGGTTCTGGGAGCCTCGCGCACCACAAGACGAGCAGCGCGTACGCCAAGTATCCGGCCAAAACGGCTGGGCCCCAGTGGAAGGTGATTGCCGTCTTCCATGGCGTGGCCGACTGCTCGAACGCGACCGCGCCGTCCGCGATGGGCACGAGCACCGCCCAGAGCGTCGCGAGGCCCGTGGCGCGCCGGTCACGCAGGAGTGCAAAGCCGACAATGTTTGCACCGAGAATGAAGGTTCTGATTCCCGCGACGGTCATGTAGACGTCGCCGGAGCGCCGCGGGTCTCCTGGAGTGGGGGAGACGGCCGAGACGGAGGGCGGGACGCCGAACGACTCGCCGGTGCTGTGCTGATCGAAGGCGTACCGGAAGCCAGCCAGCAGAAGCCCTCCTCCGAGTGCGAGAGGGAAGGCGTAAAGTGCGCCGGAGAGCTGGGGGTAGCTGTTTGCCACTTGATCTTCAGCGCGCGATTCGGGGAAGGACAATCGCGGAGCAAAGCACTCGAGGCCGACGTGGGAAGACATTGCTGCTTTCTGTACAGCTGAAGGAGGGAACAGACGGAGAGCGAGTTAAAATAGCTGCCCACACTCGGGCTTCGGTGGCGAGCTGCCCGATTTGGCAAGCTCCTCAAATAGCTCCGCCACTCCCACACGAGGGATTCATTGAGCCAGCAGGTCGTTTTGACCGTTGACGTAAGGTCGAGGGAGGGTCGCCGCTCCGAAAGTCCGTGACTCGACGGCGGATGGGCCGAGCGTGCGTCCGAACGCTAACGCCGAGGGGCGATGTGCGACGGGCGACGCGAAGCACTTGAGAAACTCTTCGGCGCTTCCCTCCCTTCCTTCTTCTCTTCACATCTCTCGACCCTCCTTCTGCTCCTATGCTCGACACTCCTCCCCCTGTCCCCAGCGCAACCCCTTTCCGCGTGATCATTGTGGGTGCCGGCATCGCAGGTCCTGTGCTGGGCCTCTTCCTCAAGCGGAAGGGATCTGATGTTGGTGAGAATAATGCCTCCCTGTCCCATTTCTGTTGAGACACTGACAATTACCCTCGCCAGTAATCTACGAGAAGGTGGCGGCGCTCGGCGACGTCGGGGCTTCGCTGTGTCTTCAGCCCAATGGGTGCGCCACTGATTCCACGGCATTCTCCTGGATTGAACTATTGCTGATGATCTACCTCTTCAGCGTCAAAGTTCTCTCGCTCCTTGGTCTCCTCCCGACGTTGACCCTCCCGGCAAACTCCTCACCAATTGAGCACTTCGCCTTCGCCTCTCGGTCCAGGACTTCAACCACCACATCCGATATAATCACAACTCCTCTCCCAATCAAAATAGCTTCGGCCGCTGGCGGCTTCCCCTTCTTCGGCGTCAAGCGCTCACACTTCCAGCAATTCCTCATCGACGCGGCGGAAGCGGAGGGCATTCCTGTTCACTGGGGAAAAGCGGTCGTCAATGTCACTCAAAGTGATTCGGGAGTCAGGGTCGAGTTCGCCGACGGAGCCACCGACAGTGCTGCTTTTGTGGTGGCGTGCGATGGCTTGCACTCAGCAGTTCGCAAGGTTCTGTTCGAGGAGTCCAAGGCGTCTTACACGGGACTGACACAGGTAAGTCGCCTCATAATGTGACATATGTATACTCTTCTCACTTAAGCGACGTTTAACTCCCCAGACATCAGGCCTTTGTCCAACCCCCAGCTCATTCGCGAGCCTCAAAGCACTTCGCAACGTCTTCGGTCCCGGCGCCCACTTTATCTCCTACCCCATCTCCTCGACCCACACCTCCTTCGCTTGTACCATAGCGGAATCTACTGAAGCCCGAGAGTCCTGGGGCGCCATGTCGGCCGAGGACGTCGCCGTTTGGAAGCGCGACAACGACTTCGCGTACTGGAGCGAGGGCGTGGCGAACTGCATCGCGACCACAGACCGAGTCGTCAAGGTGCGCAAGTAACTCATCTTAACCTTCAGACACGTTCTGACGCACCAGTACTGTGTTCAGTTCGGACTGTATGATCGGCCAGAGCTCACGACCTGGCACAAAGGACGCATCCTTCTGATCGGAGACGCTGCTCACCCAACATCACCGGTACGGTTGGCTTTGGACTAACGTTGCGGATCATTTTTAAATTCTCTCCCGTCTCAGCATCTCGGCCAAGGCGCGAACCAGGCGCTCGAGGACTGCTACCACCTCGCCCAACTCCTTCCGGACGCAACACTCGCCGCCAAATTTGCCACCGTCGACTTCGAGTTCATCTTCAATCAACTCGAGATGCCGCGCATCGAGCGTACCTCGGCCCTCGTCAAGGCCGCCCGAACGATGGGTCACTCGCGGACGCTCGTGGACGCGAGGGGGATTGAGGAGCGGGACGAGAAGCTCCGGAGATCGTATGACGACCCGGCTGCTGCGCTCAAGGCGTACGAGGGTGTGTATAGTCATCCTTTCTAGCATTTGGAATGAGTGGGTGTGCCAGTTGCTAGTCAAAGTCGCAGATAGCGCGTCGCTGCTCGCTGCGGCCTGACCGAGTCAGAGTTCTCACGGTCGGAGGATGGGGCGTCGTCTCATGGCGCGCCCTCCGCACGCGCGCGCGACATGTTACCCCAGAGTGGGCCATGTTCTCTATGAAACGCCACGATCAACAAGCTCCAGCTCCAAGCATGCAGAACGAGGTTGATTCGCCCGAGCTCCGGCCCCGTTGCTGCGCTCTCCACCTCGAGATTTTTTACGTCGCCGCTCGCTTTCCCTAGCTCACCCCGACCGCGCTCGCCTCGACTCCGCCAGCTCCCATGCCTCACACAAACAACGCCAACGCTGCCAAGCGGAAGGCCAACCGCGCCGTAGGGTCCACCGAGCTCCTCCAGCCGTAGCCGAGGTGCTGACCATCCTGATCGCAACGCAGGACCCCCGCAAGCCGCGCTTCCTGCAAAAGAAGCAGAAGCCCGCCAAGCCTCCGGCACCCGTCCTCGACGAGCACGGTGTCCCCATCCCCGTCGAGGTCGTCGAAGTCGCTCCCATCCCTCCGACCGTCTCCGCCGCCGACGCGATCCCACGAGCGGCGCACGCGGCCATCATCACCGAGTTCCACGCGCTCGAGAAGCAGATGGCGTCGAGCAAGGACCCGCTAGAGAAGCGCCTGCTGCTCAACCGCCAGAAGGAGCTCGGCGGGCTGCAGAAGTACCAGGAGGCGAGTCTGCACGGCGGCGACAAGAAGCGCGGAGGGGAGAGTGGCAAGTGGTGTGTCAAGGCGATGAAGGAGCTCAAGGTCGGCGTTGAGGCGGACAAGGGCAAGGGGAAGGAGGTTGCGCCGGTCGCGGTTGAGGGCAAGGACGGCGTCAAGGTCTTCCCGAAGGTTGCGAGGGAAAAGGTGCGTCGTGTTGTGATGCACGAGTTGCATCGTAGGCGCAGAGCTGACAGCTTTGGCGTCGCAGCTGCGCCTGCTCGACGTCGGCGCCATCTCGGGGACGTCGTTCTCGGACTGGGCGTGGATCGACACGACCTGCATCGACCTGAACCCGCAAGCACCTCACGTGCTCAAGTACGACTTCTTCGACTACCCGGTCCCCCCATCCGACAAGCTGTTCGACGTCGTCGGGCTCTCGCTCGTCGTCAACTTCATCGGCAGCCTCTCCGCACGAGGTGCGGCCCACGCTTACAGAGCGATTTGCCCTTTACTGACGCTCCCATCCCAGGCGACATTCTTTTGCACGCCCACAAGTACCTCAAGCCCGCTGGCTACCTCTACCTCGTCCTCCCGCTCCCGTGCCTCACCAACTCGCGCTACATGACGCACGAGCGCCTCGAGGGCATCCTCACCACGACCGGCTGGGCCAAGGCGAAGCAGCACGACAGCGCAAAGCTCACGTACTGGCTCCTCAAGCGGATCGACGGCGAGCTCGACGGCAAGGTGTGGAAGAAGGAGGAGGTGCGCAAGGGCGTGCGCAGGAACAACTTCTGTACGACGCCGCCCGATGGTTCTTGGCGCTTCTTTTGCTCAATGTTTGGTACTTCAGGCATTCTCGTCAACGTCCAGGACGGCTTCGAGGAGGAAGAGGAGGGTGGCGTCGGGAATGACGAGGAGCCGGCCGAGGACGATGTGCCGATGGCCGACGCTGATGGCGAAGATGACGAGGAAGAGTGGGGCGGGTGCTGAGCGGGGTCGAATGGGGCTCCAGCAGTGCGGGTCGCGAATTTCCAGACATGCCCAACCCCTTTCGTCGCAGCCTCCGCCGCCGTCTCGCCACCACTTCGAAACGCTGCAATGCTCGCGTGCTCCGTCCATGATATTCTCATTCATTTTCGCCGGCTCCTGATATTCAACATGATCTCCGTTGACGATCCTATTGGCATCTCCACGTCGCCGCTCGACAGGTGCCAGATGGGACGACCGGTGCCTCGCACCCGCACAACTACTGTCGCGCCGGACCGCACAGAAAGAGAGCAGAACAGGATGGGATACACGGCCCGTTTGGAACTGGAATGTACACCGCTCGGAGCTCACAGTCGGGTATTTGGGGTCGCAAGCGAAGTCGCCGCCGATGGCGGACACCGACTCCTCGATCCTCGACCGGTACCCCACCGTCGTGATTTTCGCGATCAGCTCTCCGGCGATGGGAGTCAAGTAATGGTTTTCCTGAGCTCACTGGAAGACTCCTTCTTCTCTTGGCTTTCCTGGATTGCTTGCGCGCGTCAATAGCCAACTTGAAAGAGTGACACGCCCGCAGGCGACTCGCGAAGCTACTCGCGAGGCTCTCAAGATCAATTCCGACATGACCTTGATGAATCCCAAAAGGAGCTCACAACTGCCTAGGAGACTTGCATGAGTCACACTGGGGTCTACGTCTGGTTTGAAGGTGGTTGCGGCGGCAACTGCTGGTAGTGGCGCGCAAGCGGGGCTCCGCTCGGGAATTTCCTTGACGGCAGCAGGTGGGGTGTCTGGGATTCTTGAATCCTTTGTTTGCTGTTAGGCATAAAATCTGGTGAGATCCCACGCGGCGGAGCGACGAAAGTTCGAGTGAGGGCAGACCAAGTCCGCGTCGAAAGTTCTCCCGCTCGCCGGTGAGACCGGTGAGAACGAGAGGCCGTGACCGACGCAGCTTTCTCGTTTGTGATAAGTGAACACCGCACTTTTATTTTCAATGTGTTCTGGCCTCTAGATATGATGACCAATAGAACACTCCTGGGAACCCATGAGCCTACGAGCGGAGGAGAGGAAGTCAGCGCGGCGCGATGCGAAAGGTGCGGAAAGGAGCGCACCTCTGACGTGAATCAGAAGAGCTTGGCGGTGTAGCGGATGGAGCGCTTCTGAGTAGAAACGGTCGCGTTGGCGGTCTGGTTGCCGGCGAGGCCGGTCGACTGGACGGTGGACGACTGGAGGGTGACGGCGGTCTGGGCGAGGAGGCGGCCGTTGATCGAGGCGCCGGTGTTCATGTGGAGAGCGGTCTGGCCGAGAACAATACTATTGGGTAGAGAGATTCAGGATACTGCGCGAGCATTGGGTGAAGAATGCAGACGAACCCGTTCCAGGCGGAGGTCGAGCCGAAGGTGGCGGCGCCACTGACGACCCAAACGATGTTGCCAGCGGCGGCACCACCGGCAAGGATGAGCTGGGTGGCGGAAGCGACGATGAGGTCACCCGAGACCTGGAAGATCCAGCCTTGGCGCGGAAGCGGGTCAGCAAACGAAGCGGTGGTGAGTGAAGGATGTCGCTCACTGTCGTTGGCGGATCCGGCGCAGTAGATGTCGCCAGTGATCTGGAGGTCGCTTCCCCATGTGTAAAGTCCGGGGATGAAGGTAACACCCGAAACCGTGCCTACAGAGGGATTGGATCAGTTTTGCGATAGACGTGTCGCTGCGAAGCAACTGACCGGCCCCGATGTTGAGAGTCGCGTTCTCCGTGCGGCCAGCGGCGTCAGTGAAAGCGGTCTGCATGTCTCCGACAGCGGCTACAGGTATAGGATGGTCAGGAACGCATTATATCGTGTTCAGGCTGCGCTGGAGACGCACTGGTGAGGACGGAAGGGGTGGGGGCCATGTCGTTGGCGGCGTAGAGGCGACCAGTGACCTGGTCCGAGGTCGAGTACGTTCCGGTGTCACTCTGGGTGAGCGAGAAGCCGGTGTAGTAGGTCTGCGCAACGGGGGAGGCGGCAAGGTCGCCGATGATGGACGACTGGGGGACGGTGGAGACACCAGCCTTGGCGCTGCAGACAGTGGAATCGTCAGCACCAATGAAAATTTGAAGTAGAGTACACTGCTCACATGATGGCGTAGTTGCCAGCAGTTCCAAGGAGAACGGGGGCGGGTCCGAGCGCCGAGACGGCGGTGGCGAGGGCGACGAAGGCGAGCGAGAGGAAAGCCATTGCGAAGGAAGAAGAGTGGAAGGTGGAAGTGGAGGGAGAGAGAAGTGGTTGAGTGAAGGAAGAGAGCAGAGGACGGGGACGAGCGGTCTAAATACTCTCGCCGCGACGGCTGAGTCGACGGAGCTCGAGCAGAGGCAGCGGAGCGGCCATGGGGGAGTCAGATTCAGGGCATCCTGCACCGCAGACGCCGGTAGGGAATCTCACAGAAACGATGGGATTTCCCTGGGGACCAGAACGAGGCGGACGCCGAGAGCGAGGCGCTCCACCGACCCCATCGAAAACGAGGACGTCTGGCCCGCTGCAAAGCTGCAGCATCGCAGGGACCTCTCCCCGCATCTAGATCCACGTCAACATGCACTGATAAGACTTTATCTGAGTGATGTTTACGAGCAAGAAAGGGCTCGGGAGGAGAGTGGGCGAGGCGATCGGATCGTCGGGCAAATCCTCCGCGCGGAGATCTTGGGTGCGTGGAGCTGGCTCCTCGTGAGCCTCAGATCGCAGCGATCACCTTAGCAGCCTTTAAGATTTACAACCTGCAGCAGTCGCCAAGCGCCGCGGACTCCAACATTCCTCGTCGCCCAGGCCGTCGTCGCACGCTCGTTGCGCTGTCCAGAGCGCGACTAGTCGTGCAGCGCACGTTGAGACCGACCACTTCGCAGCCATCCAGACTATCCTTTCACACCTACAGATTTTCGGGGGACGAAAAGGAGACCGGGACCGTTGCTAACGCGCGGGACCAGATGCTGCCCTGCCGTCGCAGCGTGCTGATCCTTGCCGCCGGCCGGCGGCCCGGGCGCCAGAACGAGCGGCCGCCCTGCCCCGACTTTTTTCTTTCTCCGCCTGCTTGCCGCCCAGGCATGTGTAGCCGCCGACGCAGGTGGCTTCCAGAAGCGATCTCCATCCAGCGATCAGGTCGGTCAACACGCGCGTGCTGGCGTCGGCCGCTGCGTCGAAAGTTTAGAAATTCGCACGTCGCAGCTGGTTGTCCGGAACGCCACCTCCCCGTACGGCAGCCTTGTGGACGCATAAGTAAATCTCCATCTGTGAGCTTGATTGCATTTCAATCCGGCAAGCAGTTGCCGGGTCCGACCGAGAGCGTCCTCTGAACGCTCTCGAGCGCGACCCACCAAACTGAAGGGAGGTGAACAAAGGCGCCTGGGCTCTCAGCCTCTGGATAAACACGCGGTACTGGCCCAGGTGTTGAGCTGCTAAAGAGTCAGCTTGTGAGCTCCTCCCTCACCTCAGGCCTCAGCGCTGAGCGCTCAGCGCCGCCGGGAGGAAAGTGGCGGGGCGGTGTAGCGAACCTTGACGGTGCGTCTGACGCGGCGGCGGAAGCTCGAGCCGCCGCCCCCGTAGTTTCAGCGCTGCAAATGTACCACTGAGCATGCAACAAGACTTTATGTCACTTGGCTGGCTGGACTGTCGTTCCCGCCGTTCCCGCGCACCACGCACCTCGCCGACCACGCACGCGTCCCAACGTAGTCTCGTAAATCGGCACGACTTCGAGGCGCTGCGCTGTGAAGCACGCTCCCACACGCGCCCAGTATATTACGCCGTCGGTTACTTTTTAACACGGTGCGGCTCGCCCACAATTGCACGCAATATCGGTTATGCGCTTGGCGGCCCAACACTGCGAGATTTGCGTTTGCCACGGTGCCGTCCCTTACTGCATGCGCCCGTCCGCGGCCGCTGTGGGCTTGATGAGCAGTCCTTTGAACGTTCACGCTGATGCATGTGTCTCGGACTGTACAACTGAGACGTTTCCCACGTACATTTTCAGGCAGCGTTGGGAAATTGCAAAGCGGGTTCAACGACGCGTTCGTGCTCGCAGAAGACTTATCACACTCCGAGGCCAACCCAGATTCCAACCTTACTTTAATTTCAGCGGATAAACTACGATTAGTGTGCTTTCGGACGGTCACAGTCTCCTGCATCGCTGTCTTCCCATCAATGAGAGTGCTCGAATCTTTGGCATATGGATCAGTGCGCATTCCAGCAGAGATTCGCGGAAGCGACTTAAACGTGCCTGCATCTACAGAGCTTACGAAGCTATTCAATCGATCCTGTGGCTTCCAAGGGATGCACATCTACCGATCCGCATGTCGCGCGCCTCGCCGCACCGAGTCAGCCTTTCTCCCGTTGCTTCCTCCTGCGATGAGGAGGGCAATCTACCAGCACCTAAGTTGCCGATATATGGCTACCACCTGATATCCTGGGCGATGGGGTCTGAATCGGATGAAAGTTCCGGGCATCACGAATCAGACGTCGGACGCCAACGTTCAACACTTTATCCGCGGCCTACCGATGCGGGACCAGCTGGGAGCCGAACAGAGCAGCAGTAAATACACGTACTGAAGATCTCACGCTTCTCTGAAGCAGCCAAGTCCTTCATCTGCGAGAGCAATGTCGAAACAGGGTCGGCCAAGCTGGGCCGCGCCGTCGGCCGCTCCTGGCTGCCGCCAACGGACGGCCCTCCACCTTTGGCTGCGGAGTGCGTTTACCATAGTTTTTTTTTTGGCTCTTGTAAGCTTTTGGGGTCGAACTGCACTTTCAGCGGCTGTTGGAGATCACATTCGCCGCGAAGGCTGCCGACGTCGAGAAAGTGCGCAGGCAAGCCGTAGGAAAGTCGCGGCTGGTCCGATGGTACAGAATGAAGCTATTGACTTCCGCTCTTGATAAAGTGCTAAAGACCACAGAGCGGGACTCAGAGCAGCAGGACAAAGCAATGCTGTCGCTGCGACGACGACGTCGCGTCGAGTCGAGTAAGTGACCGCCGCGCAGCTACATCATCAAGGTCAAACTAAAAGGTCCCCCATCTCTACGTCCTCAGGAAAGTCTGCAAAAGGGGCGCGAGCGCCATCACCTGACCTAGGTCGTACGTCCGGGCGCGCCGTACTCTCTTCCTCCGACCACCATCTCCTTCGCCAGCATGCACCCCAAGCTCGAGCTCCCGTGGCACCGTATGCGCCCCTGGATCGACATCGTCCTCCTCTGCACGATCGGCCTCCCGCTCTTCGCGGTGCACGCGCTGCTGCACCCATCCGTCCTGCTCAGCAAGGCCGCCGCCCGCCGCGCCTTCTTCGCCTGGTTTGTCCGACAGGGATCTCCCCCCGGTATCTATCGTACTGATCCGAGATTGGCACAGCGCGTTCGTGGTCGGGTCGGACGTCCGTGAGTCGCAACCCCAGGCGCAGGACCTCGGCTGAGGGATTCGGAGCGCAGTGGACAAGCGGTTCGCGAAACAGAAGGCTCCCCTGATCGCTTCGGCCAAGGGCGTCGTGCTCGACATTGGAAGGTGCGTCCGCGCTTCGGGGGTGGGACGCTGCCGCTCGCTGACCCGCGTTCCGTCGAGCAGCGGCCGCGGAGCGAACCTCAAGTATCTCGGTTCGTCCTCCTCATGAAATTTCATAGTGATTTCTGCTCTGACCGCTTCACAGACCCGTCCCAGGTCACGCGTCTCTACCTCCTCGAGCCGAACGCGCAGATGCACCTCGCCCTCATGAAGGCCGCCGCGGCCGCCGGGTTCCCACATGCCGAGATCCTCCCGTACGGAATTGAAGATCTCGAAAAGCGCGACTTCAAGGAAGGCACCGTCGACACGGTGCTCTGTGTCCTCACGCTGTGCTCCGTCCCGGACCCAAAGAACGCCCCAGGGACGCTCCACCGGATGCTCAAAAGTGGCGGTCGGCTCATATTCTTCGAGGTCAGTTTTGCGTCGTGTTGTTTTGGCGCATAGAACGGGAGCTGAAGCGGGGAAGGGCAGCACGTCGGCAGCTCGGACGCGGCGAC
>ERZ1463038.795-NODE-795-length-11184-cov-11.914817_pt1 | contig 11184 bp, 18 predicted proteins | sample MGYA00564479_ERZ1463038 | MGnify/ENA primary metagenome ERZ1463038 (study PRJEB39244, sample SAMEA3635134) | Helicobacter pylori | study: EMG produced TPA metagenomics assembly of PRJEB11511 data set (Assembly of a 5300-year-old Helicobacter pylori... | reverse complement strand
GGGGGGGGGGGGGGGGGGGGGGGGGGGCAAAGAGCCTTGATCAAACGATCAGAGCAGCAGCACACGCACTTCCGTTCCACGCGAAACCCTGTGCAGAAGCACCATTCAGCCTTCAGGTGTTGGGCCGCACACATTCGAGCACTTACCACCGCACACGCCCACACCTCGCAACTCCCGGAAACACAGCCCATTGATTCAACCCCAGACATTTGGGTGCAACTGATGAGGAAGCGTAAGCACTGGTCTTGAAGCGAGAGAAATAAAAGACTCACTCGACACCTCCTGCTGTTGCACAAGCACCGCACTGGGTAAGGTTGGTCTGCAGCAGAGTGTCGGCGTTAGAACCCTGAGTTTACGTCGCCAGACAAGGGAGGACTTACGGTCGTGTCGATGCACTCGAAGCCGTGAACAGTTCCAGGAATCGGGCAAGCCGATTGATCCACCGGACAGCGGGGTCCACGGGAAGTAAAGGCCTCCGATCGACGTGTGCGTCGCGCACGCTGCGACGCGCCGACGGTCGAGGCGGGCGGGATGCACGACCCAGTGTTCTCATCGCAGTTTCCTGCACACAAGGTCAGTATTTCTCGTCTAGAAGTGTTACGACGACGTATTCGCACCACTTGCGCAGAGATCGTTGCCGGCAGCGCAGCCGTCGTCGCAGAGCGCTCCTCTGCCACCAGATCCCGTGCCGCCGCACTGACCCGCGGAAACACCACTGGCGTCAAGGCAGTACAGGTTTCCCAAGCAGGTAGAGTCGAGATCACATGGGAACCCGATGGCACCACTGATTGGAGGTGTGTGAGTCGCCGTCGAACCCGAGGGGGACGGGGTTAAACGCACGTGCAGACCGATCCGATGCAGTGTCCGTTGTCGCATTGGTTGTCGTTCAGGCAGCTATTGGCGAATTTAATAAATTAGTATCAGCTCTAAAGGTACTGAGCTGCAGTCAGCTGCCGCAACGCCACTCACGCAGCTCCGGCCTGGCGAGGATGAGGGTGAGAGCATTAACAAATGCATCACTGAAGTGAAGCAAGCATCCCGAACTTACGTAGCCACAGTAATAGTTACCAGATACAGTGTCTTCGACGCAGATTGTGCCGGTTGCGGGAACTGGACGGAACGGATCAGTCTCGCCGCGACACCCGCCCCCAGCACCAAGTCCCTCACCAGCCCCATTGTTCTTGAACCCGCCATCAATCCTGCAACAGAAGGCCTTTTGGTCAGACATTTTTCACGTGTACTCCCAACAGCCAGGAACTACCCACATGCCGATCTGAGCAGGAGTTGGAGGGCACTGAGAGGCGCGTGAGCAAGGCCCGATGGAACGGAGGGTCCGTGAGAAGCGGGAACGTACAACTTGGTTTGCGGACATGTTCCCGTTGGTGCACTGAGTCGGGTTGGGGATGACGAGACCCGTCAACGCGTCTTTGGTGGAGCACGGAAAGCGACCGGGTCCTCCCTGAGCAAAGGACTGGGCCGAAGCGGCTGCCGCGATGGCGAAGGCGGAGGCGACGCGAATGAAGGAAGGCATGTCGGAGGTGGTCGTTGTCGGTGTCGGGTAGGGGGTGGATTACGAGCAGGGAATTGGGACGAACGGACGGGTCAAGGGAGGGTGGGGAGAGCGCAAGAGATACGAAAACGAATGGCGAGCGAGATGGGCGAAAAAGTGAACGGAGGAGAGAGGAGAGGAAGGCAGCGAGACTTGGTATACGAGTGCGAAGATGGAAGTCCTCGGAGTACGGGGTAACAGCCGAGTTGAATGAGCAGACGCGGCCGCAGCGGCTAGCGCTCATCGCGTCGAGCACGACGCGACCACCGCAATTTACGGGCACCAATGGAAGGTTTCCATGTTTGGCCGCATGTGCGTGCATTTCGGTCGAGACGAGGGCTCTCAGCTGGCGTGCTGAGGAGTTGCTCATGCTGAGGGCATCATTGGCGCCTGGAGGGATGCGTCCTCAGAAAGTCGTTGGTTCACCAGGCGGCGCGGCGGAACGCAGACTCGATCTTCCTTTTGCGCGGTTAGCTCGTGGAGTCCCCAAGGCATCGCTCAACATCTTTATGATCGAGTGTGCAGATCCAAGCATGGCTGCGTACTTGGGCCTCAGTGGTCAGCGGCGGTTTCGTTTTCGGTTTCAGCGTGCGGACCGTTCCACTTCCTGAGAGCGTCGACCCACGCGGAACTCACGCAGAAAGTGTGGTCCACCAAATCGTGGCGAGTGATTCGCTGATCGCTCAGCGCTGAACGCCCAGCTCGATTGAGCTCGAGAAGACCGACGATAACCTTCCTTCCGCGGTTGATCGCGCGCCACGGCGGACATGGAGGGTAGAGAATAGTTAAACGACTTGCTGAGAGCCCGTGCCCGTATACTTTGGGTCATCCAGCGAGAGAACATGTGCTCGCGTCGATCCTGCCGCGGACCACAGCACGTGTGAGCGAGAGCGGAGCACACGGCCTCACACACTCCGCACCGGCACGAAGAAGATTGGTTACTGTCGGCTTGCAGTGCAAAGACTCAGATTTGCTGGTTGCGTTCAAGGCCCCGGCTGAACTGCCGCGCGTTTCCGTCCGATGCGACGTACTGCTCAAGAAACGCATCGTCCGAGACGGCTGGGAGAAGAGCTATCAGTGACCGCAGAAATGTTTCAAAAACAACAACACTGAAGACTGACCCTCGCGCGTTCCGCGCCAGCTCTGCAGCATGCGGACGACGCCGACGGCCTCCTTTCGCTCCAGTCGTGCCGGCACTTGGGTTATCTGCAGCTGCTCCAAAATCGATGACGAGACGTCACTGGTCGATGTAGATCCCGACGGGTACCCGGGGGAGAGTCGGTGTGTCATGGCTTCACTGGTGCGGGCCGAGAGCAACGACGGCGCAAGGACGATCGATCCAGCAGCCTGAGGACCAGTGTTGGCTGAGCAATGCGTTCCCGAATCAGAAATGATGGCTGCCTACGAATGACTTTGCGCCCGAGATGAACTCGAGCAGGAGGCGGGGAACGGCAAGCGAGCAGGGGTCCAGAGGCTGGTAGCTCGGGTCGACGTACGACGACGTCGCAAACAAGCCCTGCGCGTTGTCAAGTGCCAACAAGACGGGTACACTACCAAACAGACCTCGGGCGTAAGCCGAGCACGTCGGACATGCTCACAGTACACGTACGTTGACTGCCTCGCCAGCTCGTCAAAGAGTGCATCCAGGACGGCAGTCGAGGTCTTTTCGTCGACAGTGCGGGTCAACTCCTCAAAAGTGGCGCCCTTGACGACCGTGCGGTCTCCAAACGTTCGCTCTTGCTGAGTTTGAAGCATTTTGAAGGACGACTTGTTGGCGGCAGCAAACCGGGCGATAAGCTGCTGGGCAAGAAGGGGTTGGGTGAAGACCTTCAAGGGTGCTGAGTACGCGTGCGGGGTGGAAGAGTCGACCAGGGAGGCCGCTGAAAGAGCGCGAGTCAGCGACTGCTTCGTGCCGTAGCGGTTGCGCGCCGTACTCGAAGGGAGGTAGAGCACTACCCAGCCAGTTGCGAGTGCGTAGCTTGTGCCCTGAAGGAGTAGAATCGACTTTCCGCTACCCGTCGGCCCAGCTGTGCGACCGCGCGGGTTAGCCTGTGACCGTCGTACGCGGATGGCGACAACGCGCCTAGCAGGTGTCGAGAGCTGCTGCTCGAGGTCGCTCTGCTCTTGTCAAGGATGTCTGTGAGGACGAGCGTGGTGGATCGAATGACGGTCGACGGCTTGGCGGTGAACGCGAACTGTGTGCGGTCCACCAGTCAATGAAGTCCGAGCTTCATTACCGCGTCGAGCGGGCGCGCACCTCCTTCTGAATCGGTGCCGGTATTGTGAGCGACTTGAATGCCGCCATAGTCGGAGGCGAGAAGGCCTGGACCTGCCCTACGGCGGACGCGGTGAGGGCCTCGGGCTGGAAGAGCGGGATGTGGCTGAAGTCGGCTGGCGGCAGCGTGAACTCGCTAAGGACGTTCCCGAGACCTTGCAGTCCTTGTCCAGCGCCTACAGTCTCCTTCAAGAGCGGGCAGCGTGCGTGTGAGCTCCTTGTCCGCTCCGTCGGTCGCCCTGCTTGTCCCGGCACGCACCTCGACTCCGAGACCCTTCTTCTTCGCCCACGGGTTGGTCTTCTTCGCCGCACCTACGTTTGCACGACGGTGTGTCAGCTACCTGGCATGTGAACGCGCGTGCGTGGAACAACCTTTCGGAGGCGGAGGTGCGCGCACGCCGGCCGTCGCCGAGAAATTTCGGCGAGCGTCGAGGGCGACCTGGCGGGCAAGCGGTGAGGCCTCCCACCTTAGAGCCGAGTGCATCCTGCAGCAAGCCATGATCGTGTCGGGGTTGGTCCTCAATTGACGCTGGTGCAGCGCGGCGGGGGGAGCGGACGCGCCGCGCCAGTCGCCCGCGCCCGAAGTGTCGACCGCGCGTGATCCCAGGTCGAGGTCCGCCCACTGGGCATCGCGCCTCGATCCTCTGTGTACGCACACGCACACGCACACGCACAAGCCACCACGCGGACATGACTCGACCAGAGCGCTCGTCTCTACGCCGTCGAAGCAGCGCCGCTCCTTCGGCCGAGGCGACGGATGCGGAGCCGCGCGAGTTCACGCTCCGTGCGGTGGTCTGCGGACTGGTTCTCGGTGTCCTGCTGTGCTTCACCAACATGTACTTTGGTGAGGCTGCATCCAACAGCCGTCGCGCCCCGTTAGACAGCTCTGTGCCGCTGGAATTGGCGGCAGGCTGGCAGAGTGAGCTTGGAGGGCTGACAGTCTCCTCGTGTTACAGGCCTACAGACGGGCTGGATCTCAATGATGTCGCTTCAGGTGCGCTGAGGCTGTTGTGAGTCGCGGGAATGACGCTGACCCTGGCGCCGGCACAGGCGTCGCTGCTCGGCTTCGCAGTGTTCAAGGTTCTGCCCCAAAGTAGCCTGTTCAGCAACCGGCCTTTGACGGTGCACGAGAACATCGTCCTCCAGACTACGGCGGTAGCCACCGGAACACTCCCCCTCGCGGCGGGACTCGTCGGGGTTCGAAGGAGCCGCCACTCGACGCGGAGCTCCCCACTGAGCTCTGTCGCCTTTTAGGTCATTCCTGCACTGGCTCAGCTGTCTATGGAGGAAGACGGATCACCTCCTCTAGTGCTGTCCGCTTCCAACCTGATACTGTGGTGCTTCGCCGTAAGCTGCCTCGCATCCCCCCGGTTTCGGCCACCAGCTTGACCCGCTCATTGCCGAACCAGGTCGCGTTCTTCGGCGTCTTTCTAGCGGTTCCACTTCGTCGACAAGTTATCGTAAAGGTGTGGTACCGTGCGATGTGCAAGGATTGTCAGCCTGACGTCCCACCAATGCGCGCAGGAGCAGCTGGTCTTCCCATCCGGAACGGCAACCGCTCAGGTAAGTCTTCCTGTCAAAATTTTTAGAAACCTGTTTCTCAAGTACAGCTTCCCCAGATTATCAGCGTTCTCCATGCGGTACCTCCTCCGGGTATCAAGCGGAGGGCCGGGCAGTACCGAGCGCTTCCCACGGGGGATGAAGAGGAAGAAGCTCCGTCGGACCCTGAGCCTGAAGAAAAAATTGACCGCAAGGGGTGGATGGCGCTGACGTGGAGCTTTACGGCCTCCGTCGCGTCTACTGTGAGTGGGACAGCTGTGCGCGCAGGGCTTTCCTCTTACAGCCGATCGCAGCTCTTATCGCTGGCGTTCCCGATCGTCTACGCAATCCCAATCTTCAATGTTTTCGGGAATCTGGCCCACGACTGGATGTGGTGGTATGTCACCCGGAGATTTGCTGAGGGTGGTGCTGATCCTTCGTCGCAGGTTCACCCCGTCGTTCTCGTACATTGGGCAGGGAATCATAATGGGACTCCCCACAACCGCGAGTATGAATCTCGTACGCGCAACAAGCTTACCTTGGCCGTCCCACCGATGCTAACTGACTCCGTGCAGGGCATGCTCTTTGGCTGGGCGGTCCTGTCCCCGCTGGCAAAGCACAACGGGTGGGCACCCGGCCCGGTCTCGAGCACCGTGGATGGAGCTCGAGGATGGATTTTGTGGCCAGCTCTGGCGATTATGATGGCGGAGTCTATCCTCTCGATCTCGATGGTCGCCATTTCGACCCTCTTCCCGCCGCCAACGGTGGAGGACACGACGGACTCGGTCGATGCCGCCGGTGCCAGTGACGTTGCTGGTGGCAGCACGAAGGGTGAAGATGAAGCAGACATGAGGCTCGTCTTGGGAGGCGTCGTTTTGAGCTGTGTCTCGTGCGTGCTCCTCGTCGCACGCATCTTCGGCGAGGCCGGAATCCAGTGGTGGGCGACGGTCATCGCGCTTCTGCTGGCGTCGCTGTTCAGTATTCTCGGGTGCGCTCACTCCCTTTCCGCTCCCCCCTGGACCTCGCTGACACGACTTTGCACCGCAAGAGTTAGGGCGCTGGGAGAAACTGACCTCAACCCGTGCGAAAGCTGCCCTGTTGCGCGAGCACCGCTGACAGCTAGTCCTACTGCAGCGTCTCTGCCATCGGAAAGATTAGCCAGCTCTTATTTGCTGTCGTGCAGCCCGGAAACGTCGTTGCGAACCTGGTGGCGGGAGGTATCTCCGAGGCCGGCGCGCAACAGGCTGGGGATCTGATGCAGGACCTCAAGGTCAGCGTCTTTCGCCTCCTTAAAGAGTGTACCCTCTCATTCGGTTCCAATTTAGACTGGCCACCTCCACAACGCGTCGCCAAAGGCTCAGTTTTACGGCCAGATGATCGGCTCTCTTGCATCCGTCTTCGTCTCCTCGGGGATCTACGTCCTCTATCGCAACGTCTACGAGCTACCGAGTACAAGCTTTCCCGTGAGTGCTAACCAGATTGGGAGTATGCCGTCCTTCACCTAACCAGTTTCGCAGGTGCCCACTGCAGCCATCTGGTGCGGACCGTCCGTTGATCTCGAGAAGGGAAGCGAGGCAACTAATGTCGTTGCTCAGGCTCAACTTAGCCCGCCTCGTCAACAACGGCAAGCTCCCGCCAAGGAGTAAGGAGACAATGGCGTTGTTCGGCGTCGTGTTTCTCTTCCTCGCCGCCATCAAGGTGTTTGCCGCGAGCGGTCGCAGTCACCGAGCCGAGAAAGTCGCGCGCTGGGTACCCTCCGGGTGAGTGGATACATCCTGTTTGGACAGATCTGCGCCGAGGGTGACGCTGCGGTCTTTCAGCACTGCGTTCGCGATCGGTTTCCTGAATACCCCGTCGTTCTCGATCGCTCGGCTCATCGGAGGCCTCATCTCCTACTACATGACGAGGAATCGGAGGGCCAGAAACGACCACTCGTCTGCGCCCTCCCATTTGAATCACATCAACTTGATCATCGTCGCGAGCGGCTTTGTTTTGGGCGAAGGGCTCGCGAGCGTAGTGGGGCTGGTCGTGAAGAGCCTTGGAGGTGGTCCAATCAGCTGCTTTGGCTGTGGGATTGGAGGAGGTGGGTACTGTGCGTCGTGTTGATTCACTAGAGGTGTGCTATCACACCCTTGGACCCCGCCGCGGACTCGACTCGAGGCTCGGCCCCGACGCGGGTTGCAGCTTGGTTCTCTTCCTTATCTCGACACGCCCGACCGCGCCGCGGACAAGATGGAGGCACCACTGAGATGTAACAGTCTGGCCTGCCGCCAGCCGCTCCAGTCAACTGCCGTTGTGACCACCTGGTGCGTGAGCCACGAGCCACACGCCACACACCGACTGACTTGACACGCCCCAGCTCCCACTGCTTTTGCGAACCGTGCTCGCGTGTGCTCTTGTGAGTGAGAATTTCAGCTCGTCGCAAACTCCATTTGGAGCAACGGGGTGTCGGTAGGCGCGGTAGCCAGTCGATTGCCAGGTGCACCCGGCGAGAGTCGAAGATGCTCGCCCGGAGCGGAATGAAGGTTCTCCACCGATTCACGCAGCTAAATACGTGGGCAGTCCCGAGCCAGGCTAATGCTGCCTATTCTTCCCCTCCGCGTCCAGCGTCCACCGCCCTGGGGGCTTTGGGCTCGTGTGTCCCGCGTGCCAAACCGAACTCGGCGGGGCAGATGATGTGCTCCTTAGCAACGTGAACCCTTCAGACGCGTACAAGACGTTCGTAAAGTCTACTCGCGGAGGTCAGAATCGGCTGAGGATGAGCTGACTCGGTCTCGGTGCGCAGGTCCGTGCTGGCAGGACTCGCGCCGGCTGTCATCTTCGAAATCGCTTCCCGAGCCCTCAACTTTCACACCTATCAGGCGAATCAAGAGGCCAGCTTCCAGGCTGCCGTAGCTCGCAAGGCGTCGGAGCGCATTGCCGTCCTCGAGGGTGCGATCAAAGCGCTTGCGGCATCCGCATGATTTGACGCAGGTCGACCAAGCAGCCCAATGCGAGAACATCGCCAGAGAGGCAAGCGCTGACATTGCGAGTGAGGTGGGGTACTTCAGAGGCCATTCCACACCTGACGCCATCACCCCCCAGTACTCAACGACCGCCTGCGAGGTACAGCAACGGCCGAAATCGGAACTCCCCTCGCGACCCCCTGCTAAACTCGAGAAACTCTCAGTGGCGGACGTTGATCTTCAGGAGGAGCGAGGCACAGTTCGAGAGCTTCAAGAATCCTACAAAGCAAACGCCAAGGCGCTCAGCAAGACGAAGTCCCAACTCGACAAGGCTCAGCAGCGCTCGCTCCTCGCCCCGACGCCGCTCGGCGGCTTCGGAGACTCGCTCCACTCGGCCGGCGGCGGTCCTTTCCGGCAAGCGGGCCCGCAGCCGTACTCTGGAGCTCCCGGCGCAGGACTGTCGTCTCGACCTGGGACGGCGCAGGGGCACGCGCAGAGCTGGCCAGCGGGTGCGCCGCGGGGTGCCGCCGACGCGAGGTCTCGCCAGCCGCTCCAGAGCCAATCTGCGGGCCTGCATACTCAAGAGTCGCACAGCGGAGACTTTTTCACCGGGCCGCGAGGGTTTCTGGGCGGCTCCGGAGCAGGATTGACCCACGGCGACATCGGAGGACGACCTGGCGGGCAACAGCAACAGCGTCAGCACCCTCAAGGCGGTCGACTTCAGGCGATGGCGGACCCCGGAAGCGCGGCCGGTGGCGACGGCGAACGGCGACGTACAGATGGATCAAGGCGTCACACTGCCGGTGGGGCGACGAGTGGGCGGCACGCCGCGGGTGGTGGACATGGCGTGCAGGGCGGCCTTCTCGGACCCACGCACCAGCGTCGAGGCGGTGAGGCTTGTCCGTTCCGAGGAGTTGAATTTAAGTACTCACTCTACGCACGATCAGGATTCCGTCCATCCGGAGGGGGCGGTGGCTAGATGACCACGGCGAGTCGACGTGAAGATTGGTGAAACATGCTTGTTGTGCAGCATCGATGCCACGGAGTACCCACCGTCTCTCCGACCCATCAGATGGCGGTCACGGAGGAGATGTCCATCGGTGTAACCTCCGTCTCTGCGACTGTCGCAGCGGTTTTCTGCTTGCGTTTGCGCTTCTTCTTCTCGGGCTGTCCCTCTCCGTTACCATCCGTCGGGTCCAGTGACCGATTGGAAGGGTTCTTCGGAAACGCGCTCGGTGGCTGATATCTGCAAGCGCGCCGGGGATAGTCAGGAGCGTTTCCAGATAGCTTCGCAGGGCGAGGAGGACGCAACGTGAAGCCAGACTCGGCCAGCAAGGGTAGCGGGCTCGTGGAGAGGATGATGACCAGGTACGGACTATGAGTTCTTTTTGGCCTGTCGAAATCAAGGGGGTCAGCCGCTGGTACGAGTAACGCGGAGGCTGCGCGAACCGTTTGGTGCCGCCTCCACCGCTCTCAATCCAGTTCAGCGCGATTTCAGTCTGGCGGTTCTCCTCTGCAGCATCGGATGCATCTCCATCCACGTCAAGTCCGGCAAGTCCGAGCTCCTCGAGTGCGCCGAGTCGGGAGTACTGGTGCAGGCCCGCGACGGTCTTGCCTAAGCTCTTGGCCGCCGGTTGCGTGCCACCCGCTGTCGAAGCGGGGTCCGCGAGAGTCTCGACCTCTCTCTCCTTGCCCTTGCCCTTGCCATCCGATGTGTCGAGTCGACCAGGCGCGTCCATCGCAAGTGGCGGCAGGGCGAAGCTGCGCTTGATGATCTCGACGACGGAGACAAGCTTCGGCAGGACTGAGGGCGAAGATGATCCGGCTGCCCTTGTGCTGGTAGGAAGCGAGTCTGGCTCAGGTGGGAGCGCGGTCGCGAGCAGCGGGGTCGAGGTCGTCGGTCGCGACGACGACGGCACGGGTGCGGCAGGCGCGAACGAGTGGATCGCTAGCGGCGCGTTCACCGGGTCCTGCGAGATGCCCGGGTGAGCTCTGGGAGTGCGAGTATCGCTCGTGGGGTGTCGGAACGGGCTCACGCTGAGGTGCTTGAGCGCGAACTGGATCAGCGCAGTCATCTTCGCCTGCGACGAGACGCGCAGGGGAGTGACCACGACCTCTGCAGGGAGTACAAGCGACAGTCCCAGAGCCAGAGCCGACTCGTGTGGTGCCGTGGCCGATGGCATCGCACCGAGTGAGGGTGAGAGTCAAGCTCAGGTCGGACAAAGTTGCGTCGCTTGGCCTTGGATTGACCACTCGCAGCACACCTCTTCGACGCACCTCGCCTCTCACCCTCCGACGTGGATCAAGCTCAAGTCCAGCTCTGAATCGTTGCCAGGCAAAGCGCCCCTTGGACGCCATGTCCGCCCCCGCCGGCGCCGACCCTGCTCAGACCCAGGCGGACCTCCAGGCTGCTCTCAAGTGAGTGCCTACCTTCAAGCGGCCATGATGCGTGTGCTGACTCGGTTCCCGCCTCCAGAACGCGTCTGATCCAGTCTGGCGAGTACGAGAAGTGAGAAGATCCCGGACGGGCCCCGACTCGCAGGGCGAAACTGAGCCCCTCGCCCACTGCAGGCTGCTTGGGCTGCTCAAAACTCGACTGGACGAAGCGGGGTGGGAGGATAACTTGCGAGGGATGGCACGAGGTGCGTCATCGTTGCACGCATCAGGACCACCGTTCGCACGAGACGCTGACCGTGCTGCCTTGCGCATAACCCGCCGCAACAGAGAAGGCACGGGGTCAAGAACCACCAAACCTCCAGGGCTTGGTGAACGATATTGAACCCGAAGCGCTGAGTGCGTCGCTGCCTGCCTCATTCGGGGGTGCGAGCTGACTTGGTGCTCCTTCAGAGTCTATGCCGGGCAACGTCAGGACCGAG
>ERZ1463038.794-NODE-794-length-11189-cov-27.363930_pt1 | contig 11189 bp, 8 predicted proteins | sample MGYA00564479_ERZ1463038 | MGnify/ENA primary metagenome ERZ1463038 (study PRJEB39244, sample SAMEA3635134) | Helicobacter pylori | study: EMG produced TPA metagenomics assembly of PRJEB11511 data set (Assembly of a 5300-year-old Helicobacter pylori... | reverse complement strand
CTTGAGGGCGCTGGCGACCGGATAGGAGGTCATGCCGCCCAACGCGCACAGCGAACCGTAAAGCATGGTGTCGCACAGGTCCTTGAGGATGATCGCCTGCTCATCACGACCGCTCTGGTCAGGTGCGGCCAGCAGGCGGTCGATCACCTCCACGCCCCGGGTCGAGCCGATGCGGCATGGGGTGCATTTGCCACAGGATTCCTCGGCACAGAACTGCAGGGCGAAGCGCGCCATACGGGCCATGTCCAGGCTGTCGTCAGCCACCACCACACCACCGTGACCGAGCATGGCGCCGATGGAGGCGAAGGCTTCGTAATCCAGCGGCGTGTCGAATTGCCCTGGCGGCACCCAGGCGCCGAGGGGGCCGCCAACTTGCGCGGCCTTCAGCGGCCGGCCACTGGCAGTACCACCGCCGTAGTCTTCCACCAGTTCCCGCAGGGTCAGGCCAAACGCCCGTTCCACCAGACCGCCGTGACGAATATTGCCCGCCAATTGGAAGGGCATGGTGCCCAACGAGCGGCCCATGCCGTAATCGCGATAGAACTGCGCGCCCTTGGCCAGAATCAGTGGCACCGAAGCCAGGGTCAGCACGTTGTGCACCAGGGTAGGCAGGCCGAACAGGCCCTTCAACGCAGGAATCGGTGGCTTGGCGCGGACGATCCCGCGCTTGCCTTCGAGAGAGTCCAGCAGCGCGGTTTCCTCACCGCAGATGTAAGCGCCGGCACCGACGCGTACTTCCATATCGAAGGCCTGGCCGCTGCCGCCGACATTGGCGCCGAGGTAACCGGCGGACCGGGCGATGTCCAGCGCCTCGCGCAATGTGGCCACGGCCTGTGGATATTCCGAGCGCACATAGATGTAACCGTAGCTGGCCCCGACGGTGAGACCGGCAATGGCCATGCCTTCGATCAGCAGGAAGGGGTCGCCTTCCATCAACATGCGGTCGGCGAAGGTGCCGGAGTCGCCTTCGTCGGCGTTGCACACAATGTACTTCTGCGCAGCCTGGGTGGCGCGCACCGTGCGCCATTTGATCCCGGCCGGGAAGGCTGCGCCGCCACGGCCACGCAGGCCCGAATCGAACACGGCGGTCGCGGTCTGCTCGCCGCCCAGGGCGATGGCCTGGGTCAAGCCCTCGAAACCGCCGTGGGCCCGGTAATCCTCCAGGGACAGCGGCCGGGTAATGCCAGCGCGGGCAAACAGCAGGCGTTGTTGAGTCTTTAGATAAGGCAGTTCTTCCACCAGACCCAAGGCCAGTGGATGGGCGGACGACTCGCCTTGCAGCGCATCGAGCAGGGACGGCACATCGGCAGCGGTCAGCGGGCCGAAGCCGATACGGCCTTGCGGAGTGTCCATTTCCAGCAACGGCTCCAGCCAGTACAGGCCGCGCGAGCTGGTGCGTTGCAGGTCCAGGGACAGGGACAGTTGGCGTTCCTGGGCCTGAGTGGCAAGGGCCACAGCTACATCATCGGCACCTACGGCACGGGCAAGAGAATCAATCGGCAAATAGAGGCGCGGCATCATGCGTCCTCCTGGCAAGCGTCGAGCAATGCATCAAGACGCTCGGCACTGAGCCGCGCATGCACCTGGCCATCCAGCTCCAGGGCGGGCGAGCAGGCGCAGGCGCCGAGGCAATACACCGGGCGCAGACTGATGCTGCCGTCGGCGCTGCTGCCGTGGTCGTCCAGTTGCAGGCGTTCGCGCAACTGCGCTGCGAGCTGCTCGGCGCCGCGGCTCTGGCAGGACTCGGCGCGGCACAGACGCAGGATATGCCGCGCCGGGGGCGCGGTGCGGAAGTCATGGTAAAAGCTGATCACCCCGCGAACCTCGGCCTGACTCTGGTTGAGGGCGTGGGCAATCTCGGGGATGGCGGCATCCGGGATGTAACCGATGCCCTCCTGAATCTCATGAAGAATCGGCAACAGTGCGCCAGCAGAGCCCTTGTGGCGCTCCAGCACGCTGTTGACCACAGGCAATTGCAACATCTCATCAGGCATACAGCATTCCTCACGATCACGGGCAAACCAGGCAGTTGCCGGTTGTCCGAAAGTGTCGGCTGCGGCACTCACACCACGTCACGGTATCGTGGCATGTTCAGGCCGTTGGCCAGGGCACCCTTGGCGGGCATCTTGTTGGGCCCGATGCGGTCTTTGCCGCACCTCTTCAGGGCATAAAAGGCAGCTTGCCACGCCGCCTTTGATTCAACGGCACCAAAGCGACGTGTTCGGTTCTTTCTACGACCATGCGTTGAGTCTAGAAGAGGGTGGGCCGAGGTGTTGTCCTGAATGCTGTCGCACGAGCTGCGACATGTACAAGAAATGAGCCGAGACACTTTGACAAATGCGCTGCATGCCAACCACGTGGCGCGGTGCTGGCCTGGCTCGTCGCGGCGACTCTGCTGGTGGCGTTCTGGATTTGGTTTCACGGGTAACGCTGGAACTCAGGGTGTTGAGTTGCTAAATCCATGCGAAAGGCGGAAGTATCGAGCAAAGGCACGGGCAATGTTCAGCTTTCAATTCATAGGGCATGTACCGTAGCCTTTGGACGCAAAAACATGCTCAGGGAAGATCAAATGGCAGATAAATTTCACCGCTACGATGTCCAGGTCGTCTGGACGGGGAATGAGGGTACCGGTACCTCCTCTTATCGTGGTTACAGTCGCTCGCATGTTATTCAGGCCAAGGGCAAACCCCCTATTAATGGCTCATCCGACCCCAGTTTTCGAGGCGATCCGACTCGCTGGAACCCGGAGGAGCTTCTTCTCGCCTCCTTATCTGCGTGCCATAAACTGTGGTATTTGGGCCTTTGTGCTGAGGCCGGGATTGTGATCGTGGCCTACTTGGATAATCCGCAGGGCACAATGGTCGAGCAAAGCGATGGCGCTGGCCAGTTCACCTCAGTGGTGTTGAGGCCCAAGGTGACCCTGGCTCCCGGAGCCGATATCGAGAAAGCCCTAGCGCTGCATCATGCCGCCCATGAAAAATGCTTCATTGCGCGCTCTGTTAACTTTCCGATCAGTCTCGCTCCCGAAATATCGATAGGCTTGAGTACCTAGTCGTTACCAGCCTGTAACGATACGTCTTCTTGTGATTAGGTTGATTTTCACCCATTCCGCATCTCTATCATTCGAGTTGCCTGCTGCACAGGTCTTCCCCGCAACCTTGATCGGCCCCGCATGGGTAGACGCTTTCGAGTGTTTGCTAGGGGCGCTTTCCGCCGGTCGCAACAGACAAACGTCGACTAAAAGCCGCCCATGACCAGGGTTTGCTTTGGGCCGATACGCGAGCGGTAGGACGGGGCGAGCCATGGCCCCGGTCGCAGGCGTTTGAAATGCACGGCGTTACTCGACAGAATCTCGTCCCGATCCGGCCAAAGGTGCTGGACGTTCGTGGTGAAAAGGGGCTGCAGTTGAACGAACAAACATTGTCTATGCGCCTGGAGCGCGTGGCGGCGCATGTGCCAGCCGATGCGCGCCTGGCCGATATCGGCTCGGATCACGGCTACCTGCCGGTGGTGTTGATGCGCCGTGGAGCCATCACAGCAGCGGTGGCCGGCGAGGTGGCGTCGACGCCGTTCCGCTCGGCCGAACGCACCGTGCGCGAGAACGGCCTGGACCAGCGGATCACCGTGCGCCTGGCCAATGGCCTGGCGGCGATCGAGCCGGGAGACGGGATCACGGCGATCAGCATTTGTGGCATGGGCGGCGAGACGATCCGTGACATCCTCGACAGCGGCAAGGCGCGCCTGAGCGGCCAGGAGCGCTTGATCCTGCAGCCCAACGGCGGCGAGCAGCCACTGCGCCAATGGCTGATGGAAAATGGCTACCGCATCCTCTGCGAGGAAGTGCTGCGGGAAAACCGTTTCGACTACGAAATCATCGTCGCCGAGCGCGCCGGGCTGGTGATATACACCGCCGAGGAGTTGTACTTCGGCCCGCTGCAGATGCAGGCACGCAGCCCGGCGTTCCTGGCCAAGTGGCGGCGCATGCTGCGCCATAAGCAGCAAACCCTGACCAACTTCGCCCAGGCGCGGCAGGCTGTGCCCGTGGAGAAGTCGCAGGACATCTCCCGGCAGGCCCGGTGGATCACCGAACTGCTGGCTTGAGCCCGGTCTAGGGTTTGTACGAAAAGTCGTCGAGCGGCAATCAGGCAAGGCGATTTTTCGTACAAAACATAAGGCAAAGCGAGGGCCAATATGAATCGCCCTCTAATTCGTAGACACCGCTGAATAACAGCTTTTGGCCGACTCTGTTGAAAAGCCGGCCTTAGTTTCCATGCCAAAAAAGTAATCGCCTGAGATTTAAATCCAGAGTTTTCGCAGAGGCATTCGGACTGCGATTTCACCTGGCGGCGTGTCAAAAGGCGCTTTCACCGATCAATTTTGCGGCAGTTTGAGAAAATCGACTTTCTCAACACAATCGGCCGTTTTCTGCCTGTCGCGAAGGACGGCAATCGACCCGTTTCTGCCTGTCGTAACCGGCAGCTATCGGCCAAGGCTGTGTGAAAACGCATGCACCGTTTTCAAGTCTGCATTGCTACGTAAAATCTGCCAGCGTCTAGTTGGTCAGCAGATCTGAAATTTGCGTAGGAACGCGATTTTCGTTGCGGTTCTGACTGTCAAACTCGCTCTAAAACGTTTTCACACAGCCTCGGCCGATAGCTGCCTGTCGCGAAACGCTGCAGTCTCAAGCCACCGATCAAGAGTGCCAACGGTCGCCCAATAAGCCGGTGCGTCGCCATAAGATGAAAAAGCGTTCCGTCGCGCTAACGCGTTATCCAGATTGTGCGCAAGCTTCGGTTCATTCCTGCGTTGTGGCCGGAGGAGGGATCGGCGTGGTAGACGATTCCTCCTCCTGGAGTCCTTGGCGATGATCAGGCTTGCGCCGCGCTCATCCCGCCAGTGGCCATGGATTTTTTGCGCACCGCTTGATAGAGCAGGCTGGACACCATGAAGCCCGCAACGGCCAGTATGCTCATCAGGCTGAAGACATAGTTGTAACCCTGTTGACCGGGGAAGTGATCGAGGATCGCGCCATAGATGACGTAGGCAAACATGCCGGGTGCATAGCCGATCAGGCAACCGATGCCGAAGGCCGAGCCGGTGATGTGTTGGGGAATGCCGACTTCACCCATGGGGGCCCAGAACACGCCGCGCATGGAGAACACGATCAGGGCGAAGGACAGGGTGGCGGCCATGCCCGCATAGATGAAGCCCGGGCTTTTCGGAATCAGCATGATCACGCCCATCAGCGGCAACAGCGCCAGGAATGCCCATTTCAGGTAGCGGCTGGTGCTCTTGAACTGCTTGTCGGCAATGAAACCGCCGGCAGGCCCGCCGAGGATCTTCAGGAAGTACTGGTTGATGATGCCGTAGGCGCCCACCAATGCCACGGGCAACCCGTACATTTCCTTGAGGTAGGGAATGAAATAGGTCAGGCCGCAGTAGACGATGTAGACCATGAACACGTTGAGGCTGACCAGCCAGATTCCCGGTACCTTGATCGCTTCCATCAGGTTCGCCAGACCATTCTTTGGCTTGGCCACCGACTGCGCGTTGCCGCCCTTGAGCAGGAACCAGGTCAGGGTGCCGGCCAGAATGTCGATGACCGAGTAGAACAGGATCGCCGACTTCAGGCCGGTTTCGCCCGAACCCATGGCGACGAACACGCCCAGGGCGGAAAAGGCCACCAGTGTATCAACCACGCCACGCCCGCCTTCGAGCAGGCCGAACAACCGGCCTTGCTCCTGATCGTCACCCAGGTTGCGGATGGCTTTGAGCAGCGATGGCCAGAACAGGCAGTCGGCACAGACGGCCAACAGACAGAACACGATCAGCAAATTGCTGAAGGGCGGAAAGGTCGCCAGGTACAACCCCAGGCTACCGGTCCCGATCAGGCCGAGGGGGATTAGTTTGCGCGTGTCGTAGCGATCGGCGAGCAGGCCGCCAATCACAAACAGTGCAGTAGCGATGATCGCGTTGGCGCTCAGCAGCATACCGATTTCAGTGTGGCTCAAGCCCATCAATTCCTGCATGGGTACATAGAAGGCGTCCTTGAGGTTCGCCAGCTTGTAGATGGTGCCGCCACCGAGGATGAGGATCAGGAATCTGAGCCATTTGGCCTTGTTTTGAGTTGTCATTATTGTTCTCCGGGCGTAATCGGGTCGTCAGGTTCAGGCGTTGGAAGGGGTGGCAAGGGTCAGTTCGGCCAATGTGCGCAATTCGGCCAGCAGGCTACGGACATAGGCGACCTGGTTGTTCGCCCAGCGGTGTTCATCGGCCAGCATTCGCTCAAGCGAGTAGCCGTTCGGGAGCGGCGTTTCGCTCATCTCCCGGTAAGTAATGAAGGGATCGGCCGCCTCAAGGCTCTGGCGGAAAGCCGGGGCCACATAGTGGTTTTCCTGCTCGAGAATGAATGCGATCACCTGCGGGGTTGCTTCGCCCAGCATCAACAGCTCGAACAGCATGCGGGCGCTGGGCAGATCGTCCTCGTCGCTGCCCTGCAATACGCCGTAATGGCCGAAGCCGTTTTGTTCGGGGACGATGCGCACACCCTTGAGGTGAGTCTGGCGGATGTGTGGCGCCAGGTTACGCAGGGCCTGCAGGGGCGGTTCGCAGGCATTGATCATGTTGCCGAAGTCGAACAGAGCATGCAGGCGAGGGTGGTTGAGGCGGTTGAGCAGTTGCGCGATTTCGCCGCTCTTGAGTTCTTCATGCTGCTCGAAGTCAAAGTACAGATCGTGTGCGTCGGCCTGTTGTGCGAGGTAGTGCAGGTCAGTCTCGATCACGTCCATGACCCGCGACAGCGTGCCCTCGTAACGTGAGTAAACACGGATGTTGCGCACCCCCAGGGCCCTGGCGATGGCGATCACCTGGTCGACATCCTTTTTCAGCGTGCTGCTGATTTCCAGGTGCACATCCAGCCCCAGCGCTTTGGCCTTGGCGGCAAACGCCTGGAGCTGCGCGGGTGACATTTGGCTCAGGCTGTTTTCCTCGCCGTCGAGCAAGTGCAGGCTCAGGCCTTGCAGCTCGTGGCGATAGGCGAAGTCCAGCAGGTCGGCAGGGGTGACACGACCGTGGGTGAGGTTGGTCAGTAGCGGGTAGGCGTGGGCAAACAGGCGCAATTGCCCGAGACGCTCAAGCAACCGCTGGGCCAGTGCGTCCGTCAGCACGGGAGCAGCCCCGTGTTCGACCACCTTATGGCTCAGCAAGGCGTTGAATCGTTCCTGGATCTTATTGTTCATTAGAGTCGTTCCTGGTTCAGACACCGGGTCTACCGGCGCAGCCTTTATCGCGCCAGTCAGGAACTCTCGATAGATCCATTATCAGTTAATTGATAAGACCACTTGCCTCGCATCAAGTGGTCGGCGGCAGATAACCTAATGTGCGCAAGGCCCGGGCCAGCGCCTCGACACGCTCCCGGGCCTGGTTTTCAGGCGTGCCGGCAAAGCCGATCAACAGGGCCGGCGACAGGGCATGCTTGATGCGGTAGTCGCTCAAGGCGTAGGTGTGGATGTTGTGCTGGGCCAGTTGCCGGGCGATATCAGTGTCACTGAGTTCGGGGGACAGCCAGGCGATCAGGTGCATGCCAGCATCCGTCGGAGTGATCCTGAAGAAGCTGCCAATCTGCTTTTCAAGCTGTTCGATCAATGCCTGCTGGCGCGCCTTGTACAGCGCACGCATGCGGCGGATGTGCCCCAGAAAGTGGCCTTCGCACATGAAGTCCGTCGTTGTCGCCTGAAGCAGTGTGGGCGGACTGCGATCCATGACCGCGCGCAAGGTGCAAAAGGGTTCGACCAGGGCCTGCGGCAGAATCACGTAACCCAGTCTCAGTGACGGAAAGAGAACTTTGCTGAACGTTCCGACGTAGATCACCCGGGCCATCTGGTCCATGGCATACAACGCCGGGAGGAGGCGGCCACTGTAGCGAAACTCACTGTCGCAATCGTCCTCGATGATCCAGCTCTGATGTTGCGCAGCCCAGTCGATGAGTGCCTGGCGCCGCGCATAACTCAGCGTGACACCCAAAGGATGCTGGCGCGAAGGCGTACAAAACACCAAACGGGCATCAGGGCACTCGGTCAGGCCTTGCTGGACATCGATCCCCTGTTCATCGATACGCAACGGAATCACCTGAGCCCCCTGGGCTTGCAGCGCAATGCGCGCGGCGATGTGCCCCGGGTCCTCCATCCAGACACTGTCCTGCGGATTGAGCAGCAGCATGCCCAGCAGGTTGAACGCTTGCTGCGCGCCGGAAACGATCACCACTTGCCCGGCACTGCAGTCGATGCCACGCGCATCGAAGACGTATTCGGCAATCGCTGTGCGAAACGCGTGCAAGCCTTGTAACTCGCCATAACCCAGAATGGCCTTGGTTGGCTTGAGCAGATGACGGTTCATCAGGCGCCGCCAGATCGCCTGCGGGAATGCATCATAGGTGCTGTGGCTGGGCAGGAAGGAGGTCGGGGTCGCGGGGTCCCAGTCGGCATAGGACACCCCACGAAAATGATCGCTGCGCAGCGACAGCATCGACTGGCTCAGGTCGGACAGGCGTGGTGGCTGGCGCTGTTGCTCGTCCTCGATACCCCGGCTTTCCCACTCAGTGCCGACATACGTACCGGCGCCAGTGCGCGAGGCCAGGAAACCTTCGGCAATCAGTTGATCGAAAGCATTGAGAATGGTGATCCGCGACAACCCCAACTCGTTGCTTAAGGTCCGGGTCGACGGCAGGCGCACGCCCCCCTGGATTCTGCCGTTGAGTATCTGTTTGCGAATCTGCAGATACAGTTGGCGGTACAGGGGAATGGCACTGGCACGGTCCAGCTTGATAGCCGACAGCAGCAAACCTGCGGGGAATTTCATGACATGCTCGTCTGGGTGAAATGGGATTTGATCTGGAAACCGTCAGGCGACGGGGAGGTAAGGGTATCGAGCGATATCCGATAAGTCATCCGTCTGGCGTTGATGTCCGGCGCAATCCGGTCCCTAGATACCACTGAACAGGCCGATGATCACGGCATTGACCAGGTCGATGAAAAAGCCAGTGTTGTAATGCGTCTTGAAAACGGCGCAGTTCTCACCTCAAAGAAACGATAAAGCCCTGTAAAATCATGGGTCTGTCGTATAAGGATGGCGGAGGCGATGTCTGACTGACAGGTTCTTTCAAAGTCCCAAAAAGGGCAGATTCACGTCACCTCATAAGCGTCCGCTTCTGGCCCTGAGTGTGTAAAAACGCAGCCACTGTTTTGAAGTCTGCGTCGCTACGTAAAATCTGCCAGTGATTGGTTGATCAGTGGATCTGAAATTTGCGTAGGAACGCGATTTCGGCTCCGATTCGGACATTCAAACCGGCTCTAAAACGTTTTTACACAGCCTCGGCCGATTGCTGCCGGTCATGAATGACCGGAATCAACCCATTTCTGCCTTGATCGTAGTGATTGTGAGCTTCTGCATCGCTGTGCTTTTTCCGATGTTGGTATCCACGATCTTGAGTAGGGCGGTCAGGTGGGCTCTTCTCGCTCTAAGCGTTTCGGATATGGATGAGCTGTTTTGTGTCGCAGCGTTCATGGCTTCGATCCTTGGAGTGATTTAAACAGCCCGCGAAAGCAGGCTGTTTCAGGGTAAACGGCTGTTACATCGCGAGCAGATCGCGCGTGCGATGCTTGCTCCCACGGTCTACCAGGTCGCGCCACCTCCAACTGCCCGAGTTTTCACCCTGCTCAGGGATGTCGAGCTTGAACAAGGACACTGGGTCGCGGCCAATCAGGTTGGCTGCAGCGTAAAGCTTACCTCCCACATCAAGCAGCGCTTGGGCGGCTTCATTCCACGTTTCCTCCAGGGCGTCGTGGGCCAGTCGCAAGGCGGTGATGATCAGTAGCTGGCGGCGATGTTGTTCGGTCGCGGTAGTGAGGTTTTTCGCCGCTTTCTGAGCGTCTGTGCTGGCTGCTTTTTCGCCTTCGACATCGCCCCAGGCCACGGCCCGTGCGTAAGCGGAAGCCGCCTGGGTCTCAGCCTGCCGTGCGCTGGCCATCTCTTCCTGCGTTTGCTGGCGAATTTCCTCCAGACGAGTGCTCAGGCTGTGCCGTTTAGCGTTGAGTTCCAATTCATCCGCCATCCAGTTCGCCATATCGGCAATGTAGACCAGCCATGCAGCTTGCCGGGCTCACAGAAGGGAGATAGGAACGTGGTGATGCCGGTCGTCACTACGAAATTTGCTGGTCGATGGCGACGCAGCAGGCCACGTGCGATGCGATTACGAATCACGAAAAGAGATTTCGCTCCGTCTTCGGTTCGGCTATGTCGTCCGGCGAACTCGGTGTGGTGGAGCCGGATTGCCCAGGACGGGTCGGCACGACCTTACAGCGGTGTTGAATTCATTCTTTTGTCAGCGCTTCGGTCGGACGCGACCCCGGCTAGATCGCAGACAAGTCAGCTCCTACGCCCTCCGGGCAGAATCGGCTCCCAGTTTGCTGCGCGACAGCGCGGCGACGAAGGTGGGGCGGGATCTCCTACCGCCTGGCGGCCAGAAGCGGATTTGTAGTGCGACACATACTGCTCTGTGGGGAATGGTTGCGGCGCGTTGTGTCTGGCAGACCTCATTGCCTGATTCGCAGGCACGTCTGCGCCCGCAGATTTGCGAAAATTCGCTTTCTATATTTCAGATAAAAGAAGAGTTTCAGGCACAAAAAAACCGGCTCAAATGGCCGGTTTCTTTGGATCTGTGAGTCGGTAGAAACTCACAATGTGTAGCTATTTGGTGCCCCGAGGGAGACTCGAACTCCCACTCCTTTCGAAAACGGATTTTGAATCCGCCGCGTCTACCGATTCCGCCATCAGGGCTTGATGGGCGCGGAGTATAGAGATGAGATTACCGTTGGTCAATCATGTTTCGTGGTGAATGTTCATTATTTCCGCTAAACTTTCCGGCCCTGCTAGACGAACCCCATCATGCGTGTTGCTGACTTTACCTTCGAGCTCCCTGATTCTTTGATTGCTCGCCATCCTTTGGCCGAGCGTTGTGGCAGCCGCTTGTTGACCCTGGATGGGGTTAGCGGCGCACTGGCGCACCGTCAATTCACCGATTTGCTGGAGCATTTGCGCCCCGGCGACTTGATGGTGTTCAACAATACCCGGGTGATCCCGGCGCGCCTGTTCGGGCAGAAGGCTTCCGGCGGCAAGCTGGAGATTCTGGTTGA
>ERZ1463038.793-NODE-793-length-11193-cov-12.936254_pt1 | contig 11193 bp, 16 predicted proteins | sample MGYA00564479_ERZ1463038 | MGnify/ENA primary metagenome ERZ1463038 (study PRJEB39244, sample SAMEA3635134) | Helicobacter pylori | study: EMG produced TPA metagenomics assembly of PRJEB11511 data set (Assembly of a 5300-year-old Helicobacter pylori... | reverse complement strand
GTGTGCTCTTCCGATCTCGACGCGAGCTGGCGCGACGGCGAGACGGAGATGGAGCGCATCGTGCGCGGCGCGTACGTCGGGCGGCTGTCCGCCTCGACGGTCACGCCTTCGGTACCCCACCCGGATGCGTCGACGGCGTCGCTCGAGCCTCCGCTCGTGCGGATCCACAGCGAGTGCTTCACGGGCGAGGTGATCGGGAGCCAGCGGTGCGACTGCGGCGAGCAGCTCGACGAGGCGTTCCGGCTCATCTCGAGCATGCGACGAGGCATCGTCGTCTACCTCCGCCAGGAGGGCCGGGGCATCGGCCTGCTCGAGAAGCTCAGGGCGTATAACCTCCAGGACCTCGGCCACGACACCGTCACCGCGAACCTGCTCCTCGGCCACGGCGCGGACCTGCGCACGTACGACATTGCCGGCGCGATCCTCCGCGACCTCGACGTGCCCGCCGTGCGGCTCTTGACCAACAACCCGGACAAGATTGAGCAGATTGAGAAGGAGGGCGTCACCGTCGTCGAGCGGGTGAGCCCTTGCTCGCGCGTTGGCCATTTCGCAGCGCTGACCTCCCACCGCCACGCAGGTCGCGATGGTCCCACGCAGCTGGACCGCCCCGCTCCCACGCAAATCCCGCCGACGTCGGCCAATCCTCAGCGGCGCCGCTCTCCTCGCCGCCGCCGAGCTCTCGCTCGCCTCGACGACCGCGTCGTCCGAGTTCGAGCTCTCGTCGGACGACGACACGGACGAGTCGGACGAGGAGCACAACCTCCGCCGCGCGGGCGTCGGCATGATTGGCGCGTCCGTCACCCGCAGTGCAGAGCTCGACAAGTACCTCCGCACCAAGGTTGAGCGCATGGGCCACTTGCTCGCGGTGCCACCGACTCCGCCGGCGTCGCGCGCGGACTCGAGGGCGGGAGGCAGGAAGCACCGGCACAGCGCACTCGCGGACAGTGTGGTCAGCGTCAGGACGGACGAGGGCAGTCTCGAGTGTGGGAGTGGGTGCGAGCAGTGTGGCGAGGAGAGGGGCGTCGAGTCGGAGGCGGAGCACTGAGCGTTCGCGGGTTGTGCGTAGTCCACTAGCAGTCCTAATTTGTGCCCCATCTCATGAATAGAGTCACCAATCACTCTTCTGTCTTCTCGTGCGCCCGAGAGAAGGCGCGAGATCTGGTCTGCGAGATGGCGACATTGGCCAGGCCGGCGACTGCGCGCTCGGGTTGAAGTCGCAGGTTGACTCCTTCCCACATCGCGGTCCTCTACCTCTTCCACCCCGACCAGCTCTCAGGATGTGCAGGTGAGCCATCTTAAAGCACACACGAGCCCAGATCGTTGACAGCCGCCGCAGACTGCTCGTCGTCAAGTCAACAGACCCGCTCCAGCTCAGCCTGCTCATCACAGGTGCGCGACACAGCTTCAAGCGGCCGGCTCCAGCTGACCCTCCCTTCAGCCCCGGCGCACAGCATCATCCGCCAAGCGTCCGACTCGCGCCTGCGCCTCGATGCCATGTCGTTGAACGCAGATGGCTTCGGCGTCGGCTGGTGCGTCTCGCGCTTTGCTCGCTGCCCTCGAGGGCAACTGGCTGACTACAGACGGTACAGGTACCCATCTCAGGAGGAAGGACAGATCGACGGCACGCCGGGCATGTTCAAGAGCTGCACTCCAGCGTGCGTCCGCATCCGCCTGCTCGGGCTCGGACAGAGCGCTGACTCCGCAGACGGCACAGGTGGAGCAACCAGAACCTGCACCGGCTAGCCGAGAAGGTCAAGTCGTCGCTCGTGTTCGCCCACGTGCGCGCCTCGACGTACGGCCGCTCCTCTTCCCGGTGGCGTTTCGCTGGCTGACCCGGACAACGTACCACAGAACGGGCGCACTGAGCGAGGAGAACTGCCACCCGTGGCGGTACCACAATCTGCTCTGGATGCACAACGGCTGCATCGCCGACTTCCGCCTGATCGTGCGCAAGCTCCAGGCGGACCTCTCGGACGAGTTCTACCACTTGCCGCAAGGTAACACCGACTCCGAGTGGGCCTTTGCGTGCTACCTCGAGTGCCTCTCCAAGGTCCGCCACCGTATCCCTCACCCGCCACCCGCCGCTGACCCGCTCGCTCGCAGCTCACCGACCCAAAGGGGCGCAACATCCCGCACTCGAGCCTCAAGGAAGCGATGCTCGCCACGATCGCGCTCATCAACAGCTACACCGCCTCGGTGAACGCGACCGACCCGAGCCTGATGAACTTTTGCGTCACGGACGGCACGTCCGTCGTCGCGACGCGCTACATCAGCTCCAGGACCGAGGAGGCCGCCAGCTTGTTCTACTCGACGGGCTCGACTTTCGAGGAGTACCAGGAGGGCGGGCATTACCGAATGAACAAGTGCGACAAGAGGGAAAACATTATTCTGGTGGCGTGAGTCCTTCGCTGAGCTGGGCCGTTGGGCGCGAGCTGATGCGAATCCATCTGTAGGAGCGAGCCGTTGACGTTCGAGAGGTCCGTCGCACCTCCCCTACTTCCTTATCAACCTCTGACTCCGCTTTGCCTCCCACAGAGCCGACTGGCTCGAAGTCCCATCGCAGTCGTGCATCGTGATCACGCCCCGCGTTCGTCCCCTCCCCATCGCGCTCGCCCGCTCCTTCTAACGCCTTTGATCGGCAGAACAACCTCCTCAAGTTCCCAATCGTCGACCCTTTCTTCATCTCCTCCCCCATGCCCGCGCGCAACGAGGGTTTCGCGCGCGCAAAGGGCTACCGCTGGCTCGCTGCGAGCCCCGTCTCGCCGCCCGTCATCGCCGTCTGAGACCTGCGGCGAGGAAGGGCGTGTACACAGCTTTTCGCGTCGGTTTTGTTGTAAGGAATTTCAGTTGCTTAGTTGCACTCTTCGTGCGTGGGTGGCCGGGGATAGTGGGGTCGGAGCACGAGGGTGGTGGACGGACGAAGTGTTAAGAGGCCGTGCACGAGGGAGAAGCGACGGACTTCGTGGGATCTCGAGTACACCGGTGGCCGAGATCCGGTCTCTCCGTGGCGGACTCGAGGGCCGCCGTTCGCACCCCCAACACCAACACAGACGCCATCAGAAGGTTCTTGAACCAGGCGGACCACTCGTAAACGTGAGTCATCACCTACACTCTGCTTCTTTAAGGTAAGGTGGTAACACTTTCATGCTGCAGCTGAATGGCACGAGTGTCTTTCGCCGAGCCCGTGCGATGGGAGGGCGGCTCCCCCCCCGACCCGATCCCGCTGGCCCCGCCCACTTCCGCCTGGCCCAACCCGGCGCAACTTCAACAAATCTGGGATGCCTCAGACCATCCAACCCACGGCGACTACCTCGAGCGGTATCTCGAGCGCGTGGAAACGCACGCACCGACCGCGAAGTCGTCCTCGGACTTGCCCAGCGTCGCCGGGCCAAAAGCGCCTCGACTTCGGGTTCGGATCACCTCGGTCGAATACGAGTCGACAGGGGGAGTCTATCCTACTTACCCTCCATCCCCAATTGGTGTCGTGGGCCCAAATTGGCTGGAAGGCGAGGGCGAGCGAGTGGCGAGAACGCCGGCGGTGGCGGAAGACGAAAAGCGCCGTGTTATTCCTGAGGGCAGCCAGGGGGCTTACACGCTGTGGACTCGGCCAACCCTGGCGTGTCCAATGCGACGTCGGGAAGGCTGGGTGCCTTCGTGTTGAGAGCTAAGGTGCGGCGGGCGCCACTCACTCCACACCTGCGAGCTGATGCGAACGCACAGGCATCCGCTGATTCGCTCCTTGAGACGATTAAACCTTTCAGATCATAAATCTGCTTTCGGTGAACCGAGGAGGCCGTCATTTTGGCATTGTATCGGATCGTCTTCGCTTGCTCATCCTTCAAGTTGTCAGTACATGTGTTCAACTTAACTTTAACTGCTCTGTTTAATGTTCCACCAAATGCTAATTCCTCATCGTTTGGCACCATGTGGTCCGCTGGCCGCCACTGTTTGTTGCTCGAGGCGAGCCCCTCGCGCTTCGCACCCTTGGCCAGTAACCGGGGGACGGTGCCCGGCTGGTCTGGAGTCTAGATTGACTCTGTGAAGACCGTTCCCACTTCTGAGCCAACGCCGAACGAACAGCGCTCTTGCAGCAAGCTTGCACGTCCCGCCCGCGCGCGACTTCGCCGCGCGCGGCCGGAGCGGAGAGAAGTCCAAAGCGCGAGAAAGGACGCGCAGCCCTGGGCACGCGAACCTTGCGTCTTGGAATGGAGTCCAGGAAACAATGCAGCTGGGTACGTATGCTGTATGCTCGCGGTTCAGTGCCCGTGAGCGCGCGATCGAGCGAGCCGGGCAGGAGGGCTGTATGCACCTTGCGCAGCTCAACGGCTCCCTGCTCCCAGACAGTTGTCTCTCGAGTGTGCGAGACAATGTTTCCGAGTATCCTGATTTACACCCTGGGGAAATGCGAGCAACATGGGATGCGGGGGTCTAACGATTAACTGCTATGGAGCCTGGGGTAGGTGCAGGTTAGGTTAGGACTTGGAGCTTGAAGAGATCTAGCGAGAAGGAGCGCACCATAATGGATCATGCTTGCTGAACAAAGTCTGTGTCCTCCTTTTGCGGTGGCAAGTACGCCTCGTGCAGCACCGACCTGACGAACGCCGAGAACGTCGATGTTGGCGCTGGTGAAAGATGAGTGTCAGCCTCAACCCTTGCGATGAAGGAACCAACGAAATCAACTCACTTCCAACGACGCCCCTCGCCTTCGCCGCCACCTCGCCCTCCAAGAACGGCTCGAGGAACGGCCGCAGCGGCTCGCCGACCGGGTCCACCGCGCGGTTCAAGAACTCGAGCTCGGGGATCTCCCGCTCGTTGAGCTCGTTGATGCTCTGGAAGTCGCGGAGGAAGAACACGCAGGGGAACGTGTTGCGGAACAGCGCCGTGAGCGGGTCGTGTCGCGGGTTCGCGCCGTCCGTCGCAATGTACAGCGGCGTGTTGAGCCGGACGAGCGGGTGCCCGGCCGGGTAGAGGAGAGAGGGGCAGGCGAGCGATGAGCTGAGGTGGTGCGCTCGCGAGGGGTCGGTCGGCTCGGGCAGGATCGTCGCGACGTCGTCCTCGACGGGCGAGCGCCGCCGGTTGCGAATGAGCAGTTGCGAGATCTTGTCGGCGTCGAGTCCGTACTGGTCCGAGCACAGCGTGCGGAAGACAGCGTCTGTGCGCTCGGCAGCTTCCTCCTGTGAGTGTACGAGAACAGTCAGTCCCGTCACATAGAGCCCAAAGAGAGCGGTGGCGTACGTGAAACGCGTCGCTCGTGCTGACGAAGTCGCTCGCCGAGCCGAGGCGAAGGTGGAGCCCGACGTACTTCTGGCGGCCACCCAGCTTCTCCGCGATCGACTCGCTCATCGCCTCGAGCATCGGGTCGCGGTACGCCATGAGCGCCTGCGTCTCGCGGTAGAACTGGCGGTTCTCCGGCTTGCGCAGGCGGAGGCGCGTGCCGCCAAACAGGCTCCCGAACTCGACGAGCTTGTAGTCGGCCATGTCGAGCAGATCCTCGACGTAGATGTGCGCCGAGTACTGGTACCGCGCGCCCGTCATGTCGTCCTCGTCGTCCGTGTCGAGGACTCGGTACGAGCGGCGGTCCGGGTCCGGGACGCTGAAGATCTCCGAGTCCTCGATCTGGAGCGCGGTCTTGAACCACGAACGGTGGTGGTATGGTCGCTCAATGAGTGGCTGCCTCCGGGCGAGGGTGTCGGCGCCGAGGAGCCACGACCAGCTGGCGCGACGCGACTTCCAAAACAGCCCGCACTGTGCATTTTCGTCCCATCAGCTCGGCCTTCCCTCTGGCGCATTATTGTGGAACGAACCCTCTCTTTCCGGAGCTGCACTGGGGTCTCTCGGCAGTCATGGATGTTTGAGTTTTCGGCGCGCTCGATGTGCTCTTGGAGGAGCGGTGGCGGAACCCATGCGACGGCGGCGCCGAGCGTGATGGGCGGTACGAGAAGGATCCTCCCAGTCATCTTGGCGATCGTGAGCGCATTGATCAAGGCCAGCCTGCGGGTTGTTGATCCGGTCAGCGCTCTCCCCGGCCGCCGACGCTGCTCCGCGCTCACCTCTGGTTGTGGAAGCCCGAGTGCGAGAGGTACGAGAGGTACCGCGCGTTGGGATCGAGGGTCGCTGGAACCGGCCAGTCTTCCCGAGTGAGGTTAAGCACCGATGAGTCGGTCGGCCGCCACGGCGGAGGCGGCACCTGCGCCGCTTCGACAGGCGGATGCCGTCGGTGGTGCAGCGGGTTGTGCTGGGTAGCGAAGTGGAAGGGGGAGGCGCCGAAGGGCACGGTCGAGCATCCTTCTGGCCGGTCGTGACACGGAAGGCCGTTGTTTGCGCCGTCGTTCGCGAGGAGGGACGAGAGCGTGTGGACGGTGAAGATGATGGACGCGAGCCACAGCGGGACGCGAAGGCGAGACGGAATCATCGCCGACGGTGTCGAAGTAGATGTGAGAGCAGGCAAACCAAGCGTTGTTGTTTCGGTGTGCTTGCGCGAAGAGAGGAAGATCCATCCAGAGATCCGTAACGTGAGCCCCCCGGTCGTTGTCCGCAGCAGAACCGAAGAGGAGCGCGTCCCGGTCGCGTCGGGACTCGACTAGCTCCAGCCCGCCATGACGCGTTTCGAAGCTATTGTTGTCCTTCCACGGGCAGCTACACGTCCAGCCCAGTCCACCTGACTCGGTTGTGTACCGCTGTCACGCTGGGCCGGAGCTCGTCGAGACGATCCTCGCAAGTCAACGGCTGCTGTGTGCACGCACCGCACAGACTGAGCTTTGAGGGGCCCTTTGGCGAGGAGACGTGTCTCCTTGCAACCCTCGTTTGGGACTGCATTTGAGGCGGCCGAGATGAGACGACGACCGTGCCGATCGCGCTCGAGCAATCTTGCACTGGGCAAGCGAGAGGGGAGCGCTACCGGACGCCGCGCTGTGTTGCCCGACGCTTGTGGAGGCGGACCGTTTCGTTGAGCGTGCCGGACGTCCGCTGGGTGGTGTGGCGGCGCCGAGGGCAGGAGAGGCGGACAAGGCTGCTGATCGCGGCGGGAGCGCTGACGCCGAGGCAAGGGGAGGCTCGAGCTCCAAGAGGGCAAGAAAGCATTCACACAGGCCTTCGAGATGCGGGCAAATTCCCATTGGTGCCCATGTACGTCCTTGCACTGGACACTCAAGCTCTTGGGACGGCGCCACTTGGGCGCCACGCACTCAGCGTGCGAGGGCCGGACTCCGGAGTCCTCCTTCACACATTCTCCCAAGCCCGCATCTCCAAGGAAACCTTCAGCATAGCAGAAGGAGATTCTGACCGTTTTCCTATACTGTGTATGTAGGTGATCCAGAAAGTTTACCTTCCCCATACCTACTCGACGCTCTGCTCCCAGATCATCGTCAAGTCTGCACGCGGACCGGGACTGGTGAGATGCCGAAACCCCCTCACTCTTGACGCTCAGATCTTGTAGCAAGGGTACCACTGCATTTATCAATTTCCGCTCAAGTGCAGCACTCGGACTCTGTCGCCGCCCCTCGCCGCACTCGGCTGCGTCGTCGCACGCACCGTTGACGTACAGCGAATCGACTATAAAACAATGCCGCCCCGTTCACACAAGAAGTGGTGTGATGCTCCACGTTGCACTTCAGTCATCGTCGAGCGGTGTGGACGAAGCCAAGACGCACCTCGGCGGCCAGGGTCGAGGACGTGAGGGTGCTGCACGTTTCTAATGAACGGGGTAGGAAGATTAGAACGTGCAGGTATATTCTCTGTAATGTTATCAGACTAAGCAGCGTCTCCCAGATTCAGGGAGTTCGGCCGCTCGAGGTGAGGCCTTGAGGTAGTGCGAGGTCGCTCGAGAATGCGCGCCGTCGCAAGTTGGAGCACGTCTGCATTGAGCCACACCTAATGATGAGTACTATAAAATCTTGCGAATATGAACCTGGCCAGAAAGCTGTGTGCTAACAGGTTCCGCAAGCCAGGAGCTCGAAACGCGACGCTTGATGCTCGAGGTCCTCGCCAGCATGAGAGTGGCCGGACCCTTCTACCTACAGAACTCGCTTAAGAATATGGAGGTTTTTCCTCTAATCGTAGCTCGCTGCACCGAGGAGGCACCCTCTCACCGGGCGAGGACGCGAGGTTCGCACCGCTCCGCGCGACTTGACCGAAGCCGGAGCCTGTGGGGCGTTTGCAGCGCTCTCAGCGGCTTCCTTCCTCCACCGATGAAATGTACGTATACTCGGTGGATACAGCGGTACTGGGGCGGATGCACGTGAAAGCAAGTGCGCGCCAGCGTCGACGGCGACGGCCGGCGATGGTGGAGCGACGAATCGAGGCTCGGTTGCGCGGAAACAGCAACGACTGAACGTGAAGACTGAAAAGGGATCGACCAGGACCCAGTAGCAATCAGAGGTATCGGTCCGTCGGCATCTCATGAATAGCCGGAACTTAAGAAGGACTCTTTGCAGGCCAGGGGGCGGCGCTCACCCTTGCTTCCCCAACGACGCGTCGCGAAATGTCCTTTGCCCTTTCCCGCCCGTCCACGTCGTCTCTCATCGCCGCAGCCCGTCTCGCTCACATCAGAATGGTGCGCTGAGTGTTTCTTACGCGGCGGGACGAGCCCCCGCTGACCTCGTGTCCCTGCAGTCGTCCTCGCACACTCCTTCGAACCTCCCCGCAGTCTTCATCGTCGGAGCTGTGAGTAGCTCGCCCCGACCCGCTCTGCGCCCGCACTGAGCCCGATCGCAGGCCCGCACACCCGTCGGCTCGTTCCAAGGCGTGTTCTCCAAGGTCTCGGCCGTCCAGCTCGGAGTCGCGGCCGTCAAGGGCGTCCTCGCCCAGTCCGGCGTCAAGCCGGAGCACGTCGAGGACGTCTACTTTGGCAACGTGCTCCAGGGTGGCGTTGGGCAGAGTCCCGCGAGGCAGGTCGCCCTTGGCGCCGGCTGCCCCGACACGACCGAGGCCACGACCGTCAACAAGGTGCGCGCGGACCCACGGCCTGAGCGCGGAAGGAGCGAGCTGACGAGCGAGTTGTGGTGTGCAGGTCTGCGCGTCGGGCATGAAGGCCGTCATGCTCGCCAGTCAGAACATCCAGACTGGGCAGAGGGACGTCATGATCGCTGGCGGCATGGAGAGCATGTCGAACGCGCCGTGAGTCGACCGCGCCTGCGCTCGTACGATGGCCGCGCACGCAGGAGCTGATCCTCCGAGGGTGGTGCAGTTTCTACTACCCGCGTGTACCAGCCACGTTCGGCAACGTGACCGCCCAGGACGCCATCGTCAAGGACGGACTCACGGACGTCTACAACGACTTTGCGATGGGAAACTGGTGCGCGCTCCCACCTGTGTCCTCCCCTGACCCCGCTGACTGGCTCCCACGCAGCGCCGAGAAGACGGCCAAGGACCACTCGATCACGCGCGAGGACCAGGACGCGTTCGCGCTCGAGTCGTACCGCCGTGCGGCGGCCGCCTGGACCGCCGGCGCGTTCGCCAAGGAGATTGCGCCCGTCACGATCGCGGACGCGCGCAAGGGCGACACGGTCGTCGTTGAGGACGAGGAGTACAAGAAGATCCTCCCCGCCAAGGTCCCGTCGCTCCGCCCCGTCTTCAACAAGGCCGGCACCGTCACCGCCGCGAACGCGAGCAACCTCAACGACGGCGCCAGCGCACTCGTGCTCATGAGTGAGGACAAGGTCAAGGAGCTCGGCCTCAAGCCCCTTGCCAAGATCATCTGTGCGTCTCGTCCCGTGCGCCCACCGCCCACCACATGCCCACCTCGGCGAGCCGAGCCTCGGCTCGACCCCCTTCCATCTCCAAGCGTCTTCTCGCCCAACCCGCCTCAACACATTCTCCGAGTCGAGGCCAAAGCTGACCAGTTACGGCCGTCCTGCAGCGTTCGCCGACGCCGCCTGCGCGCCCATCGACTTCCCCATCGCACCCGCCCACGCGATCCCGCTCGCGCTCAAGAAGGCCGGCCTCACCATCGCCGACATCTCGCGCTTCGAGATCAACGAGGCCTTCAGTGCCGTCGCGCTCGCGAACCAGAAGATCCTCGCGATCGACTCCTCGAAGCTCAACGTCAACGGAGGTGCCGTCGCGTGCGTCTTTCCTCCACGGCGAGACTTTGTGAGCCTTTACTGAGCTTTAACCTTCTTTTAGTCTTGGACATGCCCTTGGGTATGCTTCGCTGTGTGCGTAACTTTGGGGAGCAAAGCTGATGTTCGCCACTGCGCTGTAGATCGAGTGGATCCCGCATCATCGTCACCCTCACTCACCTCCTCAAGCCGAACGAGTACGGTGTCGCTGCTGTGCGTTCCACTCCCTTTGCTACGAGCTCTCGCGCTGCCGCTGACGATCCTCGCGGAATCACAGGTCTGCAACGGTGGAGGAGGAGCGTCCGCCATCGTCATCCAGGGACTTTAAGTATCCGGTCCCGGATCAAAAGAACGGGTTGACCCGTAATAAGAAAAGCTTGAAAACATTACGGGATCGGCGTGTGCTTCTTCCAAAGGAGCGCGCGGCTTTCCTCCCCTCGTCAAGGCCAATGTTACAGAGACCCTGGGATACAGTCTCAGTGGGCACGGGCCACGGGGACGAGAGCCTTGTGATCGCTGAGTCGGTTGTACGGGTCGACTCGGGAGGGATCATACTGCGAAGAGTGGATGTCAGCCAGCGGTGGCGCCGCTTCCGGGCCGAACAAGTGGAAGGCTGACGTAGGGTCTCCCAGTCCAGGGATGATCCAACTGTGTGCAGCCAGAGTAAGCCTAGTAGTCAGCTTATCGCAGTAGAGGGCCAAGCTGACCCATGCGTTCACAGCGCCCTCGAACGCCGTCTCGAGCGCTCGAAGTGAGCCCGTTCGGAGAGGCGGCTGACCGATCCTTCCTTCCGTGGCGGGCCAGGCTCCAGATTTGTGGAGATGCGATGCTCCCTCTCGAAGGTGCCTCCACATGACTGGATCGAGCTGCCGCCCCCAGCTGAGCCACCAGAGGAAGAGGTGCGCGAAGTCGGCCTCCGACAAGCCCGATTGCTTGTATCTGCCGGAGAGCCGATTCGAGACAGCGTGTAGTGCCGCCCAGTACTCGACTCTCCAGCTGGACGGGTCGAGGTTCCAGTCCTTCGTCTCCCCAGGGGACTGGGCGTCAGGGTGCGGAGGGACGGTCGGGTTGTCGAGCATCAAGTCAAACTCGGAGGAGATCGGAAGAGCGTCGTGTAGGGAAAGAGTGTCCTAGG
>ERZ1463038.792-NODE-792-length-11193-cov-13.164662_pt1 | contig 11193 bp, 14 predicted proteins | sample MGYA00564479_ERZ1463038 | MGnify/ENA primary metagenome ERZ1463038 (study PRJEB39244, sample SAMEA3635134) | Helicobacter pylori | study: EMG produced TPA metagenomics assembly of PRJEB11511 data set (Assembly of a 5300-year-old Helicobacter pylori... | reverse complement strand
TCTAACGGGTGACTGGAGTTCAGACGTGTGCTCTTCCGATCTCTCGATACGCTCGAGAAAGATGCCGTCGATCCCGTTCGCGTCGTACCGCTCGTACAGCTCGTCGAAGAGCCACTCGACGTCGCCGAGCGCGAGGCACGCCCTCACGCACGTCCCGACGAGGCCCGCGAACAGCGCCTGCATCGCCGCCGCGTCGCTATGGCTGCCGTCCCGCAGGCGCTCCTCGCTGAAGACAAAGTCGAGCGATGCGCCGAGGATCTCGCGCAGCTTCGGTTCGACCGCCGCGCGGCGCAGGGCGGGCTCGTCCGGCAGTGCGATCGTGCTCGCGTCGACCTGGCCCTCGAGGTACGAAGTCGTGACATCGATCGCTTCGAGGATTGTCCCCGGCTGCATCAGCGCGAGAATTCGGTCCGCCCACGACAGCACGGCGCCGACGCGAAGGTCCGACAGGGTCTGCAAGCGGGCGTCAGGCTCCAGCTCTGCCTGTCAAAGCTCAAAGTACTGACAAGGATGAACAGCTTGCGCTTATGTGACTTGAAACTGCCTGAGTAAGAGAGGGACTCTTCTTGGGGTCGAGTAGAGTCGAAGGACGCGGCGTAGTGGTCGTATGAGACGGTGGCGCGGATGTCGTGCGCGTCGCGGCCGATTCGTTGTCGTGTGTGGATGTCGTAGACGTCGACGTGATGTGGAGTGAGGACGAAGAGCACCTGGAAAAGTGCGGTTCAGTACATTTTGGCGGAATTCATGGGGACGGGCTGGGCTCACACGCTCGCTATACCACTGCAGCCCGAGGACGAGGCCATCCGCGTCCCAACCCTCGACCTCGACGAACTCAAGCTCGAGGACCTTGACGGGTTCCTTCTCGCCCGTCTTCGGCTCGATCGCTGACTCTCGGCGCATCTTGACCAGCATGACCGTGCGGCCCCAAGCGAACGCGAGCAGCGGGTCCTCGCCCGACTCGATAGCGGCGCCCTTCGCGGCCGTTCCGTTCGTCACGCGGGTCTCGGCACTCGGCGCGATGCTCGGGAACCACGCGAGGACGCCATTGCGTGCGTAGTCGCTCTCGCCGTCCTTGGGCGGGGTCGCGCGCCACCAGGTGCGCGGAGTTGGCTTGAGGCCCACGACGACGAGTTTTGTTGGGGTGAGGAGTGCGACGAGCGAATGCGAGTCGGTCGAGTGCGGTGAGGGGCCAAGTGGAAGTGGGGCCATGTCGAGGATCGTGGCGGGGCGCTTGTGCTTGGCGGCGTCGACGGTGCCGTTCGCGGGTGAGCTGGGGATGGACGACGTGGGCGTCAACGGTTTTGTGGGATATTGCGAGGCTGGGTCCGGGTAGCGGCCGAGCATGCGGATGATGTCGGTCGAAGCGAGCATGAGGACCTTGCCGAGCGAGTGGTAGAACGCGAGGCCGGTGTCGTCGGACGAGACGATTGCCGTGTGCCGCGCGCCGACGAAGCCGAGGTGCAGAATGCGCGAGCCGGCGAGGTGGCCTTCCTTGCGCCCGGTGAGGATCAACGCGAGTGTTGTTGGGGCGACGGACCGCGCCGGCTGGGCGGGCTTCGCGAGCGCGTACAGGTGGATCGAACCGAGCGCGTGCCCCACGGCGACGAACGTGTGGTCCTGCGAGATGGCGACCGCCGTGACCGGTCCTGCGTCTTTCGCTGGGATTCGCACACTTCGTCAGCGCTCCCCTACAGCACCAGACGAAGCCCTGCTCACCGATGGCCTCGGTTCCGCACACGCAGCGGAGGTTCTGGCCAAAGTCAAAGACCATGAGCCACCCCTTGCTCGTACCCACTGCGATGACTCCGCTGACTGCAACGACTGTCGGGTGTCCCATCAGCCCAGCGGCGGTTGCGCCTGCCGGGGTGAACCCGACGCCGCCGACGGCTGTGGGTGGGTAGATGCGCGTCGAGATGCGGCGCAGCGGGGACCACTTGAACGTTTCCGACGGCACATGGCTCGTAGATGACGGAGGGCCCTGGGAAGAAGTAGTCGAGAGCAGGTCGGACGGCGTCGGCAGCTCGTGCAGGTTCGAGGCGACCGACGAGCGGCGCGAGTGGAGGTCGAACGCCGAGCTCGCGACCGAGCCCACGCGCCGGTGGTCGAACGCGGACTGAGTGGAGACGGACAGAATGCGGCCCGGGTGCTGAGGCTTGACCTGGGTCGAGACGGAGCGAAGGCGGCTGATCTGCGGGTGCGCTGCCGGCCTGCGCGGGAACGCCGACGACGCGAGCGAGTCGACCGACTTAGACGGCGTGAGCAGGCCCGGGAACCCATCGTGCGACGCGTCTGGCGAGTCTGGCGACGACTCGGAGTCCTGAGCACGGCGCACGAGCTCGATCAGCGGCTCGTCTGATGCGCGCGGCGAAGTCGAGCTCACCGGCCGCGGGACCTTGTGCGACTTGAATCCGCCGTTCTGAAGCGCAGGCGGGTGCGGCTCGCCGTCGTCTGTGCGCTGCCCGTCCGAGCCAAGGACACCCTTGAACTGCTCGTGGTACGGCTGCTCGACCGGCTCGACGGCGTCGGTCCCCGCGTAGACAAAGTCGCCATAGCTGTCCTCGTCGTCGTCTGGATCGCTGTCCAGAGCTGCGTCCGCGCCGTTGGACGCGCCGTGCCCCTCGTCGCTGCCGAGCGCATCGCGGAGCTGCGTGTCGTAGTCGGTCGGCGCAGCCGCATCCTCGAGTCGCGGCGAGCTCCCGGCCGGGCCTGGCACAGGTGGGCTGGTAGGGGGCGTGGTCATGCGCACTGCATGGGGCGAGGCGAGCGCGGGCGAGCGAGAGGCGGACCGCGCTCAACGTCGAGCTGGAGGTGGCCCGAACTCGCCGAGCGTACGCGGGTTGGTTTCGCACGCTCTATTCCTTCTGCCTGCTCATGCAACCGAACTCTGTGAGCAGGCTTCACAGTTCGGCAGCAAGGCCTGATTCCAGCTCTCCGCTCGTGCTCTCGTTGATGATCTCTCCGACTCGCGGGCCAAGCTCCACTTGAACCCACGCGCAACAGCAAGGACACTATCGAGGACCCAATCTCCACGTCCATCGACACTATCTCTAACCATCGGGAACTCCGCTTAGCGCGAGGTCTCCGCTTGTCATAGTCGCACTCGCCACCAGAGCGTCGCGGCGGCCCTGAGGGAAGCTTGAGGTCGACAGTAGCGCGCACCCTCGGCACCTACATTACCCCGCGTCCCGAATGCTAGCGTACGGGCCAAAGCTGATGGAGGAAGGCCTGAGATCTGAAAGCGACGCAGTTCCCGGTGGCGAGCGCTTCGAGGGGACGAGGTGGAGGTCGCCGCGGCCGCGAAGGTGGATCTAGCCAGCGAGCGCCTGGGCTGCTCTGGGCGGGGCGCCTCAACTACTTAAGCGTGACTTGAGGTTGAACCCCGAACTACTGTTCTGCCAAAGGCTCAGCCTACGCTGCCGTGCCGGTAGACCGTGAGGCTCCGCTGCGCCTATAAACGTTCGGACTCAGCCCCAATGTCGAGTCGCACTTTCGATCTCCTTGCGCCCAACCCAAGCTAAAAGTACGGAAAGCCAGGAAACAGTTCAATAAAGCTCCGAAGCGACTTGCCAAGCGAGTCCTTTTCGAGACGGGCGCTGGCGCCACCACGCTCTGCCCGGTCCTGCGCAGGGATCGTCTAAGATCCATAACTTGCTACACTCGATTTGGTGTAAGTGTAAGGTGGGATCTGCACACGTCTGGAGAGGTGGAGTGAAAGTGGGCGACGGGAAGTGGGCGACGACGACCATCACGACGTCCTCGCGCGAAAGTGTATTCGGCCGCGCCTGGTGATCGACGGTAGCGCCCGACCCACTCCGGATGGTGACAGCGACACTCTCATAGAATGTTAGCGTTGTATTCAGTGCAAACATAATCCCTGCGAGTGCGAGGGTACAAGTCCGAAACATCTCCGCTTGCTCCGTCCGCCCCTATACGTTGCCGACCTTCTCTTCTCCCTCATTTCCTCCAACGGATATGGAGAAGTGTGAAGCAATCTAACGTTCAAGAGGATGATCTGAACCTCCGTTTGGTGGGCCCCTGACGAACTCTGACCATGGGATCACCAGAGGTGCATCCGCCGCTGTCGCGATTTTTCGCCTCTCACGCGACCACGACGCTCGAGCATAGGTGCGCTCGGGAGCTCTCTGGACGGGGTTGCGGCCAGCTGACGGATGTCGATCAGGCCAACAGGATGTCGGGCGCTGAGCACCAGCCGCTGATCTCCAAGGTGGTGCCAGCGGGAGCTGGGGCCCGGGTCACCTCGCCGCGCCTGAACCCACTCGCGACCGCTTTCCAGTTCAAGCCGAGCCCGAGCAGCTCGGCCTCTCCGTCTCCGTCGACGTCCCGGCAGCCGTCCGTGAAGCCGTCGACGTCGCAGTCGGAGCCCTACTCCGCCCCACCACCCCCCGTGCCGAGCACCGCCAACGCGAGCACAGACGACCTTCACTGGAATCTCGCTCGGGCGCACACACTGTCACCGCACACGCGCAACACCAACTCACTCGAGACGGCGTCGGACTTCTCGTTCGCGTCCGACGTCCCATGCCGGAAAGCGTTCAACCGCGCGCACAACTGGGTCCAGTTCCCCGTCTCGTTCCTGCTCACGGCCGGCCTGTTCGCGGGCCTGGCGGCATGGCGGCGGGAAATTCGCTGGTGGGACCTCGGCCTCGGCGCGACGGCGTGGCTCGCAAGCGAGACGCTGAAGCTGTTCGTCTTCGACCTCTTGACGCATGAGCGCGTCGACAGCGACGGCAAGGCGATCCGCGGGACAGGGCGAGCACTTCCGACGCTCGTCATGGCCGTCGTGCAGGAGCTCCTACGCCTGGGCGCCATCATCCTCTGCGTTGCGCTGCTGCCCGAACCGACGCCGACCGCCCTCGCACCGACCTCGCCCCCACCTTCGGCACCCCCACGGACCCCGCGGCGGCCACTTCCACCGCTCGACACACTCTTCTTCAGCGCACTCTGGCTCGCGATCGGCTGGGCCATCGTCGAGATCGTGTGGAACTCGCGCGAGCTGCACCGTACGATGCGGCTGTACGACGACGTGCTCGAGGACGACACGGACCAGCAGTGGCTCGACGAGGAAGAGGACGTGGCCGTCGAGCCGTACGGCACCGGCCGCATCTACGGCGCCACGGCGCTCACCCCGCGCGGCGGCGATGCCACGGACAAGCGCCTCGTGCTCGCGGACGACCCCGCCGGCGAGCTCTCACCCGACGAACGCGAGGCTGAGGTCGAGGCACAAATCCGGGCAAGTGAGCGGGAAGAGGTTGAGGCGCAGCTCGGCGTGCCGCTGTACGAGATCCCGGTCGCGGTCGTGATCGTGTGGCGACTCGACAGGTGCGCATGCTGTTCGTTCATGCGGCTCTGGCGGTTTGCTGACCCCGATGTGCTGCAGCATCCTTCTTTCGGCCGTTCTCACACTCTTCATGTCCCTCCCCTTCCGCACGACCTCGCCCTCGATCGTGCCGTTCCCCATCTGGCCGACGTTCGCACTCGCGGCCGCGACGCATGCGTTCCTTTCGCTGCTGTGGGTGCTCCGCATCCCGAGCGTCGGGATCCCGTCCGTCTCGTACGTGACCCTCGTTCTCCTCATGCTCCTGCTCTTCGGAACCCTCGCGAGCTGGGGTGCGCTCGAATGAGTGAAGCGCAGATCCACCTCAGGCTGGATCGTCGCTCGGGCTCGGGAAGCGCCCATTCACGCGGATCATCATCTAGGGGGCCCTCTTTTTGTTTCTCTCCCTCATAGCACCCCTCGTGATCACTTTCCTGATGAGCTCGTCCGAGCGAATGCATTTGTTGTCCATGCCGATGAGCTCGGTCGCCGTGCGCAGTCGGAACCTCGGGCGTGCGACGAGCGAGGTCGACCGAGCGTCATCTGCGCCTCATTCCCCTTTACACTCTCGCGCCCATGCCGTACGCTCTCGCGGTCAATTGCGGCAGCAGCTCAATCAAGTTCCAGCTCTACGACGACTCTCTGGCAGTCGTCATCGCCGGGAGCGCGTCCAACGTCCAGGGGAGCGCGCCGGCCAGGTTCACCGTGAAGTCGGGCGACGGCCTCAAGCAGAAGACGGACCGCACGCTCGAGAAAGACACGCCGTACGAGGCCGTGTTTGATGAGATCCTCAAGGAGGTCCGGCGCTTGATGGAGGGTCGAGGGGAGATCGGCATCGTCGCGCACCGGATCGTCCACGGCGGGACGGCGACGGACCCCATTGTGATCCACCACGGGGACGCGGACGAGCAGAAGGTGACCCAAGTTGCTTTTGGGGGTCTCTTGGGCCAAGCTGATCATATTCGGCTTTCACAGGCGCTCGACACGATGGACGCTGTTTCCGACTTTGCACCGCTCCAGTACGTCGTTTCCGATTATTTATGCTGATGGAAGTACTAAGAATGAGCGATTAGCAACCACCACGCCATGTTGATCGTGAAGACGTGCCTCTCGTCGCTACCCGACGCCAGGTCGGTCCTCTGCTTCGACACGCTCTTCCACACGAGCATCCCAGTCTACCGAACAACCTACGCCATCTCTCAGCCCGAGCACTCCACACCCGTCCCTCTGCGGCGCTACGGCTTCCACGGCCTCTCCTGTGCGCTGCTCGGCGCCAGTGGACTCTTCGGAATCGCCTGACCCGCCCGTTGACTTTTTCACAGACGCGAGCATACTTCACCAAATGTTGCAAAAGCTCGGAAAGGACCCCAAAGATGTCAACCTCGTTGTTGCGCATCTTGGTAGCGGAGGCAGCGTGTGCTTGATCCAGGGAGGGAAGAGCACCAACACCTCGATGGGCCTCACTCCGCTTGAAGGTGTGCAACTCACGATTTTCTGATCAACGAAAGCTTTTTCTGATTCAGCTATCCCAAAGGATTGCCTGGTGGGACTCGGGCGGGCTCGATCGACGCGAGCCTGATCTTCCACCACACGAAGGACTGCAGCGAGACCGTTGAATGGTCAGGGCGCCCGATCAGCAAGGCCGAGTTCGTCTTGAACAAGGAGTCGGGCTTCCAGGCCCTCACCGGCACGAACGACTTTGGCGTAATCACCAAGCGCGCGTTCGACGAGCCTTCGCAGTGCTCCGCGGACCAGCGTGAAGCCGCGCTCATGACCTACAAGCTCTACCTGTGAGTCACATACTGCTCTGACTTTCATGTTCGCATTATTGAGACTACTTTCCCAGCGACCGGCTGCTCCTTTTTGTTGCCGCCTACGTCACAACGCTCCTGTCCTCACCCGCGCCGCACAACACGCTTGACGGCCTCGTATTCTCCGGTGGAATCGGCGAGCACTCGGATCGACTGCGCCGCGACGTGCTCAACTCGTTCAAGTGGGCCGAGGAGTTCGCGGGGTCGAACGGTGGCGTCGACGAGGTGGCGAACGGCAAGGCCGGCGGCGACAGCGTACGGAGGGTCACGAGGGAGAGTTCCAAGATCCCCGGATGGGTCGTGGAGACGGATGAGGAGCTTCAGTGCGTTATGATCGCGAGGGAGGCGGTGGGACAGAAGGAGGATGCTTAAGAGTCCGTGGCTGAACCTCTCGAAGCTTTGACGTTGGTATTGGCAGTTCAAACATCTTTTGTGACCTCCCGAATGCTTGGGTGGCGGGACATGTCCGGGACTCCGACCGGCAGAGCTGGGCTCGCCACCTGCTGCCGGTACGAGAGCTCGTGCGTGCTGCTGACGTCGCGCGCTTTCGTCCCCAGCTTCTCAAACTGCTTGGGGAGCACCTTCTCCGTCAAACATTCCTGCGTCTCGCCGGAGTCGGCAGCGTCTCCCACTCCCGCCCGCGTCCCCCACCCGACCTGCGAAGGCCGTCAGCTCCAGCGCTCACATCGCAACTCGTCCGATAGAACGCCGCACCTCGTGAAGCGTTACCAGCGCGTAGAGCTTCATCACGGCAAAGAAGTATCCAAAAGCGACCTGATCAACTTCTGGTCAGGAACGGTGTCTGGAAATAGGACGGTGGTGAAGACACACCCAGGCGGGGACGTAGACGACGTCGCGGGGTCGGTGCCACAGGTGCGGCGCAAGCTTCGCCGTTCGCGTGATGGTGAGCCAGACCAGCCAGCTGAAGATGATGTTCCATGCCGGAAGGTTGTATCCGCCGTCCTTGTTCTCCCGGAAAGATTTGACGCAGAGGTACAGGACGAGGCATGGGCCCGCGAGGAGCGTGAAGGGGTTCAGAAACTGCGGGATTCGAGTCAGCTGACGTTCAAAGCGTGGAGCTCGAGTATTACTTTGTCAATCATCGTGAAGGCTGAGAATTCGGCTGTCAGGGTTGAACATGCTCGCCAGGTAGCCGAAGGACGAACCGGTGAAAGGATGCCGCACCCAGACATGACGCTCCACGAAGATGGACCTCAGGTCCGATCTCCAAGTATTCCTAGTCCACCTGAGCACTTGCTTCAGAAACCTCCAGTCGGGCTTCATCGTCGACTGCAGCTGAGCGCCTTCGCAGCACTGTGCGTACGAGTTCCAGCCGTGCGACACCAGCCAGCGTGTCAGGAACTTGTCGTCACCCGAGTTAAGCCGGAGCTCCGGTTTTCCTCGCCACAGGTCGTTCGTGAATCCTTCGAGGAAGCACGGGTCCTTGAGGATGATCGAGCGGTACGCCGCCGTGCGACCGGACAGGCATGGGATGCCCCCGTCGATGTGGGTCGACGCGGAGATCTCGATGTTGCGGATCGAGAGTCGAAACGCAGCGAGTACCTCCCAGACGGTGAGATGCTCGCCGACGGGTTTGACGACCTGGCTGGTGCCAACGCCACCCATCTTTTGGTCCTCGAACGGCGCCAGGATCAGGGGCAGCATCGTCACGGGCCAGATGGCGTCGTCGTCCGCAAACACCTGCGTGTATAATGTTCGTAAGCCCGAATCGGTGAGCTCGAAGCTCGAAACGCACCAGAATGTCCGTCTCCGCGGCCCGCACGCCGGCCGCCATCTGCACCCGCTTGTTCGCCTTCGCGACGCTCATAACCTTCACTCGCCCCTCGCCGTTCTGTCCGCGCCCCACGTGCCCAGGGTAACTGGCAAGGTCTTCGGCGTTCACTCGATCCGCGAGCGCCTGGAGGGCCGGCAGGACGGAGTGCTCCGTGATGATGAGGATCTCTTTCGGGTGGCCTGCGAGCCACGAGTGGGCTGCGGTGGCAAAGTTGTCGTCCGCGTCGATGGTAGGAACTATGATCTGTATCCGGGTTCAGTGTTTGAATGGCCTATGCTGATTGAGAAGCACTTGCGGTCACGTCCTCCGAGGCGAGGTAGGTCGGGCGGTCGGGTACCGGGATATGGTTGTACGCGAACGCAGCCAGAAGTCGAAGGATGTACCAAAGATACCTATACGCCTATGTAGTAGAGCAGCCTCAGCCATCGCTCCGTTCTCTCATCTTTGGGACGTACGCCAACAAGTCCCAGCGGAACGACTGTGGGTTGGAGCTGGAGTCAGCGACGCGCTCAGGCCTGCGAGCCGCAGAAGTTACTCACACACTGAGAAGTGGTCCGAAGTTAAGTACAACATCGGATGCGCTCGAGACGTGGGGAGCCAAGCGAGAGACTCGTCAACGCGCGCGACGCATCGCGGAACCGACTGGCTGCGAAGCCAACTTCACGTGATCCAAAGTCAGTTATGCTCCTTGGAGGTGCTCACTTTCGCTACAGTGACCACTTTGTCTATCAAACATGCCGCCCGAGGTACCTGCTGACTGGGATGCGCTGCGACCAGCTGCGACGCCTGCGACATCATGAGGGCGATGTCGACCCCTCGACCTGGCCCGACGCTGACGCCGAGCGCGAGCGCGAGCGGCCCCGACTTGATAATCGCCGACGAGAGGAGAGGACGAGAAGACGTCTCACACAAACCGCGCGACGCGGTGCGTGCTGCAAGAGCGGAAGGGCAACGAGGTTGCGAGAAGCGCCTTCCCCACGCGCGTTGCGGGCGTCGTTGTGGGGGGGCGCGGCCGCATACTCGCAGCCTACACCATGATCGAGCGGCCTGGAGTTCTTCTCAGACCAAAGAAGCTTTCTAAGACGCATCCAGGCTCCAACCCTGCACGTGTGGGAGATCGTCCGGGGCCGATTTCGCTCGCCGGACCGAGCCCTCGGTGGTGCTCGCTCGGCAAGAGTCCTCGGTCCTGACGCGTTTGATAGATAACCCTGCAGTGCAGCCCTCTCTCCTTCCTTTCGCATCACACCAACACGACGATGAACGTCTTCAAGTCCTCCCCAGCGCCCGACGACATCGCCGAGACGCCCGCCCCACCGCCCGCCGTCATCCCCTCGGAGCTCAGCTACACGCCCCAGGCCACGCTCGCCTCCCTCGCTGTCCAGCTGCCCAAGCCCGTCGCTGGAGCTGACCTCGACTCGATCATCGCCAACTGGCGCGCTTCGTGCTTCATCGCTGCGTGAGTCGCACGCCCCGCAGACGTCACCAGCCTGCGACGCCGCCCGCGATCTGACCCTCGTCGCTTCCGTGCAGCGCCCAGATCTTCCTCCAGTCCAACGCGACTCTCCTGAAGCCGCTCACCAAGGAAGACATCAAGCCTCGGTTGCTGGGCCACTGGGGGACCACCGCGGGCGAGCACCACCCGCTCGGGAAGCCCCACGGACTACAGCTGACTCTCTACTGCAGGACTCTCGCTCGCCTACTCGCACACGCAGGGACTCATCGCCAGGCAGGGCAAGATCGAAGGAAAGGAGCCCAAGTTCCTGTTCGTTACCGGGCCCGGACACGGTGGTAGGCCACATCCAGCGCGCACGCGGTCACGCTTCTCACACTTTGGCTGCAGCCCCGGCGATCCTCTCCCAGCTGTTCATCGAGGGAGCCATCACCAAGTTCTACCCCGACTACCCGAGCGTGCGCCCCAGTCCACAATCTCCGTGCAGCGCGGGCGTCGCACGAGCCTGACCACCGTTCTCACAGACCGCGGACGGTTTGACCAAGTTTGTCAAGGCGTTCAGCTGGCCCCAGGGATTCGTAGGCTCACGTTTCCAAGCTCTGCCGCACAGATCTGACCTTGGTTTTCCTGCGCCAGCCTTCGCACGTCAATGCCGAGACGCCCGGCTGCATCCACGAGGGAGGCGAGCTCGGCTACGCCCTCTCCGTCTCGTACGGCTCCGTGTTTGACATCCCCGACCTCATCACCGTCGTTGTCGTCGGAGATGGCGAGAGCGAAACGGGCCCGACGAGTGCAGCGTGGC
>ERZ1463038.791-NODE-791-length-11203-cov-13.175368_pt1 | contig 11203 bp, 19 predicted proteins | sample MGYA00564479_ERZ1463038 | MGnify/ENA primary metagenome ERZ1463038 (study PRJEB39244, sample SAMEA3635134) | Helicobacter pylori | study: EMG produced TPA metagenomics assembly of PRJEB11511 data set (Assembly of a 5300-year-old Helicobacter pylori... | reverse complement strand
GAGTGGCGAACGCGTATCCGTGTCTCAGTCCCGGGGAGCGTTGATGGTCGCACGAGTCCGTCCGTCGGTATCCTTACAACAAGCTGGGTCTGCGCCTCGCCGTTGGGAGAGAGGCCAAGCGTGATCGGCTCCGTGCGGTATTGCTCCTCTGAGCGTGCGAGCACGTATGGAGCCACGAGCGTCGACGTCGGGGTGATTGATGGGAGAGGCGCACCGAAAAGCGTCGCTGGATTTGACGAAGTAGTGTTTGAAGGCGTGGTTATAATGCCAAGGGAGAGCGTGGATGACGGCGGCGACGTCGCACAAGGGGAGGTGGCAGCGAGAACCGGCAAGGGGAATGCCCGAGCACGGGGATGAGCGACCATGCTTTCGTCCGTGTAGTATACGGCAAACGCCTGGCTCAATGTGGCTCGGACCGACGTAATGTTGACGCGGCCCGCTGGAGCCAGGAACGTGAGGCGAATCTGAACAAGCGAGCTCATCGTGAGGTGAGGCGAGGTTGCGGCCATGGCGAGTGGCTGTGTGGTACTATGTTAGAAAGAAAGATGCTCTCATGAAAGCTTTCCGAGATACCCCAAGCTCCTCGTCGTAATGCTGAATCTCGATGTCGAGAGGTTCCGGCAGCTCGCCATGCGGGGCTGGGCTGGCCGTGATGAAGAGTGCGGTTGAGGGGCTGGTGACTTTGGACTTGACAGTCGAGCCCAGCTCAACAGTTGCTTTCACTTTACAGGGAGTCAGATGGCTGCGTTGCCCCGCGATGGGATCTGAACGCACGATAGTGGCGCACCCGCCCGAAACTCGAGCGCTGCCAGACCGCAGTTGACGACGGGACCAAGAAAGAAAAGGAGAAGCTGGGATTCCGGGAATGAGCAGCATCCCGATAAGCAAGAAGGCAAGCTTACGCGTGATCACCAGCCTCGAGAATCGCGCCGACCTCCAATGAGAGGTGCCTCGAGAGCGACGGGGTCGTCTCGTAGCGCCAGTCCGGCCCTCCTGCACAAGGCTGCGTATCAGCTTACGCTTTGCCACAACGCTTGTTCTTCGCAGACCGTACCGTACGCGTCACAGATGCCGTTCAGCGCCACTCGTACCGCCCGAACCGCCTTGCGTGCAGGCAGCGATAGCAAGACGCATCCGCGCACGAGCGTGTCCTCGGTTGGCTCGTCCGCCGCTACCACGCTCGGGTGCACGAACACCACCTCCTGGTCGACCGTCACCTTCACCTGCGGCTTGGCCAGTAGCTTCGAGAAGCGCGGCGGCCGGCGAGGCTTCGGATGTGACCCGTCGGCCGCCATCAGAGCTTGGTTGTTGCAGTCGAGGGCGAGAGTCGGCCAGTAGAGGTGTGATTGTTCCGATGTCCTTGAGCGTCGCGAGGTGTGTTGTTGTTGGAGGAGTGGCAGGTGACCGCGTGCTCCGCGCAATCCGGCACGGGAATCAAGGATTGAGCAAGGCTTCGTTTCAAAAAGATGGACCCGATTCCTCGAGAAATAATCATGCGACTCTACCTGAAGGTGTCGTTGCAGGTACTTCGAAAAGGAAGGAAGATGCACTTATAGGAGAAGGTGTTTGCCCCTGAAAGCCCCCCCCTGCTTCTCGAATGACACGAGAAAGCAGGGAGGATCGACAGCCGCGCGATAGGTGGCAGATGGAGATTGATTCAGAAGCACATCAGTTGTGGGGTGTTTATCTACGGCGGTCGCCGAGGCACGTCCGTTTCATCACCTCGCTGGAACTGGCTGTTTCGGAAGCGTTGTCGATCCTAGCTCTCTTGCAGATCCACGCTCCGACTCTGCGAGAAGCATCTGCTCATAGGTTTCGTACACCCAGAAGGTTCCAGCTAATAAGTATAAACTTGCCGCTCAGCTCGGATTATTAAGCTACGGAGCAGCTTTAGTCCGGGCCGGGGCACTCGACGTTCGACGGCTCCCGATTTCGGCCCGCGTAGAAAGGTGATTTCAAGCCTTGTCCAGCGCATGATGTATGGAGGTGGTTGTAATATCGATATAAAGACTCAGTATCAAGATCGAGGATATCGAAGCACTGACGTGTGGGCACCTGCGTCTTCATGCAAGCTTCATGGGTCACTGACTCACTGAGAGCATCCGGTACTGCAACGGAACTCGTACGACTTGGATCCGAAGGGAGGTACCATTAGATACACGCACGGATAGCTGCACGAGAGGGTGCCACCTCCGTGTTATTCATGCTGCAACAGTGTCGATCCAACCGCTGTCTCCAGAACCTCTCTGGACGATCCCTCCTGAAAATTGCAGAAGACCGGGAGAAGTCCGTCGGAGACCGTCACTCTTGATCTCATTCCTCGAATCCATCCTTCATGGGGACCGTCTACCTGTACCACGGCCTCCCTTCCCAGCGTCGCCCGGTCTGGACGACGGCCTCGCTCACAGCTCAGGATGAGCCCCGGGAATACCTCTACCACATCATGCCCCTTCCTTCCTTCGATCCACCGTCCAGAAACCACGCTCCGCCAGACCGCGACGCGCGCGCCTTATCGCTCGCGCCCTCTTCGCCACCAACTCCACTCCTCGCGCCCAAAGCCGAAACCAAATCCAATCCGCCGAGCCCATTCACTGTTTCAAGCTCCGCTTCGGATTACTTACCCCTCGATTGCGGTACATTGGTGTTCAAGTTCGAGGAGGACGAGACTTTCGCCGGAGTAGCTACCAATGGCAGCGTCCAGCGGCAGAGACGCAGGAGCGCGGACGAGCTCCCAAGAGACTTCGAGCGCCGGCAGTACTCCTGCAGTCTATGCGGAAAGCTCTTTGCAAGGTGTGCACCTTCCTTTCTGCATCGCCTACGGGTGCACGGTTGGACATCGTGCTGATTCGGTCTCCGCTCGATGGGCCCTCCGGGCTCGAGACCCATAGTGTGCGTCAGCCGGCTACTGAAAGATAGCTTTCACCAACCTAAAGCCTCGATTTAGCGATCCCACAATGGAAAGAAGGACTTTCGTTGTCCCGTCGAGGCCTGCGGTCGAGGCTTTGGTGTTGCGAGTAATTGCCGCCGGCACCAGCGTCTCTACGTGTGCACCCTCCTTTTGGATCGAATCACAAAGCTCATAGCAGACTCTCTCATTTAGGACCACTACGCTTCACCACCGTCCGACCACACGTCTACGCCCGCCAGATTCACCACTTGAGCTTCCTGCAAGTTGGAGGACTCCAACGTCCCGCTCGGCGATATTCCCTTCGAGGCGAATGTGATGGGCCAAATGTAGTCAGCGAGGTGATAGGGGCAACTGGGAAAGAGGCAAAGGACCCAGCACGTTTGTGCGAGACGACCCATTCGACGGAGCAGGGCACCCAATTCTACGGCGAATCCCGCCCTTACATATTACCCAACTCGATTACTTGAATCAAATCCACCACCTCGTGTCGCAACTGATGCGCCACTGCTTTGGCTCCGCGCAATTGCGGCTCGACATGTGCAGACAGCGACTGGGGTCGATCACGACCACGTCGCCGAGCCCCATGTCGGCACTCAGCCAGCGAGCCTGCTCCAGCTCGGCTTTCCCGTCCGAGATCCATCCCGCTTTGGTCCCGTCGCCGCCCTCCGCAAGCTGCAGCGGCGCCGCCGACAGCTCGGGGGCGATCATGAGCGAGCCGAGGGTGGTCGTGAGAGGGGAGAGCGGGATCCATGCCGTCAATAGTTTGGGATAGGTGGTCGGTGGAAAATAGGTTGCGTCGACGTGAGGGCCGGTGTAGAGGCCGGGTCCGACGGCGCGGAGCCACTTGTACGGGTGCGTCTTTACCGCCGCTAGGGAAGACGCGGAGAGGAGAAGCGACATGATCTGTCGGAGTGATGGATGCTCGAGGACCGAGGCGAGATTGGGGTCCCGCTGGAGGTCGAGGCGGTCGAGCAGGCGCGGCGAGACGTCGGGCGGCGACGTGATGAAGAGGGGCGAGCTAGGGCTGGCCGCCGATTCTTCCGAGATGAAGCCGTCCGCGGCGAGGTCGTCGGCGATGAGCTGTCGAGCTTGCGCGACGAGCTCGACGGGGAGAAGACCGCGGAAGAACAGGAAGCCATCCCGCGCGAGCTGCTCACGCAACGCTGGCGCGTTCGCCGGGTCCCACGTGCTGGCTGGAAGAAGGTCGGTCGTGAGAGTTGAAGCCTCCATCGCCTCGACCTGCCGCGGCCATCCCTGCGCCCCCGCCGTGACTGCCTGCGGAGCGAACAGCCTGGTGAGCTTGGGTGTGGCGCCTGAACTTGGTGTGGCCGTACCATCCAGGAGGCCAGACCGAGAAGTGGCAAGCAAAGTCGAAATGTAGATGAGAGATGTGCGGGGGAAGGAGCTCGAGTCGAGCGGCGCGCGTCCTCAGGCTCGGAGATCCGCTGCATGTCCGCCGCCTCCACATTGGAGTTCGTCTCACTCAGCAGCCTCGCAACGCTCTTCCTTCCACCACATCGCCCACAACATGAACCCTCTGTCCATCACATCAACCGTTGCGCTCGCATCCGGGCACCAGCTGCCTCGCCTTGGCTTTGGTGTCAGTTTCGCAGCCCCCGATCGGCGCTGACTGACGAGTCGCTGACGTCGGAGAGCAGGTTTTCATGAGCACGGCAGCTCTGGCTTCGACCTCCACAGCTCTCAAGGCCGGGTACGTGCACATCGACAGCGCTCGGTACTACCACAACGAGGGCGAGGTGGTTTCGGCTGTGCGGGCGTACAAGGACGCGGGTGGAGCTGGCGAGGTGTTCCTCACGTCCAAGGTTATGAGCTTGGAGCACGGCACCAAGAAAGCTGAGGCCGCTGTTGCCGACTCGATCAAGACGGCGGCCGCGAAGGGGTACAAATGGGTGCGTCCACCATCTTTCGGTGCCGCGTTTCGGCTGACGGACAGCTGACACGTAGTTTAAAGGATCTGTACCTCCTCCATGATGCGTCCGCTGGCTTTACGAAGCGACTCGAGGCGTGGCGCGTGCTCGAAGCGAAGGTGGCCAGCGGGGAACTCCGCTCCATCGGTGTCTCGAACTTTGTGCGTTCTTTCAGAGTAACTGGGCTCTCTCACACTAATTGGAATCTTTCGAAAGAGTGAGAAGCACCTAGCTGAGTTCAAGAAGGCTGGGCTGCAGCAGAAGATATCGGTGAACCAGATCGAGGTGAGCCACAGTTCCTGCTAGAAAATGGGTGATACACTGACAATACTCAATCAATGTAGCTTCACCCATGGTGCCAGCAGAAGCCGATCGTCGACTACTGCAAGGCCGAAGGGATTGTAGTTGAGGGTGAGTCAGCAAGAGAGTCGCGGCTTCTGTCGGTTCGCCAAGTGAATTTGTGCAAGCAGAGCAGTCTAGCTGACCCTCTCACCAGCATATTGCCCTCTCCTTCGTGGTCAGAAGTTTGGAGATCCGACCCTGAAGGCCATCGCCGACCGAGTTCGTTCCTCGTCATCGCACGCGTGCGCGGGGCCATAGTCTGACCAGCAGCCCCCAGGTCGGAAAGACGGAGGCGCAAGTCCTTGTCCGTTGGTCACTCCAAAGTGGATTTGTACCACTCGTCAAGTCCGACACGCCCTCTCGTATCGAAAGCAACGCCGGGGTGTTCGGCTGGGAGCTCGACGCCGAGGCGATGGCAACGCTCAACGGATTGGACCAAGGGGATGCAGGTTCGTCTCACTTGCTGGTGTGACATCAACCTCAACTTAGAAGTGCCATACAGGGTCGATGTCCTGGAACCCTATCGGCGTTCAGTAAAGACGAGATCGTACTCCAGGTTCGGACGTTTCGCGCCATCAGGCGCCCGCAATTGCGGGAAGCCAAGGCTACAAGTCTGCATTATAAGCGATTCTATCACAATGTACGCTTGCGTTCACCTCGTGATGTCCTGGTGCCGGCGCAGCCAGCCCCGCGCGCCCCTGCTTTAATTCGGCGGACTCCAACTGCAACCACTTTGGCAGCGCCGAGATTTTCTCGACAGAGGTCACCCAATCGCCCTCACCAGTAACCCAGCCCAGTAGCTCCGCTATCACCACTATTTGATTCATGATGTCGACCGCAGGCGCTTGGGAAGGGAACGACGGCCCTGGCCCATCGCCTTGCAAAACCGGTTTGCTCTCTCCAGTGTCAAAAGAGATGCACCTGGGCTAGATTTTTTTTTTTTTTTTTTTGCAGAAGACGGCATACGAGATCTAACGGGTGACTGGAGTTCCGACGTGTGCTCTTCCGATCTATTTTTTTTTTTTTTTTTTGGCTGCTGGTGGCCAAAGTGCCTCATTTGATCGAGGTAGGCCCCTCAGTAACCCTGCTCTGCACCAGACCGGCGTATCGTGCACCACTGGCTGGAGTCTTGGATTGAAACGGATCCGATGCACCAGCAGGAGAAAGTAAAGCCCCCGCGTAAGATTACAGACGGATGCACTGCAGTACATCTCCCTGTCCCTCTATCGTGATCCGTACACCGTACCGCTTCCTGAGCACGCGCACCTTGACCTCCAATCCCCCCAGCATGGTTTTTGGGACCAGTCCTGCAACGCGAATTTCCGTCCTGACCTCCTCATACCGACCCGATTTCAACCGCCCGAGGATGTGTGCCAGGAGGAGCTCCGGCGAGTGTGGCGCGGTGGCGTCGATGGACGGCGGCGTGATGTCGAGCGTGCGGAGTGCTGGAAACGGCTTTGTGAACGGAAGGTGACGATGCTGTGGCAGGAGCTCCATCGTATCGAAGAGTGGCGTGAGGAAGTAGTTGCCGACGGAGAGGGAATGCAGGTGAAGCTTCGCGCCGAGCGCCGTCCAGAGAATCGTGTGCTCCGCAGCGTCCGAGGGGTGGACATACTCGGTGAGCTTTACGTCGGAGAGATGTTCGAGTGGGATGAGCAGCGCAACGAGCTGCGGGACGGTAAAGGGCTGACGGCCGGAAAGGAGAGTGCGGAGGGATGAGTGCGACTGCGAGAGGAGCGACGCGAGGTGTAAAGAAGGGCGCTCTTGGATGTAGTCGATTTGTAGATTCGCGACTTTGACCTCGGTGAGTGTTGGAGGCTTGCGGATACGACGACCGATGCTTGCGACGAGTCCGTGGCGGACGTCGATCGACTGCAGGTTCGGGCAGGGCCATTCGAGGCAGTCGGTTCTGATGGAAAGGCGTTAGTCCCGAGAACAGACAATTAGTAGACTCACAAATCAACTTTGTGGTACCAGTAGGAGTGCTGCCCGCAAGTACACATCGCGGTGGCGAGGACCAGCTTGCGGAGGTGTCGAACACGGCCTTTCGGGTCCCACACCTTGACCATCGGGTCCCACTCGACGAGCCCCACCAGTTCCAAGACCTCCAGGTCCGGCAAGTTATTCTTGACGAGCTTGCGTGCCCGGCAGAGTGCCTTGCGCTCACCCGCATCGAGGTCCGCGACGGAGAACGCGAGCGTCAGTCGCCTCGGCTTGCGGTCGTCGCGCCAGTACTGCACGTCTCTGCCGAGGCGGATGAGCTGAGGAAGGCTCAGGACGACGAGCTCCCGCCGGGAGAAGACGGCGTGGTACCACCCTCTGGAGACGCGCTCGAGGTTGAATAGAGCGGCCTTGCGCTCGACGGGGCGCTCGGCACACGAGGCGAGGACGAGGTCGATGATGATCGCGTAGACGTCCATGGGGAGTGCTGACCTCATGGTTGAGCTTGGAGAGGAGAGTGCGCGGGCTACCGGTGAAATCTGCTTGGGCGGCGCCGTCTGAGTCAGTCGTTGTATCCGTCGAGTCACCCCCGCCCGCCCGTTCGAGACGGAAGTATCGAAAGGTAAGGCCGAGTCGAGTCCCCACAGGCCACCTTTTCACGAAGAAAGTTCAAGCTCCGAACGGTCGCATACATTTCGTTTTTCGGTCTCCACTTCCTTCTGCACGATGAGCAAGGTGAACACACTCCCCAAGCACAAATCCCAAGCCGCAACCAAGAGGGTAGCTACTCCTTCTTGGCGTCAAAGAGGCTGTCGGTCGTGTGCGCGGCCGAGATCTGGCGGCCCCCAAACCAGCGGCCGTTGAGGCCCGCGACGGCCTGCACGGCGCTGTCGGCTGTCTCGAAGCGGATGTAGATCTCTCCCTGCTCTTTGCGTCAATACTTGTGGGCCGAGAAAAGCAAGAGGAATGGCGCACCTGGGACTCCTTGACGACAAAGATCTCGGCGACCTTGCCGTACTTGGACTCGGCTTCGCCCTTGACGTCGTCGCGCAGTTCGAGGTCCCAGTCCCGCTCGGTCTCTTCCTCGGGGTTGAACGCATCGCGGAGCATCCTGCGCAGGTAGGGCGAGGTCAGCGTGGTTCGCGGGCGAGGGTCCGCGGCCATGGCTCACACGTTGCGCGTCGTGGCCTGAGGGATGTTAGGCCTGAACCTGTAGGTGATCAAGAGAGGTGATGAGCACTACGGGAGGGGCTGGGGAGCGGAGGGACGTACATGGGTGCCATTGGGAGCACAGGCTGGTCCGTCCGGGACAGCTTCTGCATGAGCTCAATACGGGAGATGTTGTTCAGATTACCGCCTGTGGGATCAATCATGGTCAAAGGCATGCTTGGGCGAATAATCGGAGGAGCGCACCTGTTCCATCGTCAAGGGTGGCGTCCTGTCTACTGAATGCAGCAGTCTTGTCAGCAACGAGACCGACTTTGATCTGAGTATGAGGGCGAGTCAGTAAAGGGCAGTGGACCGGAGAAGGGGAACAAACCTCGCGCCCTGCGAGTGGGAAGTTGTTCATCTTCTCCAGCGCCGTAACAGCATCCTTGGGGTCTTTGAACCTGCGAGTAGCACGTCAGCGCCAAGGATCGATGGAAAGAGAGCAGGGAAGCGCACTGGACAAAGGCGTAGCCCTTGGATTTGCCCGTGGCCGGGTCCTTGTGAAGATCAACGACCTCGACCTCGCCAAAGGGTTGGAACACCTGACGGATGTCCGACTCAGTCAAAGCAAAGTTGAGCGACCCGACGTAGAGTCTGTGCGCCCAAGGGATCAGTTATGTGTCCTGTATAAGCGGGGAGAGCGGCGGACCCATTGCCCTGTCCTCCCTGGCCCGGCTGACCGTCGCGCGCCTGGCGGTTTTTCTCCGCCTCCGTGTACTGGACAATGATAGGGATTCCGAGCAGCTTAGTATTCGAGAGCGCAAGGGCCTTCGAGACCGTCTCGAGCTCGGTGAACTCGACGTAGCCAACACTGCAGAGGTGTGCACGTCAGCGCCGATCCGAGCCGTGGGCGGGCAAGAGGGCTCACCCCTTGGAGCGGCGCGAGATGCGGTCAACAATGACGCGAGCCTCGCGGACCTTGCCGGCCTGCTGATCGAAGAAGATGGCGAGCTCGCGGTCCGTCACGCGCGCCGAGAGCTGGGATACAAAGACCGAGCGCATCTCGCGCTGCTCCTCACTCAGCCTGGCGGGACTGGTCAGTACTTGATCTCGGTCCAACGCGAAAGGCACAGACGCACTGGGGGCTCGGGCTCCTCCTGGGCGGCTCACGGTCTCGGTCGTTGCCTCGCCCATAGGGATCGTAGCTCGGGGACCCGCGGTGCCGAGGCCTGCGCGCAGCGAGACTCGAGTCAGTATTCCGTGAAGACGAAGCCATGTCGTCACGGTCGTACTCGTTGTGGTCGCGGTACGACGGGCGGCGGTCATAGTCTCCGCCACGCTCGCGCTCGCGGTCATCGCGCCTCGGCTCTCGCTCCCTCGAGCGACTGCGACGCCGCTTCGAGTCTCGGTGCGCATCGCGGTCGGGCGAGCGCTCGCGGTGCTCGCGGCGCGACGACGAGTCTGGCTCGGGGCTGTCGCGCCGACGACGGCGGTCAGAGTCCCGCGAGTGCCGGTCACGGTCGGAGCGGTCGCGGTCGGAGCGGTGCCGAGAGTCGTCCTTGTTGCCGTGATCAGACGAGCGCACCGAACTGGAGCGGGGCACGTCAGCGGACCGCGCGGGTGGCCAGGCGCAGGTGAGACTGACCTTGCTCGGACTGGGGAGGGAGCTCCAGCGTCGGACATTGCAGGTGGTGGGGCGGGTGGGCGATGGGTGCTGCTGCTGCTGAGCGCGGAAGAGGTGCGAGCGAGGCTGAGACTCGACACCTCGGCTGCGCTCGTTTCGTCCGCCGCCTCGGAACTCTCGCGGGCTGTGGAAGGCCGAAGGTTGACCCGGACACACGACCTGCCGCCCGCCCCACGACGAGATGGTGCTGCACGAGGGGCCCCGATTCGCAGTCAGCGCCCAGGATCTCGACTTGCTCGCCATGCTCACCGCCGACGGACCGCCCACGCCTGCGGCACATCAGCACTCGCATCCGCACCCGCCGCGCGCGCACCCTCATCCGCATCCGCACCCTGCACCGGTTCCCGCCAGCCGACGAGCGAAGCTGCCCGACCGCAGGCCACCGCCAGACCCGCTGCTCGTCGCTGCCGCCGCGTCGGCCGGCTCGCCCGAGTGCGTGATTATTCCACCCGGACCCGCTATCGCGCTCCTGAGCAGATGGGACGATCAGCGCACATCGAGCCCATGCTGACCCTCAATGCGTGACGGCAGCATGACGCGGGCGCACTTCCTGCACGAGTACTACCCGCACACGCTCGCGTACAGCTCGTGCGACGACGAGGCGTACCACCTCTCGCCCAGGCCGCCCCACCTGCCTCGGCCGAGGATGCAGAGCCAGCAGGCTCCCCGACGAGTCCGTCTCGCAGCAGAAGCGACCGCCCGAGCCCGCCTGGCCGCGAGCGTCCCAACGCCGGCCCTCGCGGCCGCTAGTTCCGTGCGCCGGCAATCCATCTCGGACCCCGCCGCGGTCGCGAGGCTCCTCCGTCAGCCGACGGCCGCGATTCCAACCTCGCCACTGTTCCCGGCCTCACCGACAGCAGCAGCGACCGCGTCCACGTCCGAGCTCCCGCCGCTCATCGTGCAGTGCCAGGTTCGCACGCGCATCCCCACGCCGTGCGCCACTTGCTCTCGGTGGTGGTATCGCAGTGGTGCTGACCTCACGCCATCTCACAGTCACGGTCATGTGTTTCTACACCTGTACAAAAACAACCACGACGTCAGTACCCGTTCCGTCGAGGCGCCATTACCGGAGCTGACTCTCCGTCGACTCCGCAGGAAAAGGAGCACCTGTGCTTCATCGCGGACCAGGCGCAAATGGACGCACGGCCCGGTGACGCCCTCCCCTCGGCCTCCGTGCCGTTCCTGCGCTCGCGCACGCTCGACGCGAGCTGGCGCGACGGCGAGACGGAGATGGAGCGCATCGTGCGCGGC
>ERZ1463038.790-NODE-790-length-11208-cov-18.380705_pt1 | contig 11208 bp, 16 predicted proteins | sample MGYA00564479_ERZ1463038 | MGnify/ENA primary metagenome ERZ1463038 (study PRJEB39244, sample SAMEA3635134) | Helicobacter pylori | study: EMG produced TPA metagenomics assembly of PRJEB11511 data set (Assembly of a 5300-year-old Helicobacter pylori... | reverse complement strand
GGCGGACGTCGACGCGTCGGATGGGCCTTGCGCAGCTTGAGTGGGCTCGTGTGGGGAGCTCGAGCCGGACGGGCGCGGTCGGCCGAAACTCAGGGTTGTCTGACCTTTCTCGAGATCGGTAGGAGCCTTCGGCATCAGCTGAGGTGGGGCAGAGGCGCTGGATGTAGCGGAGGGCAGCCCTCGTGCTGCATCCCGCCTCACTCAGGGGTCACCAATTCCCTTCTTCCACCCGTAGCGCTCTCGAAGCTTCATCGAGCTTCATGAAAAACCCCCAAGATTGGTATTCAGAAGAGCAACAGGAAACCAAAGTCCCGACACTACGAAAGCTCGAGGCCAGTCATTCTTCCACCAGGGTGTCCAGCCTCGACCGGGTCCCGCTTTTCTTCCTCCTCAAATTCAGCGGAGCGACTTGCGGCACGATGGCGTACAGCTCGGGGTCGATCGCGCTCCCTTGCTCGCTCGCGACCGTCGACGCGGGACGGAGGCTCCCCTGGCCGACCTGTTCCATCGCGTCCTTGAGCTGCTTCTCCTGGTACGAGAGGTTGCTTCTCGTGAGCGGTGAAGCCGGGTACGTCGAAGTCGAGCCTTGTGGCGAGGGAGGTGGGACGGGCGAGTAGGGATTCGTGAGGCGTTGCGGCGCGACGATGAACTCGTCTCGTGCCTCGTTCGTGCCCGAAAGCGAGTCGGCGTCCATCATCATGCGGCCGAGCATCTCGGCGGCAACGTCTGTCGTGATCGTCATATTCGAGAGGAGCGGCTTTGAGTACAGGTTGTTGAAGGGGAGTGGGGAGCTGGACGGCGGTTGGGTTCGCAGGCCGGTGGCGCCGGTGACGGCGGAAGGGTAAGGAGTGTAGGAGCGATTTTTGAGGGCGGATGGATAGGCTGGGTATGGCCGACTATCAACGAAGGAATAGGATGGCGCTGGGTAGCCCGACGGGACGAGGTAGGGCGCCGGGACGCTCGGCAGGCTCGCGCTCGAGGTGAGCGCAGGATCGGTGCCAACGGGTGCGGGGCGAGGCGCGAACGGGTCACTCGGGACGGGTGGTCGCGAGGTGACGAGCTGTGAAACGGGCGGCAGCAATTTCGGTGGGGGAAGAGGCGGCGGGCCAGCCGCAACGACGCCGTCGCGCGGCTTCGCCTTCTTGATGAACAGTCGGCGCTTTGCTCCGACGTCCGTCGTGTCGCGCGACCACCGTGAGCTGACCGTGTTGAGCGAGTTGGCGGTGAGGTTGTCTCGCGAGCCGTAGTTCTCGATGATGCTCTCCGCGGGCGAGCTCGCGAAGACAAACGACGTCCGGCTTCCGATCTCCCGGACGGCGTGCGTACAGAGTCCGCTTCGGATCGTGTAGGTTTTTGTGGTTCTTTGGAGTGCGAGGAGTACGGCGACCTGCACTGAAATGGCGTCAACCCTGGATCGTGTCCAACGTGCGGTTGCTTCCGCACGATGTAGATATTGGCGAGCGGGAGAATCTGGGCAAAATGCATGATAAGTTCAGGAACAGTAAAATATCCTCTCGTGCGCACAAATAAGGATGTCCACTGGTTTCCGGTCACCCAGAATGATATGCCAGCAGCCTGGATGAGCGCTACCAGGACCAAGACAAGCCCGGGAAGGCGCATTTGAGGGGAGGTCAGGAAGACTGCACAGATGGCTGTATTTACGGCCTAGTAGTGAACCTGTCAGATTGTATTCTGGGGCGTCATGCTCAAGACGAAGCACTTACCAGTGCGACGCCGAGCGAGACGGTTCCCTCGACCACGCCTTCCCGGTCCGGACTCGGTTGGAAGAAGAGCTAGGCCGATTACGAGCTTAGCTGCCACGTATGTGAAGAATACGGGTGAATCAACTCGCCTGTAGACCTGCGAGAGATCCGATCGCCGCTTCACCCGTGGACAGGCATGCGAGCACGACGCCGACTCCGACCACCCTCCGACCACCGCCTCGGAGTTGAACACAGACGTAGATGAGGAGCGCGTGCACGAAAGTTTGTACGGCCTTGGAAACGACAAGGGACGAGAATGCTAGGATGGCGTTGAGCGAGAGCGCAGAGATGGTGCCCGTGCTGGGGAGGAACTGGGGTCAGCGGCGGTCGCGCGTAATTTGAACGGCGAGCGTACAGAACAATGGTGTCCAGCACTGTGACAAACACTCCTAGAGCGAGGAGCGCAATCACCTGGAGTGGAGACGAATCAGAAGTCGTCGCCGGGCAGTGGTAAAGGTGAACTGACGGCGACTCGGAGCCAAGGCGGGACGCCATTGACTGTGCAGCCGCACCAGCTCGTCCTACGGCTCTGGTTCTCAAGAAAGAGGAAGAGGAGGACGAATGCGCACCCAAGCGCGAAGGTGGAAATGGGGTTGGCGAGAGCTGGGACCGTGGCGCGGCTTGCGATCACCGCCATCTTGCGAAGCGCGACGAGGGCGCGCCGGGCGACGACTGTTCGAGACGACGCAGTCAAGCCAGCTCGAGGTCGTACGTGGGCTGAGATGGGAGATCCGCCCACCAGGAGCGAATGGCAGGAAGCAAGGTCCCGGAGGGTTACCGAGCGCGCGTCGTTTGGGAGCCGAGTTCGCGGCCAGCTTGACGACGGAGGTCGCGTGGCGGTAGGGTGATCGTCCGAGTTTGCCGTTGCGTTGATGTTCGCTCTTGGCTCGAGTCCATGGGGGGTGGCGGTTGAATTGGAGCCGTCGAACGGCTTTCACGAAGGACGCCGGATGTCACGCGGCGTCCCTCTCGATCTCGCGCGCTTCCTCCGGCACGTTTGTGGCCGCTGCTGTTCCACGATCGCCGTATCGTCAGTATTCAGAAGATTGATACGAGCGAGCTCTAAGCCCATTCGGCTGCAACGCCGCCGCGTCGAGGATGCATGATGTACCATCAGGTCAAGTCCGAAAGAGGTCTGCGACTACAAGAAGGAGGAGGAGGCGAGGAGGGGAACTTTATTTCTCTTGGGGGTGCAGGCCTGCTCGTGTCGAAGACGAACCGCGAGCTCTCGTTCCGTCAGGTCACTGGCAGCCCAAGGGTTCTGCGCGCCTGTTTCGCACGGGTTCACCACCCCTGATCACGCCGTCACACCTCCCTCGCCCTCACCAACCGACTCTCATCGGCTTCACCCTACGCGCAGTTTCAGGCCCAGAAGTTCGCGCTCTCAGCCCAGCCGCGCGCGCCCGACGTGGACACGGCCTGAGCAGCAGCCCAACCCAGCCGGCGGAACCAGCGCCAGCGGCGACAGCGCAGCTTCTCGATCCACGGTCCACTTACTTCGAGAGCTTCTTGTGAGTACCATTCTTTCTGAAGCGAGTTGCGTGCAGCGCGGCGATCGCGCTTCAGGAGCTCGGAGGCGCCGAGGTGGTGCAGCCGGCGACGCGCGGGCACGCCACCCTTTGTCGACCGCGTTTGCGAGCTTTCACACAACTGACCTCGCAGTACTTCTGCCAGAACTACTGTCCTCCGTACCACCCCTCGCGCTGCTGCGTCAACTCGGTCCGCCTAGCCTCCGCCCCTCGCGTCGACAAACCACCGTCGTACATCGACCGCTGTACGTCTTCTCGCCAGGCAGAGGGACGCGCTGGGGACTGGGAGGGACTTGAGCGGCTCCCATGGTGGTGGAAGTCCGGGCTGCGACGTCGGCCGGGATGTGCTAGACGACCTCCCGCGAGGACAGTGCGCCGCCGCCGGGCATGCGGTGGTTCGGGTGACTTGGCAGGGACCAGAAGCACGGTCCAAAGGACGGTAGCGCAGCGTTCTGTAGGACGACACGTGCTCGGGGTGTCCACGAGAGCTGACAAACTAACCCGCGCGCCCGCCCCCGCTCGCAGGTCAACAATGTCCGACACGGCCGTCGCTCGTACGCCCTCGGTCACGCCCGACCTCGGTTCCAGCCGCGCCAACTTCTCGATAGTCATTCCCTCTCGCCTGTCGTCCGCCGCCCCCGCCCCGCCGCTGCCGTCGACGTCGGCCGCGATCGCAGTCCCCGTCCAGCGTCGCGCCGCACCAGCCACGGGAGCGGCGCGCGAGTTCATCGACCTCACCGGCCCTTCTCCACCGACGCGCACGCGCGATTTCCCGAACGACTCGTCGGACGAGTCTTCCGGGCAGCGCCGCTCGAAGCGCGCGCGCGTCGCGCCGGCGCAGCAGCCCGAGACGGTCGTCCTGTCCGACTCGGACGACGACGACGACATCATCGTCGTGAACCCTGTCGCTGGACCCTCGGGCTCGAGCGGCTCGTCCGCCGACTCGTCCAACTCGGCCGCGAGCAGCACCGGCGCCACCGTTGCGTCGTCCATCGGCCATCCGCGAGGGTTCGCCAGGCGTGGCAGGGCGCACGTTGTCTTACCGGCTGGAGGGCGACGAGGTGCGTTCGCGGGACCTCCGCCTGCGTCCGGGCCAGTGCTGCCGGCGAGCGGAAGCCGTCTGGGTATCGGAGGATGTGCGTGCTGGGTCTTCATCTTGTTCCTGTTGCGGCGTTACAAAGGCTGGGTCGCTGACTGATCTTCTCCGATCCACACAGCTCTGATGAGCGCCATCGGCCGCCTCACGGGCGCAGCGCAGCCCGCGCCTGCGAACGCCGCCGTCCGCCGCACGCGCGCCGCGGACCCGGCCCCCAACTCGCGCGCATCGTCTATCTCGTCCACTTCCTCGTCCGCATCCGCCAACGCTCAGCGCGACGATGACTTCATCAGCCAGCAGGTCGCCGCGCTCGCCGCCGCGCGCCGGGACGATTACGAAGGCATGGAGGCCTACTACGGTCACCTGTTCGGCCTCGGCGGGTACGGCGGCGGCGGCGGGTACGATCACCTGCCCACGGGCCTCCAAGGCGTGATTCCCGGCTGGAAGAAGAACGCGTCGCCCGGCAAGAAGTTCGGCGTGCGCATGAGCCACCCGCGCAAGGTCGAGGAGGGCTTCTCGCGCAACATCATCAACCCGCCCGAGGAAGGCGAGACGCCTCCACCCGCCCCGACGACTAAGGGCAAGGGCAAGCGAGCCGCGAGTGCACCCGCACCCGTCGAGACGGAGCCCGCGTGCGCGAGCTGCCTCGAGCCGCTCCGCCTCGCGCAGGCCGGCGAGGGCCGCATCTGGGTCCTCTGCTGCGGCCACGCCGTCTGCGGCAAATGTCTCGGCGAGGCCAAGATGCGGTGCTTGGAGATCAAGGCCGCCGAACGCAAGAACCGCTGGGCGATGGACGTTGACGGCAAGGGCAAGGAGATCGTCCTCGACGACGACGATGAAGACGAGGCGCCCATGCCGAGCAAGGGGAAGGGCAAGGCGAAGGCGAAGGCGAAGGGCAAGGGCAAGGCGAAGGAAACGGACGTCGACGAGGCGTGGACGACCTGCCCCGTCGTCGAGTGCGACGGCGCCCTCAGCGATCTGCTCGCCGGCGACAGTGATCCGGCGCGGCCCTTTGAGGCCTACGTTTAGAACCACCCTTATGAGCAACACTGGGTTTTGTTCACCTGACGCGCGCTTTCCTTGCATGACCTCGACACCCCTCACTCGACGTCATCCACCGCACCAGCATGTCCCCTAGCACCAAGCACAAGTAAAAAAGTCAGCACCAAGCACAAGTAAATAGGAGGTAATGACGCTCACTCACCCTTGAGCCAATCTGCGCTTCAGACCATCCAACTCCGCTTCGAGCTCGCCGGCGGGTGCGAATGAACTCTGACCAAAATCGATGATGTGGAGGGTAGTGCCGCCGAGGCAAAGGATGTTCGACGCGTGAAGGTCGCCGTGGCGCACGCCGGCAGCGTGCACGCGTTGGACGAGTGCGAGTAGGTCGGCTCTGGAGAGGTAGAATACGTCAGATGCTACTTTACATGTCAAAAGGAAAAGAAGACACACTTTAGTTTGTCGGAAAGGCGTGCAAAGTCGCGGACCGGCTCTCCTCCGAACAAGAAGACCGCCGCGACGACGCGCTCGTTCTCAAAGCACCCGCCACATGGGAGGACACCCTGGACACCCTCCAGAACTCTCGACCAAAAGACCTCTCGCTTCAAGTCCTCCTCGGCGCCCGGGTTCGCGAGCTTGACCACCAGCGGGTGGTCGGCAGAACTCTTGCCGAAGAAGACTCGGGACATCGCGCCTCGCACAGGCCCGCGATCGATTTGAATGCTGACAGGAACTTTTTCGACGCGGGAGGCGTCGTTTGCCGCGTCGGAAGATGAGCTGACGCTCGAGGGGGCCGTGGGCGGGTTGAGGAGCGGCGTCGGGTTGAGGAGGTGGGTGAAGCCGGGCGCGATCGAGTCGACGTTGAAGATGATGCTGAGGCGGTAATTCTGTAGGTGGGAAGTCAGAGCATGTACGAGACCAAATGAGAAGGCTCACCTGCAGCCATCCGTTCGCGGGGCGCCAGCCCTCGGTCCGGCCTGACGGTCGGAACCTGCTCGAGTACGACACCTGCGCGTCGCCCCACCCACCCACTGCTGCCCATTGTTGGCCCGAGAAGCCTCTCGCATTGGGACCGGCACCAAAACCTCCGCTGCCGCTGCTGCTCCCGCTGCCACCCCCGCCAGATGCGCCAGTGCCGGCGCCCGATCGAGTCGACTTGGCTGGAGGAGCGCTGTAGGAATTCGAGGAAACGAAGGTCTTGAGCGTGTTTGGTGGAGTGGTAGCTGTAAAGGAGAGCGGCTCCTTGATGAAGCTGGGGCGAAGCAATGCCAGCACGAGGACACGCAAGATTGACGGCAAGTCTGATGTGATATGGACGTCGCGGGTGATGATGAGGTCGGGCTGGAGAATGGTTGCAGGGGGTTGAGGTGGGTAGTAGAGGCCGAAGAAAACGGCGTGAATGCCATCCGTGAGGACACCGAGTCTCGCGGGCTCGGTGTGCTCAGTGCAAGCTACGCAGAGCTGCAGAACTGATTTCAGCAGCAGCGGGAGTAAAGCAAAGAGTTGCTACTGACTTTGAGGGGAATGGCCTCCCATCCAGAGGTCGAGCGAGGCAGTACGTGCCCGCCTGGCACGAACGCATGGTGGATCATGTCCGGCACGTGGTGGCCGAACGCGGTCGGCGTCTTGAGCTCGATGCCAATGACTGGGCTGTCGTCGAGGAAGATAACAAAATCGGTGATCTGACCCTCCGAAGGGTGCTCAGCGTCGCTCCTGACTCGGCCACAGATGTCCGGGTCGACGAGCTCGCAGAGCGTGACGGCTGCTTCGTAGACGAGCTTGAACGCATCGGACGAGTTGTGCTCGTGTCCTTGGATCACGAGCGCTGCCAGCTTGCGCTTTAGGACTCCCATAACAGTGAAGCCCGGCCCCTCGACGCCGGGCGGGAGCGGCGCCTCCGTGATCGAAGACGGCAGGGCAGCAAGCAGCGTGACGTAGGCCTGCTGCAGCTGGTGGCAGAGTGTGGGGTCGCCGATGATGCGATCCGGCAATCGCGAGACGGGTGGGTCTTCGGGAGGAAAGTATCGAGCAGTCTGATCGGACCGAGATTGGTGGGGAGCTGTTGGCGTCGCAGGAACCAGCAATTCGGTGAAGAAGTGTCCGACGGTTGTCATCGGAGTGGCGACGACGTGAGAGGAGTGAGAGAGGGAGCGAAACTTGAAGGCAAACTCGCAGCTGGGAAACTCGCCAACAAATCACAATTACAGCGTAACCTAACTATCAGCTCAGCGGACCGCAGACAGGGCCGTTGAGATTGTCAGCCCGCCTGACCCGGAGTCCTTCGCAACTTGAAGGGTTCGTCCAGCTTCGCTGCTAACAGCTATTTTTGAGAAGCATTTCCGCTGGCGCGCGAAAAATAATAATGTGCGCACCTCTGAATTTCGCGCTGAAATCACTATCATAGTTGTATACATGTGCAAGTGTGATGTGGGAGAACTTTTAACCCAAGAGCGCGTGTATTCAAGGCCCAGTTAAGCGCGTGCGGGTTCGCTGGCAGCCTCAGGCTTCAAGTCTCACTGATTCTTGCTACATTGTAGGGAAAATGATCAACCAGAAGCCTCTTGCATGTCTCACGCCTCATCGTCCACCTCGCTAGCCCGGTGGCGCTCCTTGTACTCTGCTCATCGAGCTGGCGCGATCGCGGCCTCGATTCGCAGTGCGACCCCCCACGAAAGCCTCGCCATGTCGACCAGCATCTTTGCAGTGATCTTCCTCTCGTGAAGAAGAGAGGGACTGTACCCCATGTCCAATGTTATGACCAACATCGATAGTACAGAAATACTGAATGAAAGCTTCCGAATGCAACATAACATCGTGGTGTCACCGTACAATGGCTGTAGAAGCGTAGAAACGATGTCTGCGACGTCTGCGACTCTGCGAGGCGGCACGGTCTGCCAGCAGCAGGACGGCCTCACACCCTCTTTGGCTCATTGTTGGGCATACGACTATACTTTACCGGAGCCTCCCCGACTGTGCAGTCGTCCTAGCACCGCGTGCTCATCGTCAGTCCTCGTCCTCCGTTGGTTCAGGCCGACGAAGGTTGAAGGGAGCCTGCGTAACCTGTGCAGCTTTCTGATTACTACCAGGAAATGGCTCTGGTCACAATGTATACGCTCACATTCGACGACGGCACCTGCGCCGGTCCACTTTCGGCCAACGGCAAATACTCGGAGTAGTGCGAGCTCAGCGCTCAGCTGTCATTCTTGCCACAACCCACCTCTGACTTCCGAACGCGTACCTTCGCAAACCTCATGGCAAACGGCGGCTTCAATATCGAGGCGGGACGAAAATCCTGGGAGGAAAGGCGAGCCAGCGCGACATTGGGCGTTTTTCGAGGGTGCGTGACGGCACTGACCAGTACTGAGAAGCCGAGGACGTTTGCTTACACTCCCCATTCAGAATTACGAGAAACAAAAGGAACACGTGAACATGTGATATCCTTCATTTGGCCATGAGCAAGACAAAGGCTGTACACCAGCCTTGCGCCACTTCAACTGAATCCAACTCATGCTTTCGTCACAGCTACAGGGCCAGTCCTTGAGACCGCCTCGAATTCATCGTCGGTGTAGTTCTTTTCCGGATACCACCGCCTGATGGTGTCCAGAACGTCCTTCGGTGTCGATACCGACGGATCGCTTCTCCGGGCCGCGCGGCAGTTTTCGTGCACTGCGTCTGCGTCAGCTCCCCGAGGTCTAGTGGAGAAAAGATGAATCAACTTGCGATATACTCGCCAGTTCGGGTGCCACCTCCCAGCTCGGATCCACTCTTGTTCCTCGCGGTCGGTGCGAGGGGAGTCGAAGTGCGCGACGCCGCGCGACGGGCGGAGGTGCTCGAGGTCGGGGAAGAATGTCTTGATGCTGTTCACGATCACTGAGCTCGAGGGATTCGTTATTAGCTGCTGGAAAGCCGAAGTGGAAAGTCTGGCGCACATGGCCCCACGATCCCATATCCGAGCTCGCCGAAATGCAGCCCGTCCACCGTCAAGGACGCCTTGCCCCGCCTCTTCGGCCCTGCCATGTACCGCGTGACAATCGCGTAGCCTTTAGCCGAGAGCATAAGCTCCTGCTCCTCGTACCAGTACTCGGGCTTGTTCCCCGCCAACGCCGTCCCCGTCAACGCCCGCATCGCGAGCTCTGACCAGAGGTCAACGACAGGAAGGTGGTTCTCCCGATTCTCCCGAGCCCATTCTAAGATCGCCTTGGAGTACGAGTGGGTCTTTCTCGCGTTGTAGGCGCAAAATTTCCGCATGTACGCCGCGTACTCGGATGGACGAGCTGAATCGGGCACACAGACGTCGGTGCCGATTGGGCCCGGTGCGACGATGAGGTGGCGTGTGTGGGGTGAGTGCTCCCTCACGAATCGGACCTTCCAAGACAGGTCATCTCTGACCTGCCGCAGGGAGAGCCTCGAGTCAAAGCAGGTTAGTATCTCGATCGACAGTGCGATGCGTTGGATGCGCCCGCCAGACGCACTCCCTGGCCGAATGGGAATTCGGCAACAATCGAATCATTGGTTCAGTAAAGAGTAACCAGTATCTTGACGTGGAAATCCTGTAAAGCGACAGGTAGCCACTGGTTTACGTATCAGAGGGATGCATCGGCTCGGAAAGTGGTCAACCGGCCCACACTTCGGATCCACTGATTCGCATCATCGGCTGCTCATCAGCACCAAGTGTGAGCTCAGGAATATCACTTTTTTTGTGCAAGGAACAAACTGTTGCAGCCTACATGCATCTGGGAGAGACTCCGTGAGCACGACGTCTAAACTCTCAAGGCAGACGGAGAACGTTGGGGCTCACCTGGTGCACCTCGAAGAACTGTGTGGCTGAGATTTAGAAAGTCAGTGTATTTTCGAATTTGCTCAAGTGGGGAGGCCGGCGCAGCGCCACGCACAGCTTGCTTCCGAACGCCTGCGTCGCCGCGAAGGGGTATCCGGTGGTGTACTTTGTCGAGTAGAGCGTGTTCGAGTCTGGCAGGCAGTGAGTGGTAAGGTGAGATTTGGACTTTGGGTTGAATGCAGAACTTGCCGCCGTCGAAGACAATGACTGCCGGACGCTGAGCTGGCGGCCGCATCGTTCCAAACTTCCCTGGAGCTTCAAAGACAAACGTGTCGCGGGCGCGGAGTAGTTGGGGCACTCAAGTATACGGATGAGTGAGGGCTTGAGAAGGGCTTAAGATCGTGATGTCTTGCGACAGAAGGTCCTGTAATCGCCGTCCTGTCGCCGTCCGCGGACAGCGACTCCGCGCGCCACGTTGACGACTCTCTGCACCCGTTGCCCCATTCTTTCTAAAATCATTGTATGCTTCAAAAATTGCTTACGAAAACGAGTCTCTCGATAGGACGGCGCTGGAAGCACGCAGATTGATTTAGCGAAGAAGACATTACAGGGGCAGAACAGGCACCCCAGGCGCGGGTTTCGTCCGAGCGCCTCACCTCCGCTCCCCAGACCGGCGGCGACTTGCGACCAACAGCTACCCACCGCCCCCTTCCACCATGGTCAGTCTTGCGGCCCTTGGTCGCTCAAAGCCACTACTGACACGACGCACCTCAGGCGCGTAATGAGGAAAAGTCCATGTCGATGCTGTTCCGGTTCCGTGAGGCGCAGGCCTCGGAGCTTGGCCTCGTCGGCCGGACAGACCGCCGACCGCGGGTCGCGTCGGCGTGCAAGGACCTGCGACAGTGCGAGCGGTGGCGCGGCGAGATCCTGCGCGACATCAGCCGCAAGGTGTCCAAGATTCAGGACTGTGCGTGACGCCCCGCCGTTTGTGCTGCCGACGCGTTGGCTGACTCTACAGAGATCGGAAGAGCGTCGTGTAGGGAA
>ERZ1463038.789-NODE-789-length-11216-cov-12.778156_pt1 | contig 11216 bp, 12 predicted proteins | sample MGYA00564479_ERZ1463038 | MGnify/ENA primary metagenome ERZ1463038 (study PRJEB39244, sample SAMEA3635134) | Helicobacter pylori | study: EMG produced TPA metagenomics assembly of PRJEB11511 data set (Assembly of a 5300-year-old Helicobacter pylori... | reverse complement strand
GGCTGAGCCCATTACGTCCGTATAGGCCAGCTGATGCTGACTTGAACCAGGAATTTATCATTGCTTGTACCTGTCATAGAGTGTTGCGATGGGGCATGGACTCTTCGCGCTTTGGAGGGAGGCGTCTTGCAACGCGGGCACGTCGCGTTGAGGTGGCGGTCTCTCACGGAGGAGCTGGTGTGCGCGACGTTTTAGAAGCGCCATATTGCTGCCTCCAGGTCGCGATTTTGCAGTCGCACGAGCTCAGACCTGGGGCCTGCCGGGAGGTCGGAAGACGGTTGCACGCATGGACAAGATGTCCAGACCGCGGCGGTGCAAGGATCGTTGGAGTACGAAAGAAGCCGAGTGAGGAGCCTTAGTGGGGAAGCGTTCCGTGCGTCAGCGCGAGTCAGCGTTACTTAATAGAGTGTTTCATGTCCCCAACTCCTCTTTTGTCCCTTCTTCCCCTCCCCGCCGACTAGACAAGGGGAGTTAGTCGTCCGCAAAAAGAGTAGGTACCCTGGGCTCGAGCCAGCAAGAGCTAAGCGCGCTGTTGAGCACGCGCGGTGAGAGGTGCGACTCAGGCCCGGGGCCTTGGGTCGGATGGTCCGGGGTGCCAGTGGTCGCTGACGCCAAATTTAGAGCCAGTAACGCTGAACCCGTGAGCCACTTTGCGACGGCCGCCGTCTCGACTTCATGCCACGCTCAAAATCGCTCGGCGGAACCGGGCGAAGGTGCACGAGGGCTGTGCTTGGTGCCCGCTGCAAGAAGGCCTATTCAGTTGAGCTCGACCGTATTCATCTTGTGATCGTGTTTGAGCCCTGTGCCACCGAAGAAAAATCTTGCTCACCGCTGAGCGGCCGCCGAGCGCCGACCCGCCCGCAATCCTTAGCTCTGACGGATGGATCCCATGTATATAGGCCACAGTGGCCGGCCAGAGGGCACCTAAGTTCTCTGATGGGTATCTATGCGCGCCGGTGCCAAGTCGACATCTCCGTTCCACGATTGGGCGGCCGTACGTACGAGTGCCTGCGTCCGTACCCATTCCTGTACCGCTGCACAAGCTGAAGTAACCTCCCCCGATGCAGCTTACATTAGATGCTAATCTTCACACTCCCTCGCCCACCTCGTCTCCGCATCAGCCTCCGCACCATGTCGGACAAAGAGGTCGTCCACTCGCACGACTTCTCCTCGGTCCCGACCGGACCGCTGTACTACAGGGGGAGGGAACTCGAACACACCCTGGGCGCCGATCGCTCTCAATCCTTGGCACCACCAGTCGATGCCAATCGTCCTAATCGTGCTGGTCATGCTGGTCGAAGCGGGAACGATCGCGGCTGGGGCCTACCTGATCCTTCACCCGATCCAACGCCCTCTCACTTCCAACATCGCAACTGGCCTTTCCATCCGATCGTATCTTGTTGTGATTAATGTGGCGACGAACGTGATGGGCTTTCTCGCCGCCATGTGTGTCGCCTACGGCGCACGCTCGCACCTAGCCCGAAAGCTGGTCCAGGGAGGCGTCAACCTAGTCGAATACCAGAGGTGAGGCACGACGCGTCATTAGACCTGTTACTTTCAAAATGTCACTGACCTCGCCTTCCTAGATGGTCTGTTGTCGGCAACGCCAGTCTTTTTAAGAAAGTGAGTTTAGGTGCAGTTCTTCCGGCTGTCCTCCTGGGTACATTACTCGTATAGAATGTTGTGAAAGACACATCATTAAATCCTTTTCACAGGTGTCACCTCATTGCGGTCTCCGGGGTACACTGGTCTCTTCAGTGCCTCGACTGATATGAATACAGCTCCAGATGGTCTATCGTACCCTCGCTGACCCTGGAGTATATCAGGATCGTTTACTTCCAGTAATATCGGACTGCCCTACCCGGACTTATACGCGAACCGAGAGGTCATCTCAAACGGCTCTGCGCTTGACCTCAGATTCTTCGGCACTGCCGACTTTGAAGCTTACGTCAACAAACACTATATATGAGAGCCTCGACTATCTTCGCGTACACGCTTCAAAGGTTAGAGTTGTGACATCTTTGGTCGATGGCGTTAGAAGTTCGACCGGCACGGGTATCATTCCCTCGCTGTTCCAGGTTTCCACCTTGACCGCAAGAGTGCAGGTGAGTTTCAAGGATTTCATCACTTTTAAAATGCCGAAACAAACTGCAGGATCCCGTTGGTCCTGAAACTCGCATGCCTCAATATGAGCGAGACCTCGTAGCGGCCGGCACGGACAGTCACTTCCAGGTCAGCGTCCCGGTCACGATCGCGAGCTCAACCTGTGTAAACGGCAGCAGTTGGTACAAATGAGCCTCATACTTCCTCCCGAGCTAACATCTTGGTTCCACTTCAGTGACTTTTACCACAGTATCAAGCTCGGATAGAGCTGTTGAGGTTTCCATCTCGGACCCGATCTGCGGCGCGTCAACCCACTCTTTCGACATCCTCGAGTTCTGGATCTCTTCTTATGCAGGAGCGCGGACGGCTTAGTGGCTCTTATCAACTACTACTCGGTCGATGCGACGACTCGCGCTCGCGAATACCTCAATCCTAAGAGCTGTAATGCAACCGTCTTCACTGGCGTTGCCGCCAATGTGACATACTGTGTGTTCTCTTGTGAATACCGAAGCGGAGAATTGATTGACCCTCGGTAAAGTGGACAGCCAGTTAAACGTTGCCAAGCCGTCCTACGAACTCCCCGGCGCCGGGCCCAGGTGACGACGCTTCCGCCTTCCTTCCAGACGTTTCTCACAGACGGACAGCCGGTCACTGGTCTAGCAGCAGGTGCGTTCCAGTTGGACTTGAAGGTTTCACGTCGCTCATATGCTTCTCGCCCTTCTGACATTCTGCGGACCAAATGGGTCCGAATTTTCGGACCGCTTGGGTCCCAATCCTTCTCACAATTCATGATCGCGACATGATGGCCATGAGCTCTTCAGATTTAAACATCTCTGAGGTTGAATATACGAGTGAGGAACCGTCTCTATTCATAGTTTTAGCTTCCTGACAACTATGGTCCGCAGACAGCGTCGAAGTAGTCACACGTGGTCTTTTCGCCATGTCGGTAGCGAAGATTATCAACTCGGCCGGTATTCTGAAAGAGTGCGCACTTCAAGAAGCTCATGGAAATCCAAGTAATGCTGATAATTATCAAAGTGTCGGGTACCTTGAAACGATTAGCTCAGTGAACCTGTCGACCATTGTGACGGCGTCCTGCATCCAGATTGGACCATCCCACCAGAACGCGGCCTACCCGCACCTCTCATCGTGACGTTTCTCATCATGGCGATATCACTGTACTTTACATGTCTATACCGCCCAACCACGATCGATCCTCTCAACTCTTTGCGCGTCTTCCCTCAATTCCGTTTGTCCTGGCGCTTGCTGACCTAGTACAGTGACAGATCCATCATGCTTGTCGCTCAAAACTCCGAGATCACCCCGCACGCGGACGGCGGCTGCCTTGGCAATCCGGACAGCGTTCGGTCGCCGGCGGCGCGGATCAAGCTCAGGGCCGTCAACGCACAGCACCTGGCTTTCGTCTGGGGCGAGAGCCACTGGGAGCCACCTGTGAACGGGCACATGTACGGCTCGTCGGGAGAGGTGGTCAAGGAGGAATGAGTATAGCTGCCAGCACAGTCCGTCCTTGAGGCGTCGCGCATCTGTAAATCACCCCAAGCTTTCCGTAACTCCTTTTTGTGCCTTCATATAGGCTCGCTTAAGCGCTTCGTGCTCCGTTTTTCCAGCCTCGCGACCCGCTCCGCCTCCAGCGGCAGTGCGAGATCGAGCAGCCGTCTATCGAGTCTCCCTCCCGCTCCGTCTGTCACGTCACATCGATGCTACACTCGAGCATCCGCAGCGCATGTACTACAATATTGTGTTCCCGCCGAGTGTTGGCGGGGTCGGAGAAAGGAGTCGAGTCAATAGACGGTGGAGCTCGCTCCCGGCGTCATCATCGAGCGAGTCGACATTGCCGTCTCCTTCCAGAACGAGACTGCTCAAGTTGGGGGAAGACCTGAGCGTCTGAAAGGTCCGGGTAGTCAGGGCTGTCGTCTTCGATCGAGAACGTGAGGTGTAGCTCGAGATGCTTGAGGCTGCTGGCGAGGAAGGTGATAAATGCCCAGTCAAGGCGCGCCGAGGGCGGGAAAGGCGAGACTGAGGCGCTTCGGCGGGGAGACCCATTGAAGCTTGGCCCACGTGCTCGTAACGCCGCATCCGACATCCTTGGCTTTGCGAAGGTCGACATTGAGCTCTTGAAGGTGCGCCAGTTGCGACAGGGCGAGCCCGATACTCCCGGCGGTGTCGCTCAGCGCTGGACCCGAAATGTCGACCACGTCGGCGAGGGGCGCGCACGAGATGAGAGCCGAGGCATCTTCTGCGTGCGTTGCATTAATAGCGCTGCAGACGTTTAGTCGTCGTATTTTGCGAAAGACGTCTCGGAACGCTGTTGCGATGGGCGGCGGAGGGGAGTCGTCCAGGTCGTCGGAGTCTGCGCGGAAGAGCGACTGGGCAGCTATGGCTCTAACAACGATGTGCCGAAGATTTAACAGGATGTTTATGGCGCCACGTCCGATGGTGAACTCCAGCGCGGGCTCCTCGTCCTCGTCAAGCACAAGTTTGGTAAAGTGCCGGGCGTGGTAGACGAGGACGTGAAATTGGGTGAGCGGTCGCATTTGCCCGGCTTGCAAGTAACACCTGCGAGTACGCAACGGTAACTGGTCAGCTGGAGCCGTGTCCCGAGTGCCAATGTTCGCACCTCGAATTGATGCGGTGCCGCGAGCCCGCGCAGGGCCTTGTTCACGAGGGCCAAATGTGCCAAGGTCTTCTCGCCCCACTCAAGCTCCCATTCATCCATGAAGACGTGTTCGAGACGCTCCAGCCTCGCCATGCGAGCGCGGTACGCGACGTCCTAAAGGTGACGAGCTCAACGATGCGCGCGAGCAGCTCGGTCGGCAGAGTGAGCAGCAGAGACGGGCGGGTGATAACATCGACCTCGCTCATAATGGGGATCGTGCCAGACTCGGCTACGTGGGGGGCGTGGTCAGGACGTTTCCCGCGAGCAAATCCGGCATTGGGCGGCTCACCAGGCGCTTTTGAGACTGCTCGCCGGATGATAGGGGTTCTAGTGGTGTTGAGTAGCTGGAGAAGGAGGCGAAGTGCGACCCAAGTTGCGGATGCAGACCAAGCAGCCGCGCGCCTCGTCGCCTCGGCTCAGGCCGTGAGCTTGGTCCACCTTTCGACTCGAGCACCCGTGTCGAATAGCCGTGGACTGGCGGCTTCTTCCGGCGTGCAGCATGTCTCCTGGTCTGTGGTCGTGCGGCTGGATAATCGCGGTCTCACGAAAACTGCAGCTGTCTCCCGGGCTGAGCTCGTATGACTGGAAAGGTGCGGTCATACGGGATCGGATACCTGTCTCTAGGTCTGTTCTCGTGCGACTAGAAAATCGCGGTCCCGCGACGGCGACATCCTGTCCAGGTCTATACTCGTGCGACTGCAAAATCGCGATCCTGTGGGATCGACATCCTGTCTCCAGTGTCGCACGAGAGGGAAACAATGGCGCTATAGAGAGGCACTGGAAACAACCTGTGAATGGCTAGACATCGAGAATAACCTTGCGAAAGACAGGAGTGGTTACAAGTGGGCTGAACAGCGCGGTATAGTACATATTTGGGGTAATACCTCGAGCAAAAAGATCAAAGAGTAATAAACGGATGATGGAAGGAGGCGGAAACTAAGAAGCGGTCGAGGGGCCGAGAATGCCGCGCGCGAAAGACCCGAGCGCGTCTTTTGGATGTTGGCGATGCCTGCGAACGAGCTCGTCAGCAGAGAATCGGTGGCTAGGTAAGGATAGTGCTCGGACCTGCAGTTGGCAAAGTGCTGCACGATGCGCGCTGGGCGACGGTCCTTTGGGTTCGCGTCGAAGCGCGCGGTCCAGTAGCCGTTCCCCGGCATGCCGCGGTGCTTGGACGGCCCAGAGCACGCCTAGATGCGCCACCACGCGTGAACGCGTGAGAGCCGACGGGTGGGTTCTCCGAGAACGTGATTGATCCAGGTGGGAAGTACGCAAAGCCGAGCTCCGCGGCGGACAACGTCGTGGTGCCGTCGACCGAGCGCGTAGTCGCGACAATGCCCGTGCTGGTGAAGCGGGCGGTCCACTCATCGTCGTCGCCCGTAGTGAAGGTGTTTTACGAGTTAAGTTTGAGGTCGGCCGGCGTGGCGTTCTTGAGGAAGACCTCGAGGCAGCAGCGCTCGCTCAGTTCCGGCATATCACGGGCCTGGTGCAGTCATAGGTCAGCCTCGTCTAGAAAAGACACTTGGGATGCCTGGATCCAGCACAACAAACTCACAGTTAGACGCACTGCACCTCATGGACCGCATCTGCCTCCCGCGTCTTGAAGAAGGACCCGCGAGACTACGAAGCCCGCGACCGCTGCACCCGAACCTCGCCAAGTGGTTCCGCATTTAGGCAAGCGACGGGCCAGAACGCCGCTCTCTGCTCGTCGCGCTCAGCGTGCGCGAGGTCGTCCTGATCACAAGGATCATCAGCGCTGGGCGTAATGTCGAGGCATCGATCTCGGTCGGAAGGCGGGACTCAGTCGGTGCGGCGCGCGCAGCCTGTTGACGTCCATCTCGTCCGCGGCCGAGCCTGCGTGCTCGGCGGCGAAGGGAGAGTCGTGCGCAGACTAGTGTGCCACACGACCATCGAAAACGTCGGCTGCGGGAATCCGGTGAGTGCTCTGCCACCCTGAGCGAGGCTGCGTCTCGGGCTTACTCCGAGGCTCTGGCTCCCGGGACCAGCACCTCTGCTACACGGAGGACGACCCATGCAGCAATGTGAGGCTGGCTGGACGGGTTCGGCTGCCCTGGTGGGCGCGGGCGGGACCAACTGGACGACTCCGCGAGCGACGGGCTTTGTCTGGGCGGCCTGGAGCAGGACCACGCGCAACCCCTCGAGCGAGGCATCGGGCTCGAGATGCCTGGATAGCACTACTGAGAGCTTCTGGAACTCCTCATAGATCTCAAGCAAGACACGCGGCTCCTTGGCCGCGTACGTGCACGGGCGGGAGCAAGTCGGCGTGCCACTCCTCGCTCACCCGCATCCCGTCGTCCTTGTCAAGGTTCTGCAGCAGGTTGACTTTTCCGACTTCAGCCCTTGAACCATTCCTTCAACCGCGACCACCCTGCATCGCGCGGGGCGAGAGAGTCCCATCCTCTACCACAATGTACTTCAGCAATCGCAAGACGAAGGCCCACGTGTTGTCGCCGCTCTTTTTCGAGGAATCGGACCGGTATTCGGACGTGCGCTTCTGTTTCGGCAAGAGACACATCGACCGTCAGACTCTCTCGCCAGTAGTGATGGACCAGGCCGTACTGCATTTGATGCGGGCGGGTGCGCGGGTGCGTGCGTGCGTATGTGCGAGTGGTAGTATCGTCGAGGTGCACGGACGTCGGTGGCGCGACGGACTGCCGATGGGTCACTCGTCCTGCTGTAGATCCTGTTGGGCGTAGTGAGGGGCGAGGGGGTTGCGGGCAAACGTCGGTTTTCTTCCGGACAAGGAAGGCTAGTTGGTTTTCACCGATAGTTCACACGACGTTGTCTGCATGACCGCCGAGTGATCCGTTCACTGCCTGCGCTTGAAGTAACAGTATGGTGAGTTCTCACTTGTGTCTTGAAGTCCGCGGCCTTGAGTATGGGTCAGCAAAAGTCCGGGCAAGCCAGAACAGGATCTAGTCTACTCTCTATTGAAGCTTCAGCAAGTACCGCATTGTGCAGACGCCAGGGACGCCTGGGAGGACGGGGCCGGCGAGGAAAGAGACACCTCCGTCGGAGCACATGGCTCATAAAATTGGGATACTATAGTGCAGAAATGCCGCTGCACTCTGCGGCAGGTAAGATATTAGCGGGCACGCCGGCGGAGGGGCAGCGGTGGCGCACGATCGAGCAGAGGGCGCCATTCGAGGAGAACTTGTGGTGTATTGAGGTTAGCGGAGCCCAGTTTGCTTGGATATGCACTTCGCATTGTGAATCGATAGAAGCGAAGAGAGTATAGCTGTAAGTGATGCTGAACGCACGAAGGGTGCCGAAATAGGCCGCGACGAACATGGCCACGCCCTTTATGCCCCCAATCTAATGCACACTTGATCCAAGCTGTAAGATCTAATTAGGCCACTATACAAAAGTGCTGGAAGAGTAGAACCTCCCCGAAGATGAATAAACCAATTGGCACTACGATGGCCTACGAGTGCTGGCTTTGGCGACTCGAGCGAACACAGCGCTGATGTCCTCATAAAGGGTTGTCATTTTATCATGTCCCGAACATGTGGACGAACTCTACCAGCTAGTGAGATCTCGCGTTAATGGTGACTCCGGGAAACAGTAGGGCGAAGAAGCGTGGTGATACAAGATATCAGATATCAAGAGGTCGATTCATTCAAACAGGTTGCGATTGCTGAACGCTTTGCAGCTCGGCGGACATCTCAAACCTTTCCTTGCCCGGCAGACACCCTTAGCCTCTAGATTCAGAAAGACAAGGAAACATGATTGGTTCAGTTGAGACAAAACAGTACCTCGAACTCATCAGTACGAGCCGTATTTTCTACCTAACCTGGGGTTTCACCATCCCAATGACTTGAAGTTACCTACTGCTCACGCCTCTGACTTGCACTAGTTTGATCGTGTGACGAAGAGTAGCGCGCTATTGCGCGATACGCAAAGTCCGTGGGAGCTCATCGGCCCCGCCGCTCACGCCCATACGCCCCCCAGCCGAGGGCCTGTAACGGCGGGCTACAGGCCTTTATGACAGGTATGTAGCTTGGATATGTTAAATAAGGTAGAGCAACAGGCGGCAGTAGCAGAGACGGCGGGAACAGCGATGGAAGATGAGGTGCTCGACAAATCGAACGAAGTCAACCGCCTGCGGTGGAAAGGGTCAGGCTGAATCATAGACATCCTGACAAGATGTGCTACCTCATGAGTGACAGTAAATTTCAAGGCAGTATCCGACTATGTGGAAACATATCCTACAGTCCCCTGGTCTTACATCCTGTTTCCTTCAGTCAACGCCGACCAACACTGAACAGGATGACCCGTGCCCTTCGCATGGTCAACCTTGAGCTAGCCTTTACCTTCATTCAAACCTTGACTCTGACTTGTTCTATCATCTGCACGCGGAAGCGGGAGGATTATGGGGTGAGCTTAAAGAAGAAAAAGTCAGGCGTCCAAGGCTTTCAATCTGTCTGCACGTGCAGGTCGGGCAATTTTGCATTATTGCCGTAGCTGAATGGCCGGTTCGAACCTCCTTAAGATGGCAGTTTGGTCTGTGTGGCGTGCTCAGCCGGAACGCGTGGCATGGAAAGTGGCACGACCCCCGGCGCTGATTCGCTCAATGCTCTGGGCGGGCCACAACAGCGGTCTTCTTCTGCATAGTTAATACCGAGTACGCTCTACGGGTGCGTTCCGGTTAGCTTCAGCAGACCATGTTTGACCGGTCCGCTCTTCCGCTATCCAAAGCGCAAAATGTGGCCCGACCACTTTATCCTTGCTCTGCAGAGTGTGTGAGATACTCTGCACTGTATGGTTAGGTCCGGCGCTTTCATCCAGCACGACACCAGTATCAATTGGCGGGCAAGACTTTACGGTCGCCTTCGCGTCAATGACAGGCACGCCGCGCTGAGGGCGACAGGGTACTGCCCCTCTATATCCGTAAAGGCGGTACCGGCCTCAACGTACGGGGCGAGAACCGCATGTAAGGCCCGACGAGTTCGTACGGCGCCATGCTGGCAAACCTGGCGAGTAACAGCCTTAAGAGGCTCGCCGCCGACGCGGGCGAAGTACATCCAGGCATGCAGACCGCGCCATACCTATCACAGGCACACTCTTCTGGAGGTGACGCAACATAATCACCCTCCCACACACCCCCGCCATGGCGCCGAGGTACTGACGCAGCCGCGTGCACAGGGAGCGCTTTTGGTGTACGACCGAGATGAGGTACTCAGAAATATAGCTTGATGGGTTAGATCGACGGTCATGTACATGACAGTGCCCAATGTGCGCATCTTGGCGTCCTGAGGGAATGGAACCCAGCGGCCAAGCCTGCAAAGCGCACTTACGAGACGCCCTACGTTAACAGCGCAAGATGCCGCGTACCGCTCCGCGCTTTAGTTGACAGCCTTTAAGATCTGACTCTTCATATCCAGCGATTCGATCTTGGCTGTGACACTCGGCAGTTTAGAGGATCGTCGTTGACGTGCAGAACGCACGATGTCCGAAGACGGACTTGACCAGTATGCAGTACGAGCGATTGTGGGCACGCCTACGTGAGCACGCCAAGATCTCGATCTGGAGGTGGTCCCAGGAGATCTTGAGGCCGCCCGAGCCTTTTTACGCTAAGGTCGCCGAGCTTGAGTATTCGCAGTGGGGTACGTGTTGGGGATAGTAGAGGAGCGATTGACGAATGCGATAGACGAGTCGATTTGTAAAAGGGAAAGGACAGGGAAAGGCGGAAGAACGGGCGGAAGGGCGAGGCTCAGTCGCGGGGTCGAACGGGCCGGTCGCGGCGGGCGTGCAGCGCGAGGGCGGCTAGGCTATGAGCGCCGGATGGCTCGGGTGTAAAGTTCCCACTTGTAAGACGATCAGCGTTCCATTCGCTTGATGATGTCCGCGGGCACGCGGTGCTCGGCGAGGAAGGTGGCGCCGCCGGCGCGGAGGCCGTGATCGGTGATGCCGGGCGCGACGAGCTTGAGAAGCGGCAGAACCCACGAGTGAGACAGTGACTCGCCACGAGATTGAAAAATGAGGAGTGTCGGGGTCGGAAAGAGCTTGTCGCGGCGGTCGACGTAGAGCTCAAGGACCAAGGCGAAATTGAAGTCTGGCGACGAGTTTTTAGCGAGGACGACTACGATGAGTCCCTTAGAGTAGCGGTCACGCCTGTGGTGCGGGAGGAGAAACGAGAACGACTTGCTCGGGACCGAGACGACGGATGCGCGGCGCATCGGCTTTCCGCGGGTCGCGATCCTTGTCTGGCTCGAGCACCCCGTCGCCCAGGTGCATGACGCCGGGAAATTCCAAATGTAAATACGGCGGCGAAGAGGGTCCCGAAGCGCCCGGAGGCGAGTGCGCACTTCACGAGCGAGACGAGGTGCGGCGGCAGCGCCGGGGCCGAGCGCCGAGTTGGAGCGTGCGGCTGCTTCGCGGCGCCTGCGAGCACGCTCGCCATCGCGGGGAGAATATA
>ERZ1463038.787-NODE-787-length-11237-cov-12.260687_pt1 | contig 11237 bp, 17 predicted proteins | sample MGYA00564479_ERZ1463038 | MGnify/ENA primary metagenome ERZ1463038 (study PRJEB39244, sample SAMEA3635134) | Helicobacter pylori | study: EMG produced TPA metagenomics assembly of PRJEB11511 data set (Assembly of a 5300-year-old Helicobacter pylori... | reverse complement strand
ACACACCTAGGACACTCTTTCCCTACACGACGCTCTTCCGATCTCCAACAACGGCACCATTATAGATTCAAACCGATCTGAAGTTATCAAATCGTCAGCACCAGGTCCCTGAGACGCGGATCGGACCCACCTTTCGCGGACGTCGGCGGGTCTGCGGTGAGACAAAGTAAGTACTTGACGGACGAGTCCCTTCGCAAGCTGAAACGCACAGTAGTGGTAGTAGTTCAAAAGCCAGTCCGTAAGCTCCTGGAAGCCGAAATGAAAGACGCTGACGATGCGAACGTTGTAGCTGGGGATGTGGCAGATGTGGGGTCGCGACTGGAGTCGGACGGTAAGCAAGCGGTCCACGCCTACCGAGGTTCGAAGCACTAGGTACCTGGTCATAGTCTGGCGACCATGTCCGCGTCCCACTGAACGCGTTTTTATCTTTTACCGCTAACAGTCAGCCCAGGTCACGGGACGCGCGGGACGCAAAGTGTGCGGGCTCACAACTCGCGGGTGGGAGTTCCTGGCCCTCGGGATAGTCGGGAGAGAAGGGACTGGTCTCATCTATTCGCTCCAGCTCTCCATTCACGAACTGGCAGGTGTGTTCGATGTGACTGGGGACGGGTGCCGGAGGGTCAGTCATGCGCCGGGATCGAGTGCGACGCCAGTGGCGGAAACTCACTCGCGGTCCACGCTATCCCCAAAGATCGCAATCGTACGATTCCGTGCCCATTCCAGTTGTGGATACCACGAACCGTCGACCTGGGACGAGCGGAGGAGGGCCAACCAGTCGACGGGCTGGCACGACGCGGGTGCGGCTACTGGCGACCACCGGTTCATAGAGGGTTCCGTCCAGTTGGCGATGAGGATTCCTGGCATGTCGTAAGGGTTGCAGCTGTTCGCCAGAGAAGCAGCGACTCTAGTCAGCTCCCCGGACAACGATCAACCTCCCGCCCGCAGGTCCCGGCACTCTGGCGGGGGCGAGACTTACGTGAGAGGGACCTCTGGCATCTCGAGGTCCTTGTGAACGACGAGACTCTCCAGACTGACCTCTGGTCCGGCCCTGGTGTCCCCCCGCCGCGGCAAGCACGCGAGCGCCAGGGCTCCGAAGAGCCCCAGGACGATGGCCCGGCGGGCCGTGACGCGTCTCCCGGACAGCATGTGCCCGCTGCCTCCGACACCCACCTCCCGCCATCGGAGACCCCGGTGATTCGGGTCGACCGAGCTCGACGTCGAGGCGTACGCGGAGCCGCCCAGTCCGCCGCGAGCTTCGAACTCGCCGACGGACTCGAACGAGTCGCCGTCCCGATACCGCCGCGAGTCGGACGACCGGTGCATCGAGCGAAAGAGAGACAGGATGAGGTAGTGGGGGGCCAGAAAGCGGGCCGGGTGGGTTCGTCGACTGGGGGAACGCGTCGAGTGTGCGGTCGGTGGGAGATCTTCTGATCGGGATCTTCCATCCCACACTCCCGAAGCGTACCACCCAAATTCTTAGAGGCCTTCTCAAGCACTTTCTGCACTAGCGGTTGTATATACGTATAGGAGCTCGCAACGACAGCCCAGGGTTTGATAAATGTACGTTCGTATAGATGTGGAGGAGCGGCGACCCCTGTCCTCCTACCACCTGACTGCATTTATATGTGAGCCGAGTTCCAAGATGCGATTCGTACCGAATCTGGGGACCCGCAAGGCTCGCGACGGTGGATCCGCAGAGCCGGTCCGGGTGCGCGTGCGGCAGGCGACTCGGACGTCGCGTCGGCGCGACGTCAAGAAGAGGATGGGGAGAAAGTCCTTGATGGTCCACGCAGATTGAGATTGGGAACGTTGCAGAAGATGTGTGAGCGACGCGTGTTGGAGATGAGGAGCACAGGGGTGCGCGGACAACCGGACAACTGCTGCGCCCGGCCATCTCTGTCGCCAACCACCACCTCACACGCCACTTGAACGCTCGCAATGTCGACCGATGTGACACCTCAGGAAGCGTCCCGGATCAGCACGCACATGGTGAGCACCTCCGCGGCCCCGGCTGTCTGCGCGAGCTCACCGGGCCCCACTCCGGCCACCAGAACAACGAGCACGGCGAGAGCCTGGGCAACTACCTTGAGCTGTACGGCAAGATCAAGAACGCGGTTGACCCCAAGATCACGTCGTTCACCACACCCTCGATGACTCTCGAGCACGGCCCGGCGAACAAGCGCAAGCAATGGGTCTACAAGTTCGACCCGCCGATGCTGGTGAGTGCCGGACGCACAGCTGAGTTACGAGTGCTCGATCTGACCCGAAGGCGGATCCCAGGCTGGTCAGGCGCGGAAACGGCTGGAGGAGATGCACTCGGAGGCGCGCAAGGGGCTCGGACTGGTGAGTCCGGTCCGAGGATACCGAGCGCTCAGGACCACACTCAAGTAGACGCACACAGTCAAACGTCCGCATCAACGAGTTCACCCTGAGCGGCAGCGCCTGGGTCGCGCTCGTCGTCTTGACCGTAGTCGAGCTGGGGATCCTCATCTGCCCGCCGGCCCTCTTTGCGGCCTGGACGCCGTGGGGAGTCAAGCAGGTCGCCAAGCTGTTCCCGTACTTTGACATTGCACCGACGCCGACGAACCTCGGCCGCGGCCTCCAGGCGGCGCTCACGCTTCTCCTGGGGCTCCCCCACCTGTACGAAGTCGAGCACGACCTCAAGCCGCTCCTTCGCAAATACAACGTCACCTCGGCTTCCGCTCGAGCTGCCTACGTACGTTGCCCTGCCCTCTCGATGGTTCCCAGAGCTGATCAGCATCGCGCAGATCACCGCCACTCTCATCGCGGGGCTGTTTGTGTGGACGGACTTGAAGAAGACGGGCCTGAAGCAGGAGAGGGCTCTCGCAGAGAAGGACAAGACTCACTAAATCTGTTCTTCCCTGGAAACTCGACCACATTGAAGTGCAGACGGGGCTCCTATTCGTGTGGTCCGAGCTCACACCGGCGCCGCCAAAAAGTCAGCCTGCACTTCGACGCCGCCGTACCAACACGCGCCGCCCTCCAAACGCCCGCTTGAGATCTCTGCAACCTCCCTGTGCCTCTTGTTTCCCCAGCCCACTCCCATACGCACTCGCGAAGCGCCTGCACCTGCGCAGCGATGGCACCCCCAGCGACCGGCAAGCCCAAGCGGAAGCGTCAGCGCAAGCGACGCGACGTCTCGTCCTCGCCCTCTGGCTCGTCCTCGTCCGACTCGTCGTCCGAAGACGAGGCGCCTGCACCGGCCCCGAAACTGCCGACCCCTTCCGGATCCGACTCGGACTCGTCTTCCGATGCTTCGAGCTCGTCCTCGGACGAGAGCAGCGACGACGGCCGCGGGCGACGAAGAGGTCGGGGTGGCGCCGCAGCGAATGTGGGCGCCAGTGGGGCAGGAGCCGACACGGCCGCCGCGACGGCGAGGCGACCGTATCCTTCGAGGTCGCCGTCGCCTGCGGCGTTCAACCCGGCCAACCTCCCGCTGGGCCAGTCGGCGTTCCCGATGCTGAAGGAACTTGGTGACGGCCCGATTCTCGTCGGCCTCGTGCCCGGCGACGACGGCTTTGAGGGCGCGGCCAACGGGGCCGGCGGCGCGAAGGAGGACGAGGAGAAGGCGCGCGAAGAGAAGTTTGGCGCGTGGTGGAGGGCAAGGCTCGTCAGCGAATTCGAGACGGAACTCGGTGGACTCGCAGCCGTGAGTCGGTCTTCGCTTGCCCGGTGCGCGCGCACACTTCTGACCCGCGATGGCGCTCGTAGGAACCTGGCCTCACGAAGCCGCGCCTCGACCTCCTTCTGTCCTCTCTTACCTCCCTTTCGACCCTTCACACCACTTCGTCATCCACCGCCGCCGCCACCAACTCGATCTGGCTTCACGACGCGTCGACGGCGATCGACCCCCTCGCAGCACTCGAGGTTGACGACGCGGCCGAGGAGTGGGGCAAGGCCAAGGTCGGAGGCCAAGGAGACGTAGAGGTCGGCGAGGAGGGTGTTACGATGGACGCCGCTGTCGCTTCGGTCGCTGAAGCGAAGATGGACGTTGACGAGTGAATACATCGCTCGCTGTTTTCTCACTACTCCGCACAGCTTTCAAGCGGCGCCATTACTTCCAATGTGCAGGCTGGTATGGAGCGTCTTGGAGCTTGGCCCCTCGCCTTCCTGGCATCCGGGGGGGGGGGGGGGGGGGGGGGGGGGGGCGGAGTCCGGGTGCGCGGGGTAGGGCCAGCGACAAGTCCGCGGAGCTGGCCTGGCACGGTTCTCCGCCTCGCTTCTCGTCCGACTCCTTCTCTGTCTCGTAGAGGCTGTCTTGTACCGTGCGACGCCCACCAGCCCACCTCAAGGACCACCATGCGACGAGCTTCTCTCTCGGCCACGCTGCTGCTGGGTTCAGTGTGCGCGTTTCCTTGCTCCGTTTCCTTGCTCGACGCTGGACTCGCGCTGATCTGAAGACATGTCAGCTCATTGGTATCCTCGGAGCGAAAGATCACAGGTACGGGTGGCTGCATCTCCAGGTGGCGAGGTGCGGAGTGAGGCGCAGGCGCTGACGGGTAAGACGCACAGTCAAAAACAGCTGTAGCTACACTGTCTGGGTAGGGTATAGCAAGCATCGATTCCGAGTCGTCGTTTCTTATTTCTCCAGTCTTAGCCAGCACATTTCACCTCAGCCAACGGAACGAAACCCTCACAGCCAACGGGATGGGAGGCGAAAGCCGGAACGTCAGTTACCTTCACCCTTCCGGACAAGTGGGAAGGTAGGCTCTCATATCTTGCACCACTTCGGACCCCTGCTTACTCCCTTGACTGTCCAGGGCGTCTCTGGGGACGGACCGACTGCTCCTTTGCAGGATCGAACGCGACATTGCCGCAGTCGTGTATTACAGGTATGAGCAGTCACAGATTCTCGTGATACTGACTAATGACCTGATTTCCTTCACCTCCTCTACCATGCAGGAGGCTGCAACGGCGGGTTGTTGTGGTACGTCCAATCGTTGTGGTCTATTGGCTCGGCCTGTCAAGACACTGAGGGGTCTAGACCGTTTCCACAGCGCAGACGTTGGGTTGAGGCATACGGAACAGTGATTAGCGTAAGCGAAAGAACGTCGGGTCTGATACTTGTCGCTCGCAGGGCACTGGCGTTCCGCCTTGCACCGTCGCAGAGCTCGCCTTGGCCACTGGAACCGACTCGATCGACTACTACGACGTAATGCTCCGTTTAATTCCTTCCCCGTACTGCAATCTGACGTTGGTGCTGATCCAGGTCAGTGCAGTCGATGGTGCGGATCGGGTGGAATCTCTAGGACAGAAGAGCAAACCTGAAGCCCACCTCTTCAGGAACCAACATACCCCTATCAATGACGAATAGTGTGGGAGGAACATGCAGTAATTGCGTCTGGTGTGTGCCTTTCATTCCTTAAGGTTCTCTGCGAGGCGAGCGGTGGCGCCGCCTCGAACGAGATCCTAGAGGCGGTGATTTGGGTGGTGATCGATGGGCGCCAGAACTGTGCTCGCTGTCGTGATCTATAGACGTTCGTTGCTGACGCTCCTGATCCCTTGCAGCTCAGGGGACATGAACTGTGAGTGCGCACGAGATGTTGGCTCGTGCCCGAGCCAAGGTCGGCGCCTCGCACTGACATGTTGTCTTCACAGCCGTTTGCCCTACTGCAAATGCTGTCAAGAATTATTCGGGAGACGTCGTGGGCTGTAAATCGGATTGTGTCAGTTCATGGAGCCGGTGCTCGCGGGCGTTGCTGATGCCCTGGGTTGTAGGCCGCGAACCCCGTGAGCTTGTTCAAATTTCGGGGTTTATTGTTAGTCGGACTCAATCGTTCCTGCCTTTCCTCGGTAGACCAACGCAGAGTACTGCTGTGAGTCTGTCAAGGGACATCTGCGATGCGATGCTGACAGCCGCCGAAGGTACCGGCGCGCACAACACCCTTGCGACGTGTCCTTCGTCGGGTGAGTGAGTCGGTGAACCACGAAAGATTTACACTGACGCTCTGATAAGGCATTCCGGACTACAAACTGTTCAAGAGCAAGAAAGTGGCCGGATTTCGTCGATACGGCACATGCTCACGCGTTTGAAAATAGATGCACAGACGGCTACGTGTATGCATACGACGACGAAAAGTGTGTCTCAAATGATCTTGGTACACTGAGTCACTTGGAGTACTGACGTACTACACACTGCTCCCCAGCAACGTGAGCCACATGTCTCAGTCACCTCCTCCGGCAATCAAGCATGACACTGCTCCTAGTCTTTGTTCAGCTGTCCTGCTTCAAAATCAGCCGAGTACGAGATGATTTTCTGCCCGAGTGACTCGGAGTCTTCGGGCACGGCGAGCGTCGGTGTGGGAAGCTGCACCCTTCATTGGCTCGCGGACTGATCAGACCTCTGCAGGCTCTGCAACGATAACTGCGTCTTCTGGAACATCGAGTTCGGGTGAAGAATCTACCGAAAGTAGTACTTCGTCAGGGCACACAGATTTGACAGCCAGGTCAGCGAGGCGAGTGGCGGCGGCTCCGAGGATTCCCTTGAGGCCCACCGCCTGACGACTCGCGAGTACGGAAAATTCTGACGTGAAGATCTTGACAGTGAATCCGCGGTGTCGACCTCCGCTTCAGGCTCGTCGGGCGCCGCAGGTGCGGCATCCAGCTCGTCCAGCTCGGCGAGCTCGTCCACCGGCCTCGGCGGCATGTCAACTACGATGGAGTACTCCCTGGCTATCGCAGCTCTCCTGATAGTGCTCGTGGCTATCGGAGTTGGAGTGCTGCTCTGCGCGAAAAAGAACAACAAGCCTACGTCGAAGCGTGCGCCTAACACGTTGGCGCATACAAAAGCCAACCTCACGCTGACATCTATCGCACAAGGTGGAGGAGCCATGGATTCTGACTCGAGCTCAGGCTCGGACTCGGAGTCAGCTTCCGCTTTACATCACCTGAAGCACAAGAAGCGCAGGAAGAAGAGCTCGAGCGAGGGCTCCTCGACCGGGTCGGACTCAGAGCGCTCAGAGCACGCACTGGAGAAGCTCCCTTTGCGAAGCTCGCTCGGAAATCCTGTCGGATTTGTGTGAATGTCACTCAATATTTATGTATGTACTCAAGGTATTCGAGATGATCGGCTTGACTGCATCTCCGCCCCCTTCGCTCGCTACATGGATCCGTCGGGTCGACATCCGTTCACGTCACTGCCGATTGGCAATGAAGGACGCCTTTTATCAGCCGAATCGGTGGATGGAAGCACTTCTCTACGAAGCCGAACTGGATGGACTTCTTGAGACATCGCTCACCAACGCGTCCGACGCTGGAGATGCCGCGGGGGGGAAGTGGTGCACCGTACGACTCCTCGTTCCCAGGCAACTGCGCCCGTAAAGTCTCCGACCGGGAACTCCGAAATTTTGCGTCGTACTGAGGCACCCTGAAACACTACATGCGATCAAATCGGCCCACTGTTGTGGATCTCGCGTTAGGGATCGCGTGCGTCGCACCTGGAATTGGGTTGACCCGGGGCCCAAGCCTGCAAACGTGGCGAGCACATATCTCCACTTCGCAGTTCTTCTCGTAGCAGACGTGGCTGCGGTACTCGATTGGCGGAAATCACGTCCGGTTCGTGTGGCGGCGTTCCTCTTTCTCTCTTCTCAGCCAACCTGTCCACTTCCACTCACTCCTACCGACCGCAATGAGGGTCACAGGAGCCCCTATACACGCTCTTTTCCTCTTTGTTGTCGCATTTTTGGCGATTGCGACGTCAGGCTCCGACTTGCCCACCCCGTCCTCGGTTGCGGCCATCCGAGCCCGCGGCCGTCCCACGCACTCCTTCTTGACCACGTCCACTCGAAAGCCTTCGAAGTCCGTCAGTAACGGCTCAGCTCACTCTCTCAGCTTCACGCGATCCGCGACCTGTGCGACCCGAACGGCGACTTGCACCCCCTCAACCTCTTCGACTCGTTCCGCGTCCTCGAGCACTACCACCGCCGTACCCAGTCAGACGCAGTTCCCAATCAGCAAGAATCCTGTCAAGATCGCTCCAGCCTCGCAATGGCTGCTGGACCCTCATTTCAAGATCACCAAGACTCCGCACCACCGAAAGTTCCACTTCACAATTAACGCCCGTTACGGAGAACCAGACGGGTGTGAGTTCCTTTCATCCGGTCACAGCGTCAAAGCATCGGGACACTCACTAGGGTAGTCTAGTTCGCAGGCCGTTCTTCGTGGTCAACGGTCAGCTGGACGGGCCTTTGATTGAAGCCAATCAGGGTGCGTGGTTCCGTCGTCCCGCGAGCCGCTGTCCACTTACCCGCATTTGCAGGGGACACCATATCTGTCCGCGTACAAAACAGCTTGGACACCGGCATCTCGATCCATGTGAGTCAAGGGGTAGGATCAGCTCTCCGATGACCTCGCACTCACATCCTCGCATTTTAGTGGCATGGCCTCGCTCAGAACGGAACACAGTGGGCAGATGGACCAAACGGAATTACTCAGTGCGTATTGCAGCTCACATTCAAATTGGGTCCCTCCCTCCAGACCGCCCTCCGGAACCCACGCTGCCTTTCGTGTTGGAGTGGCTGTGGCTGACTCGGAGAAACCTAGATGCCCTACACCGTCCTCAAAATCATTTGTGTACACCTTCACTCTCTCGCGTCACGACCAGTATGGTACTTATTGTGAGCAAACATGGGAACGTGGGTACTCAAAGACCTGACACCTTCATCAATCAGGGTGGCACGCTCACCGCTCAGCCATGTAGTGAGCACGCTCACATCATCACACGCTCTTCTTGTCTCAGTTGAATCTCCACTCGAAGCGGAGACGGCATTGTTGGGCCGCTGATTGTCCACTCTCCCAACGACCCACTCAAGCGCGGCAACGACTACGAGATCGACCAATTACTCTTCATCAAAGACCATTTGCACAGCATGTCTACGGATGTTGTGAGCGGTATTCTATCTCAGGCTGGATTCGAAGGCGTACGTTGCGCACTGTGGTTCACAAGTCCATTTCGAACCTACCGCTGACTGTGACCTCCGCGAACCAGAGCATCATTCCCCCAGCTCCTAGATCCGGCATGATCAATTCCGTAGGTATTTATAATTGCTCGTTTGCTCCGGTGGGGTCTACCTGCACCCAGAAGACTCGTCCCTTGGAGCTCGTTTTCCCGCCGTCGACCAAAGTGCGCCTGCGTTTTATCAACGCCGGCACACACGCCCAATTCAGAGTTTCGGTGGACGAGCATACGCTGAAGGTTATTGGTGCGCTGTATCTGTTTGTTACTACGCTACCTTTGCTGACGGGCCATCCAGAGGCTGACGATACTCCGGTCCGTGGGCCGGCAGTGCACCGGATCCCCATCGTGCTTCCTCCGTCTGGCGGAGAAGATCGTGTCTGACCAGCCAAGCATCAAACAGTTTACGGCGCAGCGATACTCGGCCATCCTCAACACGGCCGGAAACAAACACGGCGATAAATTCTGGCTTCGCGCGCAAATGAACACGGAGTGCTTCGGAGGTGCACCTGCGGGTACGTAGACGTGTCTTTCTCACTCGCCGGCAGTATGATCTGAATAGTGCTCTCAGATCTTGATCCGTACATCAAAGCCATTGTACGCATCGCCAAGCCGGGACGGCCCATAAGCACCGCGACACCAACCAGCATCGACTGGAGTGACGCTCTCGGAGGGGCCTGCGTAGACCTGGACGACGGTAAGCACCGTTGTCGTTCTCGAATATTATTTCTCAACCAAAGCATCCACCGATGTAGCCATGCTCGTTCCGCGCATCCCGATCAACGCTCCGAAGAAAGTCGGCGTCAGGGGAGTATTCAACGCCGCGTTCAACTTCACTCAGGACACTGGAACAGGCCGATGGACGCTGAACGCGGTCACCTTGCGAGTAAACTACATGAGTCAGAACTCACAGGCGCTGACAGTTCCCACTCAGTGAGAACTGCACGTGCAGACCTGCCGACGATTTAGGAAAGCACCAAATTGACAGTGCCCCCACAGTCATGTACAACCCGCTTCTTCTCCAAGTTCGCGATGGGAAATCGCTGGACAGCACCGACGTCACTCACTTTGTCATTCGTGAGGTTGCGACGGTGGCAACCGGCTTGCCTCAGAAGCTCACTCTTCCGTGCCGCAGCGACGTTGGAAGCTGGAGACCTCATCATCAACAATGCACTGGGTGAGTTGCGATGTTTTAATTGTATCCCACCAGAGCTGACCGAAGCTCCGCCCCCGGAAGGCGCGGACCACCCTTTCGTGCGTGTCTCTGTCCAGAGCGACGTACCATTTACTGACCTCGTATGATTTGCAGCATCTCCACGGGTTGAAGGCGAGGTTCTCTCATTCTCTAATTTCTAAAGCGGGCTGACCGATCTCCCGCCTAGTTCTGGATTGTCGCCCGAGGTAACGGTACACTGCTGCCGGAAAACGCCTCCTCCATCACGTTCGCAGGGCCCCTCCCCAAGCACCACATTCAACTAACTACTCTGTTGGAATCTACAACACGAAGAACCCCCTGCGTCGGGACACTCTCACGGTTCCGAACGGCAACTTTGCCGTCTTGCGTGTCGTCGCAGACAACCCCGGTGTCCACGCTTTCCATTGGTGCGTAGTTCAGACTCGAGGCTTCTCCGAAGAATCGAGCGTGACATTTCACCTTCTCAGTCACATCGCCTGGCACCAGGCTGCTGGTCTGATGGGCGTCCTAGTTGCACAGCCTCAGAAAATCCGCAAGAGCAAGGTCCCCACGGCCGCGCTTCAGGTTTGTCCCGGTCTGCACTTGAAGTACTGTCGCTCTAGAGAGCTCACATGTCCTGGTGAAGCTCTGCGACCCCTCCAACTTCGCGCCCGGCGACACACTCCTCACCACCGACCCTGGCAGGAGGTGGCGCCGCGACCTCGTCTCGCCGGAATCAGAGCGTCGGGCGCACATTGGTGCGTCTTTTATCACTGCTGAAAAGTACGAAGCTCACCCACTCCCACAGTTTCTGTGAAACGTCACCCCTCCGGCGGGCTCGAAGCCAACGAGCGTGCCGCGAAGCTCGTCTGAGTTCAGGGCGCAACTGTCGCCGCACCTTTTGCTTCCTCTAACCTGCAGCCTTGGCAATATGCCTTTGAGCCCGCCTGCCTTGCAATCGATGGACATCAGTCGCAGGTCGTGCCGCATCCTCTCCAGTCTCGGATCAGAAGCCGAGAGCGGAGCTGCGGCAACGCGCACAGAAGCAAGCGGGACTCGCTACGGTGCATCATAGTCGACTTTGAGATC
>ERZ1463038.786-NODE-786-length-11237-cov-17.082991_pt1 | contig 11237 bp, 15 predicted proteins | sample MGYA00564479_ERZ1463038 | MGnify/ENA primary metagenome ERZ1463038 (study PRJEB39244, sample SAMEA3635134) | Helicobacter pylori | study: EMG produced TPA metagenomics assembly of PRJEB11511 data set (Assembly of a 5300-year-old Helicobacter pylori... | reverse complement strand
ATTTTCTCCGACGATGCGGTGCATCGTGATTGCGGAGCCGAGATCGAGCCCCGTGTCGCCCTCTGCGTTCGTCAGGACGGCCGTGTGAAACTTCTTGACGGGGCTCGACGAGCCCTTGGGCCCGAGTAGGACCGTGCCGGAGAGCGTGTACACCTGCCCCCAAGTTGCTCGTCAGTCGGCGATGGGAGAGCAGACCGAAGGGGCGGACGCACGAACGAGTTCCAGCCCGTGGGGACGCGGTGGAAGATCGTTCCGCCCTCCTCGTTGAAGACGACGTCCGCGAACCAGCAGCCGCCGAGTGGTCGTACCGGGCTCGACACGACGCCCTGGCTCTCGCTGCCGTCCGCCTCACCGCAGATGACCTTGATGTTGACCGACGGAATCGGGTTCGCTCTGCCCGTTCCAGAATCGTCAGTCCTTGCAGACTTGATGAAATGGGAGGCTGGGGGACGCACGAGGGGATCTCGGCCGCCTTGAGCTCCTGGTACGACGGCGCGACCATCTTGTGCTCCTTGGGGAGGTCGATCCACAGCTGTAGGCCAAACGGGTCCTTTTTGCCCTTGCCGTGGATCGGCATCTCGGCGTGCATGACTGGATTGTGCAAGGTCGCGATCAGCTGCCGCTCCTGCGACGCGACGCGTGCGGAACAAGTCACTCACTGCCCTTGCCTGCGATCTGCGGGTCCCGCGAGCAAGTCAGTGCCAAGCAATTGTTGATAAGAAGGTCAGGACGGACCATGAACTGCAAGTCGCCAGGCCCAAGCCGTCCACGGTGACCGACTGCGACGCCGCTCGATGTCAGCTCGACGGACCGACTCGAGCTCCGGCTCGCGACGCACCAAAGTCCTCGTGCTCAAACTCGCCCTCGATCAGGTAGGTGAGCGTAGTCATCCCCCGGTGCGGGTGGTCTGGGAATCCAGCGCCTTCGGCCACCTTGAAGCTGCGGGGGACGTCAGCTCGCGCCCAAGGCCACCGTTTTGATAGCAGACTCACTTGTCCTGGATACGGACAAGTATCAAGTGGGAGGTATCAGCACGGAGAAGCGGCCCACAGCTCGACAGGAAGGGCGCACGAGCATCCTGCACGGCCCACCACCGCGTCAGCTTGCGCGTCTCTGCCCGCCGACCCGGATCTCGCAGACTCACAAGAACGGCGTAAAGTTCCTCAGCTGCGGTGTGCCGATGCTGCGCCTCACGGTCGCACCAGCGCCCTCGGCCTGCTCCTGCTCAGGCCGCCTCACATGAGTTCCCAGTCGCGGTCTCTCGGTCGGCGGGAGACGGGAGGACCTACCCTCGCGAGAACAGACTTGGTCACCGAGCGGGACACACGAGCGGCGGACATTGGTGCGCGAGTGCGGGGTGCGGTGCGGGACGTGAGCTGCCAGTTGGTCGTCAAGGCGGCGACGACTCCGAAGGCGAGGACGAGGTACGCGACGAGGTGCGAGAAGCTCGGTTTGGGGGATGGGCTCGGCGCGGAGGGATTGGTGGCGAGAAAGTGGTAGGTGGGAGAGAGGCGCCCGTGCAGGTCGCGCTGATGTAGCTGAAGCCCCGCTGAGCGAGGCTGACCTCGCAGCTCGCCAGATTAGGCAATCGTGACTTTCTGTCCGACCCAGATCGGACAGCATGACCGCTGCGAGGTGAGTAGGTGACAGGTGACTTCTGAGTGAATAAGCGTTGCAGTCGGCGAGCCCTTGCAGAGCCAGGAAAACGAAACTCGGATGGTGTGGGTCAGTGCACGTGACGACGATCCACCTCGCGCTCGATTGCGCCACCTGCTCGTCTCCCTCTGCCACCGACGTCTTCTCGACAATTGTCTTCGCAGGCCGCAATCCACGTGCACCCTATCGCCCGACAACCGACCCCCTGCTACTTCGCACCCGCTCGCCAACGCCACTCGCGGGCCCGGTAACCAAACAACAAAGACGCCGGCAACATCGGGAGGCTCTAACACATCTCGCGATCACTCCAGCACAGCGATGACCCTCTTGCAGCCCGCACTCGACCCGCTACGGCTCTCACTCGCCTTCCCGCCCTGCGCGTGCGCCGACACCGACGTCACCACAACAACGCCACCCGTCGCCCTCGCCCTCTCCCGCCCACCGCGCTCCGGCTCCCAAGCGCCTCGGCCAGCCCCGACGCCCCTTCGGGCTACCCAGCCCGAGAAACGGCGCCGCACGCAGCGGACACGGACGTACCGGCCGTTCGCGCTCCTGCCGATCGAGCTGATCGAGCGGGTCCTGTCGTTCGTGCCGCTGTCGGACCTGTGCCGGTTCAAGCGCCTCGACCGCTCGGTACGTGTCTCGGACCGGTGCCAGTCAACGGGGGCGTCTGCTGACCCGGGGCCCGCAGTTCCAAGCGCTCCTCTCGCACGCGCACTTGTACCCGACCATCGCGCTCTCGTCACCGCTCCTACCACCTTCGTTGTCCACGCTGCTACCCCAAATCCTGCCTGGCGCACGGTCACTCTCGCTGCCGTCGTCCCCGCACCTGGCGCTGTCGACGTTCCTTCCCTGCCTCTCGTCCCGACTCGCCTACCTCGACCTCTCGTTTTCAGCAGTCACGGACGAACTACTACGCACGGCAGTCGGAGTCGACGTCGCGAGCGGCGTGCGAGAGCTGAGCGTCAAGGGCTGCCGCGGCGTGCGCGACGGTCGCGCGCTGGCTTCGCTCTTCCACCATGCGATCCGGGTGGACCTCTCGTGGTCTGCCGTACGGACCCTTCCTTCCGCCTGTCCACGACCTTGCACTTCGCCATCTTCGCACTCGTCCTCCTCGTCGTCGGACCTCGACTCGGACGACTCGGGCTTCTTCGAGCTCGACTCTTCGGCATTCCCCGCCGATCCAACCCCGTGGCCCCACCTCGTCCATCTCAAACTTTCCTCGTGCCCATTCCTGTCCAGTCAACCGCGATACGACTCGCACAGCACGGCCGAAGCGCCCCTCGCAGCGTTCCTCACGCACCTCCCGCCGCGACTCGAGTCGCTCGACCTCTCTCACCTCCGCCTACCGTACGTGGACTTGGTGGGGCTTGATTTCGCACGGCCGGAAGAAGGCGGCACGGTGGATGGAACGACCCTCGAGCTCTCGCTGGTCGGCAACGACCTCCTCACGCGCTCCGCCCATGCGCGCCTCGACCGGACTTGGCGCGCGAGGTTTGGGAAGCTCAGGCAAGTCAGAGTGGAGCATGATGCGGTGCTGGAGAGCGAAGGGGAGGAGGATGTGCGCAGGTTCGTCGAGATGGTTGCGGGCGGGAGTCGGTAGAGCGCTGGCCGGGGTTTTAGAGGTGCGTTGTTGTAGGACTTGGGGCATTGTGTTGTCGTATGTTTTTGGATGTGTGGTTGACAGGAGCTCGATAACGATGTCGGAGATCTATGGTCATCAGAGCGGGCCCGGAGTCGGAGAGACCGCGTGATCGCGAAGGTGGGACCTGCCGTTGAAGGACACCACGCTCCTCTTTCCCAAACATGCACTTTCTCACTGCTATAAAATCATGCTTTGTATGTCCGACTGACAGTCCTGTCTCCCAGTGCTGACCTACTGGTAGGGGGACGAACCCGCGACGACCGGCAGCCGCGCCTCAGAACTCGACCCGAACAATTCTTCCCCCATGCACCAAGTATCGTACCAAGGATCGCGTATGCAAATCCCTGGTGCGGTAAACCCGCAGAACGCAAGTGACGCGCCCCTCGCACTGCGTGGAGGCTGCCATTTGCTGTTACCGGGAGGGGCGTGGTATGCGAATCCTTGGGGCGGTACCACATATCAGAGATACTCACAGTCATTCGATGCTGTAGCATCGACCAATGCCGCTGCTGTGCTTGTTGCGACGATTGCTGATGCTGAAACGCCGGTCGACGTCCCGAGGTGGACTCGTAGAGCGGTTGGAAGCGGGTGATACTGTCATATGAAATGACCAAAGCTCATCCGTATCAGCGTACTGCGGTCAAAAGAGCGCTCGGTGAATTCTCGTGCGCGACACTCCAGCACAAGCGTTGTGCTCGAGTCGTTGGCCATTTTGCTACAGCACGAAGTGTTCCCCAATATTTGCAGTAATTGAAGTGTCTAGCTCAATGAAGAGCGACCTCTTTACACTAGATGGACCATCTTCAACCTCCGCACTTGGGCTCGGCGCTCCGCTGCGCCGCGGAAGCTCGGAAGCCCCACACGCCCGCCCACCGACCGCGCAGACACCAGCGCTCCTCTCTCTCTCTCGCACACACCAAACACCGCGATTCGCTCAATGTCCGACTCGTGCGTCTTCTGCGCCATCATCGCCGGTCCGTCCCCTTTCTCTGCCTCGAGAAGCTCGGGCGCGTGCTGACGCACTCCCGCCCTCGGGCAGGCAAGCTCCCGTCCTACAAGCTACACGAGACCCCCAACACGTATGGAAGCGCATTCTGTACACTTCTGCTCGGCTCAGCTGTACTCTCGCGTTCACAGGCTCGCCTTCCTTGACGCGCGGCCCGTCTCGCACGGACACCTCCTCGTTGTCCCCAAATGTTGGGATTCGTGTGTTTCCTAATATTCAAGCTCTTTCTGATGATTTGATGAGCAGACCACACGGCGAAACTGACGGGCGTCCCGGACGAGCACCTCGTCGAGCTGCTCCCGATCGTCAAGCGGCTTGCGATCGCGGTTGGGTGTGAGGAGTTCAATGTGCTGCAGGTGAGATCTTCCGCGCAAAACTCGCTCAGCCTCTCTGGCGTGCCGCTGATGAATCGCACGGGGACAGAGCAACGGCGCGCTCGCGATGCAGACTGTGGCGCATGTCCACTTTCACAGTATGCCGTCGTCTTCCTGCTCTCCGCTTATGTTTTGATTATTGATTTCATAATGCTCCAGTGATCCCCAAGACGGAAAACGAGGGCCTCCTTATGCGCCTCCCGGACAAGTTTCCCCAGGTGGACCTCGCAAAGGTGCACGCTGAGATCAAGAGCAAGCTCTGATGGGTCCAGCAATGTGGGGTAATGAAAAAGCGGTTTGTTTTCTCGTGAAATGCTTGCTCTTACAAGCGACGCGTCCTTCAAGTTGAGTGCGCGAGATAAGCGGAGGGCTTCGCAGCGTCGCAGCCGAGCTGGTGGGTCTCGGCGACGCGTCGATGGCTGGTTTTCAAAAAGGATATGAATCTTTAATCAGAGGTCTCACAGCTTTCCGGTCAGACTCGTAGTTTGGCAAGACTGGGTATCAAATTGCGCGACGAGCTCCGCCAGGAAGTGCGCAGGAGGGGGCAGCGAGCGGCGACGGGAAAGGGGGGACAACTAGTTCAGTCGCTTCGAAGAGTATCCGCCAGCGAATGCTCTCGCCCTCTTCATCCCGCTTGAAAATCTGCGGTAGAGGCCGAACCTGAGGGCGGGACGGGTCAGCGGCGGCGTGCGAAGCCGCGAGTCAGAGAGCGCACTTGATCGAGCCGTTGCTCCCCAGGTTGCCTATAGCCATCAAATCGTTATGTGAGTGTTCACTCTTCACATCCGAGCAGGAAGGGGCTCACCTGCAGCGTGGTAGCTCATGATCGTCTTGCCGCTCTTGACGTCCTTGACGATCCAGCGGATGTTCCCCTTGGACCCATACTTGACGCGAACGATGTGCTGCGTTGTGAGCCCGACAAAGCGCTGGAGGGGAACGCTGTCGCCGTTGCCCTTGGAGCCCTTGATGCCGGGCGCGCTGAAGAAGACCCGCCCGTTGACGGCGTTCAGGGTCACGACCGGCGTGGCGGGGTTTCGCCGGATGAGCTGGGCTGTGAATTTGACCGTTGAATTCCTTCAGCGGCCGCTTGGAGACGGAGGGCGTCAGGACGGCGCACCGATGTGGAAGAAGCGGGTCGACGTCGAGACCGGAGCCAGGTAGTACGCCCAGCGGCTGTGAGGGTCCGAAGTTCAGTGAAGAATCGTATGAATGCTGATTAAAACGATCTTACTACATGAATGTCTGGCCTGAGCGTGCCGGAGGCCACCTGACGCATCGCAAAACGTCAGCGCCTTCGCACCCCGGGGGTCGCCCTTCGCCACCGCAACAAACGCACGAAAATAGCTCGATTCGCTGCCTCGCAGAGTCCCGCTTCTCGAGTACACCGGGGATCTCATCGCCCTCTTCAAATTCGACGTCGAACGCTTGCTGCCCGGCCATGTCCTCGTCGTCGAGAAGCTCGGCTTCGACGTCCGAGAAGACTGTCGAGTCGTCGTCGCTCTCGTTCATGTCCATGATGTCGTAAAGGCCGGTCGACGGCGAGAGGAAGGATTTGCGCTCGATCTGGCCTGGTGGTTGCGAGAGGGGGTCAGTGATGACCCCGGGGTCATGGGCTCGCTGGGTCGAGGGCACACCTTTCGCGAGCAGGTTGAGAGTAAAGCATTGTCCCGGGATGCCGACGTACTTGGGGCATCCTCCCTTGATCAAGGTGCCGCTGGACTGGGTGCACCAAGGGGCGTCAGTTGGGGGCACGACGATCAGCGACGGTCGACCGAGGGTTGCCGCACCTGCCATCGGAGTGTGGGTGAGACGGCGCCGGACGTGAGACGTTCTTCGACGCGGTGTTAGTGCACGAACGGGCTGAGATCACGGCGAGGGGCGACGCACTCCCGGAGGCCAGGAGGACGGTGTTGCCGCGCGCGAGGGTTGCAGCGAGCGCGACGACGAGGATGGGAGCGAAGGCGAGCATGGCGGCAATGAAAGGAATGTGGGTATTAACGAGTGTGACGACCGGCGTACGTGTGCGGAAGAGTTTTCGCTGGGAGACGAGGGAAGAGAGAGAGGCGAGGTCCAGAAATCGGGTGGCGACCCCCGTGCGCCGTCGATCGTGCTCCGCGGCGCAACCAACTTGACTTAGCCCAGCGGGACATCTCTACCTCTATGGAACTTGCTTTCGTGCCGATTGAAGCTCAAATCAAGACACACAGTCGGCGATGTTGCGGGGTGTTCTCTTTGTTGCGCGCAGCGAAGCTTTCCGTTGGCGCGGGCGACTTGTAGCGCCGGAAGCATCAACCGATCAAGGCCTGCTGGAATCCCGATCCAATGAAACCTATGATCTACATAAATTACGTGCTCGAGCGACAGGGAGCGTTTCGAAGCAAAGTCGACGTTGCGCGGCACTCGCGACGCGCGAAGTGCGAAGTCGACGCCGTGAGCGCTTGGGAAAGCTCTCGCGCCTCTCCGTCACTATCCTCGTCTCGCATAGCTATTTGAGTCCAAAATGAGTACATCCGCACCCTGGAGTGCCATTAAGCCACACCGCCACTGCCGCGGGGCGTGCTCAACCGCGCTCAATTCGAACGACCGCCAGCCTCAGAAAGCTTGCAAGCAGAGTCCGGATTCAGAAGTCGGATATATGCATTCCTAAAGTGTCCGATAGTGTCTATGCAGAGGGAGGCTAGCACTCGATGGTGATAGCGGGAGCGGCGGAGCGGAAGCTGATGAGCTCGTTCTGGTAGAATTGTGACTCCTCCACCACAAAGCCTGTAGGTGGCACAGTGTAAGTTATCTGGCTCCTTCGATGCTCGAGGAGGCGAAATCACGGTAGTCGCCACACGCATCACCAAGGAACAGGTTCGCCTCGATCGGCGCGACGTACACCGACTGGTTCTCACCTCCGAGGGATGCGAGACCCTTTGTGAGCTGCAATATACATGTATCAGCTCTCGGAGTCCTAAAGGAAAGTGCGAGTCGCCCCGGCCATCCACCAGCAGCGCGTGGGCAGGGGCTTCGCACCAGCGAGTCGGGACTCACCTTGACGGCCGGGCGCGTGTTCCCGTTCATCGGTTCAAGCGTGATGTCGATGCCCTCAGTCTGTCCGATGTAGTAGTCGACCTTGCCGTTCGAGACCTGGTTGTACTTGACCGCGATGTGCCCCTTCTGCGCGACGTTGCTGACCGTCGTTCCGCCCGGGGGGTAGACGAGCGAACCGGAAGGTCCACCAGGTGGGCCAGCACGCTTCTCGATGGGAGACGCAGCGCCGAGGGAGACGAGAGAGGCGAGAGTGACGGCGGCGAGGGTGAACTTCATTGTGGGGAGTGGGCGAGCGGAGGGATGCAGGGGGTCGCTGGGGATGTCGTGAGTTGGTGCCGGATTGGAGAGTTGGCGGAAAGAAGATGCTGTTGAGTAAAGTGAAGAGGTGAAGGACAAGGATGCGTCCAACCTTTTGTAGGCGGTGGCCCTCGTCGGCGCGCGGGAGAGTGGGCCGCGCGCCAAGACTACGAACCCACCGCAGGGACGCGTCTTTCGGGCGATGACCCATTTGACGCTATTCTGAGCAGTTGTCGTCTCGGTACGCCGGAACACAGTCGGGCAGAGCACTCGGCGAGGTCGGCGCCTGGGATCTTGGCGGAGGGATCGTCGACGAAGCGTCGACGCCACTGCACTGGCGCCCGGTCAATCCGAAGCGAGCGCGACGTCACTAGGGCCACAAGTTGGGAGAAATGAAAAGCCTGAAGCTTCTCAAACACAGACGCGCGCTGTGGGAGTTTTTAACCTACTCCGCGGAGGAAGTACGTCGCGACGCCACCAACGCCACTGCGACGGGATTTGTAAGGATGCTTGAATAGTGAAAGACTTTTTTGGGGAAAAGAGAGATACTGTCACGATCGTTCCCTTTAGGATCTCTCCTTTCACTTGGCAATCTTCACCCTCCGAGCGCCTTCGCCCCAGCGCGGCACTTCGAGCACAGCGGCCACCGATCCATACGTACCGCGGTCGAGTCCCTGCAAGTCCAAGTTAGTGGTTGGCGAAGTAAATGTGGGTTAGAGTGCTCTCACCTCGTTTCCCATCGCCTGGTAGGTGCTCGCGAGCGTCCATACGTCCTTCTCGGGCTTGCGAACCCACAGCAGGTCTCCCTCAACCTGTGCTCCCGCATCGTGCGCGATGATCTCCCACTCGCTCCTGTCGTCTCCTCCTGCGTTTCCTCCTCCGAGGAAAGATTTGCCGGTGAGCAGATAGTCGTTCTGGTGCTCCCCATCGCGCGTCTCGCTGCGCGACGCGAACGCGTCCGCCGGGACATGCTCGTCCGGGACGAGTTCGGTGTCCCACGCGCCGAGCTGATGCATAGCCTCGCGCATAGCTTCATAGCGGTGATCCTCGCTCTCGTAATTTGCGGTTCGGTCCCACCAGTCAGCTTCGTTCTCGACGTACGGCTCCGAGAACGCCTTGCTGGCGTAGACGGCTCGAAAGCTGATAGGGAGTCCAAGCTCCGCACTCGTCGAGTGTATCAGAGCATCGGAGCCCTTGAGCCGTCCGGGTAGGTCCTTGGAGTACTGGCCGTTGTCCGGGTTCGCGGAGCCGTTCGCAAGGCGCTCGACGGGGTACGCGTGCGAGAGGGCGATGGCGAGCCTGCCTCCGTCCGGCAAGAAGTCGGGTGACTGGAGAGATGCGGAAAGAGATTTGTGGAGTGGGGTAAAAGACGTCGAGAGTGGGAGAGGCGGGGCGGGGTGGGACGACGCCGTCGAAAAGACGTCGTACGCGAGCGTGAGTCGCGTGCCGGAGGTGACGGGAAGGATCTCGTGCTCGCAGTCCGAGTACAGGAACGTCCACGGAAGTGTTTCGGTCGGCGATTCGAAGGAAAAGGACCGGCTCGCGCCCGAGTGGCGTACGACGAGCTCGCCACCGGTGTGTGCCGTGGGGAGGCCGACGAGAAGCGTGCCGATGTGGTTTGGCGCGCGCGGAGTATCGCGGTGAGACTTGAAGAAACCACCGGTTGGGTATACGTTGAGCTTGTGGAGGTCGGCGGTAAGTGGGCCCGCGGTGGTCAGGTCGGAGATGGCTTTGAGGATCGAGTGCGACGGGTGGAGGGGGTCGAACGTCGAAGCGAACTGACCGGGCTGATCAAGGACAAGCTCAGGAGATGATTGAAATTCGAAAGTGGCCCACTTTACCTTCAACTCGAAAGCGAGGCGGTAGGCGGGGTCGAGGACCGTTTCGTCGCCGTTGCCAAAGGACGACGGGCTCGCGATCTTCTCGAGCGCCAAGGCGTCCTCGCCGGCAAGGGGAAGTGTGATCCTCCTGAACTTGAGATCAGTCAGTTCGTTCGCGAAGAGATCCATCAGCAGCTCACCTCGCCCCGGCGCCATCCTCAACGAAGAGCTTTACCGCCGCTCCGCCCTCAAGCACAACATTGCCCCCACATGTGAACTCGGAGGTGACGCTCTTGAGATCCGCCCCCAGCTGTACGAGCACTCGCGCCTCGCCGTCCGTGACAGCCTTGCGGGACGGAGGCGGCGCAAGTGGCGCTGCGAAGCCATTTATGACCACCTGCTCCACGGCACTGCAAATCCAATTGAAGACTGAATGAATTGCTCACCTGGCAAAGAACGCCGGGCGGGACGGGCCAATGTCGACGCGAAGGGTCGTGCTAAAGGCCAGTCTCGGGGTCGACAGGGCAGGGCGGAGCATCTGCCGAAGCGGAATGCGAGAGAGAGATCGAAGCATTGTGGAGATGCTGTGCAGAAGGAAGAGAGGAGCGCGCGTCGAGATCTGGGACAACGCTCGCTCTCACGCACGAGCCCCTCCAGGTCCCGGGCGAGACCCGCAGAAGAAAGGGAGGGGTACGCCAGGCAGTACGGTGAACAAAGAGCTCGATAGAAATGAATGCAGTGCTAGCTTTTACAGTAATACACCTCGTCTTTCCCCCCCCCCCCCCCCCTAATTAAAAATGAGCGCGCGAGTGCCTTCGCACGAATCGGCCGCTCCAGCCCCCCACTGGCCGGGCGCCTGATCTCCTTCCCCCATAGCCTCTGACACCGGTCCATGCCACTCCAGCGAATGCGATATTCACTGCTGATCGACGGCGACGCGGCTGGCCCTCCCCGCAGTGCCAGCGGACGAGCCCTTCTTGGTGCGTCGCGACTCGAACTTCTGGATCCAGGGGTGCGTCGCAACTTCGGAAAGTGGGAGGCGCTCTTCTGGGTTGTGGCGAAGGAGCTGCAGACGCTCACGATGAGCGAGAGCCGTGGAAATGAGGACGGGGAGAGACGTGCGCGGGTGATGAGGTCCACCGCGTCGGGCTTGATGTAGTCCGTGTTGAACTTGAGGTCGACCTTGGAGATGCGCTTGTAGGTCGCCTTCGCTCTGCGACGCCAAATTGAGCTGGTGAGCACTCAATCGAGCGACGATACTGCAGGGGCGACGCACCCATTCAAGTCCTCAAACGGCGGCGTCCCAACCAAAAACTCATACGTGAGCACGCCCAACGCCCACAGATCAACCGCCTTGGTGTGATCGCAGATCGGAAGAGCGTCGTGTAGGGAAAGAGTGTCCTAGG
>ERZ1463038.785-NODE-785-length-11239-cov-18.892346_pt1 | contig 11239 bp, 19 predicted proteins | sample MGYA00564479_ERZ1463038 | MGnify/ENA primary metagenome ERZ1463038 (study PRJEB39244, sample SAMEA3635134) | Helicobacter pylori | study: EMG produced TPA metagenomics assembly of PRJEB11511 data set (Assembly of a 5300-year-old Helicobacter pylori... | reverse complement strand
GAGGTTCAACTGTGGGGACGAGGTTGTGTTTGGGTACGCTCCTTTGACGTTGAGAAGGACGACGACGACGTAGTTGCCTTGGCGCCAGTGGGCTTTGATCTCATCCATGAGGAGGTGAAGCGCGTCTTCGCAGGAGCGTCCTGGTCGCCCGCCAAAGTGCTCGGGCAGGAGGAGGCCTGCTGCGGTCGCGAGGTAGCTGAGTCTCGACGCGACGATCTTCTCAAGCCCCTTGGCGAGGCAGTTGAGGAGCGCAATCGGGCGGTACGCGTTCGGGAGAGCGTAGTCGGGCTTGTTCATCTTTCGGAGGGCGAGGGCGAGGGCCTCCTTCCAGGCCACTGGATGGTAGCCTAGGCAAAGACATGCGCGGTAGATGTCGCACACGACATCCTTGATCGCTGGCCAAAGTGTTTGGAGCACGACAGGCCGGATCCCATCCGGTCTGCACACCGCGTGGGGGTTCCGCCGTCGAAGATCACGCGATGGCACTCCTTGTTTGACACCCAGTGCCAGGGCTGACGCGGGCGACACTCTGACTCCTCGTCAAACTCGGGCAGCTCCGCTGAGGCCGAGGGACGAGCAGAGGTAGGGTTTGACAGAGGCGAGGGCGCCCCTAGCTGTGAGGGACGAGCAGGACGGGCGGGCGAGGACAGGAACGGTGTCGCTGAGGGCGACAACGACGCGGAGCGGCGAGGCGCGGCCGCTGGGTCGACCGCTGGACGAGCAGAGAGCGGCGCGGATCAAGGGCGAGGCGCGGGGTGCAAGGGCGGGATCGAAGGGAGCTTCGAAGTCAACGTCGACTTCGACTTCGCTCGACGCGAGTCGAGCTCCGCGAACGAGTTCTGGGGCGCGCGCGCGAGATCTGGCTCGCTCGGCCGCCGGGCGCGCGGCAGCGACGAGCTCGTGTCGTCCGGGAGCTCTCGAGGTTGATCGAGCTCGCTCAAGGTCGCGAGCGCGCTGTGCGAAGCCGGAGCGGGAGAACAATGGTCCCCTCAAGTAGGTTCAGGTAGCCATTCTTCAAGTGCCCCCGTGCTTAGTTTGTTCATATCAAAGCGTGAGTGCCCCAGTGCTTAGTTTGTTCATATCAAGGTGTGAGGCCCTCATGAGGTTTATGAAGATGCCGTGAGTGTGCCGGATGTTTGTAAAGACAGTTCGTGATGTCTGGCCACCACAGAGGTTTTGTGAGGAATGTGACCACTGCTGACATGGCCAGTGTTGGGATGTTTCCCCCGGGATGCTGGTAATTGGCTCGGGCGTCAGAGGAAGAAGGTAGCAATGGAAAAACTTTGAGTGTGGGCATACCACTCTGCACCTTTTCGATCAGGTGACCAGGTGAGCTGATATAGAGGGCACGCAACCGAATTCGGACACAACCTCCTCCTCTCATCCATCCGGTGCCTTAGCCAAGTGGTTACGGCGAGAGCCTAGAACATGTTTCGTGAGCTCTTGGGCTTTGCCCGCGTAGGTTCGAATCCTGCAGGCATCGGCAACATTTGACTTTTTTGCCACGAGACACCCTGGCTAAGTGAGCTGTTTGTGGACCTCGTGTAGGCGACACACCACCCCCCAAGGTCGTCGGCCGAAGCTGGCTTAGGCCGAATCGGCAGGCGGAAAGCAAAACACTGGAGTGTTGGGCTTGCGAGCCCAGAATTTGGGCTCTGACTCGTTTGCAGCGCTGGGGTGATTTCCACCCAGAGCGCTGCTAATGGAGATTTTGAAGCCAGTGTTTGCGGTAGTTTCACAGGGATGGTGGGAGGGAGTGAAAAAGGGAAGGGGGGCGAGAGAATAGGCGACTTGAGGCCTACGAGGTGAGCAATGGAGAGCAATGCTCGACTCCGCTGAGAACAAAAGACCGTCGTTCTCAGGGGCCTCAGTCGCCAGTAAATTTGGGAAATTGACCGAAACTCTAGAATGCCGCTCGCGGGAAGGTTAGGGGGTGTGTGTTCAGCTTCGACGAAATCAGCGCTCAACCAATGCACTGGGGACATTGGGGACACAGTAGTCTGAGTGTCCAAATCCGGAGCCCCACAAGAAGACGGCCACCTTTCTGTTGCCACCACCTATTGTTATTGGTAGTGGCCTTGCTGCGGTTATAAATCCAGACGAAAAGAGTTATCGCTGGGATCACGCTGGCGGGAAGCGGCGTGCGAAGGAGTCGTCCGCTCCTTTTCGATCGGGGCAGCATGGAGATGTTGTTGGCTCCGGTTGATGTAGGTCAGAGGTGAGGTGGGAGGAAGGAGGTGGGCAATAAGGCGGATCCAACGGGTCAAAGTGCTTCTCCTCAAGTCCGGACTAGAGCAGGCCGGTGCCGTCGCTGGTAGGCTGGCATGGGTCGTACGGCACGGAGTAAAGAATGCGGTCGAGGCTGGAGTATCTCTTGGAGTCAGTATTGAACACGGTCGAGCTCGAGTGATTTCTCGGCGCCTGGCGGTAGTCCATCGACGTGCTGTCGGCCGGCCATGCTGTTAGCCTCGGGAGCCCCAGCGGTGCAGCAGCAGCGTACCTGTCACTAGTGATAGACCGTCGAGAGAGATGGATGGCTCTAAAGGAGTAAAGCCTGAGCAATTGAGACCGGGGGTCGCCACGGACCCATGACGGGCTCGATCGCGTTCGGGCTCCACGAGTCAGAAGCTCCTCAACTTATGAGCCGCGCCCCTACTCAAATGCATCTAACACATACCTCACAGATGTGATGGTACAGGTGCAGCTCGCAGACGAGTCCCTCGGAAGTGCCAAGTGTCTGGTACCCCGAACGAGCCTCCGTTAAAACCACAAGGCATTCACACAACACTCAGTATACCCTTCGCCCCCACCCCCTTCAGAGCTTTGAAGACCTCCCCTCTCCCTCAGGTCCCACAACGAGCTCCGGGTCGTGGATGTCGACGTTGAACCTGACCGCGTTCAACGGCTCGCCTTGTGCAAACTTGACGAGGTTCGGGTAGACGTTGCCGTCGAACCGTCCGAGCGCGCTGTTGAGCTGGAAATCCGGAATGCCGAACGCGTCGACGAGATTGACGGCCTGCGGCCTCAACTCAGCGAGGAGCGCGTGCACGCGGTTGCGGAGCAGCTCGTGCTGCTTGGGACTGAGGTAGCCAGACGAGAGGAACTCGGCGGCCTCGGCGTCCATGGTGTAGGTGGCTGAGCGGGCGGGGCGTAAGTCTAAACGGAATCAAGCAGAACGCGGGAAGATGAGCGCACCGAAGAGCTCGAAGCAGGTCGTCATCATCTTGTGGAGCGCCGGCTGCGCCTTGAGCTTCTCGTCGTAGAGGATCGCCTGAGCGAAGTTGTAGACGAGGATGAACTGACTGTGGGCAACACTGGAGGGTGGGAAAAGGGTGAGCTGATGCGAGGATCTTCTAGCGAAAAAAACAACATACGAGCAGCGGAAGATGTCGATCAGGAGCGAGTTCCATGTGCGGCGCTCGATGTCGCGCTTGCGGAGGGCTGTCGCAACGAGGTCTGTTGGCAATGGTCAGCGCCAGTACCCCAAAGAAGAGAGAAGAGCTGCAACGCACATGCAGCGCGGTGCCCGAAGGCGTCAATGAAGAATTGCGGGTCGGAAAGGTCGCCGGCGTACTTGGCCTCGGCCTTCGACTCCGGGTTCGCGATGTACTGACGGGATCAGTTCTAGCTTAGCATTGCGCAAGGGGACAGCCGATGGGAGGAAGAGCGCACCTTCAAGATGTAGCCACGGGTGCGGTTCTCGGGGCTCATCTCGACCTCGGGGTCCGCGAGGAGGACGCGGAACGTCTTGAAGAGATACCGACCGAGCTGCTGCGTGAGCATGTACGAGTCTCCCTCCCTGCATCAAATGTCAGCACTAGCTCAGAACGACAGCAAGGCGGAAGAGCGCACCAGGTGACCTGCGGGAGGTAGTCCTGTCCGAAGCTGGCGAGTCCGCCCGCGAGCGAGTACCCGTGCCCACCGCACGCGCGGCGGCAGTCCTCGATGCCCTGGGAAGCCATGATCGTGCAGAGGGACTTGAGTCCCGAGGACGAGGCGTGCACGTCCGCGAGGAGCGAGAAGTCGCCCTCGCCCATCGCGGTCTGGTTTAGGTCGTACAGGCGGAGCATCTCACGGCCGGTGAAGCTGGTGGGGACGGGTCAGCACGGGTCAAAGACTCTCGAAAGGTGAGGAAAGCGTACTGGCACGCGAAGGCTTGTACAAGGGGCGGGAAGATGCGAGCCTGGACGAGCTGGTAGTTGAGAACGGCCGTCTCGGCGGGCTTCTTGCCCTCGTCCGTGACCGGCGCATCGCGGTCCGAGAATTGGCGGCGAACAGCGCAATACTGAGTCGTGGTGATGGGTCAGCGAGCGCAATATATCAACGAGTCAAGGGAGGAGCGCACCCGGATGGCAATGGTGGCGGAGCGGGCGAGCACCATGCGCGCCTGCTGGACAATCGAGGCGCGAATGAAGGTCATGGTTCCTGCGGCAAACCCAGGATCAGTATCGGCTTGATTGGAAATTGGAAAGCAAAGGCGGACCGTATGAGAGCTTGGCGTTGGGTGGCTTCTCGTACGCGCCCGAGTCTGGGTCGACCTTTGCGAAGCGCGCCAGGAAGTTGACGTGTGGGATCTCGACCTTGTCGAGGAGCATCGTGCCGTTGTCCGTCATCGAGTAGCCTGCCTTGGGGCCAATGTCCCTGCGAGCACCAGCGAGGTCAGCGGCTGCGCTGCGCGTCGACAGCGGTTTCGCGAGGCGTACATGATTGTGCGTCCCTGTGATTGCGCGGGTCAGCTCCGCACTTGGACTGGCGATCTCAATCGTGGGAGAGACGTACAGGAAGGGCCTCCCGAGTCTTGCGGTCGCGAATGGGGACAAAGAACGCGTGGGGGCCGCGGTTGACGATCGCGCCGTTCTTGCCGTCGGGCGTGTGGAGCTGAGCCATCACAATGGCCGAGTCTGCTGTTCTGCCGAGTCCACCGATCCACCACTTGGCCGAGGAGAGTCCTGGCGACTGGAGGATGAAGCTCTTGGTCTCGGGGTGGTACGTCGCGGTCGTCTCGAGTCCTTGCACGTTTGAGCCGTGGCCGAGCTGGTGAGACGCGAGAGTGAGCAAAGGAGGACGTGACTCGGGGGGGTCAGAGCGGTTCCCGCAACGCACCTCCGTCTGGGCGTAGCACCCGATGATCTCGAACCGCTGCGCCGGCTCGAGGAAAAGCTTCTTCTGCTCGTCGGTCGTTTGCCCGGTGAGCGTGTTGAGGAACATGCTCTTGTGCAGTCCCATCGCCGCCGGCATGTCTGGACCGGGGGGCACCATTAGCTTTCGACCCGATCCCCCGATCCACTCCGCGCGCCACCGGTCGACTCACCCAGCAGCTCCTCCGCGAGCTTGTGGTCTTCCGCGGACCAGTTGAGCTCCTCGAGCATCTGCGCGAGCCGCTTCTCCTTCGCGAGGCCGTACTTGAACTTCTCGGTACGGCCCATGTAGTGGATCGGGCTCTTGTCGAACGCGGGCTGGCGGGCGCGGATGATGAGCGATGCTGGCCAGAGCGCCGGGGTCGAACTTTGAGCTGCTCACCTCGGCTTCAAGCAGGGGCAGGATGCGAGCCATGCGCTCGAGATAGGCAGGGCCGTGGAGGTACATCTTCAGGTCGGCGGTCGAGAAGGACGCCTTGGAGCGCTCGATCTCGAGGAGCCTGAGTGGGTAGGATGTGAGTCTTCTGGTTGATTGGGGGCCGATGGGCTGCAAACACACCTGGTCCCAGGCGTGCCGACGGGCGTCCGCAGGTGCTCGGGGATCTCGATGTAGACGGGCGGCATCGTGGCGCGAGGCTTGGGGGGGGGGATGTGGTGGGTGAAGCGAAAAGTCGATGCGAGCGCGGGGCGAGGCGGGGTGGATGGGGAAGAGATGGGGAGGAGGTCTGGAAGGGAAGAGCGAGGTTGCTGGGGGCCATGTTGTCGATGGTCGGCTTTGACTGACAAGCGTGCCGGCCTCTTCGCTGCCGTGCCGGAGTCCGCAGCGACGTCGGCCAAAGACGGGCGTGCGCCGACGGGGGCGCTTACTCTCGCCTATGGTCAACAACGTTCTACCTAAGCCTCGCTTCACGCGTACGTGACGCCTCGGCTAGGCGCTCTCCCCGCAGTCACGGGCTGAAGCCAATTCAGCGCGTAAGATGGCGGGTCAGCCGCGACGCGCCTTCTCTCCTGTTCGACTCGCGCTCGACGGTCCTGTGCGCACGGCAGCTGAATATCCTCCGCACTCCGCACGGTGTGAGCGTGGCGCCCACGCTACGTACAGTGCGGGGAGACTGCGCGCAGGCTCCGGTACGCGAGTCGCGGGCAACGCTTGACTTGAGAATGCAGCCCACCTACCCCAGCTCTGTCATCTTGCGTGCGTCTCGTCCTTGGCAGCTCTTCCCGACCGTTCGCCTGTGCCGTCCTTCGCGTGACTCTGCCACGATGCTCCCCTCGCCTCCGACACCGACGACCATCCTCCTCCTCGCCGCCCTCCTCCTTGCTGCAGCTTCAGCCCAACCTCTCGCATCTGCAGCGACGGCAAAGTCCATCGTCGTGCCACTTCAGCGCCGCGGGATCCAGCACTTGAAAAACGCCGACGGGACAATCGACTGGGCGAGGTTCCAGGTGCGGTCCCCTTCCGCATTTCAAGCATGCGGGTGGGACTGACTCTTGAGCAATAGGCGCATTCGGCGAGAATAACCCTCAAGTACGGCGGAGCCGACCGCAGGCAAAGACGTCACCCCTCCGTCGCGGCCGCCACGCTCCGAGTCCCCGTCGTCGCAGACTCCTCGATCGCTCGGCGCGCGTGGACTACTTCCGACTCGGAATCACTTGAATGGTCAGAATCTGCCGGAGAAGTGGCTGTGAAGCCTCGCGCCAACTCTGCGACTGGAGGACGAGTCTTCGTCGGCTTTCGTGGGGCCGGCGTGATGGGGTCGGGAGGACTTCAGGCGGCAAGGATCAACCCGAAGAGGAGCAGCGTTCAACTGTCACCGAAACTTCAGAGTATCGCCAAAACGTTACTACCGTTGCCAAATGCCAGCACGATTGCGGCAGAAACCGGCAGGGTCGCGTTAACCGATTACGACGGCGACATGCGTGAGCACATTTCGTTCATCCGCTCCTGTAACTCGAGATCTGACGAAACAAACTCAGTTTGGGCGGGAATTATGACGATTGGAACCCCGCCGTCCTCTTTTTTGATGGATTTTGATACGGGGTGAGCCAGCTCAATCGTCGCAACCCCTCCAGGCGCTGATTCTCTTTCCAGATCAAGCGACCTCTGGATTCCCGACACCTCTTGCAATTCTTCCGCATGTGACCCTCACTCCAAGTATACACCATCCGCATCATCCACATCCACACCCGTGTCAGACAAGCGACTCTCGATCAGGTACGGCGACGGGTCGTCTACTACTGGCGATGTTTACACCGATACTGTGTCATGTTGGTCTTCTGCTCGGCTTCCATGAGCGACGTGCTGACTCTTCGGTGGTGTCCACAGTGGGCGGCCTCACAGCCGTCAATCAGATCCTCGGCTCCGCGACGTCTCTCTCGCCCACCTGGTCCACGGCGCCCGAAGACGGACTCTGTGGCCTCGGGTACCAATCGATCTCCCAGCTTGGATCACCTACATTCTTCCAGACTGTACGTTCCCTCCGCACAAAAAACTACTCGCGTCCAGCGGGGCTGACACCACTTTCGAGCAGCTGGTGTCGCAAGGCAGCCTGGACGTCGCCCAGTTCTCCTTCATGCTCAAGAGCAGCGGCTCGGAGCTTTTCTTTGGAGGTATGAACGCCGCGAACTACGTCGCAGGATCGACACAGTGGACCAACGTCACTGAGCAGAGCTACTGGACCGTCTCCGCCACCGCGAGGGTCAACGGCACCGCCGTGTTGTCTGACCTCAAGGCCGTGGTTGATTCTGGGACCAGTATAATCGTCGTGAGATCTTCTGCGCCTCCCGGATGTCAGCTCCAAGGCCTCGTGCTAATCCAACTCGGGTCACCAGGCCCCCCTCGCCGATGCAGCAACGTTCTGGGCATCCGTCCCTGGGTCACAACCCTATGGCGACGGCTACTACTCTTTCCCGTGCGCCTCCGCCCCAGCAATCAGCTTCGCCTTTGCGGGAAGCGAAGTCGGGTGGGCGATTGACCCGGAAGACCTCAACCTTGGGCTCACCGCGGTGGGCAGCGAGCGGTGTGTCGGGGCGGTGATCGGCGCCGACGTGGGTGTCGAGGGATGGATTCTTGGTGACGTGTTCATGAGAAACGCCTATGTGACCTTTGGTGAGCTGTGTTGAACATGATCAAGGTAGACCGGGCTGACCTGGATCCCCCGCTGCAGACTTGGAGAACAACCGCGTCGGCTTGTCGAAGCTTGCGTGAGGGAGGTGGAACTGGACGCTTCGGCTGATCGTGGATACCGTGTTGTACTATTGCATCCATCACAGCGTGAACAAGACTTGTATCCCCCTCGTCTCACACTCCCGTCGCAGCTCTTGCGCCGCGTCCGCTCTGATCGGCAGCTCAAGCCGTCGCAGGCCCCTTAGACTCCTCTGCTGCACCATTCGTCCGATTAGGCCGAAATACCGTCCGTCAACCAGCTTTGCGTCCGTGAATGCAATCGAACGCAAGGAGGGTCTCGTGCTCACTGCCACGGCCGCCAAAATGTGGGTGTCGAGCCCTCTAATCTCGAGGTGGGCCAGGGCGGGGAGGGTGGCGAAGAGGACGGGCCAATGAGAACTACAGTCGCTGTGCTCCAGATTCAAGGTGGTGAGATGTCGGAATGGGGAGGCGGCGAGGAAGCTGGTGGGGGCCGCCAGGGACGAGGGAGAGACGCGGGTGAGGTGGAGGGTCCTGAGCGTGTGCTGGGAGGAGAGCAGAAATGATCGCATAGTGGAGATGGGAACGGGGCGATCGAGGTGCATGTGAAAGTGGCGAAGACGGGATGGGATTGGCGGGAACTCGACGGGGAAGCGTTCGGGGAAGAGCACCGCAAGCCTGCCAACGTCTGCGAAGACGGTTAGCGAAAGATCTTCTTGACCACTATGTCGACGTACTGATAAGCTGATCTCCCAAGCAGGCGTCATGTCCTCCTCGATCATATACCAACGACGCGAACGAGGCCAGGCCCGGGCACGCCGCGAGGACCTCCTCCGCAAGCGACTTGTGGACTCCTCCAAGACTCAGGTGCCTCGTAAGGTACCGCTCTCGCCCTGGCGACCCCAGCCAAGCGAGCGCCTGTGACTGCTGGTACAGGCCGACCGTGCCGAACATGGCGCGTTGCGCGGGATCTCGGAACCAGCGACAGACGAGCGCGAGGCTGCACGCATCGTGGTACCGGCTGCTGTCGGCGCGGTCGTCGATGATGGAGGTGACGCTGTAGTCAAAGATCTCGGCAACGAGCTCTGGGGGGAGGAGGTGGATGGTCGCCATCGCCGCGGAGCCTTGAGGGCAGGGACGCGGGAGGTCAGCTGCTTGGATCGGGGAAGGGTGTAGAGGTGGACGTACGTGGGCGGGGCTGAGTAGGAAGGGGGAGGCCAGAGAGGCGCGTGCGGCCGGGTCCTGCTGTCCACCCGAAAACACCGAGCGCGTTCCGCAGTCGGCTAGCCTGGGACGGCCTCGGTGGCGAACTGGACGGGTCGTTGAGGGTTGTAGTGGCGAGTAGGCGATTGCAAGTGAGTGAAGCTGAAGAAGACGTGGGTGGGCAGCAGGTAGGGAAGGAGCAGCGCGTCGGAAGCGGGAGGGACGACCTTTGCGGTCGGGTGGGAGATAGTTCTCGGCCGAGCGCGACTATCGCGCCCTATCAGGCAGATTCGTAGAACGTCGGATTCGCTCGAATCTGGGTCCTGTCAAGCAGTAGCGTGAGAGTCGGATGTTGGACAGGCGCTGAGCAGCCTGCTGAGGACGCCGGGCACCAACAAGCCTGCGGCAAGCGCCGGGGTCACGCTGAACGGAGTGGCGGCATCCAGCATGAGGGTGCGCAGCTGGTACTGAGTGCAACTGTGCTGAGTTTCTGCAGGTAGATGTCCGACGTCCAGACTGTCTTTGAGGTGGTGGTTAGAGGCCAAGAGGCGCGCACGCGCAGAATCGTCTGTTGAACGTTGACTCCGTGTCGCACCTCGCCTTGTCGCTCACGAGCACCACCTTCCTGACAATCAGCCAGAACGGGCCCATCGAGCTTTGGCCGTCCATCTCGTCCCCGTCCATTCCACCACAGAACCAGGGGACGGCAGCAGCCCGGTCACCGACCAATCACAAGTCGTCAACAGCATACCTCGACTCGCGCGCGACTACGACCTCCGAGCTCGCTTTACCAATCGATATAGTGCGTCTAAAGTCCCTTCTGGGGTAGCAGGAACAGTTGCTGACCTCAGAGTCGCGCGGGCCTGCCGTCGTCCCACTATGGCCTCGATCCAGTCCCTCCCGCTCGAGCTCCTCTGAGGAATGTCGTTAGGGTTAGGGTTAGGGTTATGAGGAATGTTCCTCACCAAACCTCCGCACCAAGAGAGCTTGTAAAAGTGTGCGCTCGTTCGCAGAAGCTGGAGAGTCCCGGCGAAGTGTGCGTGGTTCTGGGTCGTGGACTGGAGGTTTAGGACGTCGCATGCCGGTAGCTGGCATCCGAGGCAAGGCCTCGCTTCGTAGTCAGGTAATTCAGTGTGGAATGGCGATATATAAAGTGGGTCGAAGATAGCACCGCGCTGGAAGTACTCGCGGCGTGCGTCGACCTCGTTTCGCTCAATGTCCTGACCCCTTTGACGGTGGTTCCGCGTGGTGCAAGAGTCTGCCGGTCTCAGGTACTTGTCAATACCCACTATTAAATCACGCAAGCTGCCGAGCTAATCGTCTTCGATTGCGACATAAGACGATTTGAGAGAAAATGAGATCAGAAAATCTCTCCCGCGCAGCGAAGTAATGTGCAGCTGGAGAAGAGCGAGGTGCAACTAGCGAGGGGATATGAATGAAGGGGAAAGCAAGGAGGTGTGAGACAGAAGTGGTGAACGAAAGACTGACCGAAACGCCGACCAAAACCCCTCCCTCGCAACACACCAGGCCTCCCCGTTCTCGGTGTCAGGTGCACAGAGTGCTACCCAGACGACGCGGATCCTTTGCCTCAGCAACTTCGCATCCTCCGCCTTACGTTAAGACGAGGATGCGATACCCCTCGCCCGGTGAGCCAACCCCTCTCTGCTTGCGCCGCTTGCGGACCGCCAGTGCCAGCTTTCGACCCTCCCCTCCCCATCGTCAGACAACACCCACCACAGCTCACTAAGACGCC
>ERZ1463038.784-NODE-784-length-11241-cov-12.106115_pt1 | contig 11241 bp, 18 predicted proteins | sample MGYA00564479_ERZ1463038 | MGnify/ENA primary metagenome ERZ1463038 (study PRJEB39244, sample SAMEA3635134) | Helicobacter pylori | study: EMG produced TPA metagenomics assembly of PRJEB11511 data set (Assembly of a 5300-year-old Helicobacter pylori... | reverse complement strand
GACACTCTTTCCCTACACGACGCTCTTCCGATCTCCGGGACGCTTCTTCAACGCCTGCGCGATGCCCGCGATCTTGTCGAACAGGATTCCGTCGATCATCGAAACTGCAGTGCACACATTCAGTATGAGGCAAGCTTCATCGGCGGTCCGAACAGGAGCGGACTGACTCTCGTCGATGACCAGGACTTGGGTCCTCGCCCAGCGCCCGCTCGACTTCTTGTTCTTCCTGACCTGACCGATGAGGACGTCGACAGGCTCCTTTCCGAGACCGACGCCCGAGAACGAGTGGATGGTGAGGCCGCCGATGTTGCAGGCCGCCATGCCAGTCGAAGCGGTCACGGCGACGGCGTCCGCGCGGCCCTTGAACTTGCTCTTGAGCGCAAGGATGATCTCTCGGAGGAGCACTGACTTTCCCGTTCCTGTGGTTGCACATTGTGGGGGGTCAGCGGCTGGGTCCTACCCGCCCGGTCGTGCGTCGCGTGCCGCCCGATTGTGACCGGCGCATGACGAAGGCGTACCGGCGGATCCAGTGAAGAAGACGTTCCGGCCGTCGTCAACGACGAGCTTGAGAACCATCTGCTGCTCGGGGCTGAGCACGACCTTCTGCTTGATGTTCATCGTGTTGCTCGTGAGCAGGCCAGCCTTGGAGTTGGCAGTGGCGGCGTCGCGCTCGCGGAGGGAGCCGCCGACGGTGTGGAAGGTCGACTTGGGCCTCGCCTGGCGGGGCTGCTGGTCCGTGATGTCGTCCCACGGCATGACGCGCTTCTTGGGCACAACGCCTGCGCTGGGGCCGGACGGGGCGCTGGTCGACGCGCTCGGCCGCGGGTTGGCGGGGCGGAACACGGGCGCGAGCTGGCCCTTGGGAAGCGAGCTCTTGGACGGCAGGGGCACGAGCGGGCGCGCTGGCGGGCGCGAGGACGAGGCGGCGGCGTTGGTCGTGTTGTTTGCGCTGCCGAGGTTCGCGCCGCTGCTGCCCGCCGCGCGCACGCCCGATGTCGCGGCAGAGTGCGACGACACGGAGGCGGAGAACGCGCTCGGCTTGCGGTGCTCCGGCTGCGCCTTCGCCTTGGGCTTCGGCGGCGGACTCGCGGGCCAGTCCTGCGAGTTGAGCGCCCACTCGATGTCGTTCGAGCTCGGCGCCTTCTCCGGCTTCGGCTCGTCGCCCCATTTGCGCGATGGCTGTGACGACAACGGCCGAGGCTTCGAGTTCGCGTCCTTGAGCATTCTGAGCGGCGGTGAGCGTGTGTGCGGACGACGGGGAGCGAAACCAACTTGCCCGGCGGGAGGCGTGACCTGGCCTTCGCGCGCGGTTTTGCCTCGCGCGAAACCGGTTCACCACGCGGAACCTCGCGCTGGGCCTTCTTCAAACGACTCGGCCGGCGCACCGACGGCTTCTCTCGCACGGCTCCGGTGTTCTCGTTCGGCGGTGAGCCACAGTTGTGAACTCCTTCGGGGGCGAACGACGCCGGCTTCCACTCGTCAGCGAGGCACGCATTTCGACCTCTCCGGAAGCAGCTCCTCAAGTGGCCTGTCCCATTCCGCGTCGACGGACTCGAGATCATCGTCCCAGCGCGCCGTCCCCGTCCTCCCGCCCCAACGGTCGTGGTGTCTTGTCTCCCTTTTCGGAGGTGATGGCTCGGTGCTGCACATGCTCAGTAGAGCGGTCGACGGATGGGATTCAGGCGGCGCAGCCTGGGTGGGCGGCTTATTCCTCTGGTTGTGCGCCCTCAGTTCCTAGTGGACAATGTCGCATGGCCTAAACCAAGCTTTCAACATTCCCTCCCCCTTCGGTGGACGTTTCGGGAGGAGGGCGGCGGCGCTGACAAGTTTTCTTGCAATCATCTTTGAAACACCCCGTCTTTTCCTCGAGAGTTGTCGTTGCCTTCCTTTACTTTGCACTGCGCTGTTCCTTCCTTGCCTAGGTGTAGCGGAGTCGAGGCGCTCTTCGCCCGCGCGCGTCGGCCACGCCATGAGCACATCCTTCAACTTCGCGGACGGCTCGGATCTTGCCGCGCGCCGCCATGGGCTTGGGTTGTTGTAGAGACTAGACGGGTGTGGTGAAGACGAGCTTCCAGTGCGTAGTGCTACATGCCGTGCCGTTGCTACAAGATGCGGATCCCTGCTCCGCGGCTTAGCTCGCTCTCCCCGCGCCCGACTCGTCCTCGTCGAGGTACTCGTGCAGGTCGAATCGAGGGTACACCTGAAGTGCCAGGGTCAGTGTCGGAGCTGGAAATGAACGGTTGTGCCGACGAAGCGGCGTGAAGCTGGGCGACGTCCAGTGCTTGGAATGGCGCAAAGGGCAAGGAGAGAATGAGGCACACCTTGCTCCGAGACTTGGGTTGACCGGGCTCGGGCGGTGGGAACGGGTGCTTCCACTCTGCGAGAGTCTGCCAGACGCTGCTCGTTTGCCGTGCGACGAGCGCGAGGACGGGCATTGGCGTGCGTTTCAAGTGTTCTGCGACGAGCGAGGCCGAGTCAGTCACGCCTACAGAATCGAAACAACCTCCGCGGGGAAGCTCACGCAAGATGGCGGCGTTGACGAGCTCGGCGAGCGCCTCGCGGCGGTCCTGGCTGAGGTACCCTCGCACGGGGCAGATCGAGAGGTCGGTATAGGCCATGAGGCCGCTGACTTCGAGAATCTCCTGCTCCCAGCTCGCGCGCTCCTTGCCGACGGGCAGCGTCGCGACCTTGGCCGCGAGCTTCTGGCCCTGCTTGATGACCTTGCCCATCCCGCCACCGGCGCTCTTGCCGACGCTCGCGAGCGAGCTCGTCGAGCCCGACATGGGCGAGTCGGATCGCGTTGGCGTCGATGCGCGTGAGGTCGAGTTGGCGGTGCGGAGGAGCTCGACGAACGACTGCAGCTGGAGGTTCAGGCTCAAAATGGCCGGCGCGAGCGACAGCGCTGCGGGGGAGAACGTCGCGCCAAGGACTTGAATTGGTGGTGGCGGCGGTTTCGGGTGCTCGGAGGTGGACACGGGTGTCGGTACGAAGAACGAGTGCGGCGAGGACGCGAGCGCGAGCGCGGCTGCGGCCGCCTTCCGCGGGGACCGCGACACTGGTGGCGTCGGGGTCGGCGGGAACGCGACTGGGTCGAGCACGGAGGGGAAGTGTTCCATAATGAGCTCAACTGCTTGCAGGATCTGGCCTGTGAGAATGTGCTCGCGGATGTCTGAGGGGCGCAACGCGGGTCAGCTCCGCCGTCGCTGAACCCTCCGGTACCACCCCCCGAATCCCCGAATCGACCACAAACTAGCGCGATAGAGGAAAATATGACTCACCCCGTCGTAGCCGAACCTCGTGGAGCTCCGAGAGGCTGAGCATGGGCCAGTCGCGGTCATCCTCGGCAGCGGCGTCGGCGTGGCTGCGCTCGCCGTCTGGGTGCTCGAACGCGACCGCCTTGCCGTTCGAGTGCGCCCCGTTCGACCGTCCGCTCGACCCGAGCTCGGTCCCGTCGGCATCCTCGTCGTCGTCATGCTCGTCGCCGCCCGCGTGCCCGTGCCCGTTCATTGGCGTGTCGCCGCCTGCGGCCCCATTCGCGCGGGCGTGGGCGCGATCAAACAGCGCTTCTGGAGGCGGGGTCGCCTCGACGCCGTCCATCGGGTGGCTGCCCCAGCCGGCGTCGGAGCGCGAGGCCGGGCGGCGGACGAGCGTGTGCTTGCGCTGTCGCTGCTCGTCGCGCTCATGCACCTCGCGAGCAAACGCGCTGGCAGAATCGGGGAACGCGGACGAGGTGAGGTACTCCTGCACGAGCGCGCGCAGGTGCGCCTGCTCGAACGGCCGCGCGGGTGCGGGAGCGAGGTCCAGGTGCGCCGACACGGAGACGGTCGACGACGACGACGACGACGGTGCGGACATGCCTGCCTACACTCGAAAGCAGGCGTCGGCTCGGGCAGAGAGCGAACGAGCGCGGGCTGGCGGGCTGGAGTGGCGGGCAGGCGAACGCGTCGTGAGGAGCCAACAGGCGTCCCGGGGTTGTCTTCACCCAGCTCGCCCGCAACCACCGACTCGACCTCGTTACACTTTCTTGACTCAATCTAATGCAAGCCACAGCCTACTCGTACACTTTCGTACCCAGCTGACCGCTCGGCGCCACTGCAGGGTCCGCAACGCAGGTTAGCACTCCCCACCACCATTCCTCGCCGCGACGGGCCCCTGACGCACTCTGATTCCCGACCAGGCAAGTTCGGCAAGGCAAAGCGAGGTGGTGGACGCCAGTGAGCCGCTTCGCCTGCTCGACCGCGGGTTGGCATCAAACTCATCTCGATTGGCCGCGTGCTGCAGCTTCTCGCGCGACCTCTCGCGCCTCGACCCCGAGGGGAACCCCGAGGGCAAGGGTTCGGGCTCTGACTCGTCTGAAGAGTCGTCGTCCGAGGAAGAAGACGACACGGACCCGCGCTCGCGGCTCGGCCAGCTCCCGCCCGTCGCGGGCTCAGACTCGGACGGCGACGAGCCCACCGCGGGCCTCGCCAAGAACCTCAACTCGCAGCTCTCGCTCGAGCCGACGGTCGGCCCCGATGGCGAGGTGACGGTCCAGCGCACGGGGCAGAAGCTCACCGCGGACCAGGTCGCCGAGGCGCGCAAGGCGAGAAAGGCCGCGCAGGGCAAGGGCAAGGCCCCTGGCGCGAAGAAGGACGGCAGCGGGAGCGAGAGCGAGGAGGAGGAGAACGAGAACAAGAAGGGCGGCAAGAGCATCAAGATGGCCGACCTCAACGCACCCAGGGAGATGAGCAGGCGCGAGAAGTAAGTCGGTCTCGTTGCCGTGTGTGGGACGGGTGCTGATACCGGCCCATCTACTCAGGGAGCAGGCCGACAAGGCTGCCGCCAAGGAGCGCTACGCAAAGCTGCACGCTGCCGGCAAGGTGAGCCCCCAGCATTCCCTGCCGCCATGACGTTCGCATATCTAACTCGCATACACACGCCAGACCGACGAGGCCAAGTCCGACCTCGGCCGCCTGGCCGAGATCCGCAAGCAGCGCGAAGTCGCTGCCGCTCGTCGCAAGGCCGAGACCGATGGTGCGCATCCATGTCTTCTCTTTGCAGGAGATGTACTGATAATGAGCTGGTCAAACAGCCAAGGACGAGGCGGCCAAGGCGGCGCTCGACAAGAGCGGGAAGAAGGTCCCCGAGGCTCGCAAGGCGCCAGGCGCAGGTCGTCGCGCGCACTAGATTCTCGCCACCCCCCTTTACATACCCACCCTCTTCGCGAACTGTTAACTCATCTTGACCTCCAACTGCAAGCCGGCCGCGCATCGGTGCGAGGCGCGGCCGGCAACAGCTTCGGCTTGCAGCACTCGCCGCTCGAGATGCTCGGGCACACACAGTTCGAAACCTCTTTCTTTCACAGGCTTCTCCCGGCCGACGCTTACTCTGAGGTCACGCTGCGACTGTCCCGACTCCGCTCCTCCGCCTCCTTCTGGCTCGGAGAGCTGGGACGGCTGCCGACCAACGATCCGCAACGCGTGCCCTGGTCAAGTCCGTCCTCATCGACGACAATTTTCAACTTGCAGGTGCGGGCTTCGGGACTTCAGCGGTGCTCACCCAGCGTCGGATGCCCAACTGTGACGGCGTCTGGCCTTCGCACAAGAGAACGACGCGACGAGGGCCGATTTGCGTGTCGATGCGGCCCGACGTCGCGCAGGTTGTTCTTCGGATCGGCCGGGCGCGCAGAACACCCGACGACGATCATCTTGGGCTTCTGTCACAAAGCTTGCGCGAACGTTGCGACCGTGAGGGGAGCATATTGACTCCAGCCGAGTTAGGGCGTCGTCCATCACGGGGGCTCGCCATTAAGATCCGGTGAAGTGCTGGTATTTTACACGCGCACTGTTACATAGGGTCTCGACTAAGTACCGTGTGTGGGAAACACCTCGTCCTGCGGTGGCTCCGCTCACGGCGCGCAAGTACGTGCGAGCGTACGGACGTCCCCGGGTCATACTACCAGCATTCACTGTCTGAAGATCCTCGAATGATTCGGCATGCTTCGAACAAGTCGGGATCACCGGTACCGATCACCGGCCTGCCGCGGCTGGAGCTTGTCGCTTGGGTTTGGGGGTCCGATTTACACGTGGTCGCTAAGGACTTGGACCCTTCCCCACCTGAGTTCTGGACACGCAACGTTATTGTGATCCTCTATCTTTCACCTCCTGCGTCTCCCGACTGAAGTACACAACTGCGATCCGTCCTCGTCGATGGCGTCGACACCTCCTCCGGGCACCGAGCTGACCCAATCGCTCAGAACCATCCATGTCAGTCCCCTCGGCCCGCTGGGTCTCCCAATTCTCGACGGATCAGACTTCTGACGAAAATCTGGTGGCTGTAGGTCGGTCCAATCCTGATGGGGGACGCCTTGCAAGTGTTGCTGTGGGGAGTGCTCGCGAGCCACGCGACGCACTTTGCACAGGGGTCCCTCTGGCCGACCCTCTCCGCACGAATCCGAATGGTGGTGTACTTTGTCATCTTCCTCGCCACTCTGTCGACCGCCACTGCGATATCCGACTTCTGGCGGTACGGAACATCCGGAATCGAGACGTACGAGAGCCTCTCGCAGGCAACGCTCGTGCAGTCCTTGGAAGCGATCCTGGTCGGACTTATCGCCGTCGTCGTACAATGTGTTCTTGTATTCAGAGCGAGCAAGGCAAGTTCACACGGGGAGTTGAGGGGCGAGATGCGGAGCTGACTTCTTTCCCGCGCGCCAAGATCGTCTACGAAGGGTTTTACCGCCGACTGTACGTCGCCGCCATGTCCCTCTTGATTCTTCTGGAAGGAATGGCTTGGATCATATCGTGCTTGTGGGCTCACCTTCACTTGATCCATCGAGAAGGGACGTTGACAGTTGATGACGCGCAGCTACTCGTTCGAAACGACGTTCAATCCAGGCAAGACTTTTAATTCTCCAATCCAGTGGACGCAGGTATATAAGAACTGCTCATGCCATACCGAAAACTTTGTTTACAATGCTACACATCCGCACGGTAGTCGGCTATCATCTGGCAAACTTTCCAAGGTGCGGAATGAGTGAGAGTCGAGCTCCGGCGGACGCTGAGAAGATACCTACGCGTTGACAGGGGGGATTGACATTTCGATATCTGCTGTGAGTGAGCTTTGAAGGAGAATTGCTCCAAGGGGTTGCTGATCGTTGGACATTGCGCAGAGTTGTACGTGTGGCGCATCATTATCTTTGACCCTTGGACGAATATTGACACTGGTGGGCAACAGACCTTTGGATCCTCTGAAGTAGACTAGGTTGGGAGTCTGCACGCTCCGAGGGCTACCTTCGCCTGATCTGCCGCTTGACGCTGCAAAGTGCACTGCCGACCACACTGTTCGCTGTGGTCACGGGTGAGTCTCAGTCACCAACCTCCACCATTCACGGCCAACACTGACGCTTCTAAACTCAGCGATCATCGTTTTGAGCTTTCCGCTCACCGATCTACGCACCCAGTGCGCCGTCACGACCACGCCTCGTCGCTCCGAATCGCACACTCCACTGACTCGCGCTCAATGTTTACAGCACCATTAGCCACGCGACGTTCCTTCCTCAACCCAGCATCTACGGAATATCTCTTTTAATGACTCTGGCCATATCCGACAAGTCCCGCAAGGCATCGCGAGGTGCGAACGTCTACTTGGCGGAGCACTCGAATCCGAATCACCTCCCGCTACCACCCGAGTTCAAAAGCCACGAGTCTCCTTCTGAGTGTAAGAGAGAGTGTAAGAATAAATTCTACACTTTAAGCCAATATGACACTTATGTGAAGGATGTTCAGCGTCAAGCTCGGCATTGCCACAAATGAGCATCCTCCCCCAATAACGGAGCTGTACGGTTTGAGATGTATCGTTTGAAATACGTCGCTAGAAACCTCAGCTTTTTTCTCCATGAGTGCGCAGTGGCCCTGCGCGAGTCCATCGGGGGGGCTCCTCGAACCTCACTCTGCAGACTGCACATTGTTTTTCCACGCAGGCCAGCGCAACTGGCGCTATCATTTTCACGGGAGCTATGGGCACCCGTAGGTATTGTGAGTGCAGATGAGTTCGGATTTCAGTTTGCTTCCAGCTATCGATTGTTGTACAGCACGATTGATCGCGCGCCGTGTTGACCTGTCCAGGCCAAACACCAAGAAGCCATTATGTGGTGACACACCAGAGAGAAAGTATTATACTGCCGACGATTCGAGGAAGGAGGAGCGGAAGGGAGAGTGTCTAGGCGTCGTCACCGAGGCTGCGCTGTGCCGCGTGCTCGGGGTGCTTGTCGTAGACGTCGCCCTTGGCCGACAAGTGATGGTCGTGCTCGTCTTCGGACGGGTCCCAGCTGGACGACTTCCACGCCTTGACGTTCGACTTGTAAAGCTGGTCCACTTGCTGGAGCGAGAGTCCCTTTGTCTAGCGCAGAGGAAAGGCGCAGGTCAGCGCGGCTCAAAGTCTGAATTCACGAATTGATGAGTGACTTACCTCCGGAACAAACAAAAACACCAAGCAAGTAAACAAAACAATGGCACCAGCCCACACGAAGGTCTGCAAGAATGGGGGTCAGGCGCGAGACAACGCTCGCGCGGATCCTCTGCTTACAATCTTGGCCTGGAGATTTCCATAACCCTCGTCGGTTACTTGTTCATTTGGGTGGGTCAGCTTCGATCCCGTCGTCGGGGGGAGCAGTCCAGCCCTACTGTAAGGCGTGATCATGGCAAGGAGCCAGTTCTATTCGAGGTAAGTTGGGTCAGCTTCGGTTCCATCGTCAAGAAAACAAAGTGCACGCCTACGTTCAACCAGTTCGAACCCGTCGCCCACGCGACACAGTACGGCGCCATACGCATGGGGAATTGCTCTGCGGCCACCACCCATCCGAGAGGACCCCAAGTGGCGGCGAATCCGAAGATGAAGATGCAGGAAAAGGCGATGAGGATCTTGCCGGCGACCACTCCATCGGGGTCTGGCGAGGGGAGGAATTCATGATCAGCTGAGCTCTGCGGATGGTGGCGTCGAGCTCACACGCAGTTCCGAGCGCGCCAGCAACGACCTGACCAATGAACATGATGGCAGATCCAATGAAGAGCGACTTGCGACGTCCGAGACGCTCGACGGCCCACAGTCCCGGGAACGTGGAGACGACGTTGACCGCCGACAAGATAACTTGGATCTTAAAGGAGTCGGTAATGCCGGCCGACGCGAAGAACTTGACACCGTAGGAAAAGAAGAAGTTGACCTGCAGATCATAGACGAATCAGCTGATTGTCTGAAGGGAGACATTGGCGAAAACTCACGCCTGACCACTGCTGGCCGGCCTGGACCATGATGCCGATCAAAGTTCGGGTGCGCATGCTGCAGGTAAGTGAGTGAGTGATGGGAGAACATCAAGTGATAATAGACCGACCGGTCCTCAGACTTGAAGCAGTCCAGGTAGGATGCGTTTTCTGCGGCCTGCTCAATCTGGATCTCGCTGAGAATGGTCTGGAGCTCGTCCTCAAGCTCCTCGTCGCCCACAGGCAAGTCGCGCAGGCGTCCTAAGTTGATGCGCGCCTGTTCGACGTCTCCCTTTGCAAGGAAGAAGCGTGGGGACTCGGGGCACGCGAGGATTCCGCCGAGGTCTGCAAGGGAGTTAGCGCCTGGCTCCCCAGCTACACAGTCTTGGTTGATGCTCACAGATGACAGCAAAAGCCATAGATAGCGACACAGGCACGCGCCATTGAGACGACTGCAGTCGCACCGCGTTAGAGACTTCTCGACTTGGCTCGCCGTGCAAAGAAAGGCGCACGCCGTGGTACCAGCGAGAGTTGTAGTTGACCACATTCGAGAGGAAAATGCCGAGAGTACACGCGAGCTGGAATGTGGACGAGATCATACCCCGAAGGTGGCGCGGGGAACACTTCGAAATGAGGAAATGAGCATCGCGCGAACGCGGCACGCGAGCCTCGCTGACAGCCAGCGCTCACCTCAGCCTGGAACAGGGGTGCTGGAAATCCGTTCATAATCAGTAAGAGCCTTCAATCATCTTTGAGAATGCTCGAAGCGCACCCAGCATGGACATGGAGCCGACTCCAAAACCGGCAATGAAGCGCCCCTGCGCGACGGCGTAAGCAATTGCTTGGGAGGGGCCTTAAAAAAAGACACACAGCCAAAATCTGTGTGAGGACGACTCGTTAAAGTGGAGTTCTAATGGGGTAAAAAAAGCGGAGCTTTGCCTGTCCCCATTGATGGAAAGTAGCGGTCTCGATGGCAACACCGATCTTTTTCAGGCAGGGCAAAGGAGACGTCAGCTCGGAGTCAACGACTGAACACGGGCATCGAAAACGTACCAGGAAGATGAAGAGCCTGGAGCCAGAGGAGAGGTCAGCTGCGCCGAAGTCTGACAGAACAGTAAAGTTGCAAACGCACGAGATGATGGTGGCCTTCTTCGTTCCGACGCCGCTCTTCATCTTGCCGGCGATCAGACTGCCGAAGCTGTTTTGAGTGCAGGGGTCAGCTGTTGCCTCGCCGACACAAATGCACCCAAATTGACTCACAGCGCACCCAAGCCCATGAACGAGGTAATCAATGCCTGTCGAGTGGGCGGAATCGAGTAACCACTGGTGGCGGTCGAATCGGGCTCTCCCAATCGCTGGAGGTCTTGAGGGTGGCGGCGGCGGAGTCAGCTCCGATCACCCCAGAAGAAAATTCCAGGCAAAGGGTGACGTACAGTCGACTTGGTTGATCAATCCTGAGATGCCACCGCTCTCCCACCCAAACAAAACGCTGTCGGCGGAGTCCGTTAGCGCCACGAACCAAGACTTGACCAGCGAGAACAACACACCCAGAGAAGCTCTGAAATAAGCACAGTACGACCACGAAAACAGGAGCCCTGTCCTTTTTCCGGCCTTCTGCGTGTTCTGCGTGGTGGAAGCTTGCCGCCTTGCTGTTCGAGTTGGAGGCGCTGGGGGTGGACTTTTCGGCGTCCATGTTGAGGCAGGGTGGGGTAAGCGGTGGTGAGGATGGAGAGAGAGAGAGAGAGCTCAGACTCGAGATTATGGATTCCTGTCAGCCCGAGGGGAAGGCCCGGGAGGAATCGATCCGTTCGTCGCGCCGGCGACGCAGCACCTCGGCGTCGGGCCCCACTCCCTTCCGACAGCCCCGCAAGCGGCAAATCCGGCACTCGATTCACACCCTCCATATCCTGCTCAATTGAAGCCAGCAGGTCAGCGTTCGTCGCCCGCACCGTCACAGTCCAGCGTGAAAGTGCCGTCTGACAGATCGGAAGAGCACACGTCTGAA
>ERZ1463038.783-NODE-783-length-11244-cov-14.099205_pt1 | contig 11244 bp, 15 predicted proteins | sample MGYA00564479_ERZ1463038 | MGnify/ENA primary metagenome ERZ1463038 (study PRJEB39244, sample SAMEA3635134) | Helicobacter pylori | study: EMG produced TPA metagenomics assembly of PRJEB11511 data set (Assembly of a 5300-year-old Helicobacter pylori... | reverse complement strand
ACGGGTGACTGGAGTTCAGACGTGTGCTCTTCCGATCTCGAGGAATAACGTGCTGCGGTTCCCGAGGAGCGCGTCCGAGATCCAGCGGGCCGGTGGGGACGAGTAGTACGCATGGCCCGGCTCGGCGGAGAAGTGCGCCTCGCTCGACGAGTGGTGCGTGCCGAGCGCGATCGACTGCAGGAGCGCGACGCCCGTCACGGCGCCGAGGAGCGGCAGGAGCGAGTCCTTGGCGAACAGGGACATGGCGGTGCCGAACGGGGGGAACGGGCCTGCAGGTCCTGAGGTCAAAGTCTGTCCAGGCTAAGCACAGGCGGAAGGGCTCACTGCCTGCGTTGTACTCCTTCATCTGGCGCGAGACCACGAGCATGATGATCGTAAAGGGAAAAGCGACGGCAGCCATTCGGTACCGCGTGGCGAGCGAGCCGAGCGTGGCCCAGACGTCGACGGTGATCTCGACCGCGATGTCGGACGAGGCGCCCTCGCGCGCGCAGGTCGGGTCGAGGAAGAACTGGAGGCGCGTGCCCGACGAGGCGAAGGGTGATGCCGCTGAAGATTGGTACGGCCCAAACGAGTGCGTGTAGAGGGACGCGATCCGCGCGTTCGGGAAGTACTTGGTCTCGTGCACTAGGGGCGAGTACTGCCGCACCAGCGGCGCGAAGAGCGCGGTCGAGTCTGGGAGAGGGGACAGGGTCAGTGGGAAGCTATGGTGAGAGATTATTCATATGCTTGCCTTGGCACTCAGAGCGGTAGATGTGCATCTTGAGGGTCAGGAGCGAGGTGTCGAGCGCCGGGATCCAGACCTCTGAGACGAGCGATGCGCTCGATGGGAACGAATCGAGCTTGAATCCTCCCATGAGCAGTTCTAAGATATAGAGAAAGTAAGTAAGTGAGGCCCGTATCCAAAGGGAACGATTCTTACGAAGGGCCGACTTGTCGACGACATGGACGCGCTTCTCGCGGTCGCCGAACTCGGCGATGGCCCACGATGAGCCGGGCTTGACAACGACGGCGATGGAGGTCTTGTGCGAGAGTTCAGAGACGTCAATGGTAACGTAGCTCATCGTGCCGAGCTCGGTGGGCGCCGGGAGGATCGGAGATGTGGGTGAATGGCGCGAGAGCGGGAGCGCCGAGACGTGCGACGGGAACAGCGACGAGCAGACCTCCTTGGGCTCCTCAGTGGCCTCGCCCGGCGCACAGGCGTACACCTCGAACCTGCTGTCCTTGCCCCGACCGATCGATGACGAGGTGAGCAGCGAAAAGATGCGCGCGGAGCCGTACGTGCGGACGGGCGGGATCGGCAGCAGGAACGTCGCGCGGTCGGCCGTCGTGACCTCCCTTACGACGAGGCGTTCTCCAACGGCGAGTGTCTGGATGATTCCCCCACGCTCGAGCGCCGCGAGCTCGACCGGGCGCGACTCGAGCGGGCCGGGTCCGCCATCGAGGCCGTCGAGCAGCCGTTCGCGGAGCCGTGCGACGCGCTGCTCGCGCGGGATGACGCCGAGTGGGCTGCGGACGTCAACGATGGCGAGGATGCTCTGTGCGAGCGTCTGCATGAGCTGCTGGCACCACAGAACGGCGAGGTGGTCGACGGGCGAGTGCAGGCCCGGGATCGCGGTCGTGAAGACGGTGAACCCGTGGCTGCCGTCGAGCGGGAGCAGCGACGCGAGCGAGACGCTCTCTGATGCGATCGTAATGTCGCTGATCCCGCCACCGATGCTGACGAGCACGAGGTCGGCGAGCGCCTCGCGCTCGGTCGCGGTCGCCGAGTCGGCGGCGGACGCGAGGCCGTACCCACGCCGCCAGAAGTCGTTCACCTGGCCGTACACCCGGTCGACGTTGCGGTCGACGGTGACCGGTGGGACAACGTGAGGGGTGGCGACGGTGACGAGGGTCGAGATGCTGCCTTGCTGGAAGTGGGGGTGCAGGAACGCCGCGCGTGCGACAACGCCCCCCATCGAGTGCGCGACCACGACGACGCTCGTCGGGTCGGGCTCGCCTGCGGCCGGGTTCTTGTGGTACAGGCTGAGGATGAATCGAATCGAGTCTGCGAGGTACTCGGCCTGGTCGAGCAGCGTCTGGCCGTGGAAAGCCGAGAAGTCGTCGTTGTAGTCGATCGTGAACAAGTCGAGCGGGCGGCCGCCGTTCTGCGGGCTCGTGCCGGCCTTCCTGCGCACGCCGGGGAGCTCCCACCACGCGCGGCTGGCGGCACTGGCGAGGCTGCGCGCCTGGCGGAAGCTGCCCGCGTTGCCGGGCACGAAGACGACGGGCGTGCCGGCGAGCGCGAGGGTGGCCCCGTCCGGCGAGAACGGGTCCTCGTCCCAGCCTGCCTCGCGGTAGAGGTAGAGCCCCCACGGCCCGCCCCCGAGCCGGGTGTACTCGCGGCCGAAGCCCTCGATGCGGAGGTACGACGGCGACATGAAGCTCATCCGGCACGCGCCAGCTCCCTGCCCGCGCGCATCCTCGGCAAGTGAGCCGCGGGGGTACACCGGCTGCGCTCCGCCGTATGCGAGCACGACCGCGAGCAGCGCCGCGAGCGAGCTGACGGCGACCACGAGGAAGTGGGTCGTGAACCGCGGCGTCGCGGACTGGTTCGGCTTCGCCCTCGTCGCGACCGGCGAACTGTGGACGTCCGCATCGACGTCCTGCGGCCCGGGCATCGCACCTGTCGGGGAGCGGCGTAGCGAGGGGCAAGAGCAGAACGGTGTCCAGTCGGCGCGGCGATCCAAAACAGGACTGCGCAATGTGGCTGAGCTCGGACATCCCTCTCGCGCTGCCATCTCAGTCGACATGCTCATCCTCGGCAAGCAGCTCTACCGGGCACTCTTACGAGAGGCGAAGCAGCTGCCAGACTCGTCAGCCACGTGCGCCACTCGCTCGCGCTCGCCCCGCCGCGTCTGCTCATCTCCTGGTCCCCGCCCAGCTTGCACTACCGGTCGCTCATCCGAGCCTCGTTCAGGCAGCCACCCGCACCCGAGTCGAGTGGGACTGCACTGAAACGCGTCAAGGAGGCCCAGCGCGTGCGTAGGCCCTCGCCAATCCCGTTCAGCGCCGAGCTGATCTCGCCGTGCTGCAGCTGCTTCGCCAGCTCCAAGCCGCAAACGATGGGTATCTGCACTCGCTGACCCGGGTGCTCGACACCACCTACGCTCGCCGGGGGCCAACAAAGCACGGCTTGCTCCGAGTGCGTCTCTTCGCTCGCCTGTCCCGCACTGCGAACTGAAGCCTTGCGCCACCAGCCGTTCGTGCTGTCGCCGACTGGTCTGCCGCACGCCCAGCACGGCTTCTCACCCTCGCTCTCCGCGCTGCTCTCGTCGCCGCTCGCCCACCTGACGCGGCCGCCGACCCCCGCCCAGCTGCGCGCCCCACCGACGCTCCCTCCGCGCGCCGACCCAACCTCCGAAGACGCGCGTCTTCTGGGCCCACTCACTCCCCAGCGCGTCCGCAAGATCCGCCTCCGCTACTGGAACAGCCAGGTCGCAAAGCTGCGCGCGCCGCTCGCGGTGCAGGTCCGCGGACCCGACGGCGCGCTCGTCGCATCCGCCATCGCTGCGAGCGCGGTCCTCGAGGCCGCTGGGATCAAGGGTGTTGATGTCTCGGGTGGCTGGGCCAGGCTCGAAGACTTGGAGCGGAGGGCGAGGGGGCCCGACGAACACCGGCCGAGAGCCCCGCGACGGCTGCAGAGCGCCGAGCTGCGGTCCGCGAAGGGCCCGACGCCGAGCATTCGGTCGCCAGCAAGGGAAGGACCACCGAGGATCCTCGAGCCGTCGTCGAAGAACACCAAGTGGCACCTGCCAAAGACGCTGTCGAACCGGCTCCTCAGGAGGCGGTACGCGCAGATCTTGAAGGCTCCCGTCCTCGTCGTCGCGCAGCGAGAGGACGCAGTGGACGGAGTCGGATTCGAGGTTACAAAGTCCACGTGGGGAACTGGTGGAGGAGCGGAGGTTGGGCTCATGAGCGAGGAGGACCGTTGGTGGTTGGCGCAGGACGAGGTGACGACTGGGAAAGCTCACGATGGCGGGGGTGGAAAGGGTGGCAGGAAGCCAAAGCAATCTCGGCAATAGACGCTGCTGCTACGACTGTTTGCCGACTCGACTCGACTTTCGCTCTCTACCACTTCAGGTCTTTCCCCAGGCCATGACCTCCGGCGTACACCTCGTTCATCGGCTTTCGAGGGCCCTCCCAGCGCGCAAGCAGCTCCTTGTCCTCGACCTCGAAGACCTCCACCAGTAGCGGTCGACACACAGACAGTGTGGGGTCGTCGGCATCCTCTCCAGCCGCAAGGGCGAGCGCCTTGGTCGCGTCGTCGGACCACATGCGCTTCGAGAGGTCGCCTCCTGGACAGGTCTGGGGACGGGCTCAGCTTGATACTTATGTTAACTCCGAGCTCTCCCAGCACGTACCGAGAGCGCCATCAAGAGGGGCTGCTCCGCAAACATCTGCTCGAGGATGTGGGAGTCAGCAACTTCTCAGCCAGACTAGTCAGCAGAATGGTCGCACCTCGAACGTCTCGCCCGCCTTTGCTGGACATGCCTTCATAAAGTGCTTGTCCTCGTGGTTCAATCCAGTGCACTGGAACACATTGAGCACGTCGTGCACGTCTAGGCTCTCGGAAGTCAGCTTCACCACTCACAACGAGAGCTTCGCAGCGCACCGGCTTCGACGAGGCCGAACGGCTCAATCGCACGCACGAGGTTCGAGTGGCAGTGGTGATCAAAGTCTTTGCCCGTAAGCATCCTGTTCACATACGGATCGCACCTGAGGAGAGCCCCATGTCAGAATGGAGGAGGAAACTGGATGAGGGCGACGCGCCTGGTGCCGAGGAGGTCATGAACTCGTCCTCCATCGATATCCTTCCCACCTCCAACTCCGAACGGCGCCACAGAGAGTCTCCTACGATTGTTACGAGAGGTCGAAGGTACGGAAGCGAGCTCCAGAGCCTGTCAAATGTCGTGACGTGCGCAGCCTGGAGCTGTCGCGTCCGCGACGCCCACAAACGCTCGGCGGGGTTGCCGTCCGCCCAGATGTCTAAGAGATTCCTCGAATTTTCAGTAACCTGCTACCCCGAGCCTCACCACGCTGCTCGTCGCCACTCGGCGCCCATACCCCGCCGCGACCCCTCGAAGCTCGGCTGCAGAGGTGCGGCTAGGTGCGGATGAGGCAGCTGGAGAGTATTAACAAGACTCACTGAGGTCCCCCCCCCCCCCTGAGGTCCCTCGGGCGTACTGATGCGTACGATACACCCCGAAGGCACTTTCCAAGCGCGTCCAGTCCTGATGGGGACAAGGACCGACGCGATGAGTCTCCGCGGAGCAGTGGCGATGGCGGCGTAGAAGTCGCGGTCGAGCGGAAGCACTCCATACGCGGCGTCAAGTGTGGACATTGTAGCGGATGGTATCTGAGAGAGCAACCAGCGCCTCTCGCGACAAAACGCCGCTGGCCCTGCTCGCCGTCGGCGAAGCCGGGACTTGACCGGAGGCCAAACGCTCGCTCGGACTGCTTTTCCGAGCAGATCCCCACGTATCCGCTGCTTCACAGACTCTCATTGGTCCCAGGCTGATTTGCTTATCTACCCGGTTAGCGGCGTCCAGCGCAGCGGGGGGTCGGCGCCAGGGATGCGCCAGAAATCTGTGGGGGCCGCCTCCGAGATTGTCATGGCTTCTCCAACTCGGCTAGCTCCTTCCCCTCCTCTTATCACCACCAATCTCTCGGTTACTCGTACCGTTCGCGATGGACGACGTTAAGAAGGCCTCGACGCAAGATGGGCTCCCGGCGCTCACGACGACCGTTGTCTCTGCGGACTCTGAGAAGCAGGGCTTGTCTCCGCCCCCGGTTGGCGGTGACACGCACCGAGGGCTGTCAAACCGGATGGTGCAGATGATCAGCCTAGGCGGGTGGTACATCTGTCTTCCTGCGCACTTCGAGCCCACATGTCCGCACCCTGATTCTTTGCCCTGCAGCATCGGGTGCGCTGCGTCTCCTGTGCCGGAACTCGCCGTTTTATCTGCACCCATCTGAAGCCAATCATTTACAGTACCGGTCTTTTTGTGGGTTCGGGAGCGTAAGTGCAGGTTGCCGTCAGGAGCGCCGGGTTTCTGGGGCGAGGAGGTCGGCTTCAACGCCCTGCGAAAAGTCACGGGTTCGGGTGCCCATTGGCCCGACTTACTCACAGCGAGAGTTCACTTGAGCCTAGTCTGACTAGTTCATATTTTCCTTTTGCAGTGCACTGGCCCAGGCTGGACCTCTCGGCTGCCTGCTAGCCTACATCTTCATGGCAAGTGAGCCTTCCCTACCCTCTGCTTCCACCTCAACACACAACCTCAGGACTGACCTAAAAATCTGAAAGGTGTGGTATGGTGTGTATCTCAGTCGTTAGGCGAGATGTGAGTTTCCTGCGGTCGGCGGCCCTTGGCAGCACTGAAGCTGCCGCGCAGGTCGTCCTTCCTCCCCATCGCTGGTGGCGGAATCCCCTTGATGGCATCGAGATATGGTGATCCCATATTTTTTTGTTCTTACCTTGCCTGCACGGTGCTGACCATGTCGCCTACCCTCAGTTGATCGGTCGCTGGCCTTGTGAGCCCCCGCCTCCAAGTTCTCCAACTCGTCTCCCACACTGATGCTCATGTTTTATGCAGTGCCCTCGGATGGAATTACGTTTATGCGTACTTCATGCTCGTGTGTGCCGAAATCACAGCAGCTGCGTTGGTCATTCGTGAGGCCGGCTACAGAGAGACTTCCCTGCCCAGGATCCAACGACACTGACAGCGAGAGCCCTGCAGAGTACTGGACGGATTCGATCAATGTCGCCGTATGGATCACACTCTTTCTTCTCGTCATTACGGCCCTTAACAGCCTCAGTGTCCGATTCTACGGCGAGAGCGAGTTCGTCGTGTCCGCGCAACTTCGTGTCTGCTTCAAGCACTGATTGATGCACCAACAGGTCGTACTTCGCTTCGCTAAAGATTTTGCTCATCCTCGGCCTCATTTCCCTCACGTTCATCACGATGGTTGGTGGTGGACCCTCGGGGCACGCCTTCGGTTTCCACAACTGGCGCACCCCATCACCGATGGTGCGTAGGACCACGCGGCGGTTACTGTTCGGCTTGCTGATAAGCTCTGTTCCCATCGTATTCTCCAGAATGAGTACATTGCCACGGGCACGTGGGGACGTGTACTTGCGTGGTGGTCAACGATGATCTCGGCCGGGTTCTCGGTGCGCCGCTTTGCGGACCTTGAAGGAATACTCCACATCCCACAGCTGACCACTGCTTCTTCTCACTTGCAGTTTATATTCGGACCAGAGCTAGTCACTGTTGCTAGTGGAGAAACCCAGAATCCGCGTCGCAATATCCCCAAGGCGACGCGACGTTTTGTTTACCGCCTGATCTTCTTGTGGGTTTTACGAGTTGCAGAAAGTTCATCAAGCTCATACATTCGTGAAGCTACGTGTTCGGGATTCTTTCAATAGGCATCCTGGTGTCGTCGACAAATCCTCGCCTCTTGAACGCCATTGCCACCGGGGCGTCGGGCGCTGCAGCGTCGCCTTTCGTGATTGGGATTCAAGAGCAAGGTGAGATTCCGTCCCAGTGCCTGTGAGGTTAAATGAATGATAATTCTCTCAGGTATCCATGTCTTGCCTCACATCGTCAACGCCGTAATCCTCACGTCTGCGTGGAGTTCGGGGTCGTCGTTTATGTACGCGGGCGCTCGAATCCTGCACGGTCTCGCAAAGGACCACCAGGCTCCTGCTTTTCTTGCACGAACTCATCGTGGAGTCCCGATGTACGCTGTCTGTGCGGCTGGCGTTATTGGATGGTGAGTGAGCGCGGGGCTCTGTGGCGGCCACAGCTGATCCAGCTCGCGTCCAGTCTTTCCTACCTCAATGTCAGCTCTTCTGGGGCTCAGGTATTTACCTGGTTCCAGAATCTCACCACCATATCAGGTTTCCTGAGCTGGATCTGTGTCCTCATCAAACAGTAAGTCCCCCTCACTCCACACGCGCGTCCTTCCTTTTCATCCGAGTTTCCTCCTTTGAAGAGCATCCTAGATACTGATCTTCATAATATTAACAGCTTCCGATTCCGCGCCGGCATCCACACTCAAGGCGTTCAGTTGTCGGAGCTGCCATTCCGGGCGGCACTCTATCCATACGCGCCCATCTACGCGCTGACAGTTGTTACATTTATTACTCTTACCAATGGATTCTCTGTCTTCACTAAGGGGCGGTGGAGTTCGGCCGACTTCGTAGCGGCCTATATCGGGTGAGTAGCTCTTTCGCGGACTCGGTTGCCGAGTGCAGTCGCTGACGGTCTTCTCTCAGACGTCCGCTCTTTGCGTTCTTCTATCTTGGCCACAAGATCTATCACCGATCCTGGAGCTTCTACACCCCAGCCCACCTGATCGACATTACGACGGGACGCGCCGAGATCGATGAGCAGGAGAGGATTGACATGGCAAACTTTGTGCCGCCTTCGACGCGGATGGGGAAGTTTCTGGAGTGGATGTTCTAGAATAGGATTTATCAGAATGCGAAATCAGCTAGGAAGACTCCAGGGTGTTGGTGACGGCCACCATCAGCGTCGGTCGCGCCTGCTTTGCTCCTGAGCTCGCGAGCGGACCAGCTGTTTGGGCCAATCTAAGTCAAATGGCGAGATGAAATTGATTGATAAATTGTTGGCCTGGGAGGCACCCGGACTTGTGAATCAGTGTTGATGCAGACACCCTTGCAGGACCGCTGCTTGCCCCCCTTGTGTCTTGCATATGCGCTTGAACTCAAACCACGAACAAATTTCCGCTCAGTACATCCTCTCCCACAAATAAGCAGAACAGCGCCAGGTTTCCAGACCCCTTCCGGGACGGCGACTTCGCGTCCCCGACGCCTCGCACCGGACTTGCTGCGACACACTGTTCGTTCTCACCCTCACACAGCTCTCCGCCTGTGGAACTCTAATCTAGCGAAGTGTACCAACACTGCAGTCCACTCCCAGCGTTACTCAAACCTCCACTTCATGGCGCCCCGCAAGACTTTCATCGTGGGTGTCGGGATGACTGCTTTCACTAAGCCTCGCGGTGAGATCGACTGTACGCGGGCGAGTACGGTATCCCGTCGGCTCCCTTTGACGACCTCGTGCAGATCCCGAGCTTGCGGTGGAAGCGGCAACCAAGGTGCGCTCCACGCGGGAGCGCTGCCCCACATTCGTTCGCCGGCCGCTAACGCCGAGGCATGCAGGCGTTGCTGGATGCAGGCATTAACTACGACGAGGTGCAGCAAGCCTATGCTGGCTACTGCTATGGTGTACGGTATCAAATCTATTGTGCGCCTGTTCTTGACTGACTCCGTGATCGCAGGACTCGACGTGCGGTCAACGCGCGTTGTACTCGCTCGGCATGACCCAGATTCCCATCATCAACGTGCGTGCAGCACAGCTGGTATAAGTAAAGATGTTTACAGCAATGCAGGTGAACAACAATTGCAGCACCGGCAGCACGGCGCTGTTCCTCGCACGACAAATGGTCGAGGCGGGACTTGAGTGCTCGATGGCGTTGGGGTTTGAAAAGGTCACTACCCTCTCCTCTAGACAAAAATAAAATTACTGAACTACTTCTTCAGATGAGACCTGGCTCACTCAAGGCCAACTTCGACGACAGATCGCCTCCTACCATAAAAAACTTCAACATGACGAAGGACATAGTCGGAATCTCGACGGGCCCCTTTGGTGAGCTTGACATTGATGATTTCTGATGGCTTTTCGCTGACGTACATCTCAGCTGCCCAGCTCTTCGGAAACGGCGCCGCCGAATGTGTGCCGCCTGTGAGGCTGCTAGACTTCCGCTGATCTTTGTCGCTCGTAGACATCAGCCGCAATCCTTCCACCACTTGGGAGCATGTCGCCAAGATCGCCGCAAAGAACCACCAACACTCGGTCCACAACCCCTACTCGCAGTTCCGCAACTCGATGACCTTGCAGGAGGTGCTCGCAGACAAGCCAGTCACGGACCACCTCACTCGCGCCGAATGCTGTCCCACTTCAGATGGGGCTGCCTGTGCAATCGTCGCATCGGAAGCGTTCGTGAAGAAGTACGGGCTGGAGAACCAGGCGATCCAGATTGCTGGGATGTCTCTCAAGACGGACTCGCCGCGCCTGTACAACGAGCGCAGCGCGATCGAGCTCACAGGCGCGGACATGACCAGGGCAGCTGGAAAGGCTGCTTTGAGTGAGGCGGGAATCAAAATCGACCAGTGCTGTGTTGTCGAGGTTCACGATTGCTGTGAGTGCCGCGCTGACGCGCTCCATTTCGCGCCTCTCGGCTGAGAATGCTCACTCGGCCCAATAGTCGCTGCGAACGAGCTTCTCGTCTATGATGCGCTCGGAATGTGTGAACCTGGAAAGGCAGGTGACTTTATTGATGCTGGGGACAATACCTACGGCGGCAAATACGTCGTCAACCCGTCCGGCGGTCTCGAAAGCAAGGGACACCCGCTGGGTGCGACCGGTATTGGTGAGTCATGTCCGTACCCTACAATGATCACTCACTCAAAACGTAGTAGCATCGAGTTGGGATACTGAGACCACTTCTTGCTTTACAGGCATGGCCTTCTACATCGTGAACCAGCTTCGCGGCTGGGCTGGCGCACTTCAGGCCGAGGAGGCGAAGCCCGGTGTCGCTGAAGCTAAAGGAAAGGAAGCGTATGGGCTCGCGCACAACTTGGGACTCGGTTTGTCTTGCCAAATTATCTCCCTGGCGCTGGCCCGACCGCTGACTCTTGAACCTGCCCCTCCCGTTCGTCAGGTGGCGCGTGCGTCGTCTCCGTGCTGAAGCGCCCAGACTTCTGGAAGACCGGAGGTCCGGATGGAAGGACCCGTCTCGGGTACAACCACGCGGCCGAGTGTCGCCGCATCACCCAGGCGGACGTCGACCGCATCAAGAGCGTCCAGTTCTCCGACTTCGCGAACGCCGACTTGTGAGCCTACGGGTAGTGGCGTTTGTATCGCACTATGAAAATATTTTGTACCAGTCTCGTGATCAGCGCAAATGTTCGGCTAGGTGTTGCGTCGATGAGTGGAGTCCCGGCGGTTGCTCGGGAGTCGCTTCTTACCCGCCTGGGTCCCCAGATGGGGCTAGGTAGATTGGCGCGATCGGCTTCAGATCTGCAGCTATCAGCGCGTCCCGCTAGATCGCGCCTCCCACGCGGCTGCCGCGCGCTGCTGTCGCCACCTGACGTCCTGCGACGGCAAGCAGTTCGCC
>ERZ1463038.782-NODE-782-length-11264-cov-12.746900_pt1 | contig 11264 bp, 16 predicted proteins | sample MGYA00564479_ERZ1463038 | MGnify/ENA primary metagenome ERZ1463038 (study PRJEB39244, sample SAMEA3635134) | Helicobacter pylori | study: EMG produced TPA metagenomics assembly of PRJEB11511 data set (Assembly of a 5300-year-old Helicobacter pylori... | reverse complement strand
ATTACATCTTTGCTCGCCAGAAGCTTTGGAGATGGGAGGCTGACTCTCGTCGATTGCTCGCAGCCGTACATCTGCCAGCGAGGGTTCGCGGACAGCTGTGGGCCACGATTCGAGTACCAGGAGTAGTAGGCCGGTGGTGTATGCTTCTCATAATCAGTTGACGAAATATTCTTTAAAGTGAGCGATCGTGACCTCGCCCCTGACTTCCCTTCCCTGTCTACGAAGCGCGTTGCGCTGATCGGCTCTCCTTCGAACCGTCGCCTACTCGAAAACCTAGCACAGCTCATCCGGCACTCTACTCTCTTAAAGGCTCGACCCGTTTTCACTGCTGCTCTCGCTCTTCCTCGCAACTCGAAAAGGCGCTGCAACCCTCCCCCGGTCGCCGATCGAGCTCGCCCGACCCAGCACCCCGCAGTCGCGTCATCGGGCAAGCCGGACCGGTACGTACAAGAAGAATCGTAGACTCACTCCTACGCGCTCGTAGTTCCAGCGATGGCGACGATCCAGTCCCTCGCGCCCGAGCTCCTCGGCGCCGTCTTCCACGACGCGGAGCTCACCTTCAGCGATCTATGGAGCTGTGCGCTCGTGTGTCGAGCCTGGTCGTGCGAAGCGCAGCGGGCGCTTTTCACGGGGATCTACCTTCCGGCCGACGACGTCCGGCGGCGCCAGCTTCTGAAATCACCCGCGTTCGGACGGTACCCGATCAAAAGCATCTCGTTCGAGATGGCGGAGAGCAAGATCGCACGACGAGTATCTGAACGGCAGGGTGGTATTCCGGCGGTCAAGATTCTGTCCACCGTCAAGCACACGTACGCGAACAAGTTTCTGACGTGCAAGCACTTCTCGGGTCCGCTCCCAGTCTCCCCTCCGAACTACAAAGGCCGGCACTAATCTCTCGATTCAGGCATCACGGAACTTGTACTTTACGGGCGAAACATCCTTCCCTTCGACCTGAAGCCGACTACGACCAGGCTGCAAACGCTCGAGTTCGACACGACCTTCGCACATCAGGTCTACGTAGACACCTTCTGTGCCCTCCTGGCCAGCTCCGCCTTGAACTTCCGAGCACTCGTTCTCATAGGCGACCGTTTTGAATACACCGCGAAACTGCTGGTCGCGCTCTTCACCCGAGTCGCCTTTCCAATCCTCACGACGCTGCACATCGACGCTTCTTACTTTGTCGATGCCGATCATCACCCATTCCTTCGTCCCGATTTCGATGGGATCATTTACCTGTTGGACCTGCTTCCAGGTGTGCTGCACTTCGAGCTCGTTGGCTTCACCGGCCAACTCGTCTCTCGGATCAGCAAGAGCTTCCCGGCCGCCCTGGAGAGGTTCTCGCTCAAAGTGAGAGGCGGAAGCCAGATGGAACCAGACGACTCGAAGCAGGCGCTGCGGAAACTCGTGCGCGTGCTCCGGCGCCCGACCCTGCAGAACCTTCGGCGCTTGACCATCCCGGCGCTCGATAGCTCGTGGCGCGATATGGCCTTGCTCGTCGAGGCGTGCGAGGAGCGCTCGATCTGGCTCGTGTCTGGAGCCGATCACCTGCGGGGATTAAAACTTGGCAGTGTTGCTCTAGTGAAGCTGACGTTTGTGACGGCGGCAGGCTGCTGGAGACCCCGGGCCGGAGTGCCAAGTTGGACGCCACTTGCAGCGGAGAGGAATGGGATGGTGAGCACATGAGTGACGACTCGGAGGACTGGTCCTCGCCGAGCGATGGCGCCGACCTCTGAAACGAGGAGCAGCTTGATCGCCAGAATTGGTGGGGAAAAGCGCATGAGTAGACTTTGCAGCATCAACGAAGGTGCCGCCACGGGACGGCCTACCCAACTTTCGCAGTCGCTTAACCGAAAAGGTCACCGAATCCGCCCTCGGATCCCGAGCCCTCCTCCTCCTCCTCGGCGGCGGCGGCGACCTCCTTCTTCTCCTCGACCGGGGCGGCGGCGGCGACCGGGGCGGCCGACGCGTACTTGTCCGGGTTCTGGATCTTGTCCTTGAGCTCCTCGATCGCAGCGAAGGTGAGCTCGGTCTCGAGCGCGACGGCGATGACGTTCTTGTCTGCTCGGAGGGGGTGCGGTCAGGACTGGGCTCGAGCGCTGCAAGCAAGGCAAGGGACGGGACGAACAGCTGTTGACGAGCGAGTGCGCGACCGAGGCGAGGGTGGGGTAGTTGAGCGCGAGCGAGATGGCGGCGATCGTCTTGATGCCGGTGAGGAACTGCTCGATGAGGGTCGACTCCTCAATGTCGAGCACCTTGGGCTCAAAGATCTGTCCGTTGTCGTAGATCTGCGCAATCTTCATGCCGTACGTGAACGGCGAGATGCCGAGCATGTTGAGCAGGGTCGCCTCGGACGATCCGACACGGGTGCCGGCGACGACGAGGTGGATGTCCGAGACAATCTCGATCGTTCCACGCGCAATCTTGGTCGGGATATTGAGCGCCTGGAAGAACGACGTCTTTCCGGGCTCCATGCCCGTGTTGCCAGCCGGGACGTAGACGTCGTTGGGCGCGTGCGCTCCAGCCTTGGCGGGCGCGGCGACCTTGTTGGCGAGGATGATGTCGCGGATCTCCTTGAGGTCCGACGAGGTGAAGACGAATCCAACGTTGCCACGGACGTGGGGGAGGAAACGCTCGAACGCCGGGTTCTCGGCGAGGATCATGCGGACGGCACGACGGACCCTGTTGGTTTCGACAACGGTCAGTTGCTAATCCCTCCTGTTCACGGGAGCGAGACGAACATGGTGTTCTTTCCCATGAGGATCTGTCCCTTGCCGCGGAGCGCCTGACGGATCTGGTGCATCTGGTTGGATCCGACATTGTCGACGTTGACGATGAAGATCGAGGCTGGAAATCATCGAGACAGAGCGTCAGCGTCCCGTCCCGAGACGTCCATCGTCCAGCAGCGCTCACGGTAGGTCTCGATGAGGTCCTTGAGCTTGTCGCTGGGCGAAGGGCGGCGGGTCAGCGCGCGGCTCTCAGGTAAGGCGCTCGGACGGGGGCCAACTCACAAGTACTCGAGCTTGGCCTCCTTGGTGCGTCCCATTTTGAGTTTGGTGGTGTGTTGGTGGGGGAGTGGAGTGCGAAGTCTGCCCTTAGTACCTTCCGGAGGCTAAAGAATTTAAAGACGACGCTGCGAGAGGAAGGCAATGGGTCAGCAGGGTGCTCCAGTGGCGAATAGGTACAGTCGTGTCGTCGAGTCGTCCGCAGGTCGGCCAGGCGCCACGAGCGTGCGCACTGGCAGGCGCTGGTCCTCGCCAGCTCGCCCACCCACCGCCTGCCCGTCCCCTCGACCGCTCCCCTGTCCTCGTCTGTCCCAAATCGCATCCATCGTCCCACCAGACCTCCTCCATAGTCCCACCGTCCGCGCGCCGCTCCCCCCGCCGCTTGGTTCGCGTGCGCAAAATCCTTGCGTCCTCGCTCGCCCGCACCCGCCGTTGCGCGCCCCGACTCGCAATCGCCGGTTCGATCCAGCTGGGATAGTGCGCAGGACGCCGGGCTTACCGAGAGTGTCGAGTGGGTGAGGTATCAACTGTGCCGGCGCGGAGATCCCTTAGGGTCGGGCCCACGAGGGGGACCTTGTGGTGGACCGCGCGAAGGTTTCGGCGGCTTCATCACGAGATTGCTCCTGCCGACTCAATGTTTTTTTCTCAGGGAAACGTGACATCCCGAGAGCAACTTATAAAAGGACAACGATTTCAACCGGCTCCGTTCCCTCCAGACTCCCGCGAACAAGACTACTCTCTCGAACACTCCGCGGACCAACTGCGGCGAGGGCCGTCGAAACTTGAACGGCCCGACCTTCAAAGCACACCGTGGGCGATTACTGCAGGCTCAACAGCCGAGGAACACTTCAGCTGCCACTTTCTTGCCATGATTACTTGTTGGCAAGCCGCACCATCTCGAGGCGGTCGAGGTCCTCGACGTCGATGCGCTTCGCGATCCTGATGTGTTCCGCGTCAGCAATTCCTAGATGTTGAGCTTGATACATTATCCTGAAACCTACTTGTGATCCTCAACGGCGCGTTCTTGCACCGCAGGATCGGCACGCTTCCAGCCGTGAAGCACTGACAGGTCCACCTCGATCGGCGCCTCCCTCTTCACCCGCTTCCATCCATGGATCACAGCAACATCCACCTCAGCAGGTTTTGCCGTAGCAACCCCGTTGAGGCCGCTGAGTCCATCTTCTTCGACGGTCGCGCTGGCAGCGACTGCGGCCGGCGCGGCGAGCGCGGAGGATGTGAGGAGCGAAACGAGGACGAGCGTGAGCTGGTTTATAAGAAGCATTGTTATGCGCAATGTACGCTGATTGCTGGACGAAGGGGCGAGAGGGGTGAGAAGCGAAGTGACGGTGTGGGACGGAAAGGCGAGGAGGATCAAAGCGCGCGAGGGTCGGCACGAGGTCGTGCCGAAATTGGGTACAAATGATCATTTCTGGGGGCTTTGAAACACGGGCCTTCGGTTGGACCGCGAGGTCGGAGCCTGTCAAACATCCTCCCCATCGTCGCCGACGCGAGACGCGCACGGAGTGGCGGCAGGCTCGCACCAGCCGCACTACTTGGCTTGATATGGTCCAGTTTTTGTATTTGTGTATCATCTTTGATGCTACTGAGGCGTCTCGCGAGGCCTCGGAAGTCCAAGGTGAAACATAGGACGTCAGCCACGCCGAGCCAACGTCCCGCAGCCTGTTGCGAAATCATTGGGGAACGGCTCACGACCGAGTTGCGGGTGGGGTACAAGCGGCAATATCTGAAGGTGTTGAAGCCGCCCGGACAACTCCTTGCTCCGCGTCCATCGTGGCCAGACGCTTGCGAGCGGAGCACATTCGGGGCTTTTTGGAATCAAAACTCGCCCTACGGGGGCTCATCTATCAAGTTTAAATCTGCCTCAAGCGGGGCCCGGCGTGTGGACCTTGGTGCAGCACACACGGGTTCGGGCTTGGTGGCTCAGATGAGTAGGATGAGCCCGCTCTTGGTACTTGGCACCGCGGAATGTTCACCGAGGCCGACCTTCAAGTTTCAAGCTTCAAGCTCAAGGCGTGCGCACTCCGCAGGCTGATGTTTTCTCCGAGAGCACAGTGATCATATGTACCTGCGCGAGATCATCATCTCGCGAATCGCGCCCGTCTCGGAGCAGATGATTTTGAACTACATCGGCGAGCGGGTCCTTGGGCAGAAGAAATCGTACTAGTTGCTCTGGCGTCCACGCAACCCGTTGTTCCACCTCCGAAATTGCATCGCTGTGATCGGGCACTGGCAGCAGGGAGATGGAGCGCGCTCAGCACTGGCAGCCGGAGCGGCCCCCACGCGCCCCCGCTAAACGAACCCAACTCACGACTGCGGCCAGAGGCCTCTGCTTCGAATCTCGGAATATCAGTCTCGCTACCGATGTGTGTCTCGCGTGCACGCCCGGCACTTGGAAAACTGCGCTTGGAGCGATGGCCCAACATGCTCTCTCGCCCGGCCGTTGCGCGTCATTCCAGTAGTGCTCTCGCCCGCCAGCCCTTCGCGCCTCCCCGTCTTCTCGCTCCGTTCTCTGGCGGGCGCGCACCTGCTTGACCCCCGATCGCCCTCACGCCGCCTGCGCCAGAAATGACGGTGACGGGCACGACCCGCGGTCGCTCCGTCTTGACCGTCGCGCTCGTCGGCTCGCTCGTCGCGCTCTCGGTCCTGCTCGCGACGTCGCACCCCCCGCGCTCGTGGTCACGATTGGACGCGGCGTCGGCGATCGCCGAGCTCGAGGCCCGCCCTGGGCCGGTGGTGGAGGGTCCCGGCGGGCAGCGGTGGAGGAGCCGCACGAGCGAGTTTGGGATGGAGAAGATGCGCGTGCCGAGCGTGGACGAGGTGCGCCCCCCCGGTCGTCCCCCTGGCCCTTGCCGAGCGCGCAACGGACGAGGCTGACCCGTACACACGGCGCGCAACCAGCTGCTCGCGCCCGCTGCACCCGCCAAGTCGTTCTACGACGGCTTGCGGAGGGACTTGCGGTACCTTACCAGCGACTCGTGGTGCGTCTCTGATGCTCACGCGCTCCACTCGAGGCTGACGCAGTCGACGCGCGCAGGTCTGGAATGACTGGCCAGTTCACGTCGGCGATCGCGCTGATCCACGTCGCGCGCCGCTCGCAGCGCGTCGCGATTGTGCCGAGCTGGCAGGACGAGCTCCACTACGGCGAGAGCATCATCTCGATGAGCCTCCTGTTTGACCTCCAGGGCTTCCGCAAGCGCGTGCGTCGTCGCGTGCCGCTGTCCTCCCGTCCGCTGTCCGCGGAGCTGACTGTGTCCCTTGAACCGCGCAGACGGGCTCGCTTGTCGTCGAATGGGCCGACGTGAAAGCAGTCGACCGCGAGGGCACACATAGCACCGCGGACCCGATCGGCTGCTACCAAGGCCCGAACAACTTTCTCGGCGGCGAGTCGTTCCCCTCCCACAACATCCACCCCACCCTCTTCCCGCGCGCCCCCACCGGCGGGTCCTCGACCGAAGCGCTCGTCCTGTTCGACATGGCCGAGTCGGACCGCCTCAAGCGCGCGCGCGCGCACGCGCGCAAGGAGCACATGGAGCTGCCGCCCAACATGAACGACGGCAGCTTGCTGTGCTACACGAGCTTGTGGGAGGTCGCGCAGGCGTCCGGAGGGTTCAGTACTGGCGCGACGAACCCGCTGTTACCGGCCCCGCTGAGGGGCTTCCATACCGAATGGTGAGGCCCTTTCCACTGGAGACGGTAGCGCGGCGGTGATACTGATTGCTCGTGGCGAGTAGGTGGGATGTTGGACAGCACATGAACGTGCGTTGACGAGGCGTCGGTTCGGGACCGGAGCCAGACCAGCGAAGAGCTGACGTTCGCGCCGGGGGGCCGCCATACACAGTTCTCGCAACCGATTTGGGACATTGCATCCCACGCCGTCCGAGAAACCGTCGGCGGTCCCATCCCGACGAACATTGTGACGGTCCACATCCGTCGCGGCGACTTTGGCGTTCCGTCCCTCTCATCCTGCCCCTTGGCCCCACGCTCCGCTGACGCCAGCGCGCCCCCGCCAGGAAAAGTGCGGCGACAAGGCCGACTGTCTCCCGATGCCGTCCCACTACGCGCCGCACGTCTCGATGATGCTCGACCGCTCCCCGCTCGGGACGGTCGTCGTCGTCACCACGGACGAGAGCGCCGACCACGCGTTCCTCCGCGCGATCGACGAGCTCGGCTGGTTCCGCATCGACCACAAGAAGCTCGGCACCGAGGCCGTGCTCCAGCTGCAGTTTGGCGACGCGCATCGGTGGGCCGACGCCGCGGTCGACCAGGCGATCCTCGCGCTCGGCGACCATTTCGTCGGCACGGACGGGAGTCAGGTGAGCCCCTCGTGTCCTCTCTCTCTCTTCTGGGCCTCATCCGAGAGATGGTGGGAGCTGATGGCGGGTTTTTTTTTTGGTAGGTCTCCTGGGTTAGCGGAGAGCGCGTGCAGGCGTGGCAGGGCGGGACGTTCTCCCTCGTTGGCCTCGTGTGGGGCGAGCAAAAGTAGCGGAAGCGGGGGTCCCGGAGGGGACTTTGGGGGGGCGCTTGACGGCAGTACCATGTTTATAAGAGAGCAGTGCCACGACTTGCGGACGAGGTGCTCGCGGTGGAGGATTCACGAGGCCTCGCTCGGTTCCAACGGCCACCCTCCTGCAGCCTTCTTTGATGACGACGCGGGGCAGGCTGGCAGATGATCTTGGAAAGGACATCAGGGCGTTGCCTTCGGACCTTGCACAGGTGCCTGCGGGGTACACCGGCTTTGTGATCGAGCTTCTCACCTTCGCACGGGCCGGGTGGCGACGTGCGCTTCCGGAGAGTCTCAGCCTCGAGGCTGACGGCAACGCAGAGAGAAGTAAGGGACTATCGAGTCTTGCACGGAGCCAATCATAGATTGACAAAGGGCAGCGCGAAGACGACGCCGTCGCAGCGGCGCTCCGCTCCTGGGCGAGCTGACCGCTTTTGGAGGCGCCCGGGGGTGTCTCACGCGCGAGCGAGCCCCGTCCTCGCGCCCAGGCTCGAAGGCGAACAACACCAATGATTTTGTTCCCTTTCAAGCTGACCTTTGGCTTCTTGCTTTCCACTGCCATCCTACCACCGCGAGTACGAGGACGACCCAGACTCGAGCTCCGGCCCCGACTCGACACCTTCGCCACTATAGTACTAGCATGCTCCTCACCAGCTCGCGCGTCCTGCTGGCGCTCGCCTTGATCGGCTCGACCGCCTGTAGCTCCCTGGACGGGTTGCTCGTCAAGCGCGTGGTGGGTGCCGCTTGCTGTGAGTTAACTTTCGCGCCACCCGCCATGACTGTGAGGGAGCGCTGAACTGGCGCCCTCGCTCTACCTAGCTACGGCGAAGCCCTGCGGTGGAACCCAGGCCTGTGTTTCCAAAGTATGCTTGAGCCGTGCAAAGGGCCCGTGCAACCAAAAGTCCGACTGCACGACGCAATCGTGCTTCCACGGCGCGACTTGCGACCTGTCCGGCGCTGGCGGGGTTTGCTGTAGGTTACCTCCCAGGCTCCATCTGACGGTTTCCTCATACATGGGATTAAATCTCTGCATTCCGTAGATACAAGTGTTGACTGTGGGAGCGGGAAGTGCAGCAGTTCGATTTGCGTCGCCTCCACCTTCGGCCAAGTCTGTGGTCAGTCATTAAGCATTGAAAAGACAGCGAGATGAAGGACGAGGACTCAAGAAGAGTTCTCTTTAAAGTAAATGGCTCTGATTGTACTTCTGGAGCATGTGTCAGCGGAACGTGTCGCAAGGCCGCTGGCGAAGCTTGCACGACTGGATCCCAATGTTCGACATCGACTTGCACCAACACGCTATGCGCAAAGTCACCCGTCGGTGGAGTATGCAGTGAGTAAATTCTCCTCCACCCTTGACCCTCGACGCTCATGACAAGGGGAACAGATCGCTCCGCCGATTGCCGAATCTCGTCGACGTGCTCGGACGGCACCTGCGACCAGAACCCGGACGGCCTCACGTGCTGTATGCATCCGTTCTCCTCATTCCTTTCCTTCGATCTACTAAAATCTCTATACTCCAGCTTTGGGGACCGACTGCTACTCCGGATTTTGTAGTTCTGGGAAATGCGGCCGAGCCGCGAACGGCGCCGCCTGCAGTCCGTCGCGCCCTTTCAACCCATTGTTGTCCTGCTGAACCGAGATGTCGTGTCTAGCGTCGAACAGGAACTGCTTGACTGGGTCCTGCCTGAGCGGAACTTGCCGTGGCGCGTCCCTCGGATCTGGCTGCAGTCGGTCTTTTGTCTGCCCTCGATCGGGCGCCCACAACTGACGCCCCCGCTTGGCCTTTCAGTTTTTGATACCGACTGCGCAAGTGCGTCTTGCGGCGCCTTTTCCATGACCTGTCAGAACCTTGCTGGGGGGACCTGCTCGACCGGGTCCGACTGCTCGACTGGATTGTGTACCGGCGGGCGGTGTCAACGGGCGAGCGTCGCACAACCCTGTGGTATGTCAGCGTGTCTCCCCAACGTGCTCACTTCAGCTCATACCTACAATTCAGCTTACTCGACCGACTGCCAATCTGGGCTCTGCAATGGGTCGCAGTGTGGCGCGTACGCTGGCGGCGCTTGCCTCTCAGACTGGGATTGTACCACTGGCAGCTGCCAGTCTGGAAAGTGCTCCTCGTCAACTTTGGGAGATAACTGCTGTGAGTTTTTCAAGTGGATGCTGCTGCTGCTCTGGCCGAATCATCGCCTTGCAGACTCGTCGACCGACTGTTCAAGCGGCCTGCTGTGCGGGACCGGCTTGCTTTGCGTCAGCACCGGCGGAGGGACGTGCTATAGTGACAACGACTGCTCAACTACATACTGTCTATCTGAAAACACGTGCAACGTGGTGTACCTAGGAGGAAATTGCTGTGAGGTGTCCATGCCTCGACCCTGAACGGCCGCGACGCTCACACCGCCGCCACCTCAGTGCTCAACTCTGACTGCAGTTCAGGACTCTGCTCGAACTATCTCTGCACTCAGCCAGTTGGACAACAGTGCTGTATGCAGAATCAAGTCTCCTTTCTGCGCCATCACCTGGCTGACCAGCATCGCCACCAGCCGCGAACGGCGATTGCAGCTCGAATGCGTGCGTCAAGGGTGCCTGCGTCGCATCGACATTGGGGGCTGCTTGTGGTCAGTGGGATCCACATCATTTTTTTATCCTTGAGTGAAAGCTCACGACTATTGCAGGATCGAGCGCCGATTGCTCCACGGGAGGCTGCTTCCAAAGTGTCTGCTCCAACTCGGCCGGCTCGTCCTGTTCGGCCGACATCCAGTGCACGACCGACTCGTGCACCAACGGCATCTGTGATGCATCTCTTCCGCAAGGAATCTGCGGTACGTCAAATCCCTACCCATTTTCCAGCTCCATGACCTGACGACGGTCCCGCAGCGACGAGCCAGGACTGTGCGACCACCGGAATTTGCAGCCAAAACATCTGCGTATCACCTCTGAAGAGTGCTTGCGCAAACAACCTCTACTGCTCTACCTCGACCTGCTCCTCGAGTGGGTTCTGCGCGCAAGCATCCGGTGGTGGGACATGTCGTGAGTCGCGCCGATTCCCGACGGAGGTGTCGACGACTAAGAGTCACCTCCCAAACAGTCACAAACTCGGAATGTACGACTGGAGTGTGTCGAAACAACTCCTGGTACATCCTTTATGCTGTTGATCTCCAGCTCCACTGACCCCGCTCCATTTCGCAGCAAACTGTCGGCCGTGGGCGGCAAATGTGCTACAGCGGGTACAGGGCTCCACTGCTCTGGTTACGAAGCCTATGCTAACAGTTTCCCTCTGGAAACTCAGGTGATTGCACAACCTCAGTGTGCCGCTCGAAGGTCTGCCAGCCCGCCACCGTTGCGATCGGGAATGCGCTCGCGGCAAGCCAGCGCAGTCGGCGTCGGTCCGAGCAGATCACGTTGGTCTGCCCGGCCAGTCTATACGCGTGCCCTGGGCTGGATGGCAGCGTGCGGTGCCACGACGTCATGTCGGACCTGGAGTCGTGCGGCGCGTGCGATGTACGTCCTCCGTGCTCGAATCACCGCTGGGCGAGTCACTGATCAGTGCTGGGGTAAACAGGGCGCAGGCGAGGATTGCTCGGCAAGGCCAAACGCTGGCGCGGTGTCGTGCACCGCAGGAGAATGTATTGTCGGTGCGTGAGGACTCGAGACGTCGAGGGACGTCTGCTGACCCTCGCCTGCAGAGACGTGCTTGCCCGGCTACCTCCTTGAGATCGGAAGAGCGTCGTGTAGGGAAA
>ERZ1463038.781-NODE-781-length-11286-cov-12.613570_pt1 | contig 11286 bp, 16 predicted proteins | sample MGYA00564479_ERZ1463038 | MGnify/ENA primary metagenome ERZ1463038 (study PRJEB39244, sample SAMEA3635134) | Helicobacter pylori | study: EMG produced TPA metagenomics assembly of PRJEB11511 data set (Assembly of a 5300-year-old Helicobacter pylori... | reverse complement strand
CCTACACGACGCTCTTCCGATCTGGACGGATGCTACGTTCAGTTCCGTGCGCCTCCTGCAGCCCTCGAGTGCCCTGGAACCTCCGTACTGACACCCTGCCCGTCGGACAGTTACCCCCCACGGACCCCTCGAGGAGAACCTCCGCGCGCTCGACCGTGTCGCCGCCGCATAAGGATGATCCGTTTGAAAATCCGCCTTTGTCGTCACCAGCTTGGCTTTGGATGTCCGAGAGTTTGAGAGGCTGGTCTGTAGTGGTGAGAGGTGACCTTGAGAAGGTGTGGACCCTTGGTGCGCGTTGGTTGGTGAGAGTAGCGTTGCGTCTTGCGGCGAGAAGTATACTAGTGCAGGTGTTATGGACGGCGGACTGGGAGTGTCGCCGCTCTAGCGGTCCGACCAAGATGAATTCTCAGCAGAACGCTCACGGGATCCGACGCCTCTACCAGTTGGAATCGAGGAAGCGCTGAGCTCGGCCTGAACGGCAGCCCGACGCGCGCCCGTCTGCTCACGACCCTCATCTCGCCGCCCGGAATGCCGCCACGCACACTGCGCCCAGTCGTCCAAGGGCCTTCCGACGGTCCCTACACCAACACTCGAGCACGGCAGGCGACGCGCCCGCTGCCGTCGCTGCCCGCCGAGCTGCACCTTTGCATCCTCGAGAGCGGACTGAGCGCGGCGTCCTTCGCGAGGTGCGCGTCGCCACGCGCCCCACCTCGACGCGTCGATGCTGATTTGGGAACAAGACAGCTTCAGCGAACGGTCGACGATGCTCCGCAACTACGCGCTCGTGTCGCCCGCGTTCCGCCACTGGGCCCAAACCGCACTCCTAGCCGACGTCGTCATCCGGCACCCTGTCGGCGGGTATACCCTCGTCCACCTGCTGAAGGCAAGGCCGGAGCTATCCAAGCACGTCCGCACTGTCCGTATCGGGGGCAACGAGATCAGCGGGTTTGGAGCCGTAAGCTGGTACCTCGTCACGAGCCTGCTGGACCGGTGCAAGCCGAAGTTGCTCAAGATACGGAGTCTCATCAATGTTGAGGAGGTTTTGCTGTTCAAGCTGCTCCAGCTGGGACCATGTAGGTCTTGTCGCCGGAACGCGCGCTTCGCAGCGGCCGCTGACCGCTCCGCACGACAGCACTGGAGACAATCTCCATCTCCGACACGAGCATCTGCATCGAAGCCGAGCCACCACCTTCCTTCGCAAACTCATCTCTGCGCCGACTGTACCTCTCCGAGATCAACTTCGTCTCCGCGCCAGGCCACTCGCCCACGAGCTCATCATCGCGACTCTTTACGACGCTCGCGACCATCCCATCGCTGTTCTCGCTCGCGCTCACCTACCCATTCCTCGACGGCGCCCCCATGGCCGACATCGCCTCTCTCGTCCCCCTCGCGCCACTTCTGCCCACCCTCGCCTGCATCTCCAGCACCACGCCGTCGCTCGAGCCGTCGTTCGCCGACGCGCCCGTCCGCTTCTTCGACTGCTTCGCCGACGTCGTCCTGCCCACTACCGCGACCTACCTCCCGCGCAGTCTTTCGATCCTGCGACTGAACAACCTGGCGGGCGAAAGCACGATGCCGGACCAGCTCGCCGCGGCGCTCGGTCGCGTCGGGCTCCCGAGGCTGAGGGAGCTGTGGATCCCTGTCGAGTGGGCTGGCGAGGAGGTGCACCTGGTGGACAAGTGGTGCAAGGCGAAGGGGGTACGACTCGTGCGCGAGTCGTTTGAGCATCTCGACGAGGAGGGCCGTGTGTTTGATCTGCCGTGGGACAATGTCGTGGATCGGGTCGAGCGCATGCTGCTCGACGAGACTTGAGAATTTACCTGACTCGGTTCTGAAGCCGTGTATTGGCTTGCAAGGCGATCAACCTTCAAGTCTGCCAGGCGCGAAAGTCGGGACCAGATAGCTTCGCACGAGGCGTCGGACTCGAACGGACGCAAGAGAGGTGAACGCCGACGTAGGCAGCAGTCCCGCTACTTGTCCTCCTGGACCCTCATCCCAGGCACTCCCGGCTTCTCGCCCGTGCCCCAGTACGTCTCCTTCTTGAGCTTCCACCACTCGCCCATGCGCTCGGCGACCGCGGCCGGCGTGTCGATCGCGGGGCGCACGTCGAGGCTGAAGACGGGGTTCCCCTCCGCGTCATCCGGCAGCGCGTAATAGTCGATCACGTAGCGATGCGTCGAGAATGGCTGCGAGGGGGACGCGGCCGTGTAGGCCGAGTCGGACGTCGGGGGCGCTGGACGGTGGATGGTCCAGTCGTGGCGATCGAAGGGCCGGACGGAGCTGGAAGTGAGCAAGTACGTCAGATGATAGGTCCGTAGACGAAGATGCAGAAGTGCGGACTCGTAGCGGGAAGGGAAGAGGGTGCCGAGGACGAGGTGGTACCGCGCTTTGGGTGAGAGGTCCTTTGGCCGGCCCTCGAACTTGGCGAGCGACGAGCGGTCACCACTGCGATCGGACCATGAGCGTCTCGGCTGGCCGTACAGCAACGACGCAGCTCACCCGGTGTGCTTCTCCTCCCACTGCCGAACCTGCTGCCAGGCGGCCTCGTTGAGCCAGTTGTGGATGTGCACCATCATCTCGACGCTCTCCTCTGGCGTCTCCCAGCCCTTGCGCACGAGCGCGTTGTAGAACTGCTGCGGGCTCGGGTACTCCCACTGGTCGACCTTGGCACTCGGTGCTGCCGCCGGCGTCGATCCGGACGCGACGGGGCACGCGGACGGACCCGCGTTGCCGCCCGCGCGCGGGATCGACGACAGCGTGCGCTCCAAAGGCAGGTGGATCGTCTGCCCCGCCGCGGGCGCCTGCGCGAGCGTCGGGATGTTGTTGAGCGGGTTCAGCGCGCCGCCATCGGGCGAAGATTTCGTGCTGTCGTGCATCGGGCAGCCTGCGGGAGGTAGTGGGGCGGGTGGGGGCTGAGGCGTCGACTGCTGGGCGCCCATGGTGTGCGGGTGCGGGTGGGTTCCAGGGAGAAGACGGCGCACGCAGCGGATTTTTGTCGCCACTCTGAGCCGGCGACGACCGAGTGCCGATTGGGCCCGACGACCTCTTCGTCTCTCCTCGTCTCGACACCCTTGGTTTCTGATTACAAACGAGTAGAGGACAGTGCTGCGAGAACAAGGCGACTGGCAGTATCGAGGCACCGCTTCAACTCCGTCTCCGGCGGGCTGCACGCAGCAAACACACTCGACAACAAAGTGAGCCGCGCGGCCGTAACTGCCTGAGCGATCGGAGCACTCGCAGAATGGCCTCCTCGGCTTGCCACCGCCGGCGGAAAGCGTTGAGCGAGGTGGACTTGCCCGAGCGGGGGCGACGCGAAGGCACGCCCGTGTGTGGAGCACGGGAGGGGCGCAAGCTTCGACTAGAGTCACAACAAAGGCCTCTGAAGACAATGGTGGACTTGACGGAAGCTGCGAACGCGTGTGCGGACGAGCATCTGGGGAGCGGTGGTGTCACACTCCCGAAGGCATGCAGCGCGACACGGCGGTACTGACAGCTGACACCACTCTTCCTATTCCCCAGAGCTTCATATACAGCAAACGACCGACTTCCATATCTCAAATCGACCCCACTCGTGCGTCCGGCCTCCACCAAACGATCTGACGGCACGCTGACCCCCGCGGTGCTCCCCAGTCTCTCACCGGCCCGAGCTCAACCGAGCTCCCCACCGCAATGGGATGGCTCGCCACTGTCTCTGCGATCGCCATGGCGGTCGGCCCCCCGTGCGCGTACCTTGGTCCGTCCAACTTTCCGCCGGCTCGGAGCGGCGCTGATCGCTAGCCCGCTCTCAGATCAGTACATCGCCATCATTCGAAGCCATAACTCGTCCGGGTTCAGTCTCGATATCAGTGGTCTTTTGATCGGTGCGTCGTTGCTCCCGCACGCCGCGTCGTGCAGTATAGCTGATCGAGCGTCCGCATCTCAGTCGCCAATGTCACTCGAGGTGCGTCGCGTTGTGTTCAGACTTGGAATCACAAAATAGAAACCGCGTACTGACGTTACACATCGTGCTGCACTCGGAAAGTCTTCTACTGGCTTGGTACGCGCCGTCGCTCTCGCACCCGCTGCGACCGCTGACCTTCTCCCAACTCCCAGGCGACCGATTTCAAACCGCGCTCCTGGTCCAAAGTTTCCTCATGATCCTCGCCCAATTCGGTTCGCCTCTCGCCCCCCGCTCTCGTGCTCGCGACTGACCGCACGCACGCAGCGCTGCTGTACGTCTGCCTCCTCTACCGCCCCTCGACCGCCGGCGTGGTCGACCCCGCATCCGCCCAGGAATCCGAGGCGCTCACGGGCGGCTCGTCGTTCGGCAAGCTCTCGCGCAAGGGCACTCGGTCCGTCGGTTGGTCCGCCCTCGCGCGCTGTCGCAGTCGCTGACTCGCGGATCGAACAGGCCTGGCAACCTGTGGCAGTGGCGAGGGTTCGGGAGCTACGTCGAGTTTGTCGCGCTCTTGGTGCTGCTTCATTGCAGGTGAGTCCGCGGAGAGAAAGGGAGTGGGGAGGATGCTGAGGCGGCCACGCAGCATGTTCCTTGTGCTGCACTCGTTCGAGTGGTACGTCACCGGGTTGGGCTTTGTGGCGCTGGGGTTGGAGGCGACGTTGCCGATCCCGCAGGCGTTGATCAACTTTGAGCGGAAGGTGCGTTCGGCTGTTCCCATCTGTCGGGGTTTGAGCGGCGGCTGATTTCGCTGGCCCTTTCCTCCAGAGCACCGCAGGATTCCGGTTCGGTCATTCTCCCAAGGTCGATTCCTGACACGGGACTGACGCGTAGTCTCTGGGCAGTCGGACAGTCCTCGCCGGATGGGTCGGCGGGGACGCGATCAAGACGATCTACTTCTTCCTCACGCCCGACAACTCGGCCAGCTTCAAGGTGCGTCTTTCTGCTCCTTCATCGCGAGGGCGTTTCTGACGCTGCGTTTCATATCTGGCAGGCCTGCGCCATCTTCCAGCTCTCGATCGACCTCGTCATCCTCGCCCAGACGGTCGCCTACCGCGCAAAGACCAAGCGGGACGAGGCGACGCGGGTGCGCCGCGCTCTCTCTCCCGTTCTCCCGCACAGACTACTGATGCAGCATGCATCGACAGGCTGCGTACAGCGCCGGAGTGGCAGGCCCCGGTGCCGTCGTCGCGGCCGCCGGTCGATCGTCGCTCGACGAGGAGCACGAGCCGTACGAGGACAGCCGCGCGTAGCGCAGGTGAACCGTGGTGCCGTAAAACTATCATATGAGGGTTTTATACTGGAAGGGAAATTGCCTGTGCTGTCTGTGTGTCCGGGAATGGCGGTTGGATCCAGGCGGCGGACTCCGGCGGGACCCGGTGGTTCGTGCAACTGGCAGGTGAAAGGGTGTGCCGGTTTTGGCGTCTGAATGCGGGATAGCTCCTGCTGGAATCGGCCCTGAGCGAAGGATGAAGTTGCGGGGACAAGGGGAGGCAGGCGTGCGCAGCCGGAGAGCGAGAGGGTTGACACAAGTTGACAGGTTGCGTCTTCCGACGCGGCCTGTTCGCTCCCTGCCGTGTACTTCTCGCTCGCCTCGACGCTCCACCTTCCCTGGCTCGCGTCCAGTGCCCGCGTGCGGGGCTGTTACCTCCACGGTGGGTCTGGCGGGCCCCGTTGTTGTCAGCCAAGCGCGAACGGAGCGAGATCGGTCGATGGTGCAAGATGTGGACAGAGGTCTAGAGCCGCAGGAGCAGCAAGGTGAGCCGAGTCTGTGGAGAGCTGGCATGGACCAATGGGACTGCGAAGGCAGCAGGAGGGACGCCGACTGCCAGTGGCGTCGAGGATCCGAACGCGTCGCGGGGACGTTGTGGGGCACGGCGAACGCGTTCGTGGGGGCCGAGGAGTGGTGGGCGACAGCAGTGCTGTGCACCAGAGGTGTTCACGGTGAGCTGCGAGACGGGGGCCGCAGAACATCTCTCTCAAAGTCGTGTCGCGACGCTCCGAGACGTCTCAGGGCTCGGGGATTGAGCGGCTTCGTGGCTGGGCGCCTGATGCTCTCCAAGTGAGACAGGGTGTTTGAGCTTCCTGACCTTGAGCACATGCATCGGCATCCGTTTGGTCCGACGACGGCGAGAGGTCAGGAGGTTGACGGACGCTCGACGTCGACGTTGCGCGGGCAGCAGCCGTGCGACGGACGCCGTCGTTCTCGCCGCTTTGAACCTGGATTGATCGAGCAGGCGTACGTAGGTATGCACAGGTGCTCGATGGCACGAGGGTCCGGCGACTCGGCAATCTAAGCGAAGGCGGGTGGAAGGCCGACGGGTTCGGGAGAGTAGTAGTGCGGGTGCGCCGGCGGGTGCGCGAGAACACGGTGGCACGACGCGACAGGACGGACGGGGGGGGGGGGGGGGGGGGGGGGGGGGGGGAGGATGCGACGTTGCCGGGTGAAGCACAGCGGGTGACCCGCACATCATCTCAAGAGGAAGGCCGGAGTCGTGCTCGGGTCGCGCTCTTTTGTTCGCCCCTGAACGCAGTCGGCGAGCGCGTTTGAACCCGCGGTGGGGTGTTTGCTTCTGCCCAGCTTGTGCCGATGGCATGACCCAGCGCGTGCTCGATGCGCAGGTGCTCAGCCGCATCCTCGAGTTCGCCCTCGACGCCCCGCATGCGGCGAACCCGGTTGCGCTGCTCCGCGTCTCGCGCCAGTTCCGCCTTCTCACGCTCCCGATCGCATACGGCGCGCTCGACACCTCGCGCATCTCGTCGAGCTCGCTTTTCCGCCTGACCCTCGTCCTCGACCCACTCTTCGCGCACCGCATCCGCGACTACACCGCGCAGCGACCCGCCTCGCCCGACGCGCGCTTCCCCCTCTCGCCCGCCAACTTTTATCGTACCGCCCGGGGGCCCACCTTCGCACGCTACATTAAATCGCTTCTCCTCCACTCGCGGTGGAACCAGACTCCCGACGTCCTCGAGGGCCACACGGGCGTCCCGCTCGTCTTTCTCCCGTGCTTTGTGGACCTGATTCGGACATGCCTACCGAACCTCCGACGCCTCGCGCTCGACCTGCCGCACCTCGACTCATCGCAGGGAGACGGCAAAGTGCTCGCGACGGATGTGACGACTCGCATCCGGTTCGGCGGGCTCGAGGTGCTCGTGCTGAGGGGGTTCCCGCTCGACTGTGAGTCGCCGTGCGGAGGGGAGATCTCCGCAAGGTACGGTGAGCTGACCTTCCTACCCCCGGACCGCTCTCAGTTCAGGTGATCGGCTACATCCTCGCCTCGAACCCATCGCTCGTCGCCCTCACGCTCCACCACGCCCGCCTCGCGCCGGCGAGCTTCGCAGCGTCCCAATTCAACGCCACATTCGCCGCCAGCCTCCGCCGAGTCACTCTCCACAACCCAACCCTCACACTCGACTCGATCGCGTTCATGCTCAAGACGTGCCTCCAGCTCGAAAGCCTGCAGGTGCTCGACTTTGACTGGCCGCCGTCGACGCTCCCCGACGCCGCGCGCGCCGTCGACGCCTTCTCCCGGCGCCGCCGACAAACGCAAACGGCGCCCGTGATCGCCCCCGTACGATCACTCGTCCTCCGAGCGACCTCTCGCACTCCCACGATCCCCGCGACCGAGCTGCCGATTTACCTCGCACTGCTGACGTCGCTCGCGGGAACGCTCGAGGCGCTCCACATCTCGCGCAACCTCGCCACGACGCCGTTCCTCGCCGGTCTGCTAGCCGAAGACGCCTGCGGGAGCCTCCGCCGACTATGGATCGGGTTCGGGTACGCGGCGGAGGAGCTTGGAGGATCGGCCGAGGCATGGGCCGCCGACTCGGAGCGGGACCGTCCGGGGCCCTGGCGGCGCGAAGCGCTTCGTCGCGACAGCATGAACGAGGCGGATCCTCTTGATCCGACGAGCAACGAGGACGCCGAGTTCCCGCCGAGGGACCCGCCCGTGCCGCCCCCAGAGGCGCGACGACCGGCGGCGCTCGCCACCGAGCGAGCCGTGCTCGCGCGGCTCGGCCTCGACGAACCGCTCGTCAGGTCCCTCGTCGATCCCACCGCACCGATTCTCGCTCCGGGCGACATCTTCACCTCGCCGCACCTCGAAGGGTTCCCCGAGCTGCGGCGGTCGCTCGCCAAGGCGCGGAAACGGGCGCCGCGGTTGCGAAGCTGCTGGGTGTTTGAGACCGAGTACGTCGGAGCCGTGCGGCGCCAGCACGAACGACGAGAAGAGCAAGTGGGGTTCCCAGAGCGGGACGAGGGAGTGGTGCGCGATCGGGGAGTCGGCGCGTTCGAGCAGGTCATGAGGGGGACCCATGGGCGTGGCCCGGACGAGTGAGTGCGGAGGGCAGAATGACACTGGGTTGTATCTCCAGACCATGTTGGACACCTCGCTCGTTCGGGTGCTTGTGAACGCTGCGGTTCGTCGCGCTCGTGAGCACCGCGGACTTTTCGACGCTCGCCGCTCCCGCTCTCAGTACAGTGACACAGTAAGTATGACAATGTAGATCATAATGCTCCCACATCCTGGTTCTCCTCAACAGGGAGCACCGCGCCGCCAGTACCCGCGCTGACATAACGGCGCCCCAGGCCAGAGCCGAGCGGAAGCGTTATCGCGGCCTTCCTCTTGCCCACCTACCACCATGTTCCCGACTGACCCGACGATCGAGTTCTACCAGCTCGGCACCTTCGTGACTCAGGTCAGCTAGCTGCGCCTGCTCTCCCGCTGCCAGAACTCGGAACGAGACTGACGCCCCGCATGCCTCCCCTCAGGCCGGCGAGTCGATCCCAGACGCGTTCCTCGCGTACCGCACCTGGGGCTCCCCGACGCTCCCCGCGATCGTCTACCCAACCTGGTCCGTGCCCACTCTTACATCCGCGCGTCGACCTCCGCTGACGACTCGTCGCAGGTACTCCGGGGACATTATCGCCGATCAAGGCTGGCTCATTGACGTCAAGCATGCGGGACTGAACCCGGACAAGTACTTCATCATCGTACCCGCGTACTTTGGCAACAGGTGCGTCCGGTTGCGCAGAGGTCGGCGGGGGAATGGCGCTGATGCCCGGGCCGCGAGAGCAGCCAGTCGTCGTCGCCGAGCAACCATAAGCTTGGGAAGAACTTCCCCCACACCTCGGTCTACGACGTGAGTTTCTCCTCTGGTCTGGGCTCGGCGGACACAGCGCGCGATGAGCGCGACACTGGCAAGGCCGCGGCGCTGACTCTCCCCCGACTCGCACTCGCAGAACTGCCGCGCGCAACATGAGCTCGTAACGAAGCACCTGAAAATCAAGTCGCTCTTCGCCGTCCTCGGATGGTCGATGGGCGCCGCCCAGACATTCCAGTGGACCGTCGCGTATCCCGATATCATGAAGGTCGCGGTGCCCTTCTGCGGAGCAGCGAGGACCGCGCACCACAACATCACTTTCCTCCGGTCCCTCGTCATGGCCTTGGAGCTTGACCCGAAGTTCAAGGGTGGGGACTACGCGATGGACGAGCAGCCGCAGGGCGGCAAGGGGGTCTTCGCTGCGATCTACTCGAGCTGGGGTGCGTCCCTTCGTACCATTGATTGCAGAGCTGACAAGGTGCTGTGTAACAGGATTCTCGCAGGCCTTTTACAGGCAGGAGCTGTTCAAGGAGCTCGGGTACCGAACACGCGACGACTTCCTCGAGAAGTTCTGGGCACCGCTGTTTGCGCACAAGGACGCGCTGAACCTGCGCCACATGCTCCGCACCTGGATTGCGGCCGACATTGTGAGTATATTTCCCACCTGTGATGATGTTTTCCTGACTCTTGGCCCCGCGCAGACCTGCACACCCGGCCACTCGTGGTCGCACGACCCGAAGAACGGGCGGTCGTCGACGGCAGCGTACATCGAGGCGCTCGGTTCGATCAAGGCAAAGGTCATGGTTACTCCCTGTCGCACAGACCTGTACTTTCCCGTCAGTCTCCCGCTCGCCTGAGGCTCCCGAGAGGCGCTCTCCGCTGACAGGCCAACGTCGCAGCCCGAGGATAGCGAGTTTGAGGTCGAGCACATTCCGAATGGCTCGCTCTATGTTCGTGGATGGCCTTCCTGGCCCAGAATATCGAGCTGACGGTTCATTCGCAGGTCATGGAGTCGATCTGGGGTCACTTCGCAGGCGGACCCGGACTCAACCCGGTCGACGTGAAGGACCTGGATGAGGCCATCGGACGCCACTTTGCACAGAACCAGTAGCACGCTTAGCTCCCCTGCAAGCACGCACAAATACCAATGACGAAAAAACATAGCGGGCGAGGCGGGTGTTGGGGCAGCCCGTTGGAATCTAGACCGCGAGCGCTGGCGTGAGACACTTGGCGACTCGAGGCTCCGCTTCTCGTGCGTTCTCCTTCGTCCCGTCGCCTTCGCCCGACGCACCTCCTCGACTCGCCAGGTCAACACACCGCTTCGACCTCCTCGCGACCCCAGCCTCAACCGCGAGCCTGATCGATCCGGAACAGGTGCGCGCGGAGCAGTGACGTCGGAATAGCGCGAGGTTTTGAGGTCGGCCCGCTTCACCTCGCGGCCTTCATGCATCGCCAGCTGACCCGAGACAGCCACCAGCAGTCGCTCACGAAACGCCGAGCCCCACCCCCGCCGCTGCACGTCCCGCCCCGACCGCCGACGAGCACGACAGGTCGAACGACGCCCCTATCAGAAATGATGGCCGACCTGCGTCCGCACCTGCAGCCATCCTCGAGCCAGAACTCGCCACTGAGCACGCCTCCCGCGTCGTCCGTCTCGCTGCCCTCGCGCGCCTCGCCGCCGCCACCGTCGACGCCGACTGGGATCGCAGGAGCGAGCGCCCCTCTGCCCGCCGCGGCCGCCGCACCGTCGTCTCCGTCGTCCAACCGGTTTGGGCTCGCCCTCAACTTTATCGGACGCAGGCCACGCGGCACGACGAACCCGAGCAACATGAGTCGCCCGCCTGGCAGCCCCGGCGCGAGCGCGAACGCGAGCCTGCAGGGCGGCGGCCGAAGCCCCGGGAATGGGTCGCCCAGCTCGGAACTTCCCCCGAGTCCATCTGGCGGAGGCGAGCGCACGGGTGCATACGGGTTCCCAGCACTCCGTCGCACGCTCTCGAGACGCACTGGCTCGTCGAGCGGCACGCCAGAGCCCCAGCCCACCCCGCGCGCGAACATCCGTCGCAGCGCGAGCCAGCCTCCAGGCCCGCTGCACGACCGCGAGTCGTCGTCTGGCTCACGGCCGACCACGCCAGCCGACACGCCAGCCGCACCACCGTTCGCACCGCTCGCTCCGTCGGCGTCCGCGCCCGCGCCGCCGACCAGCCGGCCAGATCGGAAGAGCACACGTCTGAACTCCAGTCACCCGTTAG
>ERZ1463038.780-NODE-780-length-11290-cov-27.298976_pt1 | contig 11290 bp, 5 predicted proteins | sample MGYA00564479_ERZ1463038 | MGnify/ENA primary metagenome ERZ1463038 (study PRJEB39244, sample SAMEA3635134) | Helicobacter pylori | study: EMG produced TPA metagenomics assembly of PRJEB11511 data set (Assembly of a 5300-year-old Helicobacter pylori... | reverse complement strand
GCGGGCCAAAACCCCACAAATCGAGCAAGGGTTCCACCGTCAGATCATATGAGCCGTCGCTGTCGATGGACAATTGCTCCCCCACCCGCACCAACGCCAACACCCCTGCGGGCATCGTCTGACAACTGTTCGCTGGCAGCCCATTGAACCGCTCAATGTCGGAATCACTGCGGTAGGTCGACATCTGCTGATCGACTTCAGCCAGAATCGCTTCCACCTCCGGCTGGACGTGCGCAACGTCTGGCCCGGAGGGGCCGCGGATGTATTTCACCGAATACGTACTGCCCATGGTCGGACCGCCAAAGCGTTCCAGGCCATCACCCGAACCGCATGCGGCCATGGAGCCCATCAGCAGTAAGGGCATCCAAAACTTGACGAGCCAAACGCTGCAATTGAGCGCGCGCGATTCTGCTATCCAATCGGAACACATTTATTCCTCGCAAGCCCGGCATCGAGCAAAAATTGACTTAACCTGTCAGTAGGCATTCAACGAAGCGCGGCCATTATGCGACATCTGATGATTTACCTGCTGCTGACATTCAGTCCATTGGCACTGGCTAATCAAGCAGAGCGCCTCAAGGAAGCAAACTTCCCCGCGCAACTCAGCGACCACTCACCTGTGCTTGAACGCAAGAGCCAGGCGGTACTGACGTATTTATGGGTCGACGTATACGCTGCAGCCCTGTTTGCTGAACCTTCGACCAGCGTCCAACAGGCGGTTTCCGCCCAAAAAACGCAGCGCCTCGAATTGTATTATTTTCGCGACATTGATCGTCAGGACGTGATCAAAGCCGCCAGTGCTACGCTCGAACGCCAGCAAAACACAGCAACCCTCGCCCGCCTGCAACCACAACTGGATCAGATCAATCAGAGCATCCAGAGTATTCGTCGCGGAGACAGGTACGCCTTGACCTGGCAGCCTGGCCAGGGACTGAAGATGGAATGCAACAGCAAGGTCATCTTCAGCAGCCGGGACAGCGAATTGGCCCAGGTATATTTCTCGATCTGGCTGGGGACTCAGGGGGTCTCAGACGACTTGCGAGAAGCCTTGCTCACGCAGAATTGAGCAAGGCTGTTGTGCTTCGTATCAGCGAGCTAACACCAGGAACAAGCGTTGCGCCAGCTCCTTGCCAATTACACTGCGGTAAATGCTCACGACTTCTTTATTGTCACTGGCGGCTCTAAGCAAAGCCTTATAACCCAGACGTCTCTGTTCAGGTAACTTCAGATGTGCAGCCGTGAAGGCCTCGGAACTGGCGCTTTCTGTGGCGTAATGAAAATGCGCCCACCATAAGATCTGGTTGTCCTTGTCGCGAATCGCGTACTCCTGCAGAAAATCGTCACGCCGGGCACCCGACAAGTTCTTTCTACCGTCGAAGCGTGAAATATTGACCTCCCCTTGCCTATCCAGGTAGTTGATTCGTGCCGCCGTCGGCGGCCGAGCCTTGATCATACTGATACGAATGCTGCGCCCCTCTTTGGTCAATCGGGCCGCTGCCGCCCGAAGGTCTTTGAGCACGCTGACCACCTGCGCATAAACCGATTCAGCCAGCATTGCATCATTGCTGTACACGTCGAGCCGGTCCGCAAGCTCGCTCAGCTTTCCGGCCTTTTGCACCAGAATATCTTGCATATCTTCAGGTTCACTGGCCCTCTTGGACTGACGCCAGGCGCTGCTGACTGTTCGCTCCACTTGACTGAGCGACTCAAGCGCATCGCGTTGCAACTCATTCAATGGCACGTTTTTGACTTTCGGGGTGGTCGTGGGTGGCTGAGCAGTCTCGATGCCCACCCATTCCCCGTCGGCATGCTGGTGATAGGAGCCGATGACTCGATGGGTGATCAGGTCGGTCACATCTACAACCTCGCCGGGAAAATCCGGTTCTTCCGAGCGAACCTGCCCCACCAGCGAGCGCTGACCTCGTGTCCTGATTATTTTTTTCCTGGGCTGCTCAACCTTGGGTACATATTCAGACGGCAGTGCAGACGAGTCTGTTTCCTCTTGAATCAGCGCAGACAAACGGGTTTCCGCGCTGTCACGTATGGCAACCATCTCAGCCAAAAATCGCTTCAGGTACTCACTCTGAACAGAGTCAATTTCAAAGGACTGCGCATAAACCGCAATATCAACGGCCCTGCCATATTCGCGAAATGCACTTTCAAGCACGTTGATCTGCTCGATCAGCGAGTAGTCGTTAGGCTTGTCCAGCTCGGCGTGAGAACTGAGTGCACCGTGAAGGCCGTCGTCGTTACGCAACGCCTTGAGCTGCTTCAAGCTTTGATCCATGAGCATTTGTTCTTTGCTGAAACACAGTTCAAGCAAGGAGAACAGGCGCGTCACTTTCCACTCCAGACGGGTGAACATATTATTCTTGTGCAATTCCAATACCTCGACGCGCCAAAGCGACTCTCCCACCTTGGGAACCGCACGCAACTGCTGCCAAAGTAATTCCCTGGCATCTGCCCATTTCGCGCCCATTTCCTGCTGCACCAGAAGCTTCCTGAATAAATTCAGGTATGCATCGACATTAGCGGGGACCACCACACCATCCGAGGATGATTCTTGCAGGATCGCGATGTCATGCCGCGTCATGCGTTGAATATCCTGAAGCAAAAGCCCTTCGAAATAACACACGTGCCTGGCAGCGCCCCGAAGATCAGCCGCAGTCACCTGCTCTAAAGGACGATCTGCGGACCTCAACGCTTGGCCCTGCTTGATTTTTTGCTCGACAACTTCAACGACTTCCTGCAAATCTTTTTCATAACGCAGGAAAAACAATGAGCGAAGCTCGCCGGTCGCGGTCCGGAGCTGCGTGTCGTAAGCCATGATTTTTTTATACAGTGCGTCTAAACGCGACTGTGACTGCATCCTGCTTTCCGTGATTTGTTTGAGCTTGGCGGCGTTTTCCTCAATCATTTTTCCAGCTTTTTTCTTGGGGCCTCCACCGCGTAATCTCAGCCTCAGGTCCAGATCCCAGACCGGACCATCATGCTTGAGCCACGGCCCGGTTCGCAGTGAATCATTCAAGTCGACAACGACGACGCCGTCCTCCTCAAGCATCACCCGGTAAAGGTCTGAATCGACCCTGGCATACCATGCTCCCTCAACCTCATACAAACCCTCATGAGGACCGGCAGCCGCAGGAGCCCCCAGGGTCGACGCAAGCGAGACCTTAAAGGCGTCCAAAATCCCTCGTTGAGTCGCGGTCAATTGATTCCTCGGATTCGACCAAGTGAAATCGAGCACAGTTCGTCCGGCGCCAATCGGCTGCATCGCCAGCGGCTCGGATTGCCGAATAACCATTTCAGCCACAACCGATGGGGCTGCCTCGTCTCTGCGGCTCAGCCCTGATGTACGAATGGCTGACCCGCTGACAGAGAGACCTTGGTGCATGAGAATCAGAGAAATATTCAGCAAAAAATCGGCCAGCGCGGTGGCCTGGACGCTGGCATCAGTGCTGCCTTGAGCCTTCAGCGCCTGATCAACGCTGACCATCAACTGTGCAAGCCACACGGCATTGGCCACCGGACCACTGACAAAAGGCAGCAGGACATTGAGCAGCAACCAGCCACCTTGCTTGAGCCTCGCCCAGCGACTTTCGGTGTTAGAGACTGAGTTTCGGTCAGCCAGATCAACCAGCGCCCGGGCATTGGCGGCAAAAAGGACGAGCAATGGGTCGCCATCAACCGTGTCGACACTCAGCACAGCTGGTTGCGGGCGCTCCAGCGGCGCAAACTCGGAGCCCAGACCGAAGCGCACACTATGCGGTTCCTGAAAGCCGCCGTTGGCGTAGTTCAATCGCGCCCGGTCACCCAGCCAAACCAGAACGGTCTCCTGCATGTCGCCCGGTTGTTGTATGGCAGCCAGCAGCGCTGACCATGAGCCAAATTCAGTCAACGACTGACTGGCGAACGGCCGGTAAAGCACATGCGGCCCGGCAGCCACTTTTTCAGGGCCAATCACGAACATATTGCTGACCACGTCAGCGCTTGCGCCTGGGTGCGAGAAGAATGCCAAGGGCCGGATGACGATGCCGTGAGTCCCGACCTTTCGTTCGCCTGACGCTTTCATGAGCGCGGCGACATTGCGATAACCCGCCTCGCTGAACCCGCCCTCTCCCTTGATCTTCTGTTCCAGCGCCTTGAGCGGCAACTGAATCCGCAATTGTCGGGCAAACAATACCTGACGCCGCCCGGCTTCCTCGGTATCGGTAATCAGAGACCGCTCAAGCAGATGAGGATAGGCCTGGCCAATGTTCGCGCGTGCAGTCAGCGCTTTAAGGTAGTCCACCGAGAACCAGTCGGGTATTGGCTGAGCGCCGGCACGATGCAGGGTAATGCTTCCATAGGGCAGACTCGACAGGTTTTCCAGTGCGAACTCGCTCAGTGTCATACGCACCCGTTCAACCCCGCCTACCGACACGATCTGCCCGCCCGATGGCAACGCTGCAGCCGTCACTTTGTCGATCACGATCTCGATGTCGTCCAGCGACAAGTCGCTGGCACCGGGATGGTCTTCCAGCACATTCAGGCGCAAGGTCTGAAGCGTAAAATCGGTGATCGACGGCAAATCGTCATTAAACGATTGGCCGTTCGAACGTTCCTGCTCTACCGCCAACGCAGCCAGATACCAGCTGTAATCCAGACGGTCAGTTATCGTGGCGTGCTGAAGCCATTCGGGAAGCGTCTCGAGGGCCCGTGCCGGAACCTGAATATTGGCGGGGCCCGGCGCGTCGAACACGCTGCACAGGTCTGTGGCCGAGGCCAGGTGTTGCTCTAGAGACTCAAGGTCATACGAATCGGCACCTTTCAGCGCCTGCAGGGTGTTCAACTGCGTCTCCAGAAGGACCTGAGTCAACGCCTCGAAAATATTGCCCTCGGGCTCATACAGCGTCCATTGGAGCTGATCGACGTCCCACTCTCTGCCGAGCCTCGCACCCAGGCTTACGCCTAACTGATCCTGGGATGAACAGGATTCGACCTTCCCCGAAGGCCAGCACACCATCACGATCTCGTCTCCAGCCGTGTGCCCGACCAACACAATCGCAGGCAGTGGCTCGTCGTTGGATTCGCCCTCTTTGCCCATATTGAGGTAAGCGATGCACGCGCGCAGGTCATCGTCGGCCTTGCCAGGGATCGCACCGAGCAAGGCGTTGCGTTGAGCCTTATCCGCAAACATGGCAACAGCACTCAAGGCTGAGCGTTGCGCGTCAGTCTGCTGCGGAAAAGCCCCCGCTATGACCTTGTCGCTGAGCTGCTGCTTCAGCCTGCTGGACAACCATTCCCAGCGACTGATACCCGTGGTGCTTGGCTGACACCAATAGTCCGCAGTAGCCTGTTCAAAACCTTCGATCAACACCAGCGACAACCTGTCGAGCAGGGCGCTGATGTCTGCCATATCGACGGCCAGCGGCATCCATTCGCCAGCCGATGGCTGAGCCGCAAGCACATGCTGTCCTTGCGTGAAGTGCCACGGTCTCTGGCTAGAGAAATTATCCAGCAGACAGTCCGTCAGTGTCATGAGGCGGCCTGCCGTGTTTGCGTACTCGCGACTCAATGGCGGTTCGGACACAACCGCCACCTCGGGTTCAATGCTCAGCGCAGGGTATTTTTCGCTTAGGGCGTCACGGAGCATTGCGGTTGCCACGTCACGCAGTGTTGGGCGGGTCAAAAATTGTTCGACCACATCGATTTTGATTGTCATCTCGCAGCTTTACTCACTCAGTTGGGTTGTTCGCCCCCAAACGTAGCCATTGCTATGTTTGAGGGGGCACGGCCGAGTGAGTTAAGGGTGCGCCTCTGAGCCGAGTGACATACATAAGTAGTGATGCCTGAATAAGCTTTCGATATCGGTAGTCGTATGGATTGTTCTGCAGGTGTGAAACCGACCGCCACCACACTGGCAGTCACCTCTGGCGGCGCCGGTAAACGGCTGATAGCCAAATCGCGTCCAAAAAAATGCCCCGAACTGAGTCGGGGCACCTTTCTACCTTTTACTTGGCCTAGTGGTTACTTAACGCGGGAAAGCAGGCGGGTTGACCCCGGACATGTCTTCCATCACGCGAACAACCTGGCAGCTGTAACCGAATTCGTTGTCATACCAGACGTACAGAACAACACGGTTGTCATTGCAGATGGTCGCTTCAGCATCAACTACACCGGCGTGACGCGAACCCACGAAGTCGGTGGAAACCACCTCCTGCGAATGCACGAAATCGATCTGCTTGTGCAGGTCCGAGTGCATGGCCATGTAGCGCAGGTACTCGTTGATTTCGTCGCGGCTGGTTGGCTTCTCAAGGGTCAGGTTGAGAATAGCCATGGACACGTTTGGCGTTGGAACACGGATCGCGTTGCCGGTCAGTTTGCCAGCCAGTTCAGGCAGGGCCTTGGCAGCGGCGGTAGCAGCACCGGTTTCAGTGATAACCATGTTCAACGCAGCGCTACGGCCACGACGATCACCCTTGTGGAAGTTGTCGATCAGGTTCTGGTCGTTGGTGTACGAGTGAACTGTTTCAACGTGACCATTGACGATACCGAACTTGTCGTTGACGGCTTTCAACACCGGCACGATGGCGTTGGTGGTGCAGGAGGCCGCCGAAACGATCAGGTCTTCAGCCGTGATCTGATCATGGTTGATGCCATGCACGATATTCTTCAGTTTGCCTTTGCCTGGCGCGGTGAGAACCACACGCTCGATGCCTGCGCAGGTCAAATGCTGGCCCAGACCCTCGGCATCACGCCATACGCCGGTGTTATCCACCAGCAATGCGTCCTTGATGCCGTACTGGGTGTAATCCACCTCGGTCGGGTTCTTCGCGTAGATCACCTTGATCATGTTGCCGTTGGCGGTGATGGTGCTGTTGGCTTCATCGATAGTGATGGTGCCATTGAACGGGCCATGTACCGAGTCACGACGCAGCAGACTGGCACGCTTGACCAAGTCATTGTCGGCGCCTTTGCGCACGACAATGGCGCGCAGACGCAGGCCATCGCCCCCACCGGTTTTCTCGATCAGAATCCGCGCCAGCAGGCGACCGATCCGGCCGAAACCGTACAGCACGACGTCCTTGCCTTTACGAGCAGTGGCGCTTTGTTGACCGACGACGTCAGCCAGCTCTGCACGCACGAACTGCTCGGCAGTACGGCCTTGGCCTTCTGCCTTGAATTTCACGGCCAACTTGCCCAGGTCCACCGAAGCGGCACCCAGCTTGAGTTCGCTCATCGCTTTTATAAGCGGGAATGTTTCGTGTACGGACAGCTCACTGCCATCGGCCTGGCGATGACGAGCAAAGCGATGGGCTTTGAGAATCGCGATGACTGAACGGTTGATCAGACTGCGGCCATAGATCGAGCTCACCACATTGTTATTGCGGTAGAGCTGACCGATGAGGGGGATCATCGCCTCGGCGAGGGCTTCACGATCGATCCATTCACCAAGACACTGGTCGGGCTTCTGAGTCACGGGAACCTTCCACATGTAGGGGCTGAAAAAAGGGGCTACATTATGCCGCCGCCTTTGTTTATGAGCAATGCACGGCTATCAGATTACATGGCACTACATTTTCCGGCGCGCTGAAAACTGACAGCACCTACCTCCTCCCGCTACAATCGCACCCCCTGTTGCAACGCTTGGAGCTCAACCTCCCGTGCCTGTCCTGCGCCTACCGCTACTCCCTGCCGCTGCAGGTAAACAACACTGGGGCAATTTGCCTGGTGCCGCCCTGAGCCTGGCCATCGCCGAGGCTGCCAGCGCCGCCAAGCGCTTCACGCTGCTGTTGACCGCCGACAGCCAGAGTGCCGAACGTCTTGAGCAAGAGCTTAGCTTCTTTGCGCCCACGCTGCCGGTTCTGCATTTTCCGGATTGGGAAACCCTGCCCTACGATTTGTTCTCGCCGCACCAGGACATTATTTCCCAGCGCATCGCCAGCCTTTATCGGTTGCCGGAACTCGCGCATGGCGTTTTGGTAGTACCGATCACGACGGCGCTACACAGACTGGCACCCACCAAATTCCTGCTCGGCAGCAGCCTGGTGCTGGACATCGGCCAGAAGCTTGATGTCGAGCAGATGCGTACCCGGCTTGAGGCCAGCGGCTATCGCTGCGTCGATACGGTGTATGAGCACGGCGAGTTCGCGGTCCGTGGCGCCCTGATCGATCTGTTCCCGATGGGCAGCAAACTGCCGTACCGGATCGACCTGTTCGACGACGAAATCGAAACCCTGCGCACCTTCGACCCGGAAAACCAGCGCTCCATCGACAAGGTCGAATCGGTTCGCCTGCTGCCGGCGCGAGAGTTTCCGCTGCAAAAAGATGCTGTCACCCGCTTCAAGGCCCGCTTTCGCGAGCGCTTCGACGTGGACTTCCGTCGCTGCCCGATCTTTCAGGACCTGAGCAGCGGCATCACACCGGCCGGTATCGAGTACTACCTGCCGTTGTTCTTCGACGAAACCTCAACCCTGTTCGATTATCTGCCCCAGGACACCCAGGTGTTCTCCCTGCCCGGCATCGAACAAGCGGCGGAAAATTTCTGGAACGACGTCCGCAACCGTTATGAGGAGCGTCGCGTCGACCCTGAGCGACCTTTATTACCGCCCAATGAATTGTTCCTGCCGGTGGAAGACTGCTTTGCTCGCCTGAAAAGCTGGCCACGCGTGGTTGTCAGCCAGCAGGACGTCGAGCCCAGCGCTGGTCGCGAGCGCTTCCCGGCGCTGCCGTTGCCGGACTTGGCGATTCAATCCAAGGCCACGCAACCGTTGGCGGCGCTGTCGACATTTCTCGAAGGATTCCCGGGCCGTGTGCTGTTCACTGCTGAATCCGCCGGGCGCCGGGAAGTCCTGCTGGAACTGCTTGAACGCCTGAAGCTGCGGCCGAAAACCGTGGACAACTGGCCGGACTTCGTCAGTGGCAGCGAGCGCCTGTCGATCACCATCGCACCACTGGATGAGGGTCTGCTGCTGGAACACCCCTCCCTGGCACTGGTAGCCGAAAGCCCACTGTTCGGTCAGCGGGTCATGCAGCGCCGGCGCCGGGAAAAACGCACCGACGGCGGCAACAATGACGCAGTCATCAAAAACCTCACTGAACTGCGCGAAGGCGCACCGGTGGTGCATATCGACCATGGCGTTGGCCGCTACCTGGGCCTGGCCACGCTGGAAGTGGAGAATCAGGTCGCCGAATTCCTGATGCTGGCCTATGCCGAAGACGCCAAGCTATATGTCCCGGTTGCCAACCTGCACCTGATCGCCCGCTACACTGGCAGCGATGACGCCCTTGCGCCGCTGCACCGACTGGGTTCGGAAACCTGGCAGAAAGCCAAACGCAAAGCGGCCGAGCAAGTGCGCGATGTCGCCGCCGAGCTATTGGACATCTACGCGCGACGGGCCGCCCGTGAAGGGTATGCCTTCGCCGACCCGAAAGCCGACTACGCGACGTTCAGCGCCGGCTTCCCATTCGAAGAAACCCCGGACCAGCAAACCACCATTGATGCCGTACGTGCCGACATGCTCGCGCCCAAGCCGATGGACCGCCTGGTGTGCGGCGACGTGGGCTTCGGCAAAACCGAAGTGGCAATGCGCGCAGCCTTTATTGCCGTACATGGCGGACGTCAGGTGGCCATTCTGGTGCCGACCACCCTCCTCGCCCAGCAGCACTACAACAGTTTCCGCGATCGCTTTGCCGATTGGCCAGTAAGCGTGGAAGTCATGAGCCGCTTCAAGTCTGCCAAGGAAATCAACGCGGCAGTCGCGGACCTGGCAGAAGGCAAGATTGATATCGTCATCGGCACGCACAAGCTGCTGCAGGACGATGTGAAGATCAAGAATCTGGGCTTGGTTATCATCGACGAAGAGCACCGTTTCGGCGTGCGTCAGAAGGAGCAACTCAAGGCCCTGCGCAGTGAAGTCGACATTCTCACCCTGACCGCGACCCCGATCCCGCGCACGCTGAATATGGCGGTTTCGGGCATGCGTGATTTATCGATCATTGCCACACCGCCAGCTCGCCGCTTGTCCGTGCGCACTTTTGTCATGGAAGAGAACAAAAGTACGGTCAAGGAAGCACTGCTCCGTGAACTGCTGCGTGGTGGCCAGGTTTACTACCTGCACAACGACGTGAAAACCATCGAGAAATGCGCCGCCGACCTGGCCGAACTGGTGCCTGAAGCCCGTATCGGCATCGGCCATGGACAGATGCGCGAACGCGATCTCGAACAGGTGATGAGCGACTTCTATCACAAGCGCTTCAACGTCCTGATCGCCTCGACCATCATCGAGACGGGTATTGACGTGCCCAGCGCGAACACCATCATCATCGAACGTGCCGACAAATTCGGTCTGGCGCAATTGCACCAATTACGTGGCCGGGTCGGCCGCAGTCACCACCAGGCTTACGCCTACCTGCTGACCCCACCCCGGAAACAGATCACTCCAGACGCAGAGAAGCGCCTGGAAGCCATCGCCAACACCCAGGACCTCGGTGCGGGCTTCGTGCTCGCGACCAACGATCTGGAGATCCGTGGTGCTGGCGAACTGCTGGGCGACGGGCAGAGCGGACAGATCCAGGCCGTGGGCTTCACCCTGTACATGGAAATGCTTGAACGCGCGGTCAAGGCCATTCGCAAGGGCGAGCAGCCAAACCTCGACCAACCCCTGGGCGGCGGCCCGGAAATCAACCTGCGCTTGCCAGCGTTGATCCCCGAAGCCTACCTGCCCGATGTTCATACCCGCCTGATTCTGTACAAACGCATCGCCAATGCCGCCGACGAAGAGGGCCTCAAGGACCTCCAGGTCGAGATGATCGACCGCTTCGGCCTGCTGCCCGAACCGACCAAAAACCTGGTACGCCTGACGCTGCTCAAATTGCAGGCCGAGCAGCTGGGCATCAAAAAAGTCGACGCCGGACCGCAGGGTGGACGAATTGAGTTCAGCGCCGATACCCAAGTTGATCCGCTGGTGCTGATCAAACTGATTCAGGGCCAGCCCAACCGCTACAAGTTCGAGGGTGCCACGCTGTTCAAGTTCATGGTGCCGATGGAGCGCCCGGAAGAGCGATTCAATATTTTAGAAGCGCTGTTCGAGCGCCTGACTCCAAAAACGGCTTAAGGATTCACCCATGCGTGTGCTCCACTCATTGATTCTGCTGCTGACACTGGTCACACCGGCAGCGTTTGCCGACGGCCTGTATCAGGTCGAAATGATCCTGTTCCGGCAGATTGGCCAACCAGCCACGACCAACCAGCCCTCCTCTCAAATTGCTTTGTTATTCTGATCAGACTTGTTTTTTAGGACCTCCA
>ERZ1463038.779-NODE-779-length-11291-cov-12.758722_pt1 | contig 11291 bp, 22 predicted proteins | sample MGYA00564479_ERZ1463038 | MGnify/ENA primary metagenome ERZ1463038 (study PRJEB39244, sample SAMEA3635134) | Helicobacter pylori | study: EMG produced TPA metagenomics assembly of PRJEB11511 data set (Assembly of a 5300-year-old Helicobacter pylori... | reverse complement strand
ATTTTCGACTCGTATCGCTACTCGCGTGGCAGCGAGGCCAGTAGTGGCGCACCGAGCCCGTCGCCGAGCAGCCCCGCCGATAGCCCGGCGTCGAGACGCAACTCGAGCCCGGCCGACATGCGTCGGTACAAACACGCACCATCGCCGTCGCGCAGCCGGCTCACGCCCAACTCGATCAGCGAGGACTTTGAAGACGACGACGACGAGAGCCTGCCCGTTACGCCGCTTCGATACGGTGCTGCGTCCGCGCTCCGGACGCAGCTCGTCGCACAGCACTCGGCCGGCAGCACGCCCGGACTCAGCCCAGTCCCGGCCAGGTCGCTGCTACCCGCGAGCGAAAGCAACGAGTCGGTTCTCACGGCGAGCATCCCGCGCCTGCGCGACCTGTTCCCACGCTCGTCGACGACCGACTCGTTCGGGAGTCTCTCGAGCCTTCACTCGGCAAGAACGCCGAACGCGTCCCCGGACAAGGCCTCACCTGCTACAAGTCCCGCGTCGTCGACCTCGTCGCCGCTGAAGGACGACAAGCCCGCGCCGCCACTGCCCGCGCTCGTGCTCGAAGGCGACGACGACGGTGTCCCCGTCCCGCGCCGGCTTTTCCAGACGTACTTCACTCCGTCCAAGGCCCCGGAACCGGTTCCGCGGTCCAAGACGGCCACCACCATCTCCGACTACCCAACGCCCATTTCACCAAAGACGCTTCGCAAGCGACGGTCGGGTGCCAAGGGGCTCGTAATTGGTTCCCCCGTCGCGATACCCGGTCTAGCGTGGCGTGGTGCAGACGACGAGATCCCGACCAAGTTTGACGACATCTTCTCGTATGCGAACTCGGCCAGCTCGACACCGAGAAAGTGGTTGTCGTTGTCGCAATAGCCTTTCATGGTGGGGTGTATATGTAGAGATTGGTAATTGACGTAATTTCCTGACGTGCGGTATCTCGCTGAAGCTGGAGAATGTGAAGGTAGAGCCTCAAGACGGAAAGGGGAAGAAATCTGCTGCAGCGTTGATGCAGACGAGAACTGAAAAGACTGTTAGCTGCTCATAATGGCGTTGCTGGTGTTGAAATCGCCAATCCAATGCTGGAAGGAAGTTCACGCAGGTCCTGGTCGCGCCGCGGAGGCGTGCGCGTCAGGCCTCACGACTGCAACTTGGACGCGGTCTCACCGGTACCTCATCTTGCATCGCAAATCCCGTCCGGGAAGCTGACACTTGCGGTATCCAACCTTCTCCAGCGGTCTGGACTGTATTCTGCGTGCTGGGGTTGAGGATCTGCCCCCACATCCAGCGCAACTGTCGTCACAGCTGAAGGGATCGGCCTCTTGTGCGTCCGATCTTAATGCTCCCAGAGTCCGATCCCCGAGTCTCTGTGCTGGAATCCCATGTCGATCCTGTTGCAGGGTTGGGAAGTGACGATTGGAGAGCTGGCGTCAGGTAACTGGCGCTTCGTTTCCTCAACCTTGACTTGCAGGTTTCCCTTCTCTCTCAACTCTATCTCAACTCTATCTCTCTCGAAACACTCATAAAATGCAAGCTATCAAGAAGGTCTTCAGCAGCGACGACGACAAGCGCTCGTCTTCCTCGTCCGGGCGGAGCGCCGAGGTCGGCAACACCGGATCCCTTGCGCACACCAACGGTCCCGACTCGCACAGCGGGGCAGCACTCGCCCACAACAACCCCCTATCTCACAACTCCACCGGAAACAGCTCGACCGGACACAACTCCGACCGCACGTCAGGCGCTGGACTTGGTGGCGTTGGATCCCGCGACAGCGAGGGACTCAACACGCACCACGAGACGCTTGCTCGGGCGCATGACGGCAAGAATGGCACGCTTTCGCACGAGCACAACGTCGGAAACCATGCCAGCGTTCCGGGAGAGGGCGCCTCGCACGACCACCGCCATTTGGCCGCCGTGACCAGTACGTCCGCGCTTTCTGCGACGTGCGTTGGAAGCTGACGGACTTGAGTTCTTCAGAGGAAAAGCTCCACCACCACACCACGGAGGAGGTCACCCGTGAGCGTGAGGTAGACCGCCACGTCCATCATGTCCAGCAGCACATCCAGGTTTGACTTGCCTACGCACACCCTGTCTTCCACCCGCGCTGATCCGTCTTCTCACGCAGCCGGTCATGGATGTTAAGCACGCAGAGCATGAGCACACGGAGAAGGTTCACCCCACCACGAAGATCCACGAGCAGCATGTACGGCGCTTCCGTTGTCCGTAGAGTGTTGGCATGTCTCGCTGACGCGCTGATCACAAAGGTGAACACCGACGGTGACAAGAAGATCTTCGCCGGTCTCAACACCCACAAGGATTCTGTATCTCATGGTGAAGACACGCACAAGGTTGTCGACAAGGGAGAGGTGAGCGCTCGATGAAAGCCGAAGCTTCGCAATCGACGCCGATGTCGCTGACGCCACCATCGAGTAGACCGTCCGCGAGAACGTCTCGCACCACGTTCACCACGTTGTTCAGCCTGTGATTGAGCGTGACACCCACACCCATCACACTGTAAGCTTCCTTCCGCCTAAGCGGTGGTCACTACTTGGACTCGTGTAGCGCTTGCTGACACCAAATCATTCTGTAGATCCACACCACCATTCCCATCCACCAGACCACTCACGAAGCGCCTATCATCCACCAGAGCTCCACTCACGAGCCCATGCACCTCAAGGACTTCGTCGCGGGAGGTGGCGACATCAAGTCGAAGCTCACCCACGACAAGGCGGGAGTGCTTGCTGAAGGGGTCAGTATATTTCTCCAGTATACTAGGAGTTTACTTACTCGATTTTTCCATCAAAGGACTGTGCTCGTGATGTCGAGGGACCTGGAGAGAAGCTCCTGCAGAAGCTGCACATCGGCGGCCACTCCAGTGGCACGGCGCAAGAGGGAACAGGCGGTGCATCCGACGTCCAGGGTCGCCACACCGTCGGCCAGAATGCTTCCAGTGGTCTCGGCCACCATGGAGCGGTCGACACTGCCCTTGGAGGTTCGCAGGGCGGCCCCGCGGGCAACCACGCTGGCGGTTTGACCGGCGCGCACTCGGGCGCCACGGGCGGTCACGGACTGACGGGTGGGAACTCCTCTGGACTTTCGTCGGGAACAACTGGCACTCGCCCTACCGGAAATGGTGCCCCCATCCTTTGAATACCATTTCAGCCATGAATATTACTGTCTCAAGTCCCGCATAGTTTGGGCATTATGCTCACCCATGTCAATAGCACAACATACGTGAAAAATAAGTTAGTCAAGGGTGTATTCAAGAAGATCAAATATTGTGGTTTTCCCTTGGGGCGGTCGGACAGCGCGGGGGGGATAATCTGGTGCGCTCAACACTGGCTGGTACGATTATAGACCTGACCTCTCAGTTCCGCTCAAAGTACGTGGACCACATCTTATTCCTTATGATTCGGAACAACAGTGAACAAATTCTTGATCCGGACAGGTGCAACGAAAGCATTTGCCGGTTCTTGTCGCCAGACTCCTGCCGGTAACACGGCGGCCCAGAAATAGGCGTAACAGCTTTGTCAAGGTATGTCAAAGCCAGGATTAGTGTAAGATAAGTTCAGCAAGCGTCATGAGGTGCCAGCGTAAACCTAGAGACTCCCAAGGCGTGGAAAGGCGCGATCCAACGCTTCTCGACTTACCAGCGCTTGAGAACTAGGCAGGCAGCCCAAGCTACTCAAAATTGCATTTGGGGCTGATTGTCTTAAAATGTATCTCTATTATGTAGCCCTTCAGCTACTTTTGCCTCCGCAAACTGTCCCAGTCGGGCTTCTTCTTTGCCTGGAAGCACTCGAGACCGTATTTCCCTTCGAGACATGGAGCGAGCATCCCGTTGAAGAGCCGTTTCACCGTCTTCAGGTGATATTCCGCCGATGCAGACGCCGCTGAGGCGACCAACGTTTTGACGTCCCCCTGCGTGTCCGGCGCCCCGAGAGCGATTTGAGCCACGATCTCGTCCACTTTTGTTGCTGCCGAGTCGAGAGACTCGCGAACGATCAACCTGAACGACTTTGTATCAAGCTGTGGTCTGACTTTGCCTGAGAGAAATACTGACGTGGATATGACCGCCGGAATGAATCCTATTCGTACTTCACTCAGGGAGAAAGTGACGTCCTCGCGGGCCACGACGCGAATGTCGCACGCCATCGCCAGTCCGCACCCTCCACCAAAGCACGACCCTTGGACGAGCGCGATTATGGGCTTTGGGTACTCTTCGAGAGTCCGAAACATCCTCGAGGCTGTCATTTTTCCTCAGCGATTGTTGAAGCCGCTACGAGAGAGACAGCGTACCGCGTTCGAACTGTTTCTCGCTGTTGCTCGACGAGCCCTGACCCTGGTGTGCGCGGGCAATCTCGCCCTTCCCACCAACATTCATGCCCGTGCAGAAGTATTTCCCCGTGCTGGTGAGGACGACGGCACGAACGTCGTGATTGGCGCGGATGTCATCGAGGTGCTTGGTGAGCAAGAGCTGCACCTCGCCATCGAGCGTGTTCCCCGTCGCTGGGCGGTTAAGGGTGATGGTTGCTTTCCGACCCGTTATTTCGAGGACAACGGGAGGATCTGAGAGGTTGTTCGAAGTGGAGTACGGTCGCAGAAAGGAGTGTGGAGTCGGAGTCCAGCTGTGAGCGACGTAAGACTGGAGGGGGCGAGCAGATGTCCGAAAGCACAACATAGTGATGAGCGAGTGAGGATTGGCGCAGAGGGTTGTCGAGAAACGTTGACACCCCGCGTCCGGCAGCGACCTACCTGCAGACCCCGGTGCCCTCCGGTGGTGCCCCGCGCCTCCGGTAACTAAGCGTTGCCTCCGGGATGCCGGTTACGGCGGACGAGCTGCCCATACTCCGCCTCGATCTCTCAACTCCGCCATTGCAGACGCAAGTGTACCCATTCGCACCACACCAATGCTCAAAGCATCTCTCTCGGTCAGGACTGCTGGGCGCAGCGCGACTTGTGCGCGAGTGATCGTCTTCGACAAGACCGGAGACCCAGCAACGGTATACCCACCGTCTCCTCACGTTAGACGAGCGTAACGTACTCAATTCCCACATCCCAGGTCCTTCGCTCCGAGTGGCTCCCCCTGCCCGACAAGCTTGCGCCGGATCGAGTGTCGTTGCGAGTGCTGCTCGCGCCTTTGAATCCAGTCGACTTCAACGTCATCCAGGGTGCTTATGCACGATCCTCAAAGCCTCAGCTTGATTCCGAGGGACGTCATGTATCTGTGGCCGGGAATGAGGGACTCGCTCGTGTCGACGCAGTTGGCGACGGAATCAAGCCGGAAGTCCTGAAGGTCGGGGACTGGGGTGAGCATGCCCTCCACACGGGAAGTAGTAGTGTGAGACTGAATTGATGGTTACAGTCAATTTTTATCAGGAGTGGTCGCAAGGCACGTGGAGGTCGAAGGTGGTGGCCCAGCCAGAGCACCTCATCAAAGTGCCCCGAGGGACAGGCGGTCAATTGACGGAGCTTCAAGCCGCCACTCTGGCGATCAACCCTGCCACGTCGTATCGAATGCTTCACGACTTCGTGAATTTAAAGCAAGGCGACGTGATCTTATAAAACGCTGCGAACTCGGCGGTGGGCAAGGGCGTCATTTCCATCTGTGCAAAGCTGGGAGTCACAGTCATCAACTTTGTTCGACATCGGTTTGCTTTACCTCTCAATCCTCATCAGGGTTTGTAGATCTTTAACCCTTCTTCGCGCACAGAGACAACATGGACGCGCTCGTGAGCGAGCTGCGCGAGTTTGGGGCGGAGCAGGTATATACCTACGATCAACTTGCCGATCGTGACTTCTTCTCTCAAGAGCTTCGGCGAATATCGGGCGGAAAGGAGGTCAAGCTCGCGCTGAACGGAGTCGGTGGGAAACCTACGACAGACATGGCGAGGTACCTGGGGTTCGACGCCTTCCTGGGTAAAATTCCACTGTCTGAAGTCTCACCTTTATGCTGATATCTTGTCCTCAGTGACCTATGGTGCCATGTCCCGGCAACCTCTGACCCTTCCGTCCGGCCAGCACATCTTCAAGAATCTGTCCAGCGTCGGCTTTGGGATTGCTGTGCGTGACTGTTTGCTTGTCGCAGTATTTCATCTTATGAACACTCATTCTCACCCTTCAGACTTGGTACAGCCGACACACGCTGGCGGAACGGGCCGTCATGACGAAGATCCTGGTCGAGCTCATGGAAGAAGGGTCCTTGAGGGCGCCCGCAGCTGAGATCGTTAAGATTGCACCGGATGCATCGGAGAGTGAAGTTGATGCGGTCGCGAAAGAGCTCGGAGCAGCGGCGCTGCGGGGTTTCGGAAAGAAGCTCTTGCTGAAATTCGAGTGACCAGCTTCGAGCGACCGGTCCGCATCAGAGCTCAGAGCCAAGCTTCTACAATGCAGTAGCAAGCACCCTGCAGTAGTCCCGCTGGTCACGTGAGCTCTTAGAGGCCTGCGAGCACTTCCATTTCGCTAAGCCGTCTCGCTCTCTGCTGGCGAATCGACTGACGCACACGACGGACTGAGCGTGGGCCTCTTCGGGGCGATGGTCTGGCGCAAAGCAAGTATGAGCATTTGTGTCAACGGTGGAAGTCCCGAGGAAGGTCAAGTTCGATGATGCGATTAGAGCGTCGTGGGTGGACTCGAAGGAGGGCCGAGGAGCGCGCGGCGAGGCGGTCGGTGCCCTCCGAAGGACTAGATCGCGGCCATGGTAGCTGCGATACTTGCGTTGAGCTATCTCTGAACCAAAAGTCATCATCAGACCTACCAGCGCATTGGCAAAGTCTGAAAGCTTGCGAAGCGAAGCTGACTCGGTCAAGCGGCGAGCGTGGGAAAGTTAGGTGCGCCTCGCTTGGCTCGGTCGAGTGCGTGGCGTTCACCTCGCCAAGCCCCACATCGCCTCCAGCACTCTCTCAATCTGAAACTGGCAGCCTAGCTCAAACGAACAACGACCGCAGCACCGCACCCCACCTCTTCCCGTCGCGCTCCAAGTCTCCGCAAGTCTCCGCATTCCCCACCCGCCAGCACGACGCCAGTCCGATGCCCCCCAAAGGCCAAGGCGGCTTTGTCCACCCGGAGCCCAAGAACCTCCCAGTCCATCGACGGCCCCTTCGCGACAGCCTCGTCCCGCGCCGGCGGCACGACGCGCAGCCGCACGACCCCGCGCGAGCTCTCGACGGTCTCGCTCGAACGGTGCTACATCCGCGGTTCCCTCGTGGCGGTTGATAAGAGCAAGGCGCTCTTCCCCTTCCGCGGCGAGCTGAATGGCAAGGTCGTGCTCTGGTGAGCTCTGGCTGCCACGCCGCTCGAGAGGCGCGTCTGACTCACCCATCGTTGGCTGTACAGGCGGGGCGACATCACGACGCTCGAAGTGTCGGCGGTCGTCAATGCGGCGAACCGCAAGCTGCTGGGAGGAGGCGGCGTCGACGGAGCGATCCACCGCGCAGCAGGACAGGCGCTCACGGACGCGTGCGAAGCCCTGCCGGTCAAGGCTAGGCGAGGGGCGTACGACGTTCGGATCGAGTGCGGTGAAGTAGCCCTCACCGATGGTTTCGGGCTCCCCGCCACGAAAGTGATACACACGGCCGGCCCAGACCTTCGCAGGCCGTTGCGCGATGGGAACGTCGAGGCGACGCAGGAGGTCATGGAACAGCAGCTGAGGAGCTGCTACACCTGTAGCTTGGAGCTCGCGGTCAAGGAGGGGCTCAAGTCGGTCGCGTTCTCGGCAATCTCGGTCGGAGTGTGAGCACCGCTCTCGCCTAGCACCGTTTGTGTGCGAAGGAAGACTGAAGTTACTCGTGCGACACCCCTTCTCCGTCTCCAGATACGCATATCCACTAGAAGACGCTACCCGGATAGCTTTGGACGCGATCCGGCGCTTCCTCGACTCGCCGGCGGGGGCCAGCGTCCGTCGCGCGTCCGCATCTCTCGGAGCCCGAAGCTGACTCATCTTTCTGGCCGCAGATCGAGCTGCTCGTATTAACGACCTTCGACTTGAAGACGGTCGAGTGCTACCAGGCGCTACTCCCGGCCTACTTCCCCCCGCCGCCAGAAGCGAGGGAACCTGCTGAGGAGAGCACGTAGCCATGCCATGCCATGGGCGGCGCGGATTGCCTAATTTTACACCTGATACCTCACTTTTCTGTCTGGCTGTGCCCAATCTCGGGTCAAATCAGCTTCGGAGGGGCTTCGAGCGGCGTTGCCTAATCGTCCGCGCGCCTTTCGCGAACTCCGAGATGCTGACTCCAGGACAGGCGGGTATGTATAAAGGACACGCTTTCCACTTCCCTCTCTCACCCTCTACACGCCACCCTTCCAGCTCCTTCGTCCACATGTTGTCCAACAGGACGGTCTACTTCAGTGAGAAACGTCCCCGAACGGTCGCCATGCGCCTCTCTCTGACTCCTCAATCCTGCAGTCTCTGGAGCGAACCGAGGCATCGGTGAGAGGCCGTTTCAAACTTATAGCTGTCTAACCACGTGAACGTTGCTCATCAGTCTTCACCCCTCAGGCTTCGGGCTCGTTGCCGCTCTCGCCAAGCGTCCCGACGCCGTAGTCTTTGCCGGCGCCCGCGACCCGGACAGGGCCACCGAGCTTCACAAACTCGTGAAAAGCTTTCCAAATGTGCATTTAGTAAAGCTCTCGTCCGGAGATGCAATGGACAACGAGGCGGCAGTCGCGGAGATTGAGCGCGTCGCAGGGCAGCTCGACGTCGTGGTCGCGAACGCAGGTAAGCCTCAGCCTTTTGATGTGGGAGTACCCAAATACCTCTGCATTGCTAACATCTGTTTTTCGGCTTCCTTCCTGCAGGAATTGGCTCGTACATGGGCCCCGTCGTCTCCACCCCGATCACCGAGTTTCGGCAGTACGTCGAGGTCAACACCTTCGGCCCGATCGTGCTCTTCCAGGCGGTTCACAAACTCCTGGTCAAGAGCCCCAGTGGCGCCCCTCACTTTATGGTGATCTCGACGGCGGCCAGCAGCATCTCCAAGTACGCGCCACTGGGAAACACGCCATAGTCAGTTCGCCTCTTCGACTCTCCCTTGCCTGATCTGAGATAAGAATGCAGCGGAATGTCCAAGGCGGCAGTGAACTTTGTGGTTAGGGCCCTTCATGCGGAGCACACTTCCGAGGGTCTCATCGTCTCTGCGATCACGCCTGGATTTGTCGCGACCGACATGGTAAGCCCAAACGTCAGGCCTGATGTTTAATTCAAGTCTTTAATACGTATTCCACAGGGAAATGCGGGGGCGCAGACGCTCATGGGGTTGGCTGAGGCGCCGGTTTCGCTCGCGGACTCGGTCGAGGGCATCCTGTCCCGGATCGACGGTGCGACCCACGAGAAGACCAGTGGCCGGTTCTGGAACTTCAAGCCTACTTTCGGAGGTCAGCCATGGGACTTTGAAGGCGATGAGTACCCGTGGTGAATCTGGTCGAGTGCGCCCGAATATAGACCCAACTCGACGAGCAAGCCAGACTGTCCTGGAACACTTGCGTGTATTCGCACTTTACTAGGGTCAGACTCTGCTACCCTTGGTCAAGCCCTCGGATTTCCGCGGGGTCATCATGATCCTCAAGCGCACATCGTGGGCCAGTGCTCTGCTGATGTTCTCGAATGTGCAGAGTCGAAGTCATTCCTCTTGTTCACGTAGAACTCATCTTGGCTCCGCTCCACGTATCGGCTAAGGCTGGAGTCGCCCCGAGGACTCATGTCCGACACCATCCCGGGACCCACTGGCACACCTGTCCCCGTCGTCGGGCCGAAGATCCTATGGCTTCGGGTCATCCTCCCTGTTCTACTTCTCGCCGTGGTATTCATCGCGGGAATCACGATCTGGGCCGTCGTGCGAGCTAGCAAGCGGCCACCACAAGGTGCCGACCAGCAGCTCGCGAGCCTCGATGGCCAACGGGGTGCGTCTCCTCATTCTGGTGGGAGTTGAGCTGACTCGACGCAAATCAAAATCAGACGAGAGCCTCTCGTTTGCGCCGCCAGTGTACACACCGCCGGTCCTTCCGCCGGTCTACTCGAGGAACTCGAAGGATCATGATGGTGGCGCTGCGGTGCAGGATGGTGATTCTGTGGGGCGCGGGCCACTCTGAGAAGGGTTTCATCTGTTGATTAAACGTTATTTCACTACGCATTCAAGTGAGTATGATATAGTACCGAGTGGTCAACGCGTCACGCCGCGACGAAACTGTCCGCCAAGGCTCTCTTCTCTGGCGGCGTCTGGGCCGCGGAGGGCTTGCATGGTGGGTTTAGAAATTGATTTACCGGCTAGATCTGGGATACCGAAGAGAGTTGGGAGCGGAGTAAGGCACGTGCAGGAAAGTCCGTAGACCATTTCGCTCTCGAAGCTCGAAGCCTGCGAAGCCTGCGAAGCAGATGCGCGAAAGGGATCAAATGTGGAGAGCGTGGAAGAGGAAAGGCTCTCGTACACTATACTGAAAGTTTTTGATTTCCGATCACGAGTGCAAGGGCACCTCCTGCTGCCTGGGGAGCTCCTTCACGTCAAAGGCTCGGTGGCCGCGCGTCTCCCAGCAGCACATCACCTCGACCAGTATTGCCGAGGATGAAGCTGCGAGTTTATAATACGACCACCAAGTACTTTCTGGTCACATGATTGAGAACTGGCCGTGGGAACAAAAGTGTGGCCGCGCGGCCCTGTGCGACCAGACGTCCATGACTCACGCAGCCGAGAGATTCTTGAGGTGAATCTCGAGCAGCTTGTAATCTAGCTCATAGCCTCCCATCTGCACTCCAACATCGGGAACATGGTCGTCGGCGAGCCCCAAGATCCCGAAGTCACGCGTCACGGGAGCCCACCTCCACTACACCTCGCGCGATGGTTCAAGATCATGCTCCCCATCGTTCTACTCTCAGTATTAGCCGTGGTGTTCACTACTATCTGCATTCTGATGCGAAGACCTCGCGCGGAGGCCCGCAGGACCGACGTCGAGCTTGCGACGCTGGATCGAGGTGCGTCGTTAGCGCAGGACGGGCGATAAAGATGTAGCTGACTAGCGATGTACGTCTCAAGATATCGAGGCACAACTCCTTATCTACACTCCACCGAGTCTGCCGCCGGGTTATGCAAGCAAGCAGGGCGAGGAGGGCTACAGTACATAGCTGGGGGCGGTCAGTGATCGCGGTGCGGCACGGGCCCAACTCTACAGAGTGGGCGAGAGCGGCTGGAAAGCGGGATTGATTAATGCACCTGAATGATTCATCTTTCTCCACGTCGTAGCTAATGCGTCAGTCGTGGCGACCCCGACGCTGCCATGAGCGCTCGTGAGCCGGACGAGTG